>Ga0163144_10009679_pt1 | contig 20676 bp, 22 predicted proteins | sample OliLak19BULKMAT1_FD_123175 | JGI IMG/M metagenome (GOLD analysis project Ga0163144, IMG submission 123175) | Freshwater microbial mat bacterial communities from Lake Vanda, McMurdo Dry Valleys, Antarctica - Oligotrophic Lake LV.19.BULKMAT1 | ecosystem: Environmental > Aquatic > Freshwater >... | reverse complement strand
GTTTAACTGACAACAAAATTCCCACGACAGAGCGACGGCCAAACGGAACCTGGATACGAATTCCTGGCAGCCAGGTTTCTATTTCGGGTGCTTCCGCCGGTGGCAGATAATCAAAACGGCGCCACATTCGAGCCGGGACAGCTAGTTCTAGAAATTGAGATTGAGATTGCATAGAAATATTATCATACAGCAATTCCCGCTGAAGCGTATGCGCTGAAGCGAAAATTGCTGTTTACAAAATTCCTTTGTAATTAGCGGTTAGATTTTCCAGGCTCAAACTATTTAAAAATAATGAATAAGTCATCCAGGTCAGCAAACCAGCCAAGTCTTTGAATTGAGGAGGTAAATATTTAGGAGGGACAACGACGCCCTCTTGTATCAAATCAGAAAAAACCGATAAATCTTCTAAAGTAGTTTTACCTAAAAATAATAAAGGAATGTAATGGGACAGCCCATTTTTTATAGCTAAGCGAATGTAATTATAAATAAGGATAAAGCCTTTGCTATAAGAAAGGTCTTTAGTGAACGCGCCATTGTTGGGCAAACATCCGCGAAATACCCGCATACTGGCGTGGTAACTGATGTCCTCGGAAAAACCTAATTGCCGGTAAAAATTAAAGATATCCAGAAATTCAGCACCCTGCTCCGCCATGGAAACGGCAGTGACCCTATGAGTGAGCATTAAGACCCGCCTGGGCGAGGAGGAAAAGGTAAAGATTTCCATAATAATGGCCAAGCCTTCCTGGGTAATGGTTGATGATGGTGGCCCTTTACTCAAAAAAGTGCATACCGGTTGATTTAAGCCATTTAAGGTAGTGCCCATATGCACCCAACCTTCATGCACTTCCAACACCCTTAATTCTCGTTCGCCGAAAACGGCGTTTTTACGCAATTTAATCCATTCAGCGCCGGCGGAAGCATCCGCAATAATTTCGTCACTGAGTTTGACACGATGAGGCGCTTCAGGAGTTTCAAAATATATATTGAGCCGATCTCCCAAAATTGAAACGGCTTCTTCACTGGTGTAACGCTTTTCGCTAAAAAAATTAGTCTCGGTAATACATTTATCTAAAGTTGTCGTGACTAATCGCGCTAAATCCTGCAATGTGGGCGCTCCTGCATAAAAAGCGTCCTCGGAACTGCCATATAATTCTTGCGAGATTTTACAAAAATCCGGAGTACCGCGCGCCTGTAACAGACGGACAACCTCTCGATATTCCCTACACATCCGCAGCATGATATTGGCGACGCCGCTGTACTGACCCAGTTGCCGTCGAATATCTCTTTCAATGCTATAAAATTCTTCGGTCTTGTTGCCCGGATCAAACCCTAAAGGATTTTTGTCATAAGTCTCCGGAGTGACATTTGGGGGTTCCTGGAAATGTTTTTCAAAGAAATGTTGTTTGATTTCCAGCGGCCATTTTAAAGCATTCAGAATGCGAATTTCTCTTTGCGCAGCCACGATGCGATCAGAAAGCTGGCGCAGTATTTTCTTATATTCCGGTGAAGCAATTTTCATGAGCTAAAATCATCTAACATCTTGCCTATGATTCTAGCATAAAATACGCGGTCAGGGGTTATTGTCTCATTCTGCTAAAACTGTCATGATATGCCGAATTTTCGGTAACAGTGAGGCTTTATGTCTAATATTAGTACTAATGAATTTCGTAGTGGCGTTAAAGTAATGCTGGATAACGATCCCTGCAATATTTTAGAAAACGAATTCGTTAAACCCGGCAAAGGGCAAGCTTTCAATCGAGTCAAATTACGCAGCTTAAAAACCGGCAGAGTTTTGGAACGAACATTTAAATCAGGCGATACCTTACCCGCTGCTGATGTCGTTGATATGGAAATGCAGTATTTATATAATGACGGTGAATCCTGGCATTTTATGAACAATGAAACCTATGAACAGTATACAGCCAACGAAATTGTTATGGGCGAGGCTAAACTGTGGCTAAAAGGCCAAGAGACCTGCATGATCACCATGTATAATGGCGCCCCGTTAACCGTAATGCCGCCCAATCAGGTTATTTTAACAGTCACCGAAACTGATCCTGGATTGAAAGGCGATACAGTCAGCGGTAGCGGAAAATCAGCCACTTTGGAAACCGGCGCAGTTGTCCGTGTACCCCTTTTTGTTGAACAAGGAGAGTTGATCAAAGTGGATACCCGCACGGGTCAATATGTCTCCCGAGTCAAATAATTTAGAATGGCGGCCAAACGCTTCTTTCGATAATCTGCGGTTACGTGCGACAATTTTACAAAAAATTCGTCAATTCTTTTTTGAACGCAAAGTCTTGGAAGTTGAGACTCCGGTTTTGGGGAAATTTACCATTACTGACCGCCATATTGCGAGTCTCACCGTTCCCACTACACATCATGGTGACTATTTTCTGCAAACCTCTCCTGAATATGCCATGAAGCGTCTGCTCTCCGCCGGTTCAGGTTGTATTTATCAAATTTGCAAAGCTTTTCGTGCCGCGGAAATAGGCCAAAGGCATAACCCTGAATTTACTTTATTGGAATGGTATCGGATTAATTTTAACCATTTTCAATTAATGACTGAAATTAATGATTTAATTACCCTGATTTTAAACACCCCCCCAGCCGAGAAGATCACTTATGCTGAACTATTTAATCAACATTTTAATTTTGATATCCATCATGGGCTGGATGGGGATTTAAAAAATTTAATTCTTCAGGCTGGATGGCTTAATTTTACTCCCGATTCTTTAGACCGAGATACTTGTTTGCAATTATTAATGAGCCATACTATTGAACCTAATTTAGGCCATGCCGCACCGCTCTTTGTTTATGATTTCCCCAAAAGCCAGGCCGCCTTGGCGCGTTTAAATCCGACACAACCCAATGTCGCTGAACGATTTGAGCTTTATATCCAAGGATTTGAAATTGCGAATGGCTTTCATGAACTCAGCGACCCTCAAGAACAAGAACAACGTTTTTTACAAGATCAACAACAACGCCATGAATTAGGGGAACCTATTCCCATCATCGACCCGCGGTTGCTCGCTGCATTAAAACAAGGACTACCCGACTGCGCTGGAGTCGCTTTAGGCATTGATCGTTTAATCATGCTTGCTGCCAAGGAATCTCATATCAATCAGGTCATTGCTTTCAATTGGCAAAATAGCTAAGACTAGGGATCAATTCCTGAATCATGGACCTGAAATCATTTTTAATCTCAGGTCCCCCGCATTACAATCGGTTAACGTCCACTTTTGCGTTGAGTAAATTTTAATGCGGAAGGCCTGTTTTTAATCTAGGGGGCGGTTCTAGTTAGTGGTTAGATCGTCTAATTTTGTACGCCTACTATTTTTCCCATTTGGATTGAATCACCACTGCGCAACATCGACTGCCAATTGACTTGATCAGCAGCAAAAAGAACGATGACAGTAGAACCCCATTGAAAATAACCCAGCTCTTCTCCTCTGGGAAAGTGAGCCCCTTCATTATATGTAGCGCTGGTCAGAACAGACCCATGCCATGAGGTCACTACACTGCCTATCAATAATGCGCCGACAAAAATAACAGCCATAGGTCCTCTAGCGGTTTCAAATAAACAAATCACTCGCTCATTACGCGAAAATAAATTGGTAATGCCATTAACAGAGACCGCATTGACTGAAAATAGTTTTCCAGGGACATGAATCATTTTCTTAAGCACCCCATCTATCGGCATGTGAACGCGATGATAGTCTTTGGGAGCCAAATAAATAGTTAAAAATTCTCCTTCGGAAAATTGATCAGCTAATAAGTGGTCATTACCCAGGAGTTCTTGCAGACGATAATATTTGCCTTTAGCCTGTAAAAGCCGGCCTGAGTCTATCTTTCCGAATTCACTGATAACGCCGTCAGCGGGACTCATAATAACCTGAGGATCTTCAGGGAAGGGCCGGGCGTCAGGCTTCAGTCTACGAATGAAAAAATCATTAAAAGAAGCAAATTGCTGTACGTCCGTGATTAACGACTCAGTTAAATCAACTTTAAAATATTGGCTGAAAATTTTAATAGCCCAATTTTTAAAAATTTCATTACGGCTACGAGCAAACCTGGCTAAAAATTTTGATAACCCATGTTGTGGTATGATTTTCTGAAAGAAAGTAAACATTGGGTCTATTATAACTGAATTTTTTAATCTTTACAGCAGGTTATTACAATAGACGCACGAAAATATGCTCTAATCTAGCGAATTGTAAATAAACCTAGATTGCAGCTCAAGAATCCAGGATAATTATAAAATGAAAATTTATTTAGTTGGCGGTGCAGTCCGCGATGCTTTGCTAGGCTTACCGATCACCGAACGGGATTGGGTGGTTGTCGGCGCGACGCCGGAAGAAATGTTAAATTTAGGCTATCAACCGGTCGGCAAAGATTTTCCCGTTTTTCTACACCCTATAACCCATGAGGAATACGCTTTAGCACGCACTGAGCGTAAAACCGGGAAGGGTTATAAAGGCTTTGCTTTTCATAGCGCGCCTAATGTCAGCCTGGCTGAAGATTTGCAGCGCCGGGATTTAACGATTAACGCCATTGCCCAAACGGCGGAGGGCCAATTAATTGACCCTTATGAAGGTCAGACTGATTTAAAGAATAGAATCCTGCGCCATGTATCCCCCGCTTTTCAGGAAGATCCCGTCAGAATTTTAAGAGTAGCCCGTTTTGCCGCCAGATTTACTGATTTTTCTATTCACCCTGACACTTATGAATTGATGCGTTTTATGGTCGAGAATGGTGAAGTCGAGGCTTTAGTGGCGGAACGGGTATGGCAGGAATTTTCTCGCGCTCTTGAAGCCAAAAATCCCCAACTTTTTTTAACTGTATTGGAAAAGTGCGGCGCCCTGGCCGTATTGTTCCCTGAAATTAAATTGACGACTTCGACTATCACTGCTTTGGCCAATGCTATAAAAATTTCCCCTCTTGGCCCAGTGCGTTTAGCAGCTCTACTTTATGAGCTGGACAAGCAAGCAATTTCTAATTTATGCAATCGCTATCGGCTGCCACGAGAATATTCAGATTTGGCCTTATTAATGAACCGCTGCCTTTCAAGCTATCAACAAATTAAAAGCAATACATCAGCTAATGATGTTTTTTCTTTACTTAAAATACTCGACGCCCGCCGCAGGCCGGAGCGTTTTCAGCAATTTCTACTAGCAGCGGACACAGTCTCTAATCCTAATCCTGTGGCCAAAAATTTTCTGGAATTTTGTCTTCAGGAAATTCAATTAATCGACATTCAGCCTCTTTTGCTTCAAGGGCTTAAAGGGCATGAATTCGCCCAGGCCCTCGAAAATTTACAGTTAGCGACAATACGGCATATTCAAAAACAATTTTTCACCCCTGCTTAATTCAAAGCTAGCCTGGGGAACCTGAACCTGGAAAATAATGATGGTATTCAGAAAAATTATTTAGACCATTTAGTTTTAGCACTATGTTCTGGGCCGTTAAATACTTTTATAGCCATTTCCTGGATGTGATAGTCCCGAATAAAATTCTGATCTTGAACCAATTGATTAATAAACCAGTGAGATAATTCTTCTATAGTGATATTACTCAATGATAAGATCAAAGCATCTTCTTTTAAAAACAGCATATATTTCTGATTAAAAGTCACCCGGTAATGCTCAGCTTCTTCCTCAATCTGCAAATAGGGAGATAGACCGGGAAGTAATAACCGTGAATGAAGTTTACGGCATAATTCAGCTAATTTAGTGCGAAATATCCCATAATCAAAAGTAATGCCAGGTTCTCCGAAAGGCGCAGTTATTGCGGCTTCTAAACGATAATTGTGGCCATGGACTCTTTCGCGGGAAATTGGGGAAAAAATAGTAAAATGACCTGCGGCAAAATAAAGATTTCCCCCATAAAATTTTAATGTTGCTAATTTCATTACAACCTCTCTATTTGATTCATCGCACCAAACCCTAATAAGGGCAACTCCATATTTTTACTTAAGGCCATGACCTTAAAGGCTTCGCCCATTTCCCCAGGCAAAGTTAAACGCTGTATTTGCCGGGATAACTTTAAACGAACCATAGGCTCTTCCTGGCCGCTCATAAAATCAGTAATACCACAATTTATTAAAAAACCCGCTTGATGAATATAACCCAAAACCTCTAGTGAGCCTGACACAGCTGCTTCAGCAACAGCAGTGAAATCTACAAATGAGGTAATATCTTGAAGACCCGGCCAGCGAAAAAGATCTGAGTGCGCTCTGTGACGGTAATGGCATATTAAAGTGCCGTCACTGCGATCTGAATGATAATATTCATTCCGGGTATAACCATAATCCATAAGTAAGATTACCCCTTCAGAAAGAAGAGCGTCTAAACTGTTTATCCAGCCCGGTAAAAATAAATTTATTTCTGAGCTATAACCCTCTTGAAATTCAGTCGCCAATCCCGCTAATTGCTCTTTTAATTCTTGGCTGTTTAAGGCGCCTAACTGCCATGCCAATTGATTATTTTTATGAGTCACATAATATTCTTTTAATCCTTGATAAGAACCGAAGCGATGAACGGGCATAGCATCAATCACCTCATTGGCTAAAATCACGCCGCGAAAATTCTGCGGTAATTGATCTAACCAAATCACATGAGACAATAATTCAGGCGCTTGATTTTCGAATTCTTGTCGCTGCCTATGGCGCAATTCAGCGCTTAACTCCAAAATATAATAATGTTGAGGCAGGGATTCTGTTTTTGCTAATGATTGCAAGATAGTTCGGGCCATAATTCCGGAGCCTGCCCCAAATTCTAGAATGTTACCCTGAAGTAGACAGGTTAAAATTTGCTGGCATTGCCGGGCGACGCAGTAGGAAAACAAAGGAGACAATTCTGGAGCTGTTACAAAATCGCCTTGCTCGCCAAATTTCTGGCTGCCATTCCGATAATATCCTAGAGAGGGCGCATACAAAGCCAATTCCATATAACGAGCCAGCGTTATGGGCCCTGTTTCATTAATTTCCTTAATAATAAGTTCTTGTAAATTTTGACTGAGGGCTTGTTCTGCACTGCCAGGCTCGGGAAGCTGCAATTGGTTCTCATTTAGCATTCAAGGTCTCTCAATAATAATACCTGCTCCAGCAATATTAGGCATATCTCCTGGTTTTTTTGTCACTGTTAGCCGCAGCCATTGGAGCCTATAGTTTTTTATGAGACTCTCTGCAATATTAACCGCTAAGGTTTCCAATAATTGAAACCGGGTAGTGGGAATATATTCTTGTAGATAATGATAGATAGCTGAATAATCAATAGTGGCGCGAATATCATCGCTCAAGGCAGCTTTCCCCGCATCCACCGCTATTTCAAGATCTATAAAAAGAGTTTGCGGGGTGATTTTTTCACTGTCAAATACGCCAATCAAAGCAGGAATAGCCAGCTCACGTATAAATAATTTTTCCACTGTAATTACTCATCCCGGATTTAGGCAAATCTAACAAAGTTAATCATTGCGAGTCGAAGTATGTCATTGCGACTGCGAGCGAGGCGCGGCAATCGCAATTTAAGCCTAAACTTTACTCTTCAGTCACTTGCCTTTCTTTAATTTCTTCAAAAGTTTTACAATCAATACATTTCACTGCCGTAGGGCGTGCTTCCAGGCGGCGGAGGCCAATTTCGGCGCCGCAGTCATCACAGAAACCGTAATCGCCTTTATCAATCTTATCCAAAGCTTGCTCAATTTTCCTGAGCAATTTACGTTTACGATCACTGGTACGTAAATCTAAGTATATTCCTTCGTCCTGGCTAGCCCGATCGATAGGATCCGGAAACGGCGACGAATCTTCTTTCATGTGGTTGACAGTATTTTCAAAGTCTTCCATCAATTGTTGTTTCCACTCACTTAACAAACTACGAAAATGAGCAAGTTGAGTGGTGTTCATATATTCCTCACCTTTTTTCAACTCATAAGGAACAGTTCCTGAGAACCCCAAATCGTTTGGAGTTGCTGCATTTGGCTGCTTATCTTTAGCAGGACGCTTTGTCATTTTTTCATCCCCTTTAATAGAAAAGACCGCATATTGTATATCAAGTCGTTTATAAGAACAAATTCTCAGTTTAGACTACATCAATTTTTGTTTTACATGTAACATCGACAGGATAAAGTTACTACTAAATTCCCAAATAAACAAACTCTGGGTATCAGCAGCCATGCCGTTAAAGTTCAATTTATATAAAAATGGCAGTATTGACCAGCAATTCTCGCTGAAGCGAAAATTGCTTCCTGGTTATATGCTACGCACCGGCAAAGCCGATGCTTGCAATGAAGGGGGCGAACTCGCGTTTCTCCCCATTGCGATCCCCTCATCGCTTGAGCTGATTATGGAGTATTTTTATGAATAATGCCCTCATAAACAAACTGGGCAGGACCTCGCATATAGACAGGGAAAGTAGGCCCCTGCCAGTTAATCCATAAATCTCCCCCAGGCTGACTCACTTGAACCCGTGGCCCAAGCAGACCTACTTTTCTACCTATTGCCGCCGCTGCACAGGCCCCACTGCCACAGGCTAATGTGAGGCCTGCGCCACGCTCATAAACCCGCAAAAAAATATGCTCAGAAGAATTAATTTGCATAAAACCAACGTTAACTCCCTGAGGAAAGCTGGGGTGCTTCGATATTTCTGCGCCAATAGTTTCGACAGTTTTAGTCTCTATTGTATCCACTAAAATTACGGCGTGTGGGTTTCCTATGCCAATAAGATAAAATTCCCAGGGCCGGCCGGCAATCGCTAACTGAAATGGCGCCTGCTTCTCAGTAGTCTGAAAAGGAATAAGCAGAGGGTCAAAATAAGGTTCGCTGAGTTGAACCGTAACGTTGCCATCATCTTCTAAATGAACAAGGGTGATTTTTCCTTGCGTCCACAATTTAAACGTTTTTTTATGGTCTAAATTATATTTATGGATAAATTTAGCAATACAGCGGGCCCCATTGCCGCACTGTTCGGCAGGTGAACCATCTTGATTAAAAATTAAATAGGCAAAATCAGCCTCTGGCGTTGGCGAAGGTGCGGCGACCAACAATTGATCAAACCCTACCCCATAATGACGGTCCGCCAGCTCCTGGATTTGTTGCCGGCTTAAATTAAAAACCTGCCGGACGCCATCAATGACCATAAAATCATTACCCAGGCCCTGCATTTTGACGAATTGCAAAGTGTTCATAAGGGCTCAGAATGATTTTTTTTAGAAGAATCTGAGGCAGGCTGATTTTTTTCCGTGGGCAGGTATAAACTGCCTCTTTGCCCACAGCCTGATAAAAAAATACTTAAAAAAACCCAAAAAAATATTTTCATATTGTGTATAATGTTTCCTATGAATCAAATTACAAAATTAACCTCAATTGTCACAGATAGTCATGCATCCCCTACCGCCGCAATCATTTTTTTACATGGGCTGGGTGCAGATGGTTATGATTTTGTCGATATTGTTACTCATATGCAACTGCCTTCGCAATTAGGCATACGCTTTATTTTTCCTCACGCGCCCATTCGTCCAGTCACTTTAAATAACGGCTATACTATGCGAGCCTGGTACGATATTTACTCTTTAAATAGTCTTAATAAAGAGGATCAGGAAGGCCTTTTTCAAAGCGAACAAGCTATAATCCTGATCATTGAAGAATTGCAAGCCGCAGGTATTCTCACTTCTCGTATTATTTTAGCAGGTTTTTCCCAAGGTGGGGCAATGGCTCTGCACGTCGGCCTGCATTATCCGCAAACCTTAGGCGGTATTGTAGGTTTATCCACTTACTTGCCTTTAGCCACTCATTTTAAAGCTGAAGCGGCTCCAGCCAACCGACATACCCCGATTTTTTTAGCTCATGGCCATTATGATAACGTTTTACCCTACAAATTGGGCGAAACTACCCGTGATATTTTACAAAAAGCCAGTTACCCAGTCGAATGGCACGGCTATCCTATCGCTCATGAAAGCAGTGCTGCTGAAATCAACGATATCGGTCGTTGGTTACAAAAAATTTTGCTGTAAAACTGATGCGAAATATTTTTTTTGAAATTAAATGGCGAAGAACCTGAGTTCAGAGCTTTTACTTTTTTACCATTGAAAAAATATAGAATTTTTCATTGCGAGCGCTAGCGAAGCAATCGGCACTTTGATTGAAGCTCCGCACTGCGTCGCAATAACGGCACAAAGCACTTCTAACTGGCCAACTAAAACTCCAAACTCAAGTTTTAAGAAGCTTTTTTTGCTCTTTTAAAACCTCAGCTCAGAGTTTTAAGGAAGACAACAAGTATAAATAACTTGTAAGTCAGGATTGGCCGCATACAATCAAACTAGTTAAGATTTTTGACAAAGGGAGCCTGGAGCAGCGGCGAAAATAATTTGGGCTTGCTGCGTCATTTGTTGACTCAAAAAAATACCAGGGCTTTCATTGACCATAGCCACCATCTCATTGCTTAGTTTACTCATCATCGGCCCTGGTTGAGATAAATTGGTGAAATTAATATTATAAATTGTGTACCCGGCTTTGGGATAAACATTATTCAAACGGTCTAACTCAGCTTTAGCCTGGTTATATATATCCGCCCGCAAATCAGCCTGGACCGCAGAAATTTCAGCCGTTGAGGGTGAGTACACAATGTCTTGAACATTATAAGTTTGTCCTTCACTGCTTTGTTTGCCAGCGCGTTCGCGAATCCCCGCTATTCCCGCATCTGATAAACGGGCCTGGGCTACCGCATGCAATTGTTCCAGATTAGCTTTGCTGGGATTTTGAGAAAATTCAGTGATATGCCAATCCCCTTCTGGGGCAATTTGCTTAAGGGCGGCTTGAAAATTTTTTTGAGCATGAGCCAATTGGTCTTTATTCAAGGAAGCATCCAGCGCCACACTCACTTTAGCAGTATGAGTTGTCACCCAGCGCTCAGCGCTTAATTGCAAACTCACTTGAGGTAAAACTCCTGCACAATCTCCATTGGCCCAAATGACGGAACTGATAAGTGTTAAACCCAAAAAAACCATTAGGGAAATTTTTTTCATATTTAATTCCTGTCAGTCCGATTTTCGATAATATTAATATTTTTTTTCTCTAATCGAGAAGGCTTTAAAGGGTTGCTGCTGCAAGACTTAACTCGGTCATAATCAATAAAACGATACATTAAATGTGGATCACGATGCACCGAAATACCCAAACGAGTGGTTTGAATAATTTTATGGGGACGATAACCTGTATCAGCTAAATAAAACCGCTCAATATTAAATTTTTGCTGATCCCAATCTTTCACTTTTAATCCCAAGGATTTGCATAACAAAGTCTGGCCGGCGCATAACTTTTCAACGGGCCGACAAGCGGGAGGATTAGCCGCTCTCATTAAAGCAATCATCTCAGGATTATTTTCATAATTATAAGGAATACCGGCTTTAATTAAAACTGCATTTCCCTGCCCGCGGGCGCTGACATTCAGCGAATCACGGCCACGAGCATAGTACATATAAATGGTACCTGGCGGCATAAATAAGGCTCGGCGCTTGGCGGTATAACCTAAAGAAGAATGACTGGCCTTATCGGTTAAATAATAGGCTTCTGTTTCAACTATCATGGCTTGCAGCCAAATATCATCGCTCTTCACTTGTAATATTTTACCTAATAAATTTTTAGCGAGTAACTGAGCGTCTTGGTCAAAAAAATCTTCATTCAACATTTTAATTAATCATTGTCGATAAATATCTTTTTCGGTCACAATAATATCTAAAGGAACATCCCATTTATCTGGAATAATTTCCGGTATTTTTTGAAACTCGTAACCCAGACCGATCAGGCAGGGTAAACGACCATATTGCTGCCGGGCAGCGTTTAAAGTGCGGTCATAATAACCTGCACCTCGTCCTAATCGATTGCCATGGGAGTCAAAAGCGACCAGTGGCAGAAAAATGACATCTAATTCATTGATAGTTTTTGGGAAATGATCACGATGTCCTGGGGTGCTAATGCCATGAATGCCTTTTAACAAAGGATCGCCTAAAACATAGGCATGAAATTCTAAAAAATCCGGTTCAAAGCCTGATTTTTGGATAACAGGTAAGTATAATTTTTTTTTCAGGGTATGGGCAGACTGCATTGTAGGTTGCGTGTCTAACTCGCCTTCTACAGCCAAATAACAGCCCATATGCTCAGCGGTCAAGAATTCTTTTAATTGAACAATTTGTGCAGCAACTGCTTGAGCTGCCTGGGTAATAGAAACCAGTGTCAACTCTTTTCGCCTGCGTTGCATCTTGTCTCGAATTTCAGGTTTATAAAACATAAACGCGGTCGCCTTGCATAAAAAGTAACCTCCGTGATAACGCTACAACTTTTTATGAACCCAATTGGATAGGATGGGAGTCTTGGTCTGTTTTAAGGCTTTCTATTCAAGATAGACTTGCACAACCACAGAACACTTTGAGTCCCTGGTTCATTAATATCGGTTCAAAAAATAATATTGCTGGCATTTATCACAGAGGCTTACAATAATTATACAACACCCTGCGCGGTTTTCAAAGAGCATGACCCGTTTATTTTTCAAATCAAGACAACACACTATCGCCGATTATTTATTTTCAATAGGAGCTGCTGATTCTGGGGTTTTTTGTGTGCTGGAATCAGCAAGTTGTTCTTCGATACGCCTCTGCAAATCCATAATTCTTTGATTCATGACGTCAATACATTGATTTTTTTGTCTTTTTAACTGCAGAAGTTCATTGTAAACGTTTAATGCGGCAACCACGGCCAGTCTATCGGTGCTGCTGATATGGCCCGATTGTCGAATTTTACGCATTTGATCATCGACATATTGAGCCGCTTCTTGCAAATCAATGGCGTCCTTAGCTGTGCATTTAATTTTATAGAGCCTATCAAGTATTTTTATAGTGACAATATTTTCCTGGCTCATACTAAAGACTCCTGTAAGTGATTGATAATTTTTTTAATCTTTCCGGCCATCTGGCGGTTATTTTGATACCATTGATTTTTTTCCCGGACATGGCGAGCTAATTGATAACGCAAGTCCTTATTTTCAGTCTGCAATTTTTCCATTGTTCGCAACAAATAATCAACTTGTATCTCCAAATTATCCAATTCAATATAATTCATAAATACACGCCCTTAGAATTAATTCTTACAGAATAATGTGATCATCTTTGCAGGTCAACTAAATTTACAGCCTTACCTATTAATCTATAAGTGAATCGGCTAAAATTATACAAATATGGTTGTGCGATTGAAAGCATAAGTATTTAGTTTGACAGCCCCCGCATTAAAATTTACATAACGCAAAATTGGACGTTAACCGGTTTTAATGCGGGAGCCCTGGTTAGTTTGAGGGGTAGGTATGTGCGGTATTATTGGTGGAATTGCTCAGCGTGATGTAGCGCCTATTTTGCTGGAAGGCCTGAAACGAATGGAATACAGAGGATATGACTCTGCAGGCATCGCTGTTATTTCTGAAAATCAGACCCTGGAACGATTACGAATGCCAGGCAAAGTTGCTGCCCTGATGGATTTGTATAATAAAAATCCAATTACTGGCAACATCGGCATAGCCCATACCCGTTGGGCCACTCATGGCAAACCCGCGGAACGCAACGCTCACCCGCTATGCTCTCATCATCAAATCGCCGTGGTTCATAATGGCATTATTGAGAATTATGCAGAATTGCGTCATAAACTAAAAAAACTCGGCTATGAATTTCAAAGCGAGACCGATACTGAAGTCGTCGCCCATTTGCTTTATCAGCATTTTCAAGAGAAAAAAAATATGCTAGAAGCAGTCCGCGCTACCTGCGCCGAATTAACGGGAGCCTATGCCTTGGGCATTATGAATTTGGATACTCCTCATGAACTTTTCGCTGTGCGCCATAATACACCACTGATTATCGGCGTTGGGATAGGCGAACATTTTTTTGCTTCCGATCATTTAGCTTTATTACCCGTGACTCAGAGACTGATTTATCTGGAAGAAGGTGATATTGCTCAAGTCGAACGGAATAAACTAATTATTTATAATGCGGATAATCAGGAAGTAAGCCGGACTATTCAGCAAGTAGACTCCAATATTGATATGAGCAGCAAAGGCCGCTACCGTCATTTCATGCTTAAAGAAATCCATGAGCAGCCGGAAACACTGACTCAAACCTTGAAAGAACACATCATCGATGATCACCTGGTCCCGCAATGGCTAGGACCCTTAGCACAAGACCTGCTGCCAAAAATTAAAAGAGTGCATATTGTAGCCTGCGGCACCAGTTATCATGCCGGATTAGTCGGCAAATACTGGCTTGAAAAATATATGCGCATTGCCTGCAGTGTCGAAATAGCGAGTGAATATCGCTATCGCAATCCTGTCGTTGAATCTGATACTTTATTTGTAGCTATCTCCCAGTCCGGAGAAACCGCAGATACCTTAGCGGCATTGCGCCTGGCTAAGAGTTTAGGTTATGCCGGTTCTTTATCTATTTGCAATATCCCGCAGAGTACATTAGTGCGGGAATCTGATTTAACTTTGCTAACGCGCGCCGGCCCAGAAATTGGCGTCGCCGCTACGAAAACTTTTACAGCGCAATTATTAGCTTTATTATTATTAGTTTTAAATCTGGGCCAATCCAGGCAAGCGCTGGATGGTGAAGCTATCAGCGATCTGAAAAAACTGCCGGTTTTAATCAGACAGACTCTAGCTCTTGAAAACCAAATTCAGTCGCTGGCCAAAATTTTAGCAGACAAATCTCATGCTATTTTTTTAGGCCGGGGGCAAATGTACCCGATTGCTTTAGAAGGCGCTCTTAAATTAAAAGAAATTTCTTATATTTTTTGTGAAGCTTATCCTGCTGGAGAATTAAAGCATGGCACTCTGGCTTTAATTGATGAGGAAATGCCGGTAATTGTTCTAGCCCCGCATAATGCCATCACCGAAAAACTAATGACTAATGTTGAAGAAGTCCAAGCACGAGGGGGTCTTATTTACACTTTCGCTGATGAAAGGCTTCAGTGCCCAGCCCAATTCACTATTAAAATTCCGGCTGTTCCGGAAATTCTCGCGCCAATCGTTTATACCATTCCTATGCAATTACTGGCATATCATACCGCTATCTTAAAAGGTACGGATGTCGATCAGCCTCGAAATTTAGCCAAATCGGTGACAGTAGAATGATCCAGATTATCCCTTTCATATTTTTAGGAATTTTTTTAGTTTTAATGGTAGTTGGCTTTATTATTTTTTCTTATTTATTCATAATCGGTGGAATCGTCGGCCTTATTTTATTTTCGCTTTTTTGGCTTTACACTAAAATTCTCAACCGAAAAATCCAAAAAAATTCAGCCCCGAAACATAAAAACCGAACAATCGATCACGAATAAAACTCTAGCCTCGGGCCGCCCCTATTCACCCCTTGAATTATCTTCAGAAGAGGCTGGCAAATAACGTGCAATCCAGTCTTCTGTTATTATTGCTGATTCAAATTTTAAATTAGGATCATCAATGGCATGTTTACTTTGAGGATAAGTAACCATCTTTACCGGTACATTCAATAATTTTAGCGCATTATATAGCTCAAGGCCTTGGCTGTACGGCACTCTGAGATCATCTTCTCCATAATGCAATAATGTAGGAGTATGAATATTTTTAACATACATAATGGGCGAACGTTCTAAATAACTTTTAGGAATCTCCCAAAAATAACCATTCAATGCTTCGGGTACAAAAAAAGGTAAATCGGTAACGCTAGTATAACTAATTAAATCAATCATGCCAGCACCTATAACAGCCACTTTGAATAAATCACTCTGAGTTATTGCCCATGCGGCAAGATATCCTCCATAGCTCCAACCTAAAATACCTACACGGTTTTTATCAATCAATCCTTGGCTAAATAGATATGACAATCCATCTAAAATATCTTGATAATCCTTACCTGCCCAATCATTATGATTAGCTCGTCTAAATTTCTCTCCAGAGCCACCGGATCCACGAACATTCGGTTGAAAATAAAAAAAACCTTTGTTCGCATAAAGAGCAATTGGAAACACAGAAAATTGACCAATATAATGCTGCTGACTAACATCACCTGGCCCTCCATGTAGTTCCACTAATATGGGATAACGTTTACCTGAGTCATAATGCAAGGGATAAGTCAGTAACCCTTCAATAGAAAGCCCATCTTTAGCTTGCCAACGTATTATCTCCGTTTTTGGTATATCTAAATTTAATAAATCTTTATTGCTAAACGTAATTTGCAAAGGTTGAAGCGGTGAAGTTGCTGGGCTAATGTAAGCTTCAATCGGACGACGGGTATTTTGCATGGTAAAACCAAAAACCTGATGGCTTGCATTTAAAACAGGTTTCCCGATTAATTGATTTTCTGGACTAATGACCTGTCCAGCCTGTCCTGAAACTGGCAATGCCACAATAGTATTGTAAGTGTGATAATCTTCAAATACATAAATCTGTTGATTATTAGCAGACCAACCAATAATGTTTATCGGAGCCTCATTATTAGTCTGTGCAAAATAATGCAGATCTCGATCCTTAAGTGATATCCAATAGACACGATTTAGATCATTAAAAGCAATACTTTTTCCATCTGGTGAAAAAGTGGGATTTTGCTGTAAAATATTTGGGGCCAATAGTGAATTTATTTTTTTTGAATTTACATCCACCAGGTTAATTTTACCGTAGTTCCAAAAATCATGTTTGTTTGCAGGGTAATAACTGTATGCAATGATTTGATTATCAGGGGACCAATCAAAATTTTTAATGGATTGGCAATCTGTCGCCTTATTATAATGAGTTAACAAAGTATAAGGACCGTGAGAAGGCACTTGAATTAAATATAAATTATTACATTGATCTTGCTGACCCACCACATTAGGCTTGATTGACAAATCCTCCTGCTCTTGATCTTCTTTCACATAAGCAATCATTTTACTATCAGGAGACCAACGATAATATGAAATGCCTGGACTAGTGATTAAAGTTATAGGTTTCGAATGAATATCTTTAATTGACCAGATTACTAAATGAGTGTTTTTGGAATCATTAAGCAAGAAAGCTAGTCTGTTACCATCAGGCGACCATTCCGGCTCCATGGGTTGTTGATTTACAGGCAGCGGAACATTAATCAGCTGCGTACCCCTCTTTTTTAAATCGACAATAAAAATTTTCTTGGCTGACTTCCACCCTTCAGTGGTTTTAAAAAATTGAGTTTCAGTATAAGCAATTAATTTTCCATCCGGAGAAGGACACACATCACCAATTATTTTAGCCTGCATCATTGTCTCAAGTGACCAAAGTTTTGCAGCTTGGGGAGGAGATTTTTCAGCATATGTGGCAGAAATTATGCTACAGAATCCTATGAAACAAATAATTTTTCCAGCATTTTTAATCAATTCTGCCGTGCTAAATTCCTTTAACATAAAATATCTCCATATAATCAGGCATAGAATAAATCAAACACCCTATGGGAAAAAATAAATGCTGTCGTGTACCTGTGTTTATGAGTTAATTATTAATTCTATACAACCTTAGCAGGAAATGCAAAATAACTCTATTGATGCCTAAAATATTATGATGCTGCTTTTTTGGAGCAAATATATGGCCCTAATAATTGCTGGCTTGTAGAAGTTATGTTACTGTTATTTTTTGATGATTATCTATTATGTGTTTGAGAGTTAATTGTGCGAGACAGAATTGTTTCCTTCATAAATAAATTTTCACTTACTTACCCCGCCATTATTCAGGCTCCAATGGCAGGAGGTGTAACAACTCCCCATTTAGTGGCCGCAGTCTCAAGTGCTAACGCATTAGGGTCATTTGCCTCTGGATATTTAAACGCTGAGCAAGTGGATGCTGGAATAAATGAAATTAAGCGATTAACCAAGCGCCCCTTTATTGTCAATGTTTTTATTCCTAATAAACCGCAATAAGATATCGAGAAAATTAAGATATACCAGCAATCATTAAATAAATTTCGAAGAGAATTAAATTTAAAAGAAGAAACGTTCGCTTCATTCAACTTACCAAAAGATAACTTTCGAGAAATCATCGAAATACTTTTAAAACAAAAAATTAAAATAGTCAGCTTTACTTTTGGCAATCTAAGTTCTGATATTGTTCGGGCATTCAAAAAAAATGACACTTATATTATAGGGACAGCCACTTCACTTGAAGAAGCTAAAATTCTTGAAGATTCAAAGGTAGATGCTATTATTGCTCAAGGATATGAAGCAGGAGGCCATCGCGGAAGTTTTGTTACGCCTTTAACAAAATCTTCTATGGCTACAATAGCTTTAATCCCTAGATTAGCAGAATCCATTGACCTGCCAATTATTGCTGCGGGCGGCATTATGAATGGTAAAGGGATCGTTGCTGCAACCATTTTAGGGGCTTGCGCCGTTCAAATGGGCACTGCTTTTTTATGCACAAAAGAAAGCGGCGCCAGTCAAGTTTATAAAGAAACATTAATGAGCACAAAAGATATAGAATATGACGTCACTGCGGTCACCAGTGTTTATACGGGCAAGCCAGCTCGAGGAATTCGTACAAAATTTATTGACTATATGGAAGCGCACCATTCTGCCGCCACTATTCCAGAATATCCTATCACCAATATACTCAGTAATGAAATTAGGAAAGAAGCGGTTAAAGAAAAAAACATTAATCTAATGTCAATGTGGAGCGGTCAAGGAGCTTCTCTGATTACGGGTGATTTATCCGCCAAGGCTTTGATAAAAAAACTCCGCGATGAAGTTAAAAAATCTTTAGAGGAAACATCTATTTTATCTACTTTTTTAAATAAATATTAAAATTTAGAGACCGAATAAAATTTTCAAATGATTTGACGCTTTTACTTTTAGTTTTAATGTGGTTGGATTAAGATGCGGACTTATACTCAAAACGCTTAGGTTTTCGGAGTTATAGCGCCCAGCGATTGATGAGATTGAAACCTTCTTCCTTCGAAAAATCTTGAAATACAATGAGCATTCCTGCGGTTTTTCTCAGTCAGAACGTTTCAATCTCATCAATCGCTGGGCGCTATAACTCCGAAAACCTAAGCGTTTTGAGTATAGATTTAGTTTTCCAAGCAGCAATGAACGTAAAACTGCTTAATATGACCAGGAATAAAGACAACGGCAATGCGGTAGAATGATCAAAATTAGCAATAATTAAACTCATAATAGAAGAACCCAGCATTTGTATACAGCCAATCAATGCCGAGCTACTACCACTCAAATGCCGTAATCCATTTAAAGAACTGGCGAGTGCGTTAGGAATGACTATGCGAGCCCCTAACACATAAATTGTTGCCGGTAATAAAATAAATATTAAATTCGGTGGATTATATGAGCAGCCATATAACATTAATAAACCACCACCTATTGATAATGCGGAACCCAATAAAAGCATATTTTGAATTTCAAAGTAGTCAGAAAATTTGTTAACAATAATTCCGCCGAAAAAATAACCTCCGGCAATCAATAGTGATGACCATCCATATTGACTTGGACTCAAATTCATATGCTGAATCAGTAACAGTGGGCTTACTTGAAAATAGGCAATTAATCCAGAAAATGCTGATGTATAACACAACGTAGAAGATAAGAAATGTTTATCTGTTAAAATGAAATAATAATTACCAGCAATATCTCGAATATTTAATTTGGATCGAGCAGCCAACAAGAAATTATTCTTATTGGTTTCCGGTAAATATTTTAATATGATCACTAAAACAATACCGACTAAACCGCTAGTAGAAATAAAATTAGCATGCCAGCCAAATAATTCCTGAATATATCCTCCCAGAATCGGCGAGAAACTCAAGGTAATGACTAAGGTCGTAGTGGTATACGACCACGCTTTAGAAAAATCCGGCCCTTGGAAACAATCGCTCGCAATGGCACGATTTAATACGCCACAGGCTCCTGCGCCAATTCCAGCTAAAAGTCGGCCCCATAGTAGCCACTCCAATGTATTCGAAAAAACACAGAATAAATTCCCCAGTAAAAAAATGCATAAACCCAAAACAATGATTATTCTTCTGCCATAATAATCGGATAAAGGGCCATAGATTAATTGTGAAACACCAAAACCCAATAGATAAACGGTCAGGGTGGTTTGTCCTGCTGTTTCAGAAATATTAAAATAGTGAGTAATCGCCGATAAAGATGGAAAATAACTATCCAAAACAAATCGGGACAATGAAGAAATTAAGCATATAAGGCCAATAATTTTCCAATTTTCGCGCATGATCCTTATCCAAATCAAGTTTAATGTCAGTATAGCTAAGAATGATGACCGCAATATGACGATACAATGACAATTTTGTCATTTTTAAAAAACAATATTCTGTTATAATATGCCGATATGCGGCTTTTACTTATTGAAGATGAACCAAAAACCATTGCCTACTTAAACAAAGGTCTGCTTGAAAATTGTTTTATCCTTGATAGCGCCGATAACGGCGAGGAAGGAAAATTTCTCGCCGTTACCCGTCACTATGATTTAATTATTCTTGACGTCATGCTACCTAAAATGGATGGCTGGACTATCATTACCAGGTTGCGTCAACGAAATATCAAAACTCCGGTTTTATTTTTAACGGCCAAGGATTCCATTCAAGAGCGCGTCAAAGGGTTAGAATTAGGCGCTGCCGACTATCTCATCAAACCAT
>Ga0163144_10009677_pt1 | contig 20679 bp, 18 predicted proteins | sample OliLak19BULKMAT1_FD_123175 | JGI IMG/M metagenome (GOLD analysis project Ga0163144, IMG submission 123175) | Freshwater microbial mat bacterial communities from Lake Vanda, McMurdo Dry Valleys, Antarctica - Oligotrophic Lake LV.19.BULKMAT1 | ecosystem: Environmental > Aquatic > Freshwater >... | reverse complement strand
GTCGTCCTCACGTCCGTGCCCGCGATCGGCCGGGTCGCGCAGATGCGCGCGCGCCAGTTCGGCGACACCGATCCCGAGCAACCCCGCGGCGGCAGCGGTCGCCCAGCCGAGCAGCGCCGGTGATACGCCTCTGCGCTTCTTCGCTGGCCGCTTCGCCTTGGCTTCCGCTTCCGGCCCCGTCTCTGCGTCCTCAACTACGTCTTTCAGGCGTACGATTTCGACCATGGCATTCCCCTCGGAGCTCTGGACTCAATCATGCGGCAAACTTTCGACACCAAACTTATCGCCGCAAAACCATTGGTAGCAAGCCACCTGATGGTCTAGGCCACTCGTGTGACGAAGCCTAAACGGCCCGGTTGGTTGGAAACTCGGCGCATTGGTTGGCCTCCAATAGATTTAAGTTTGGGCGTCAGTTCGAGGTTCCGCCACCGACCGCAGGTTGTTTCGGTGTCCCCTGTTCATGCCGCCCGCACTGAGCGCGCCTCGACCAGCGCGATCGCGCGCGAAACGACCTGATCGAGCGCGCCGCGGCGATCGGTGATCTCGGCTGCGGCTCGCTCCGCAGCGCGCGCCATCGTGACATTGCGGGCCATGCGGTCGATGCCCTCGGCCAGCACCGCAGCGTCGAATCGCCCGCGCACCGCCCGTCCGGCGCCGATCGCCGCGACCGCCGCGCCCGTGAGGTGCTGCTCGAGGTGGCGCGACACGATCATCTGCGGCACGCCCATCGCCAGAGCCGTCTCCGCCGTATTGATCCCGCCGTGATGGATGATCACGGACGCGGTGGCGAGCATCTCCTCCAGAGGCGGCACGCTGCGGTGCAGAACATGACCGCGCGACTCGAATCGCGCCACCAACTCGTCGCTCGCTTTGCGGATGAAGGCGGCGCCGCGAATCTTGGTCGCCACCAGCCCATCCAGCAGCGACTCGGCCATCGGGCTGTCGGCGGCGACGTAGGCGAACCAGCTCGGCGCGCCGGTCGGCCGCGCACGCTGCGGCGGCGACGGGGCCATCGGCCCGAGCGCGGCCGTGCGACGATGCGTCGCATAGGGGTCGAGGCGCGGCCAGGTGCAGACGCATTGCTCGTCGCCGCCGACCAGGGACGGCAGGGAATCGACCTCGGCGCGGCCCTCCTCGGCCAGCAGGCGATTGGCGACGGCCAGCAGATCCGCCTCGACCAAACTGGACTTGCCGCTGGGATTGATGTCCGGAAAGGCGGTCATGTCGGCCGGCGGGACCGCGAAGCCGCTGCCGACGACGAGCATGGGGATCTCGCGTCGCGCCAGGGCCAGGGCGAGCACGGGGCTGAAATCCCCGACCACGAGGGCGGGCTGCACGAGATCGACGAGCGAACGCCAGACATGGGTCGCCGCACGCATCCGCTCGATATCGCCAAACCCGATGACACCGAGGATGTCGGCGAAGCTGCGCGCGAAGAACCCGCCCTCCCCGGTCCGCATCGACGTCACGAGCGGCGCCTGCACGACCGGGAAACGCGACTTGCGCAACCGCTGCATCGTCCCGAACGCGTCGCGCACGGCGAAGACCGGCTTGAAGCCTTCCGCGGCGAAGCGTTCCGCGAGCGACAGCAGCCTGCCGACATGGCCCATGCCGTCGCCGAGTTCCCATGCCAGCAGGATGGTCGCGCCGCTTTTCATGATCCCGTGCCGCACTGCGCTTTTGCTCTCACTGCTCGCGAAACGCGCGGCGGAAGCTGTCACGCATCGGCGTCGTGAGATAGGTCAGGAATGTCCGCTCACCCGACGCGATCAGCACTTCGGCGGGCATGCCGGGCGTGAGGCGGACGCCGAGCAGCCGCTCCAGCTTCTCGACCTGCTCCTCGTCGATCAGGACATGCGCGCGATAGGACGATACGCCGGTGCGATCGTTCACGAAGGCATCGGGCGAAACATAGATCACGTGGCCATGGATCATCGGCACGACGCGTTGCTTGAACGCCGTCAATCGGACTTCAGCCTTCAGCCCGACACTGACGATGTCGATGTCCTGCGGCATGACGTTGACTTCGATGATGAGCTTCTCCTTGCCTGGGACGATCTCCATGATCTGCTCGCCGGGCTTCACGACGCCGCCGATCGTGTTGAATTTGAAATTGACGACCATGCCGCCGACCGGCGCGAGGACGTCGCGGCGCAGCTGGATGTCCATCGCCGTCCGCTGACGCTCTTCGGTCTCGACGATACGGCTTTCGACCTCGCGCAGCTCCAACGCGACCTCGCGCTGGAAGTTGTTCTGCAGCTGATTCATCTGGAGCTCGTTCTCGGCGATCGACTGGCGCGCGCGCGCGATCAGGCTGTTCTGCTCGTCGCGATTGCCTTCGAGCGCCGCCGCCTGGCGCTGCAGCGCCAGCAGGCGCGGCTTGCGCTCGTAGCCCTGGGTCACCAGCACCCGGACCGTTGCTTCCTCTTCCCGGATGAATTGAAGCTGGGTCTGGAGCGATCGTGCGATCGATTCGTACGCGCGAATCTCCGCTTCGAGCTGCTGCACGCGCCGCTTCAGGATCGAGGTCTGCCCCTCGATGCTGCGGCGGCGCTCGCGAAAGATCGACGTCTGCTGCGTCAGAAGGTCCGAGATGCGCGCCTGTGAACGGCGGCTGAGAATGTCCTCGGGAAAACCCAGATCCTCGGCGCGATCCGTCTCGGCCTTGAGCCGCGCGCGCAGCGCACGCTGCGAATCGTAGAAGCTGGACAGCAGATCCGCCGATGCGCCGGTCTGCTCGTCGTGCAGCCGCATGACCAATTGTCCAGGCGTGACCATCGAGCCTTCCTGCACGAGGATCTCGCGGATCACGCCGCCCTCGAGATTTTGCACGACCCGGCGATTGCGCTCGACCTTGATCACGCCCGTCGTCACCGCGGCCGTCGACAGCGGCGCGCTCATCGACCAACCGATGAAGCTGGCGATGAACACCGTGATCGCGATGAAACCCGCGAGCGCATAGGTCCAGATTCGCGGCTGGCTCGGCACCACGAGCCCCGTGGACGATTCGTGTCCAATGCCATTTTCGAACATGACCTTGCTCATGGCCCCCCCTCCGTCAATCCCGATCCGGATACGTGTTCGAACCTACTGCGCCCGAAACTCACAGCGCTTTGACTTGGCGCAGTCGTCTCGGCGGCGGCGACGGTGCGTCGGGCGGCGGCACCGCCGGCGGCGCGGTGGCCGCCAGGCGTTGCGCATCGTTGATGCGCATGCGCTCGAGAACCGCCGTGCGCTCTCCCGATAGCATGACGACGCCATCGCGCAAGACCACCACCCGGTCGACGCATTCCACGAGACTCGGGCGATGCGTGATGAGCACGATCGAGCAGCCCTCTTCCTTCAGATGCTGCACGGCGCGCACCAGCGCTTCCTCACCCTCGAAATCGAGGTTGGAGTTCGGCTCGTCGAGCACGAAGAAGCGCGGCCGACCGTAGATTGCGCGCGCCAGGGCGATGCGTTGACGTTGCCCCGCGGAGATCAAGGCGCCGCTCTCACCGATATCGGTGTCGTAGCCCTTGGGCATGCGCAGGACCAGCTCGTGGACGCCAGCGATCTCGGCGGCACGCACGACTTCCTTGGAATCCAACTTATCCGGGTCACCCATGCGCGCAATGTTCTGCGCGATCGTCCCTGCGAACAGTTCGACGTTCTGGGGGACGAAGCCGATCGAGCGTCCGAGATCGTTGCGGTTCCACAGCCAGACATCGGCGGAGTCGAGCCGCACATTGCCGGCGGTGGGGCGCAGCAGACCGACCATGAGGCGTGCCAGCGTCGACTTGCCGGCGCCGGAAGGCCCGAGCATCGCCAGCGCTTGCCCCGGCTTCACTTCGAAGCTGACGCCCTTGACGATCAGGCGATCGGTGCCCGGGATCGCGTAGGTCACGCGTTCCACCTGAAGAACACCGGTCGGGTCCGGGAGCGTCATACCCTCGGCGCCCGGCGCAGCTTCAGCGAAGAACTGACGCACGCGGTCATAGGCGGCGCGTGCGACGACGAAGCCGCGCCAGGCGCCGAGCGCCTGCTCGACCGGCGCGAGCGCGCGGCCGAAGATCAGCGACGCCGAGACCATCGCGCCGGCGGTGAGCTCCTGCTGCACCACGAGCCAGCCGCCGCTGGCGAGAATGCCGAGCTGCAGCAAGAGGCGGACGAACTTCGTGAGCGCCATCACCGCCGCAGTCCGGTTCGACGCGGTTTCCTGGTGTTGGTTGACGTCGAGATTGTCGGTTGCCCAGAGCCGCGCGAGGTTCGGCAGCATGCCCATCGCGGAGACGGCCTCGGCATTGCGGCCCGTCGATTCGACCCGGCGCATGGCGCGCATCTGCGCCAATCCGCTCTCTCGCAACGGCGCGCGGGTCGCGATCTCGTTGGTGAAGGCGATGACGAGCATCAGGAGCGCGCCGCCGGCGGCAAAGGCGCCCAGCACGGGATGGACCATGAAGATCACGATCAGATAAAGCGGCGTCCAGGGCGCGTCGAAGATCGCGGTCACGCCCGGGCTGCTGAGGAAGCCACGAACGGCGTTGAGGTCGCGCAGCGCCTCGGTGCCGTAAGTCTTGCCGCGCAGCGTGTTGGAAATCGCGCGCTCGAACGCCTCCGGCGCCAGGGCCTGATCGAGAAAGCTGTTGACCCGTGCCAGCAGGCGCTGGCGCAGAAAATCCAGGAATGCAAGCAGCGCGATGCCCGTGAACGCGATCACGGTCAGAAAGACCAGCGTGTCGAAGCTGCGGCTCGGCAGCACGCGATCGAACATCTGCATCATGTAGAACGGTTGCGTCAGGAACAGCAGATTGATCGCGGCGCTGAACACGCCGACGAAAATGAACGTGCGCCGCGTCGCCTTCATGGCTTCGGCCAGCGTGCTCTTCGATTGTTGCGGCGACGATTTCGACGATGTCTTCATGGCGTACCGTCCCCTCTCGTGGCGGCCGAAATCCCGACGATCTAGATGCCCAAACTCGATCGAACCAGAATCACCAGTTCGTGAACCGCGCGCATCACCTGTGCTTCGTCGATGCCATACCCCGAAGCTGCCATCGACGCCGCGCCCGCCACGCCGATCGCTGTCAACGTCCCGACCACCCCGATCGAGAACAGTCGCAGGAACCGCGTCCGGTCCCGATCGGTGTTGGCGAGGTATTCGATGATCGCCCCCTGGCGCAGCACCTCGACTTGCGACGAGAAGTGCTGCATGGCGAAATCATACAACATCGATTGGGCAATCGCGCGATGTTCGTCGGTCGGCTTGGGCACCTGCCACTCCGGCTGCGTGCCGTCGTCGGCAGGCAGTGGGAGCGCCCTCTTCGCCTCATGCGCCGCGATTGCCAAGCTCACCAATTCCACGACCTCCGGCAAGGTTACCGACGCATCCGTACGTTTATGTCGCTTCAAGAACTTCAACGGCTCTTCCTACTCTTCTACGTGGCCTCAAATCCACGCGGCCGCCCGGATCCGCGCACATGTCCAATCTCCGCACGGCTTAAAGACGACTATGTCGCATGTTGCAGAACTCGATGACGTGTCTGCCTCGACGCCCCCGCCCTTGCGTTCACCTCACGATGGGTCTTCACCCCGCACCGTAACCGTATTCACCATCGCGCGCGCTCGCGCGGGAAACCGCGACATCCGTCCGGTCAGCCGCCCATTGACCGCCCGCTCATGCGCGCTGCGCTCGGGCGGCGCGCCACTGATGAGCAGGAGGATCAGATCGGCCTGTCTTCCGGTTCCCGTCTTGGCAAAAACCTGCTGCAGATATTTCCGCACGGTGTGCGAACTGACCCGCAATTCGGTCGCGATCTCTTCGAGCGACGTGCCCTGAACGAGATGGCATACGAGCTCGGTCTCGACCACCGTCAGGCCGAAGCTTGCCGCGGTCTCCCGGACATGCGGCCGAATGTCGGTTTGAGGATCGGACAGCAATGCAACGATCACCGGCGAGCGCATTCCCGACCGCGGCAAACCAACCGGTATCGGGCAGAGATGCACGTTCAAGCTGCGATTCGTTTCGGCGTTGGAGAACACGATCGCACGGCTCGATGCGCGCATGCCGCGGCGCAGCTCGGCGAGGATCCCATCGAATGCCGCGCGCAAGGCCGCCATCTGGATTGGATCGGTGGAATAGAGGCCGGCATGGGACAACCTCAAGGCGCCGGTTGCGGTCATCAGCTCGGCCGCACAGCGGTTGACCGAGATGGCCGTCGTTGCCGCATCCAGGGTGATTGCCCCGACGCCGCGGTAGCTCACCGCCTCGAAGATCGCATTGCGCTCGGACTCGAAGCCCATCGAACGTGTATGCGCACGCCACAATGAACGTACGAAAGGCAGGGCGTCGCCGAAGCGCTTGCGATCGCTCTGACTCATCGCCCGGTCGCCGGAGAGATGGGTGAGGGACAACAGAACCGACATCGATCCCTCGCGCGCGAGGCAGGCATTCAGCGACGAGGTGGGCGCGTAGTCGCCTACGACCATCGATCGCGATTGATCCCCGCGCGGCCCGGAAATCCACGGCTCGCCGAGAGACAGCCGGGATTCGAATTCCGTGAGCGTGCGCGACTCGAGGCGACGCCGCAGCACCGGCGCCAGCTTTTCGTCGGCGCAAACCTGGACCACAGTCACCACCGACCGACGACGTTCGTCGACCTCATGGATCGAGATCGCATCAACACCGAACGAACCCAGCAGCGTGCGCCCGAGATCGGTGGGCAACGCCGGCGTCCCCACCGTATCCAAGAGCTTGAGAAGGCTGTCCGGATAAATCCCTGTTGCGTTCATTTGGTCTGATAGTTCCCTTTGACTGAGGACGGCCCTCGTCATAGTTGAGCAAGCGGCATGCCACGCCAACATCTCCCCGAGAATTCAACGGGTAAGATCGCGTTAACGGTTAATAGCAAAGTGTGAATGTAATGATTCCTGACACTCCGTCCCCTCGGTAGGAATTGTGGAATGAGGAAAGAGTAGCGCAGTCTGCTCCTGCGACGTGTGATCCAGAACACATTGATGCGGCTTCTTCATTCAATCCTGGCGAGCAATCCCACGATCTCAATGCAGTGGGTCGTGGCGCACCAACGAGCAAAACACGGACGTCGCCCATGACCCCATCGGGGCGACAATGGTTAATAAATTTGGGAAGAAGCGGGAATCTCAGATCCATGACCACAACACCGATGCGAAGTGTCGTTTACCGGTTTGGAAACGACGACGAGATGTGCGCGGGGGCATCGTCGATCGCCAGCGACGCGCTGCTGCTCGATCTCGAGGACTCGGTAGCGCCGAGCGAAAAGCAGTCGGCCCGCGCGCGAATTTGTCACACCCTCAGCAAAAATCGGTTCGGCGCACGCACGCTCATCGTCCGCGTCAACGCGATCGATTCGCCGTGGTGCGATGACGATCTTCGTGCCCTGGCCGGTCATCGCCTCGATGCGATCATGTTGCCGAAATCGGAATCCGGCGAAGCCCTGCGCACCCTCGCGCGGCTCGCCGACGCGTTGGGCATCGATCGTGGTGTCGGATTCTGGGCGATGATCGAGACTCCAGCCGGCGTGCTGCGCGCGACGGAGATCGCAACCGCGACGCCGCGACTCCTGGGGATCGCCGTCGGCACAGGCGATCTTTCGCGGGGTCTATGCGGCTATCCCCGATTCACACCGGACCGCCTGCCCCTGCTACCCGCGCTCGGGCAATGCCTGCTCGCCGCCCGCGCTGCCGGGCGCATGATCATCGACGGCGCCTATCGCGATCCGATCGATGCGGATGGATTCGCGGCGGCCTGCCGCGCCAGCCGTGAACTCGGGTTCGATGGCCGTACGATGGTCGATCCAACCTTGGCGCCGATTGCGGATCGTGAATACGGCCCGAGCGAAGTGGAGTTGCATTGGGCCCGCCGCATCATCGCAGCGGTGGCCGCAGTCGGGCCGGACGGACCGGCGCGTGTCGACGGCCGGCTCGTCGAACCCGGCTATCTCGTGCAAGCCCAGCGATTTCTCGCGCTCGAGGCTGCGATCGCGGCGCCGATCAGCCGCGCCCGCTGAGCGCCGGCGCCCGGCCCTCGTCCCACCATTTCCCCGCGACCACGATGCCGCGCGGGACCAGGCGGCGATCGTCGCGAAGCTCGCCGCCGACGGCATCGCGATAGACTACGGGACCACGACGGATCTCGAGCAACACGGCGTCACCGATTGCGCCGGGCGCGAGCGTGCCGAGTTCGGGACGTCGCATCGCCGCCGCCGGCGCCGCGGTCGCCGCCCGAATCACGTCGACAAGGGGTAGGACGAGGCAGAGGAATTTCGACATCGTCACCAGCACGTCGAAGGCCGGGCCATCGACCGAGAACAGATGCACGTCCGACGAAATGACGTCCGGCGCGAAACCGAGCTCGAGCATCACGCGCCCGATATCGAAGCCGAACGATCCCGCGCCATGCCCGACATCCATGATGACGCCACGCGCGGGCGCCGCGATCATGCAATCGCGCAGCTGCCCTTTCGACGTAATCGGGCGGTTCGTCTTCGGTGTGCAGCAATGCGTGACGATGTCGCCCGGCCGCAGCGGATCGAGAATGTCCTCGAGGCGCGGCGGGCATGTCGGCGCCGACATGCGCCACCACCGGAACGCCGCCAGCGAGCTCCGAGGCGCGAATCGCCATGTGCAGCGGCATCGCACCGAGCCCGGCCGTCGACGAGCGCCCGACCCGGATCTTGATTCCCACGACGTGATCGGGCCAGCGTTTCACCGCCGCCACGCAATGCGCGATGTCGAGCAGTCGCACATCCTCCGCCTCTCCGACCGCGAGGCGATGACTGTCGCTGAAGATGCCCGGAAAGGAGAGGTTCACGAAAGCGAGGATGCGTACGGCTGTGCGCGGCCCGACCAATTCCACCAGCCCGCGCAGATTTCCCGCGCGCGCGCTGCCGGCGGCGACCTTGCCGTCCTTGAAGGCGATATCGGCCACCCCGTCCATCCCGCGCGCGGGATCGATGACGTGGCCGGCCTTGAGAAGAAGATCTTAGCTCACGCGGTCCTCCGGATATCGGGTGGCGCCTCGCCCGGGCGCACGAGGTGACAGGCGACGCTGCGGCCGGCGCCGAGATCCTGCGTGGCCGGCGTCTCGACGTGACAGCGCGCGGTCGCCAGCGGACAGCGCGTGTTGAACGCGCACCCCGCGGGCGGCGCCATCGGATTGGGCACGTCGCCGCCGAGAATCACGCGGCCGCGCCGTGCGCCGGGCTGCGGCCGCGGGATCGCCGACAGCAATGCTTGCGAATATGGATGGAACGGTCGCGCGAAGAGCTCGGCGACCGGCGCCAGTTCGACGATGCGCCCGAGATACATCACGGCGACGCGCGTCGAAATGTGTCGGACGACGGCGAGATCATGGGCGATGAAGAGATATGTCAGGCCGAGTTCGCGCTGCAGTCGCTTCAGCAGGTTGATCACCTGCGCCTGGATCGAGACATCGAGGGCCGAGACCGCCTCGTCGCAGACGACGAGCTTGGGATCGAGCGCGAGCGCACGCGCGATCCCGATGCGCTGGCGCTGCCCGCCGGAGAATTCATGCGGGTGGCGATCGAGATGCTCGGCGCCGAGTCCGACCCTTTCGATCAGGGCCAGCGCGCGACGCCGGCGCTCCGCGCGATCACCGATGCCGTGGATCGTGAGCGGCTCCGCCACGATCTGCGCGACCGTCTGGCGCGGATCGAGCGAGCCATAGGGATCCTGGAAGATCAGTTGGATGTCGGCGCGGCGGCGGCGCAGCGCGGCGCCTTCGAGGGTCAGCAGGTCCTCGCCCGCGAACCGAATGGATCCCGCCGTCGGCTCGATCAGTCGCAGGATCATGCGTCCAACCGTGGATTTGCCGCAGCCGCTCTCGCCGACGACGCCGAGCGTTTCGCCGGCGTGAAGATCGAACGACACGCCGTCGACGGCGCGCACCACGCCGCGTCGCGCACCGAAGGCGCTGCGGCGCACCGGGAAGTGCTTCTTCAGATCCGCGATCTCCAGCAGCTTCACAGTCATGGCGCGCGCGTCAGATCGAGATCGCGACGACACGCCGTGCGACGCGTCGCGAGCTTGCGCAAGGGCGGCTCCGCGATCGCGCAGGCTTCCTCCACGAATCGGCAGCGCGGCGCGAATCGGCAACCCGGCGGCAGGGCGAAGGGGCTCGGCACAACGCCTTCGATCGCCGGCAAGTCTTCGACCGCGCGATCGAGCTCGGGGATGCTGTCGAGGAGGCCGCCGGTGTAGGGATGCAGCGGCCGCGCGAAAAGCGATGCGGTCGGCGCCTCCTCGACCACACGGCCCGCATACATGACGACCACGCGATCGGCCTGCTCCGCGACGACGCCGAGGTCATGCGTGATCAGCAGCATGGTCAGATGGAATTCCTCGCGCAGCCGGTGGAGCAATTCGAGGATCTGCGCCTGAATCGTCACGTCGAGCGCCGTCGTCGGCTCATCGGCGATCAGCAGCTCGGGATTGCAGGCGAGCGCCATCGCGATCATCACGCGTTGGCGCATGCCGCCGGAGAGCTGGTGCGGATAGGATTCCGCGCGCTCCGCCGCACCGGGTATGCCGACTTTCGCCAGCATCTCGACGGCCCGGTTCCAGGCGGCGCCGCGCGACAGGCGATCGTGACGACGCACGGCCTCGGCGATCTGTTCGCCCACCGTGAAGACCGGATTGAGGCTCGACATCGGTTCCTGGAAGATCATCGCCATGCGCTTGCCGCGCAGCCGCTGCAGCTCGACATCGGGCCGACCGACGAGGTCGATGCCGTCGAAGCGGATCGCGCCCGCCGCGATCCGCCCAGGCGGCTGGATCAGCCCCATCACGGCGCGCGCGGTGACGCTCTTGCCGCTGCCGCTCTCGCCGACGATGCCGACGAACTCGCCGCGCTCGACGACGAGATCGAGGCCCGTGACGGCCGCCATCTCGCCGCGCTCCGTGCGGAAATGCACGGCGAGGTCGCTGATCTCGAGCAACGCGGCGCTCATGAGCTCGCGACCTTCATGCGCGGATCGAGCACGTCGCGCAAGCCGTCGCCGAGCAGGTTCAGACCCAGCACGGTGATCGAGATGGCGACACCCGGCATCAGCGTGATCCACGGCGCCTCGCGGATGAAGTTGCGGCCGTCGGCGATCATGTTGCCCCAGGTCGGCGTCGGCGGCGCCGGGCCGACGCCGAGGAAGCTCAACACCGCCTCGGCCAGCACGGCATAGGCGAAGATGAAAGTGAGCTGCACGATCAGCGGCGCGAGGCTGTTGGGCAGCACGTGGCCGAGCAGGATGCGCGTGTGGCCGGCGCCGGCCGTACGCGCGGCGAGCACGTATTCGGCCTCGCGCACCACCAGGACCGAAGCGCGCACGATCCGCGCCGTGCGCGGCGTGTAGACGGCGGCGAGCGCGACGACGACATTGAGCTCCGACGGCCCCAGCGCGGCGGCGATCGCGATCGCGAGCAGGATCGCCGGGAATGCCATGAACGCGTCCATCACGCGCATCACCGGGTTGTCGAGGCCGCGAAAGTAACCGGCGATGGCGCCGAAGAATGTGCCGAAGATCCCGGAGAACACCACGACGAAGAGGCCGATGCGCAGGCTGACCTGCGCGCCGTGGACGAGCCGCGCGAGGATGTCGCGGCCGAACGCGTCGCTGCCGAGCAGGAAGCGGTCGCCGCCCGGTGCCGCGAAGCGCAGCCGCATGTTCATGCGCGTCGGGCTCTGGCTCGCGATCCAATCCGCCGCCATCGCGCCGACGACGACGATCGCGAACAGCACGAGGCCGGACATGAACAGGCGGTGACGCAGCAGGCGCCTAATCGGCATAGCGCACCCGCGGATCGAGCCAGGCATAGAGCAGATCGACGGCGAGATTGACGAGCACCAGCGCGGCGGCCGTCAGCAGCAACCCGCCCTGGATCACCGGATAGTCGCGACGCTGGATCGCGTTGACGATCAGCCGCCCCATGCCGGGCAGCGAGAACACCGTCTCGATCACGACGGTGCCGCTGAGGCTGAGGCTCAGGATGATGCCGAACACCGTCACCAGCGGGATCATCGCGTTCTTCATCGCGTGCTTGCCGACGACGAGCCAGCCCGGCAGGCCCTTCGCGCGCGCCGTCTGCACATAGTCCTGGCGCAGCACTTCGAGCATCGAGGAACGCGCCATGCGCGCGAGCAGGCCGATCTGCGTCAGCGCCAGCGCGATCGCGGGCAGCGTGAGCGCGATCAGCGCCTTGCCCCAGCCATCGCTGAACGGCGCATAGCCGCCGGTCGGGAACCAGCCGAGATTCACGGCGAAGAACATGATGAACAGGATCGCGAGCCAGACATTGGGCAGCGACACGCCGAGCAAAGCCACGGTCATGCAGAGCTGATCGACCCAGCTGTTCTGACGCACGGCCGCCGTGACGCCGAGGCCGACACCGGCTACGAGCGTGATGACCATCGCATAGGCCGAGAGCGCGAGGGTCACGGGCAGACGTTCGGCGATTGCCTCCGAGACCGGGCGCTGCAGCAGGATCGAGCGACCGAGATCGCCATGGACCAGCCCGGTGACCCAGTCGAGCAGGCGCTCATGAAACGGCAGATTCAATTTCAGCTGCACGCGGATCAGCTGGATGTCTTCCTCGGTCGCGTTGGCGCCGGCCACCATGGCCGCCGGATCGCCGGGCACGAGCAGCATCACGGAAAACGAAATCAACGTCACCAGCAGCACCACGAGCATCGCGCTCGCGAGGCGATTGAAGATGTAGCCGGTCAATTCCGATACTCTGCCATTGGTCCCGACACTCCCGGAGAAAGATCATGCCCGAGATTGCGATTGCGCGCTTCGCCCATGAGGGCAACAGCTTCTCACCGATTCCAACGCCGATCGACTGCTTCCATACCGGCGAGTGGTCGATCGGCGACGGCGCTCCCGCCCTCTATCGCGGCACCAATACCGAGATCGGCGGCGCGATCGCCTGGCTGGCGCGGCGTCCCGATTGGCGGCCGACATTCCTGCGCTGCGCTGGCGCGCCGTCCTCGGGAATCCTTGCCCCTGGCGTGTTCGACGCCATTCTCGGGGAAATCCTGAGCGGTCTCGGAAGGAAGCGCTGGGATGCGGTCTTCCTGTCGCTGCACGGCGCGTTGAACGCGGCCGAGCACGCGCATGCGGATTGCGAGCTGCTGCGCCGCGTGCGCGATGTGATCGGGCCCGACATGCCGCTGGCGGCGAGCTTCGACCTGCATGCCAATGTCAGCCAGCGCGAAGCGGATTTCCTGGACATCGGCGTCGGCTACAAATGCCATCCGCATACCGACATGGCGGCGACGGCGGAGAAGACTCTCGACCTGCTCGAACGATTTGTGCGCGGCGAGATCCGTCCAGTAGCGGCGATCACGCATACCGGCGCGATCCTGCCCAGCCTGTTCGCGCGCACCACCGACGGGCCGATGGCGGAGGTCAAGGCCATCGCCGCGGCGATCGAGGCGCGCGAGGGACTGCTGGATCTCACGCCCTATGCCGGCTACGCCTATGCCGATAGCGAGGCGGCCGGCGCCGCGGTCTGGGCCACGGCCGATGGCGACCGCGCACGCGCCGCACGCGCCGCTGCGGAGTTGGTCGGCGCAATCAATGCGCGACGCGATGCGCTGTTCAGGCCGATCCCCAAAGCGGCCGAGGGCATTGCACGCGCGCTGGTGGCGCAAGCCGCGCCGATCGCGGTGATCGATTCGGCCGACCACACCGGCGCCGGCGGCATTGGCGATACGCCGGGATTGCTGGCGGCGTTGATCGCGGCGCACCCGGACAAGCCTTGCGCCTTCGCGTTCTTCCATGATCCCGACCTCGTCGCGCGCGCGAAAGCAGCCGGCATCGGCGGCAAGCTGCGCGCGAAGCTCGGCGGACGCCTGACCGATCTCTTCGGGCCGCCGGTCGAGGTCGAGGCCGTGGTCGGCCATCTCTCCGACGGGCGCTTCAACAATATCGGCCCGATCTACAACGGCCTCGCCGTCGATCTGCGCGGTTGCGCGCGGCTCGATCTGGTGGGCATGCCGATCTCCATCATGGTGACCGGCGTGTGCCAGGACACGACCGATCCGAATTTCTACGCCGCCGCCGGGATCGATCTCACGCGCCTCGCCGTCCTGGCGGTGAAAGCGAAGAACCAGTTCCGCGCCTCGTTTCGCGATCTCTTCCGCGAGATGATCGACATCGATTCGCCCGGCCCCGCCGCCTATGATTTCAGCGGCTTTCCGTTCAAGAAAGCGCCCAAGGGCCTCTTCCCTCTCAAGCGCTGACGCGGATCCCTAGCCGACCTTGCACGTCATGCCGCCATCGACCGGCAGCGCCACGCCGGTGATGTATTTCGCCTCGTCCGACGCCAGGAAGACGGAGGCCCACGCGACATCCCAGGCGTCGCCCATCTTGCCGGTCGGACAGAGCGCGTTGCGCTTGGCGACGAGATCGGCCTCGCCCGCAAACGTCGCGCCGAGGGAGGCGCGCGCGGTCGGCGTGTCCATCATGCCCGGCAGGATGGCGTTGGCGCGGATGCCTTTGCGCGCATATTGCAGCGCGATCGCCTGGGTGAATTGATTCACGCCGGCCTTCGACGCGGAGTAGGAGATGTAGGCCGTGCCGAGCCAGCGAATGCTGGCGATCGACGAGATGTTGATGATCACGCCGGCGCCTTGCGCCTCCATGATCGGCAGCACGTGCTTGCAGGTCAGGAACAGGCCCTTGAGGTTGACGCGCATCGACTCGTCCCAGACGGCCTCGTCCATCTCGACCGGTCCACCCAGCGAAGCGAAGCCGACATTGTTCTGCAGGATGTCGACCCGGCCATGCGCCGTCATGCATGCGTCGACGGCGGATTTGACGGACGCCCAATCCGTCACGTCGGCGGCGATCGCGATGCATCGTCCGCCTTCGGCCGCGATCATGTCAGCGGTTTCCCTGGCCGCGCTCAGATTGCGGTCGACCGCGACGACTGTCGCGCCCTCGCGGGCGAAAGCGATCGCGGTCGCCTTGCCGTTGCCGAGTCCAGCCGCGACGGAGCCCGCGCCGAAGACGAGCGCGATCTTGCTCTGCAGGCGTCCCATCGACCGATCCCTTCGCGAAGCCGTCACACGTTGCGGGCGCGACCGGCCCAGAAATGATCGCGGATCTTGCGCTTGAGCACCTTGCCGACCGGGCTGCGCGGCAGCTGGTCCCAGATCTCGAGGGATTTCGGCGTCTTCATACCGCCGAGACGCGCGCGACAGAATGCGGCGAGTTCCTCGATCGTCACGACGGCGCCGCTCTTCACCTGCACGATCGCCTTCACGGCCTCGCCCCATTTCTCGTCGGGCACGCCGACGACGGCGCAATCCTCCACCGCTTCATGCGCCCACAGCACCTGCTCGATCTCGGAGGGATAGAGATTGAACCCGCCCGAGATGATCATGTCGCGCTTGCGATCGACGATATAGAAATACCCGTCCTCGTCCTTCATGCCGATGTCGCCGGTGTGGTGCCAGCCGAAACGCGACGCCTCTTCGGTCGCCTTCGGGTTCTTGTAGTAGCCGCGCATCACGAGATTGCCGCGCACGACGATCTCGCCCTTCTCGTTCGGCGGCAGGATCCGCCCGTCGTCGTCCATGATCTCGACCTGCGTGAACAGCGTCGGGCGGCCGCAGCTCATCAGCCGCTTCTCGAGCACGGGGTCGCCGACGACGAGATGCTCTTCGGGCGACAGGAAGGTGCAGAGCATCGGCGCCTCGGCCTGACCGAAAGTCTGCGCCATCACGGGGCCGAAGATCTGCAGCGCCTCCTCCAGCTTCTTCGCCGACATCGGCGCGGCGGCGTAGATGAAATGCGTGAGCGAGGAATAGTCGAACTTCCGGACGTCCGGATGACCGAGCATCATGTAGATGACCGTCGGCGGCAGAAAGAGCGTGGTGATCTTCTGCGTGTCGATGGCGCGCATGATCTCCAGCGGATCGGCGCTGGGGATCACGAATTGCGTCGCGCCCAGCGCCAGCAGCGGAAACGCGATGCAGCCTGCGGCATGCGTCATCGGCGCCGCGACGAGATGCACCGGCGGCCTGCGCGTGGGCATGCTGGTGACGAAATTCGCGATCATCGTCGCGAAGTTCAGATGCGTGAGCATCACTCCCTTCGAGCGCCCGGTCGTTCCGCCGGAGGGCCAGATCGACGCGATGTCCGTGGGCAGCGCCGGCACGTAGCAGGCTTCCTCGCTCGCGGTCGCAAGCCAGCTCCCGAACTCCGGATCATCGCCGTTGGGCCGATCGATGCAGACCAGTCCCAGGAGGCTCGTGACCTGCGCGCGGATCTGCTCGGCCGCCTCGGCGAAGGCGCTGTGATAGAACAGGAAGCGGCATTCATTGTCCTGCAGGATCGCGATGTTGTCGTCGACCGCGTTGCGTGCATTGAGCGGCATCCAGGCGCCGCCACCGCGCAGGATCCCGAGGATGCAGGAGAAGGCGTCGATGTCGTTCGGGCTGAGCACGGCGCCGACGGCCTGCGGCGTGAGGCCGCCGGCGATCAGCTGGTTGGCGATGCGATGGGTGCGGCGCTGCACCTCGCGAAACGACAGGGATCGATGCTTGTCGGCCAGGCACGCGCGTTCCGGGTCGAGCGCGACGCCCCGGTCGAAGAAGTCGATCAGGCGCATGGCCGTCCCTGCATTGCCGAGTGGCCGATCACCGGCGCTTCGGCGCGAGCCAATTCGCCATGGCCTGGCGCGTCAGATCACCGCCGCTCGGCGCCGGCACGGGAGTCGCATCGGACGGCACAGACGCGAGGATCTCGCGCAAGCGCGCGACCACCAGATCGAGCTCGGCATCGTCGATGCGGCGCACGTCGAGCAGCAGATAGCCGCGATCCGCATGCAGCGATCGCAGCACGATTTTCGGCTTGCCGGCCGCGAGCGCCTGACCGAGCTGGAACGCGGAAATCCGCGCGACACGCGGATCGACATGGACCATCAACCGCTCGAACGGATTTCCCGGCGGATCCGGCTCGCGTTCGAGCCGAATGCCGCCGAGATTCTGCAGCATCGCCTCGGCGCGATCGAGCCGCGCGGCCTCGGCGCGCTGCACCGCCGCATGATCGATCGTCAGCCATTGATCCAGCGCGGCGATCGCGCCGGCGACGTTCTCCTTGCCGGCCTTCATCGGTCGCCCGATGCCGCGTTCCTGGTGGTAGCAGGCGCGGATGAACTCGCGCTCGCCGGCGATGATTCCCGCCGTGGCGCCGGCGGGCGCCTTCTGCGCGCTGAAGATGACCGCCGTGGCGCCGGCTTTGATCATGCCCGGCCAATCATATTCGGCGGCGGCATCGACGATCACCGGCACGCCACGCGCGCGACAGATCTTGCAAAAGGCGGCGAGGCCGAGCAGCCCGCTCTGCACGGTATGGTGCGACAGCACGAAGACCGCCGCCGCGGTTCGCTCGTCGATGGCATCCTCGAGCTGATAGCCGGCGCATCCCGTCGCTGTCCCGATTTCCACGGGGATCGCGCCGGTCAGGCGAATCATCTGCGTGACCGTCGCACCGTAATTCACCTCGTGACCCTTCTGCAGGATCACGCGATTGCGCATGCCCGTCGTGTCGGGCAGCCGCTCCACACGCCCGAGTTCCGCGCCGGTCATCGCCGCCGCGACCGCGACTGAGATTCCCGCCGCGCTGCAGCCCGTGACGAAGCCCGCCTCCGCGCCGGTCGCCTGCGCGATCACCTCGCTCGCGGCGCGCTGCAGTTCCGCCATCTCGATCCACTGCGGCAGGATCGCCGCCACCGCTTCGGCGATTCTTGGCGATGCGCGACTCGCGCCGTGCACCGTCTCGGTACCCGACGCGTTGATGACGCGCCGGATGCCGAAGCGCTCGAACATCTCCGACAAGTTGCGGCCGCCGTCGTTCAGTTCTGGAACCATACGTTCCACAGCCGCGCGGTGCGGAACGGCTCGAAGCCCTGGATGCGCTCAGAAAGGATCTGCGAGTGACCGTAATCACCGCACTTGATGTAGAGCACCTGTTCGTTCATGCGTTCTTGCGCCTTGAATCCGGCTTCGCGCCGCGCCTCGGCCGAGGGCGAGTTCTCCATCTCCACCGCCAACGCATAGAGCGGTTCGTCCTTGGCGTGGTTTGCCGGACTCGGCCCGATCCAGCCCGCGATCGCAATCAAGGCGTCGCCGAGCCACGGTCCGGTGCCCAGGCGTCCCGGCAAGAGATGCCAACCTTGCGGGCGCGAGCGCAGCGCCACGATCGCGGGCCAGTCCATCGACTGGATCGCGACATTCATGCCGATCGCCTTGAGCTGTTCGGACATCACGAGCGCCTGCGCGGCATGCCAATCAAAGGTGGATGCCGACAGGATCGTGAGCCGCTCGCCCTTGTAGCCGCCCTCGGCGAGCAGCTTCTTGGCGAGCGCCGCGTCCTTTCTGTTGTACCATTGCTTGCCGCGCTCACCGGGATAGCTCGCGTACCCCGGGTACTGCAGTGCGTGATTGAGCTTGTAGTTGCCGTCGGTCGACCCTTCCATGATCTCGTCCATGTCGAGCGCGACCTGGATCGCCCGCCGGATCTCGAGCTTGTCGAGCGGCGCCATCGCCATGTTGACGGTGATCATCTGCATGCCGGCCGGCATGATGTTCACGTGCCGCAGCTTGGGATTCTTCTTCAGCGTCGGCACAGCCTTGTCAGGCATGTTCTCGGCCATGTCGATCTCGCCGGCCTCTAGCGCGGCGACCGTCGCCGCACTCTCGGGGATGATGCGAAAATTGATGACGTCGAAATTCGCCTGCTTGTTGCCGACATAGCCGTCACGTCCCGCGCCGCGCGTGTCGACCGCATAGGCCTCATGGCGCACCAGACGGATATGGCTGTCCGGCCTGTATTCCTGGAGCTTGTAGGGACCGGTGCCGATGATCTCCGTCTTGCCGGCATCCTTCGCCGCCTCTTCGGCGGGAATGATCGCGACGATCACTTCGGGCTGGCTGAAATTGTTGATGAAGAGCGGACGTGCGCTCTTGAGCTTCAGCGTCACCGTGTCGGCATCGGGCGCGGCGACTTCCGCAACGTCCTCGAGATAGCGCCGCCGCACGCTCATGCGCATGAAGCGCTCGATCGAGGCCTTGGCGTCGGCCGAGCTCATCACCTTGCCATTGTGGAACGTCACGCCCTTGCGCAGCTTGATCGTGTAGAGCAGCCCGTCGGGCGACACCGTCCAGCTTTCCGCCAGCATCGGCGCGGGTTCGAGCTTCTCGTTGCGGCCGATCAGCGGCTCGTAGATGTGGAGGTTGACGACGCGGCCGGCGTCATCGGTCGTCGCCATCACGTCGAGCGACGGGATGCCCGTGGGCAGCCCGATGCGTAGCGTGCCGCCCTTGCGCGGCGTCTGCGCGTTGGCCGAGGCGATGGTCGCTGCGGCAAGCGCCCCAGCTGTGAATGTCCGGCGATTGAATGAGATCATTGGCCCCCCCTTTGAATTACGATCGATGTCTGAGACCTTAGGCGCGCGAAGGACCCAGCCACAAGGGGGCGGCGATGCCGGCGAAATCATGAGTCATGGCAGAGAACCAGCATTGCGACGCAGCGTCCTCTATCGCCTGGGGATCGATCCCGAGGGATGCGCCAACGCCGCGGGATTCCATGCCGACGCGCTGCTGTTCGAGATCGAGGATTCCGTGCCGCCCGGCGACAAGCAGCAGGCGCGGCAACGCGTCGCTGCGGTCCTCAACGCCGGCGGATTCCGCCGCCAGGAACGTCTTGTCACCGTCAATGCGCTCGATACGCCCTGGGGTCGCGACGATCTGATCGCAATGGCGCGCGCACCGCTCGACGGCATCGTGCTCGCGAAGACCGAGTCGGCAGAGGGCGTCTGCGCCGCCGAAGCCATTCTCGTCGCGCATGGCGCCCCGCCGACGCTGCGGCTCTGGGCGATGATCGAAACGGCGCGCGGCCTCGCGCAGGCGCAGGCGATCGCCGCCGCGACGCCACGGCTCGTGGGCATGCATGTCGGGCTCGGCGATCTCTCGCGCAGCCTCAACGGCTTCCGCCGCCCCGCGATCAATCGCTGGCCGATGGTGCCGGCGCTCGCGACGATCGTGCTCGCCGCGCGCGCCCATGGCCTCGCCGTGCTCGACAGCGCGTTTCGCGAGCCGCGCGACGCGGAAGGGTTCCGCGCCGCCTGCCTCGCCAGCCGCGAACTGGGATTCGATGGCAAGGTCTTCGAGGATCCCGCTTTGATCCCGGTCGCCAACGAGGCCTACGGCCCGACCGCGGACGAACTGGCCTGGGCGGAGAAGGTCATCCTCGCGCGACGCGACGCGACGCCCAGCGGCCTCTATTTCGTCGACGGCCAGCACATCGATCCGCAATACCAAGCCCTCGCCGAACGCATCCTCGCCTTCCAGCGCGCGATCGAGAAAGCGAACCGTCCATAGAAGCTTCGTCGTCCCTCCTCATTCGAGCTACGGGATGCACTGCAAGTTGATGCCGGTACGAAAGGGCCGGCATCGCGTCGATCAAGACTTAAAACCCGCACCCTGCACTTCATCCCCGCCTGTTCGCGAAGCGAATAGGAGCGACTGTGTCGTCAAGCAGCGGTTTTGGCATGGCCTTGCTCGGTGAGGGTTGCGTAGTGCTGAGCAAGGATTGCGTTGAGTCTGATGACGAGCTTTCGCATGACGGCGACGATGGC
>Ga0163144_10009676_pt1 | contig 20679 bp, 25 predicted proteins | sample OliLak19BULKMAT1_FD_123175 | JGI IMG/M metagenome (GOLD analysis project Ga0163144, IMG submission 123175) | Freshwater microbial mat bacterial communities from Lake Vanda, McMurdo Dry Valleys, Antarctica - Oligotrophic Lake LV.19.BULKMAT1 | ecosystem: Environmental > Aquatic > Freshwater >... | reverse complement strand
GCAAATAAAATTGCATAGCGTGTTCTAACCGCTGGATGTTGCTGTCTCAATTGTTCAATTCGTCTTCTCATACGTATATGGGCTCATTCGTTCTACTCGGATAGAACAATTACTTCCGCTTCTTTTCCTTCAAGATCCTTTTTCTTCAGCGTCAGTTTTTCTTCCTTCTTAGTACCTTCTGCTCCGGCCTCTTTCAGAAAATGTTTCAAAGCGTCCTTGGTTCCGATCTCCCCATAATGCATCGGTACAATAATATGCGGCTGCAACTTTACTGCCAGTTTATATGCAGATGCAGGATCAAGCACGCCCTCAGAACCGATTGGGATAAAAAGAATATCTATATCCTCAAGTTCCTGTTTCGCGTCCTGGGGCAAATCAGATGCACCAAGCGCTCCGAGAAAGCAGAGATTCATTCCTTCAAGCGTAACGAAGTAGAGCGTATTAATCAGCGTCTCATCTTTCTTTGCGCCATACGTAGAGGCAGAAGCGAATCCTTTGATCGTAATTTCTTTTACTTCATATTCGCCCGGACCGTTTACAACAAAAGGCTGCTTCTCGCCAAACGCTGCGCTATCCGCACCATTAAAATCAGGGTGATCGAGAGTAGATAGCACAATGTCCGAGCCAAATTTTGCCGACTTCAATTTGGAGTCTTTTGAGATTGGATTAAAGGCAAGTGTCGTGTTGCCAAAGGAGACTTTAAAACATTCCCCCCCGTGGTAGCTGATAACCATATATAGATATCCTATCAAAAAATATGGGATAAATCCACCCAATTTTCACGGAAAATACACCGATCTATATCATCAATAAATAAACAATTTGACACATATTTAAATTCGTAGTATCTTACTGAGTAGTAGAAAGAGAGGTCTTTAATGACAGACAGTGAACTGTTTAAAAAGTTTGAGGCTGAAATCGCATGCGCCTCGCCTCACCCCTTTGGGAGGCCTGGCGGTATCATCGAGCAGATCGCCAATCCCGATCGCATCACTGTGCCATTCGACAGCCCTCATCGCAATTTTGCCGAACTGTACGTTCACGGCAAAGAGCAAAAAAATTAGAGTAGTATAGAGAAAGGCTGACGGGCATTAGGTCGCGCCCTGCCCCCGCTCTGCGCGACCGCGAAACCCCGCCTGTTTGGCCCTGGGGCCCGCTCGAGATTCTCGAGCGGGCCTTTTCTTTTATTGCTTTATCCTAGATTACATTGAGGTACGCATTTTATTATGTATACTATTTGTAGTTGGTCCTTTAGATTCGCTCCCGTCTGAAGTGACTGTTTCTGTAAGGAGCAGAAAGCGAGAAGAATTTTATGTTTTCCCGCACGCACGACCCCTGGCCGGGTATCAAGGCCATCGAAGGCGACGGCGGAAGTGCGATCTAGGCACTCTGTGGCATCGACATTCCCGCAGTAGCGTAAGCGTATTCGGTCCGTTGCCTTTAGCGACGGACCGCTTTCCTTTTATAGACTCCCCTGCTATAGTCTCCCTGCCTGTCTCGGGGCTCTTTTTTTATAAAGGAACCCGTGATGCACACCGATAAGGCGCAGTTCACCATTATTAAAATCACGTTGGGACTAACCTCATATGCGCTTTCCTCTTTACGGATACGAAAGCTGCGCTGAGAGCACCCGGCATACATCATGGCAAACGAAACTATTGTTCTGACCCCGGAGGAGGAATCATTGGTTCCTGTTAACGAGGTGATGGTCAAAATAACGGCAGATTCTCCAGAGCCACCAAAGGCTGGAGATATTGTCGAGGGTCCAGTTATTATGCTCGATCGTGCACGTCTCTATATTGATCTCGCTCCATTTGGAACGGGAGTTATTTATGGTCGCGAATACATGAATGCGCGTGAAGTGATTAAGCGCACGAATGTTGGCGATCGAATCGCAGCAAAGGTCATTTCTACCGAAACCAAAGACGGCTACATCGAACTTTCTCTCAAGGAGGCTCGCCAGGCACTTATATGGGGTGAGGCTGAAGAGGCGGTTAAGAACAAAACACAATTTGAAATTACTGTTAAGGAAGCAAACAAGGGTGGTCTTATTCTTGAGTGGCAAGGCATCCAAGGTTTCTTGCCAGCGTCTCAACTTAAAACCGAGCACTATCCTCGCGTGATTGATGGTGACAAAGACAAGATTCTTGACGAGTTGAAGAAATTGATCGGCGGCCGCATTATGGTTTCTCTTATTACCGCTTCTCCAAAAGAAGGAAAACTTATTTTCTCTGAGAAGGGTGCGGACGACAAAGAGAAGCGCCAATTGATTGAGCACTACCAAACGGGAGATGTAGTTGAGGGCGACGTTACCGGCATTGTAGACTTCGGCGTCTTTGTAAAAATCGAAGATGGGCTTGAGGGCTTGGTACACATCTCTGAAATAGACTGGGGTCTTGTTGAGGATCCTCGTGCATTCTTTAAGGTTGGTGATCGCGTCAAAGTAAAGATCGTTGACATTAAAGAAGGCAAAGTATCTCTTTCGGTTAAACAGCTTCGCGAAAACCCATGGAAGGACGCTGCGAGCAAATACAAGAAGGGCGATGATGCAACTGGAGTCATCATCAAATACAACAAGCACGGCGCACTTGCTTCAATTGAGGAAGGAGTTGCCGGATTGGTCCACATCTCAGAGTTCGGCAGCGAAGAGAACCTCCGCGCAGCGCTCGAGCTTGGGAAGTCTTATCCGTTCTCGATAACGTTGTTTGAACCTAAGGATCAACGCATGGCTCTTACTTTGAAAAAGTAAGCAAAAGAGCACGTTGATCTGACGCATACCTTTATCGAAGCTTCCGGTTTTTACTCGCCATACACTTGTATGTCTCCGTAAAAATCCTCAACTTCTTCTCAGTCTGCATTCAGCTAAACGCACTCTAAACGAAAAACTCCTCTATCCGGATAGAGGAGTTTTTCGTTTATAATCCCTGCATGCAAAGCGAGGGAAGGCTAACGCCAAAGCCGTGTGATGAATGCGGATCAGATCCGGTGTTCCACGCACTCACCAGATGGTCCATCGTTCTTGAGAATGCGTTTGTTGTTATCGCCTCCCCCGGTGCTTGGGCCGCGAAAATAGTTCCAAATCTTAGCGACAGAATACTCGACGCTGTTTTGCCGACCGTAATTGAAACAATGAAAGCGCTCCGACTCGGACATGAAACATTCAAGATTGACGATAAAGATTTCAAATATGTAACGCATGTACTTTGGGACGAGGCTGAGGATCGCAGCATCAAGATGGTGCAGTTTCGTCCTTTCGGACTCGCAAAGCATTTGTTCACGGCGCAATTTGATGGAGAGAAAATTGTTTTTGATCGCATTCCAATTGGAAACGGCATGTCGAGAGGTGTTTCGTGGATTGATGACAAAGATAAACTTAAAAAACAACTGCTCAAACAGAATCTTCCCGTCGCAAAGGGGGATGCCATTCGTACGGAATATCAAGCGATACAATTATTTAAGTCACTTCGAAAGCCAGTGATTGTAAAACCTCATCAAGGCTCGGCTACGAGGCACACAACACTACACGTTACCGATACAGAAGAATTGATTCGTGCGTTTCGTGTCGCAAAACTCATTTCGCCATACGTCATGATCGAAGAAGAACTTACCGGAGCGGTGTACAGACCTACGGTAGTAAATGGAAAACTTGTAGCAACTATAGAGCGGCATCAGCCGCATGTGATTGGAGACGGAATCAATACAATTGAAATGCTTATAGCGCTTATCAACACACATCCAAAAAGAAAAGGGCCGATATTTTCTCAAATTAAAATAAGCGAATCGCTGATGAAAGAGCTTGCGCGTCAGCATATGTCACTAGAAAGCATTCCAGCCCTTGGGGTGCGCGTGCAATTGAACCAAAAGATAAATTGGAGCGTTGGAGGGCACACGCGTGACGTTACGGATATCGTGCATCCTGATAACGTAAAACTCTTTGAAGAAATTGCGCGCTTAGTCAAGGCACCCATTGTAGGGATTGATTTTGTCTGCGCAGATATCACAAAGTCATGGAAAGAACAAGCGATGTGCGGTGTACTTGAAACAAACAGCATGCCGTTTTTTGATACGCACCATTATCCCTATGAGGGAAAACCACGCGATGTTGCTGGGGCGATTTGGGATATGGTATTTCCCAAATCAAAACCTTAAGCGAGTTTTTTAACTTCAATAATTTCCAAGATTTTACTTTCTCCCCCCTGCGGTAGCGGCCCTTTTACAATAAGTTCTTTTGTATTGCGCAGTTCAGCTAATTTAAATGTATCGTTTCCCAAGGGATACACCGCGTAGGATTCCTTTTTGCCTTCAAAAGAAACTAAAAGCGCGTGAGGTCCAATTTCTTTGGCCTCACCATCTGGAGCGCTCGGCATTTCGGTTTTTTGCTCCAACGCGTGTGCTGCATTTAGTGCTGTTAGTGCGCCAACGCCAAGAATTCCTTTAAGAACATCGCGACGGTTCATTTTATCTTCCCTTGGTCTTTTCTTACTTAGTTCAGATTCCATTCCCATATAGCTATTGCATCGGTTTTTCTACAATAATATCGGCGCGATATCGCTGTATCATCTCGCCAGTTTTTATACTTTTATACGAATTGCCCAGTCCTTGCCATTCGTATTTGATACCCCAATCGCTGTAGCGATCCTTAAGCTCACCCGGCTTAAACATATGTGGTTTGCTCTCATCAGGATCGTTTTCAATCGTGTGCGCAGAAATGACGTTTAATCCGCCCGGATTAGTGAGTGCTTTGATATCTTTTATAGCTTTCTCGATTTCATCATCATTTAGAAAATGCAGAACAAACGTGCAGACGATGATGTCCCATGTGCCTGTTAATTGATCGAGATGCTTAACATCGCCCTGCATTGTTTTAATTTCCAAACCTTTTTCCTCAGAAATTGTATCGATATCACGAAGAGACAATGCATCAATATCAAGCGCAGTGACATCAAAGCCACAGCCGGCAAAAAAAATCGCATGCTGGCCAAATCCAGACGCCACATCTAACAATGTCCCTTCATGCCTGAACTCGAGAAGCTTTGTAACAATAGGTGCGACTTCTGACATATTATTTAGAATTTATCTCATTCATCGCAGCGTCTTTGCCTTCTGTTACTAGCAGTTCGAGCGCGCGAGCGACGGTTTTTTTAATTTTCTTAAGCGTGTCTTCATCGGATTTTTTGAATTTTCCTATAACGAAATCAACTACTTTTTCTGAATCGGGTTTCTTGGTCTTACCGCTTGCAGTTGAAGGTGAGATGCCGATTCGAATGCGCAAGAAATCTTTTGACTTAAGCGCCTTTTGAATAGACCCGATGCCGTTGTGTCCGCCAGCACTTGAGCCATACGAGAGTTTTACTTTACCCAGGGGCAAATCAAGCTCATCTTGCACTACCGCCAGGTAGGAAATCTTCTTCTGTGTATCAAACAATGGCTTGAGTGCGAGCCCAGAGTTGTTCATAAAGGTCTCAGGAAGGATAAGATGCGCCCTTCCGCCCAAAAATGCCCCCTTGGTGACTTGTGCTTTTAGTTTTTTATCAAATTTCCAATTATCAATTCCTTCTTTTTTTGCAAATGACATTAATAAATCGCGTCCAACGTTATGACGCGTACCAATATATTCTTCTCCTGGATTTCCGAGGCCAACAATTATAAAACTCATATCGGTGTATCAAAAGTATAACATTTGTACTGGTTGCATACACGCAAAATTCATTTCCGAATATAAAAAGCTTGCTACACTCGAAAAAAAGCATACAATGGTGCGTATGTCAGAGGGTAATCGTGAGAGTTTTTTGAAAGAAGTACTCTCGTTTGGCGCAATTGCTCTACTCATTGTGCTTCCCATTCGAATTTTTATTGCACAGCCGTTTGTTGTCTCCGGTTCGTCGATGGATCCAACATTTGAAAACGGCCAATACCTCATTGTTGATCAAACTACATACCATTTTAACGAACCCAAGCGCGGTGACGTGGTGATTTTCCGCTATCCAAAGGATCCATCGAAGTTTTTTATCAAGAGAATCATCGGTCTGCCAGGCGAAATCGTTCATACCAAAGGCGAGCAAGTCTCTGTAACTTCAAAAGACGGCTCAACCACGACTATTGCCGAGCCGTATGTCGTCAACCACGGCAATGGCACTGATATTGATCTTACCCTCCGTAGCAGCGACTACTTCGTTATGGGCGACAACAGGCCCGCATCCTCAGATTCGCGCACATGGGGCGTTCTTCCGCGTGAAAATATCGTGGGACGCGCATTTCTTAGACTCTATCCCATTACTAGCTTAGCTACATTCCCAGGGGATGTGGCCTCATTCAATAAATAAATGCGCATAGAGCCAGTACAATTTTTACGCAAAGCAGCAGATGTCGCTTCTTCTTACGGTTTTCGCCATGCCGGGTCACTCGATCGAGAACTGCCTCGCGGTCAAAAGCTGTTAATCACAGGGGCGCGCAATTTCGACCGTATTGCTGGAGCATGCGTCAGTTGTCTTTCAGTGAAGGCGGCAGCGGCTCTCGCAGAACCCGGCACCTCATATTCAGAAGTAATGCTCTGTTTTCATTCAAACCCTTCTCCAACAGAAGCACCTGCAGGATTTGAACCAAAAGATGTTGCGGAGTTTGGCGTTGGTATTATTGGAGCAGCAGGATCAATTGGAGAAATAGTTGCGCTTAAAACGCTCTTTGCCATTTTGCATGACACGGGCGGTCGTGTCAGCGGCGTTCGCATTGCTTCTGCAGGAGATAAAGATTCACAGGCCCGGTTTTCAAGAGAACTTGGCGTCTACCTCAAGAAGCGCGCCGGAGATATCGGCCAATGTTGCCTTGAAACAAGCGCAACAAACCCACTCTCAATCCTTACATGCAAAGAAGACGGGTGCGTGCATATCGCAAGCGAAGGACCGCGCTCAATGGGATACCTCTCTGAAAAAAGCAGGACGCACTTTAAGGAAGTGCTTGAGTATCTAGAGCGCTCCGACGTGCCCTATCAGCTTGATGAGCGCTTGGTATTAGATGAAAAAATGCCGCGAGTGCAGTTTGCTGTTGATCTTGAGGGTGATGATAACTTTGTAATCGCGGCCGGCGGTGGCAGATATGACGATCATGTGAGAAACATCACAGGAAAAAAGGATGCCACAGCGGTGCGCGCAAGCCTTTACTTTAGAAAAAAGGATTCGGCCAAAAATGCGTTCAATATTGATCCAAAAGAGCGCAGTGCAAAAATCTACTTTGTAAAGCTCGGCCTTGAGGCAGCGCTAAAGTCGCTCACCGTCCTTGATTCGCTTCGAAGAGCGCATATCCCCGTCTATCAGTCATTTTCCTCAGATAAGCTCGCCCCCCAGCTCTCCGAGGCTGAGCGCCTTAAAGTCCCCACACTCATTATTATGGGCCAGAGAGAGGCTATGCAGGACGCGGTGATTGTTAGACGCGTTGAAACAAGATCCCAAAACATCATTCGAATCCCCGAGTTGCCCCAGTTCCTGCGCGCGATATAAGACGGCAGCTCCAGACAGTCCTTATATATAGGCTTCCTTGCCCCACGTAGCCCCGTGTGGTAAAGTGGCGCGCATGGCAGTCAATATCGAAGTAACCCGAAACGAGGGCGAAAACGTGACGAATATGATTCGTCGCTTCTCTAAGCGCGTCCAAGGGGCGGGCATCATCAATCGCATGCGCGGCATCCGCTATCACTCCCGAACTAAGTCTAAATACGTTCAAAAAAAGAAGGCGCTTAAATCAATCACCCGCCGTGAGGAAGTCCAAGAATTGATCAAACTCGGCAAGATGATCGAACGACCAGTACGCGGCGCACGCCGATAATTCTCTCAATGCAGGAGGGCTTTTCAACAATCAACAAAACACGCGGGAAAATCCCGCGTGTTTTGTTTTCTGATCTTAAAAAAGAAATTCTGGGAGAAAAGTACGACCTCTCATTGGCGTTTGTCACCCCAAGCGAAGCGGCGCGTTTGGCTCGCACCTACAAGAACAAAGATTATGATGCAAATGTGCTCTCTTTTAGGCTCTCAAAGCAAGAGGGCGAAATGGTAATTTGCCCTGCAGTCGCCAAACGAGAAGCAAAATTATTTGGCCGAGATTTCAAAGGAATGCTCACCTACCTGTTTATCCACGGCGCCTTTCATTTGAAGGGTCATACGCATGGAGGTACAATGGAGCGCGAAGAGCGACGTATATTAAAAAAGTACGGGCTCTAATTTTTTGTATTTTCGATTAGGTATAAATAACCACTCTCTGAAAAAAGCAGCCACACGTTCAGCTTCAGATTTTTGATGCAGAACGCCGGCGTTTTTTGAAGGGTGTCGTGGCGGCTGTATGCCTATACTGCCGCGCGACCCCGCGAAAAAACGGCAAGTTATGCGCAAAAATATGACGCTGAACAGATACACAATAAATAAATGAAAGGAATTGCTACAGGTATAGATATAGGTTCATACCACGTAAAAGTGGTAATCGCTGAAGAAAGCGATGGCCGTGGCCTTCCGCGTATCCGAGGCACCGGCTTCTCAGAAACCCGAGGTATGCGCCACGGGTATATTGTCTCTGAGGAGGACGTTACTCACTCAATTATGCTTGCGGTGGCGCAGGCTGAAAAAGCCGCGAGAATCCGCGTCAAGCGCGCCTTTGTTTCTATCGGCGGCGTTTCAATAGATGAAGTCTTTTCCCGCGGCGAGGCAATAGTGACGCGCGGCGATTCCGTGGTGACCGGTCGAGATATGGCTTCAGTACTCACCTCAAGCGAAGGCTCAATATCGCCTTCACAGCTTTTAAATAGAACGGTCATTCACTCCATCCCACTTCGTTATTTTCTTGATGGGACTAAAGTCTTAGGATCAAGGCCCTCTGGGATGCGTGGGATGAAGCTCTTGGTTGAGACGCTTTTTATTGTTGCACTCACCCAGCACCTTTCGAGCTTGCGCGATGCTGTTGAAGAAGCTGGAATTGAAGTTGAAGATATTGTGGCGGCGCCATTGGCTGCCAGTTTTGTAACACTCACCAAACCACAAAAAATGGCCGGCTGTATTCTTGCAAATATCGGTGCAGAAACACTCTCGACAATTGTTTTTGAAGACGGCAAGCCGATTTCTGTAAAAGTATTTCCAGTGGGCGCAAGCGATATTACAAACGACATCGCGCTTGGGCTTCGCGTGCCGATAGAAGAGGCGGAACAAATTAAACTGGGCGCTGTAACTGGAGCAGAGTACTCAAAGAAAAAACTTGATGATATTATTTCTCGCAAGCTCAGTGAAATGTTTACACTGGTTGATGGTCATCTAAAAAAATTAGGAAAAAACGGTCTCTTGCCTGCGGGCATTATCCTCACAGGCGGCGGATCTGGTTTACAAACAGTTAGCGAACATGCAAAAGCGTCTCTCAAGCTCCCCGCTCGCGTCGGCACACTAGGCGCAGGTGAGCAGGCCAAAATGCAACTGAAAGACGGTTCGTGGTCTGTCGCCTACGGCCTCACTATTTGGGGGTTTAGCCAAAGCGAAAGGGACGCTAATTCGCAGGGCTCGTTTTTCCTACTCGTTGTTGATACAATAAAGAAGTGGTTTAAGCCGTTCCTCCCGTAATGCTGCATTCATAGACCTTACGACGAGACGGCACATGCAGGAATACAATTGCTCTGTCGCAGATGAAAACGAAAATAGGCCTTATATAAAGGCTTTTTTTGGCGCCTCATACACGCTATCTCAAGCGAAAAGACAGGCGCCTTTTGTCAAATCGCTGCCAGCACTATGCAGAAAAAATGCTGGTGGTATAGTGTTCGTGATTTCACTTTATACAGATAACCACCCAACGTGGACGATATGCCCCAAGTAAAAACAGATGTTGAAGCGTTCGCTCGGATTCGCGTTGTGGGCGTCGGCGGATCAGGCGGTAACGCAGTGAACCATATGGTTGAATCCCGGGTTCGCGGTGTTGATTTTATTGCGGTAAACACCGATGCGCAGGATTTGCATAATTCTCAAGCAAAAAAGAAGATTCATATCGGAAAAAATTTGACGCGTGGTCTTGGTACCGGAATGAATCCAGAATTAGGAAAGCGCGCAGCAGAAGAAACTAAGGAAGAAATTCAACAAGCACTCAAGGGATCGGACATGATCTTCGTTGCCTGTGGTATGGGCGGCGGCACTGGCACGGGTGCTGCGCCGGTTGTTGCAAAAACAGCAAAAGAACTTGGCGCGCTTACCGTTGGTATTGTTACAAAGCCATTTGCATTTGAAGGTCAGCAGCGCATGCGTCTCGCGGAGCAGGGCCTCGAAGAGCTTCGCAAAGAAGTTGATGCGCTTGTCGTCATTCCAAACGATCGACTTCTTGCAACGGTTGCAAAAGAAACGACGCTCAAACAAGCATTCGCACTGTGCGACGATATTCTCAAACAAGCAGTTGAAGGCGTTTCAGACCTCATCACGAACCTCGGAATGATCAATGTCGACTTTAACGACATTAGAGCAGTTATGGAAAACGCAGGTTCAACACTCATGGGCATTGGTATTGCCTCTGGAGAGAATCGCGCGCAAGCAGCTGCACGCGCAGCAATCTCTTCCCCGCTTTTGGAAATTTCTATTAATGGCGCAAAGGGAGTGCTCTTTGTGATTGCAGGAGGAGATGATCTTGGTATGCTCGAAGTTCAGGAAGCAGCAAAGATTATCACAGAATCAATCGATCCAAACGCCAAAATCATCTTCGGTGCAACTAAAGACGAAAAACTTAAGAAAAACGAAGTTAAGATTACCGTTATCGCTACCGGTTTCCCTTCAGGCAATCTCGGTCAAACTAAGAGTTCTTCCCCGCTTTTCTCAATGAGCCCGCTTTCTGCAAACAAAGAAAAACAGGAGGAACCTATTCGTGGCAAAATCTTCAACACCGTATCGGCTCCGGTTCAAATTGCTCAGCAACCAGAAACGATTAAGTTGGACGACAAGATCGGCGTGTCGGAACCTAAAGTCAAAGTTATAGACGATGAGGATGATGAGTGGGGTGCGGTGCCTTCCTTCCTCCGCCGCCCAAAGATTAAGTAGATTTTCCGAAAATTGCGATCTACTGTGTTGTGGGTCCCAACTTTTTTGAACCAACGTACTCTTGTACGTTTCTCAAAAAAGTTCTCCCACGCCTTGTATCTCATCAATTTTCAAAAAATCTAAGCTCAAAAGAAAGAGCGGGACAACCCCGCTTTTTTTCGTTATACTCAAGGCTCAAATAAAATCATATGTACGACTTAGCAATTATTGGAGGAGGTCCCGCAGGAGTATCTGCGGCGGTGTATGCAGCGCGCAAACAATTAAAAACTGTTTTCATTGCTGAAGTTATCGGCGGGCAAAGTACTGAATCAATGGAGGTTCAGAACTGGATAGGGACAGAGAGGGTATCTGGTATCGATCTTGGAAAAATGCTCGAGACTCATCTTAAGGCTTATGCGGGCGATATCGTTGACTTAAAGGTAGGAGAACGCGCAACCCTCGCCGAAAAGACCCCAGAGGGATTCAAGATTACAACCTCGAACGGCACCTATGATGCAAAGACCTTACTAATCGCCACAGGAGGCTCTAGGCGCAAGCTAGGGGTGCCTGGAGCTGATCTCTATGAGCACAAGGGGCTTACCTACTGCGCCTCGTGTGATGGGCCTATTTTCGCAGGCCAGGACACTGTCGTGGTGGGCGGCGGCAATGCAGGATTTGAGACTTCTGCCCAGCTTTTAGCATATGCAAAATCCGTAACTTTGCTCTCGCGAAGTGAGTACAAGGCTGATCCAGTTACTGTACAGAAAGTACTCGCAGATCCAAAAATGAAAGCAATTGAGGATGTTGAGCCCACTGAAGTACGGGGAGATAAATTTGTAACTGGGATCGTATACAAAAACAAAAAAACTGGAGAGACGACTGAAATTCCGGTTGGAGGTATTTTTGTCGAAATAGGAATGATCCCATCAACTGATTTTATAAAAGGCCTTGTTGAACTTGATTCGCTTGGCAGAGTGGTCACCAATCCAAAAAACCAACACACCTCGCTTGAGGGAGTATGGGCCGCTGGTGATTGCACAGATGAGTTGTATCACCAAAACAATATTGCTGCAGGAGACGCAGTTAAGGCACTCGAAGACATCTATCTACATTTGAAAGCGAAATAAATGGAAAGCCCCGGATTACTCCGGGGCTTTTAGCGACCCTCCACAGTGGGAAGGCCGGTGACGTTTAACGAACCTCTGTAGAGCACATGGGCAATGCCATGAAAAAGTAACGGTCGCTGGCGAAATTCCGCACATTGACGGTAGTAGCAAAGTGTCACATCGGAGATATCCGCATGATCACTCAAAGCCGTTGGGTCGTACGCAACATATTCCACTTCTCCAGTCCGTGAAGGCTTTGTCATGATTACAGTACGCTCTCTCGAGAGCATCCAAGCAGGAATTTTTATGAATTGCATCGGATCAGGATTAAGGCCAGCGCTGCGAAGGGCTTCCATTATCTTTAGAGGACTCACGGGTGAGAAAAAGATCACGTCGTGCCATCCGCAACCTAACAGTTCAATTTTTCGCTCCGAAAGCCATGGCCGATCGTAATATTTTCTCACGTGACTCACCCACAAATCAGGATGTTTTTCCTTTAGCTGCGAGAGCGGATACAATATGCCGTCTCGCTTTGTCTCACGAAAACGGTGATATACACATAATTCCATCACTCCCTCCTTTGAGATTGATTACAGAGTTGATCTCTATACCTTATGTCAGATTTGAGGCAAAAAAGCAAAGGCCCCGACACTTGAAGTGCCGGGGCCAAAAACATCAGTCCTAAATTGATGCTGGATCCAAGTTAGAGACTTTTTCTTCCTCCTCTGGCGAACTACGCGGTGAACATGCCACGATGTAGAGTCCAATCCAAAACAGAATATTAGAGAGGTCGAAGACAATTGTACGCAAATCACCATCAATTATTTCCTGTACATCAATTGGTATAGTGAATACGAAGATTGTTACAAGAACTCTCAATCCTAAAGAAAGTGGACTTTGTCGAAAAGTTACCGTCATGCCATGTTCCCTAATCCCGTCAAACATACGCTCAAATAATTGAGCTTGAAAAGCAAGTCCCGTACTGGCAATAGGTGCCAGCGCGATAAAAAATCGGATTTCGCTTGTCTGTTTATACACAACAACAAGATAGGCAAAACCCAAAATGCTCAATATCGTAAACACTATTGCGGCCAAACCAAAATTATTTCGTTCGGTCTTGCGCTGATACTCATCTACCCTGGGCTGGAAAACCCGGTCAATGAGGAAATCGTCTATTTTTCTAAACATCTCTCACCTCATGGGTATGGATTTCTTTTTCTTTTGTTATTATACATTATTTGGATAATAAGTCAACTAGATTTCTTGCGTCGTATAATCACCCCAGCCTCTGCAGGCGCGACAACATCTAGTTTTTTTACAGTCACTTCCACGCCCTTCACGGTCGGATACAAAATTATTTCCTGCGCGATTGCCTCCCCTAGTGTTTCTATAAGTTTGAACGATTTCTCCTCCACGCTCTGGCGAGCAATTTCGCGAGCGTCCATATAGTCAAACGTACTAGCAATTTTCTCCTCCCAATCAAGAGGAGACTGATCCACTTTAATATCGATGCCAAAGCGTTGATCTTTTTCATGTTCTTGTTTGTATACACCGTGCCGCCCATTGAAAATCAGACCTTTGATAAAAATTGTATCCATGTACTACAGCATTAGTTAATAAAAACCCAAGCTGCAGCCGTTAGATCATTATTTAAGTATAGCAAAACTCAAAAATTAAGAAGTTTTGCCTAATAAACAGTCAATCCTTTTTCCCTCTTTTTTTGTATTCTAGTATTTTGCAAAATACTAGAATAGATGTATATCGAGAAATTAGCTTTCTATTAAAGGTAGGGGCTATTAGTTATTACTTGGGCCGATTAGGATTTCCCTCGTCAGAGAGGCGCCATAAATACCAGCATGCGATTGTACGATATGGCGCCCAGGCTTTTGAGAGTTTCACCATTTTCTCGTGGTCCGGCATACTCTTTAGTTTGAATAATTTTTGGAATCCTTTCTTTATGCCAAGATCAAGCGTTGGCAAAACATCGGGACGACCAAGATAAAACATTAAATGCATATCAGCGGTCCAAACCCCAATCCCCTTCACCGCAACCAAATGTTCTCTTATTTCCTCGTCTGTCATTTTGGGAAATTTCTCCGGTGTTATAAACCCATCACGAAATTTACAAGAAAGATCATACAGATAATTCATCTTTTGACTCGAGAGCCCGGCACTAAGCATAGTGTCGCGCTTTTTTCGAAAAAATTCCTGCCAGGTTGGAACTCCTTCTTTAAATAAAGCGCAGTAGCGCCTATATATTGTGCCCGCCGCCTTTCCTGAGAGCTGCTGGTAAATAATTGACCTAGTTAGCGCAGCATATGTACCGTCTTTGCGATCCATCTGAGGGTGAGGGAATTGCTGTATCAGCCCGTATATCTTAGGTTCTCCCGATAGATACGCGAGGGCCTTTTTTAAAGTTGCGGGTTTCATTGGGGGATCAAATAAATCCATAACGAAACTGACCCAATTATAAAGACTACCCATTCTGCAGCGTTAAACCACAATAGCCACATAGGCACGCGTATTGGAAATGGCTTTATATAGACCTTTGTAACCCAATCATCAATTCCCCAATCACGTGCGAGCTTCCCTAAATCAGAATGTGCCCAAGATTGAAGTAAATTCCAAGATATATAACCGTTGGGCGCAGCAAAAAATTTGTAGTTGCGTTTCGAAAATGGCCAGATCCAAGCGATCCCGAATCCAATCCCGATAGAGTCATGCAAAAAATGAGTGAGTATCCCTAACCCAAGCGCAATTCCCCATTGAGGTCCTACTATTAGATAAGCAAGAATAATGAGCGGTATATAGGTGATTGGATAATGGAGCATTTCTCGATGTACTCTGATTTCTTTCCCAGCAATATCCTTGTGGATAAGAAGCTCAGCTATAAAATCTATATCGGGCAAGAGCGCTGCGCACACGCAAAAAACAATAAAAAGCATCGATGGTTCGAAATGAAAAAAATGCGATACAAAAACCGCAATTAGAAATCCAAGACCTATATCAGCCTGCATTTCTCTAGTCTACTCCCTCTGATAAATATAAAAACCCCGGCCTATGCCGGGGTTTTTATTAATAGATTGGGTTTACGAGAATCGATGTTGAGACGCTAGCGGAACCTCCCCCATCCTGAGTAACCGTAAAGGCTGGCCTGTATGTACCAGAGACGCGATACGTGTGTGTGAATGTTGCAGAGGATTGCACTGAAGTATCCTGTGGTGCCATGATGCTCGCGTTTGCTGCCTGTGATTCATCGCCCCAAAGTACCGAATACCTAATGTTTCCAGTATTGCGCCCTGTCAGTACGCGCACGGTCCATGTTCCTTGTTGGCCGATAGTGAGCGAAGTAGGTGCATCAAGGCCGTTAATGGAGATATCAGCGTTTGTGTTGCTAACAACTTGGAAGGTTACAGCGTTACTTGTGCCATTGCTGTTTTGCACAGTAATTGAGTACGGGCCAGGACTTACTTGGCGAACCATCGCGGCGCAGTACATGCCGGGTGCGCAGTACGGCTGAATGTATGGAGGGATCGAGAATGTGATGGACTGTCTATTGCCGATACAGTTTTGATCATATACGGAACATGCAATTGCTGGTGTCGGGTTGAGTGCAACGTTTGTTGCAACAACTGAACCGTCCATCAAAATAGTGTTTGAGTTGGTAAACCCTGATCCAGAAATGGTTACCGATGTTCCTGCTTGACCAACCATGGGTGAGAGGTTCGTGAGCCACACTCCTTGCACCGGTGGCACCACAACACTGCCTCCGCAGGTTATTTTCTGCAGTAGCGCTCGCGTGAGTGGTCCAACATACCCAGTCGATGGTAAGCCTTGCGAAGCCTGAAAGCGTGCGACAGCATTTGCGGTGATCGGACCAAAACGCCCAGTACCCATGTACGCTGCATTAAAAAATCCTGCATTCATAAGGTAGACCTGTAATGACGTAACGAAGCCGCCTGTTGACGCGTCAGTTGCTCCCACGCGAAGGTTATACCCGAGCGAAATACACGTTGAAATAGGCATTGCCACAGATGTTGCCATCGTTGGATAGCCCTGGGCAAACGCCAAACTAGGAAGGAAACTGAGTGCTACTAATGCCACACCTAACCCATTAAAAATTCTTTTCATATACCCATCATAACGAACAATCGCCCGCTTTGTTACTGGGTACCTGTGTACTTGGTATATACTTTTGCCAATGGACGTCTTGGACGATAGAAGGGCATTTGAGGTATTAAGTCATCAGTTACAGAGCCCTTCTGCCCTGAAGGAATTTAAAGCGAGGTACGATCACTATCGCCCGCACCTCATCCCCCGCATGTTGGGCAAAACGATTGTCTGGGGCGGAAACATCGTATATGGCTTCGGGCCCTCCTATCTAAAATTTCGGGCAGTTGAAGTAATCGCGCGAGTTCCCTATCACTCACTCGCCTCCGCATGCTATACCTTGCTTACGCGATTTTATTCCAACGAGCGCCGCTCGCTTGAGTTGTCCAAGATAACCAAATACGCGAGGCTTTCAATGGATAACGAAACGATGCACGTGGTGGTTATTTCAAAACTTGCACGCGAGGAAACGCCTGCTGGAGTAATGAGGTACACCATCGCGCCTATGATCTTTGCGTTCTTTTATTTTTGGATTGCATATTTACTGTGCCTTATATCTCCGCGATACGCCGGCGATCTGAATTTCGTATTTGAGAGCCACGCGTTTGAGCAATACAATCTTTTCCTGCATCTGCATGGGGAAACATTAAAACAAAAACCAGTGCATAGCGTATTTCTTGAGTGGTATGGCAGACACCCGCAAAATCAATATGAGTTCTTTTGCTCGCTTAGATCAGACGAAATAATCCACCGCAACAATTCTGTAGGCGTATTGCAGAAAAAGCCCAGGGAGATTGAGTAAACCGCCTCCGCCATTATGGCGGAGGTACCGCGCCCAAAGATGGATAGAAAAGACAGAGTTCTATACAAGTGGCGAGGAATGTCAAGTCGAAGGGCGACGCATTGACACTTATTATATATTATGATATTATTCAACTCAGAAATATTGTCACAGTCTAAGGGAGGAATCAGCATGGCACTAGACGTTTATTCGACAGTTCTTGCTTCTGAGAGCTATATCCACATTGGAGAGGACGGCGGTGTTGAGGCGGGTATGATACTCCAAGACGGGAGCGTTCTTAAGGCTAACCTCGTCGCAGGATCTACACAGACTGAAGTGCGGAAAAACGTGCGCAATCTTCATAACATCCTCACTCTACAAAGGACACCTGAAGGCATTGTGAGGAGCACGACGTACTTTGGCATGAGGGCCAGTGTCCAACTGTTTCGCATGCCAACGAATGGGAAAGATTGTTGGCTTGGAGGTGAACCAGCTGCGTGATCTTTCTTCAACACGCCCCAGCATCGAAGACTGGGGCGTTTTTTATTCCTGCCATGTCAACGAAAACTTTTTGAATTTTTAAAAAACAGCCAAATTGTAAAGGTTAAACCTAGACAGATACACTCATTTTTTTGACTTCTATTTGACGGGCAAGAGACCCCACAATACTTGTTCCAAGGCCTTCTTTGCTTTGTGGAAATTGGGGTCAGTCCCCTAATTATTCGGAAAGCTGTGGTCTAATATTTTTTAAACTTCCTAGTAGTATACCTTTGTTAACAGATACTCGAATTTCTTTCAAAAGCTCTGAAGGTTCTGCAGTACGTATCCAAATTTTGTAATCTTGGGGCAATGGGACAGGCGAATTTTCAAGTATTTCTTGCTGTTTAAGAGTGCCTGCCGTTCTTCTATGAGCGCTTCCCCACTTCCAAAGTTCTGGATATGACGAAAGCTTTGCTCTGACAGGATTACGCTCAATATATTTAAGTACAGTTAGTAGATGCTTATCATTTTTGATCAGAAAGGATTTATATCTGCCTTGATAGATGTGGCCGTCTCCAATTGTTTGATATCTTGTGTGATGCCTTCGAACATGAGCAGTAAGAAGCCACTGCACTGCTTTACCTAAGGTTTTGTCTTCTTTTGTTTGAATCAAGAGATGCCAATGGTTAGGCATAATCACATATGCAAGTATTCCCACCTTATAGGTTTTGCGCATTTCATCCAGTAGATACTCAAAATCTTTAAAGTCTAAGTCTGTATTAAAAATACGAGCACGACCATTAGCCCGATTAATTAAGTGATAAACTTCATTGCCTATATCAACTCTAGACTGTCTGGGCATAGCAAAAACAGCATACTAAAAGTCATTGACTTTTGCGAGTATTAGGACACATTTTATGAGTTATTGAGGGGATTGACCCCTATTCCCCCCGGGAGGCTTGTTTGCATAGGTTTCTACTATTTTTTGTAATTCATCAGGAATTTTGTCGGGTGACAGAACGTATTCAATACAGCCTGAAGCCTCAGCACTCAGAGGCATGCTGCCTATTTCGGCAGACATGTCCTGGGCAAAGGTTGTTCCTCCCTTTGCTTTGATGTTCCTACAACCCTCAGTACCGTCGTGACCATACCCGGAGAGGATAATGCCGATCGCGCGTGCCCCCATAGCTTCTGCTAGCGAAGTCAAAAAAAGATCTATTTGCGTATTCCTTAGAGTACGTGGGGAGACAACTTTGAAAGTATTATTCTCAATAAAAAGATCTGCATCCGGAGTAATCACGTAAACGTGATTACTCTCAATCGGCATCGTATGGGTAGCCACCACAACCGACATGGGCGTGTGGCGCGACAGAATGAGCGCCAACTGGCTGCTGGCGGCGGGGTTCATATGAGAAATAATAACAAAGGCCATTCCTGTTTTAGACGGTGTGGCCTCCAATAATGCCTTGTATGCATTGAGGGCTCCGGCCGAGCCGCCAATCCCGACAATGAAGTTGGGTTGTTGCTTTTTCATGAGTTAACTCATTCCTTTTTGATGGTGGGATTAGGTGAGAACTTTTTATCATTCTTCTTTTTCGGATTGGCGATTGCAGTATCCATGGACACTATACTAATTCCATCTTCACTCAAGATCAATTTATGGACATCGCTCTCGTGGCCCGTGCCTCGAGACTTCACAATGAAAATTCCACGAATACGTTTTTTCCCCACTTCTTCCTCTAATTCTCGAACGACGATCCACGTGTCTATGAGGGAGGAAACGCCGATCTCGCCGCTCGTGTCATTATACTGGGATGCAGAAACAAGACTAGTAAAAAACGTAGTTATGACCTTAGATTTCAAGAGGTCAATCATGCGAGTAATCATCGACCTGATTTCACGCTCGTCCCCTTCTCCAATGAGAGAGGTCAGGGGATCTATGACCACGGATTTTGGTTTGAAACTGTCAACGAGCTTGTATAAATCTAGCAAATGCATCTCTAAGCCAAAAAAGGAAGGTCTCACAGAAACAATCTTTAAGAGCCCTTTCTTTACCCATGGCGCAAAATGAATGCCGATAGAACTCATGTTTTGTATGATTTGCCCTGAAGATTCTTCATACGACAAGAAGAGACACCTCTCTCCACGTCTACAGCTCGCTATTGCAAATGCGGCGGCCATGCTTGTTTTGCCTGTGCCCGCAGTGCCTGAGACCAATATCGTACTGCCTCTGGTATACCCGGGTTTACCTTTGAACATTTTGTCTAACGAAAGAATTCCTGTCGAAACTTTTTTGGCAGTGCCTGGCTGATCGAGCCCTGCTGATGTGATCGGAATTACAGAAAGTCCTGACTTATCAATGACGAATGGATATTCGTTGGTTCCATGATTTGAGCCACGATATTTTATGATACGAAGCCTACGGATAGCAACTTGTTCTTTAACTCTGTTATCAAGCAGAATGATGCAATCAGAAACGAATTCCTCCAGACCATGACGAGTATACGCACCTCGTCCCGGCTCACCGGTAACGATTGCTGTGACGTTTTTTTCCTTGAGCCACCTAAAAAGTCTTTTGATCTCTATGCGAAGAATGCCGGGATCGGCGATACTTGCAAAAGGAGATTCAATAGAGTCTAAAACAATGCGTTTGGCCCCAATCGAATCAATGGCATGTTCCAGACGAACGAGTATTCCCTCAAGATTGAAGTCGGCCTCTCGAACGTCTTTCCGATCGAGAATCACATGTTCAATCACAATCTTTTTTTTCGAAACAAGTCCTGACAAATCTAAACTAAGAGATGCAACGTCTTTATACAGGTCGGTTTCTGTCTCCTCAAAGGACATGAAGACGCCCGGCTCGTTAAAATCGGTCGCACCCTTGATTAGAAAATCAATACCTAAAAGGGTTTTTCCTGAGCCGGCACCCCCGGAAACTAAGGTGGTTCTATTTTTTGGAAAGCCGCCTTCGGTGACTTCGTCTAAGCCTTTGATACCGGTGGGGCACTTGGCCAATTGCTTTTGATTAACGGTCATTTTTTTCTTAGGAGTTTTAGGCATATGAAAGGCACCCCTTTCTTAAGACAACAATTCTAAGTATTATTACCTAACTAATACAAAGAATATGGCAAAGAAAGGTTATCGAATTTCAAAGGAAATCAGAGACGAAATACTCACTAAGATT
>Ga0163144_10009675_pt1 | contig 20680 bp, 13 predicted proteins | sample OliLak19BULKMAT1_FD_123175 | JGI IMG/M metagenome (GOLD analysis project Ga0163144, IMG submission 123175) | Freshwater microbial mat bacterial communities from Lake Vanda, McMurdo Dry Valleys, Antarctica - Oligotrophic Lake LV.19.BULKMAT1 | ecosystem: Environmental > Aquatic > Freshwater >... | reverse complement strand
TATGAATTATTTGCCGCGCCAACTGTCTGTTGGACAACAGCAGCGCGTCGCCGTGGCGCGCGCTCTCGCCAATAAGCCGAAATTGGTGCTCGCCGATGAACCGACCGGCAATCTCGATCACCGCCATGGCGCCGAAGCGCTCGCGCTGATTCGCGAAGTCTGCCGTGAAAGCGGCGCCGCACTGCTGCTCGTCAGCCACGACCGCAACATTCTTTCGCAGTTTGATATCGTCCAGGAATTATCTGAGCTCAATCGAGCCGCCAGCGCGGCGGCAAAAGTTTAAGGAAGTCTCCATGGCCGGACCTCTGGGTCTTTTCTTTATCGTACGCCGCAGCCTGCGCCAGCACGCGCTATCCACGCTCGTCACCGTTTTTTCCGTGGCGCTCGCCAGCGGACTGGTGATGTCGGTGTTCAGCGTCAAGCAGCAGACGCACGAAGCGTTCACCGGAAGTTCAGTCGGCTTCGACGCTGTTCTCGGCGCACGCGGCAGCCAGTTGCAATTGGTGCTGAATACGATCTTTCATCTGGAGACGTCGCCGGGGAATATTCCCTGGTCGATGTATGAAGCCGTCAAGAAAGACAAGCGTGTCGAAGTCGCCGTGCCGTACGCCGTCGGCGACAATTACCGCGGCTTCAGAATCGTCGGCACGAGTGAAGACTTGTTCACGAAGTTCGAATATCAGGAAGGCAAGCGTTTCACGCCGCAGCCGGGCGGCCGGCTTTTCGATCCCAAGTTTCAGGAAGCCGTCATCGGCAGCTTTGTTTCTCAGCGCACGGGATTGAATGTCGGCGACGTCTTCAATCCGTATCACGGCATCAATTTCGACGAGAAGATGCGGCATGCCGTGGACTATACCGTCGTCGGCGTGCTTGAACCCACCAACAGCCCATCCGACCGCGTTATCTGGATTCCCATCGAAGGCATTTTCCGCATGCCCGGCCACGTCCTTAAAGGAGCGGGCACGGAATACGAAGCCAAGGGCGGGGAAGAGATTCCGGACGACTCCAAAGAAGTCAGCGCCGTCATGTTGAAATTTTCCAGTCCGCTGACCGGCGCGGCGCTCGATCAGACCATCAACAAGCAAGGCAAAGTGGCGACACTCGCCTGGCCGATCGAACGCGTGATGCTAGACCTGTTCGACAAGATCGGCTGGGTCGACAAAGTCCTCGCGCTCGTGGCATACCTGGTCGTCGTTGTTGCCGCTGGATCCATTCTCGCCAGCATCTACAACACCATGAATGAACGCCGGCGCGAATTCGCCATCATGCGCGCGCTCGGCGCGCGCCGCTCGACGGTGTTCTCCGCCATCGTGCTGGAATCGGGCACTATCGCGGCACTCGGCAGTCTCTTCGGCTACGCCGTTTACGCCATTATCCTGACCGGCGTGGCGGTGGTGGTGCGGGCGCAGACGGGCGTCGTGCTGGAAGTCATGAAGCCCGCACGATTGGAATTCAGCGACACATTCAGCGTTTCAATTCTGATTCTTGCACCCGCCGCCATGATTCTGATCGGCGCGCTCGCGGGAATCATTCCAGCACTCAAGGCGTACCGCACGGATGTCGCGAGCAACCTCTCGCCGGCATCGTGACGGCTTTTATTTCTACAAGGAGAGAGCCATGAAATGTGTCTCAGCCGTTGCATTCAGTTTGATTCTCGTGGCAGGCGCTGCCCGCGCCGGCGAACATGCGCACGAACATAAAGCGCCGCATCACGGTACGCTGGTTGTCTTCGGCGCGGAATTTGCCCACTTGGAACTGGTGCTCGAAAAAGACGGCAAGTTGACCGCTTACGTTCTGGATGGCGAAGCGGAAAAAGCCGTTCGCATCAAGCAGAAAGAGATCGAGATGAAGCTGGAATCGATCGACGGAAAAAAAACTGATGTGAAACTGAAATTGAAAGCCGTCGCCAATGTGCTCACCGGCGAAACCGAAGGCAGCACGTCCGAATTTTCAGTCACCGCGCCCGAACTGAAAGGCGCCGCTAAATTTCATGCGCTCATTCCTGAATTCATAGTCAAAGGCGTGGAATTCAAAAAGGTCGACTTCGCCTTTCCCGAAGGCAATGAGGACGGTCACGATCACGGCGATCACAAACACAAGAAAACAAAGTAATCGTTCCCTAACGCGTTTCACGCGCTTAGACTGATTGCGTCTGGAGCCTCTTTGAAAGGGCCGCCACGATGAGTGAAAAAGAATCCAAGGGCGACATCTGGATCGCATCCGGCGTGGTACTCTGTCTGGCATTGGGCGCCTCGCTGACGTACTGGCTCAGCAAGGCCGGCGCGCCGCCGCGCCGCGTTGTCGATGCCACGCAGATTCGCGGCGCTCCGATGAACGCCAAGCCGTCGGACGCAATCGCGGCGACCGCCGCGTCAGCCATCCCGGCCCCCCCGGTTAGTCTTCCCGCGCCGCAGCAGACCAATCCGGATTTCCTGAGCGTCTCATTTGATACGCTCTCGAGTTTCCTCTACGAAATTCCCAGTCTCGCGGAGACCGCCACGCCCGCGATCAAGCCCGCCGCCGATGCACCCGAATCCGTCAAGACCGCCAACAAAATCAAGGAACAAATCCCCGCGCCCGTGAAAGCGCTGAGCGGCCGCAAGGTCGCCGTGCAGGGATTCATGGTTCCCATTCGCATTGAAAAGGGCGCGACCAAAAGCTTCCTGCTCGTGAAGGACCAGTCGCTGTGCTGCTACGGCCGCATGCCGCGCATGAACGAATGGGTCAGCGTGAAAATGGCCGGCGACCGTTCGGCGAAATTTATCGGCGATCAGCCCGTGACCGTGTTCGGAAAAATGGACATCGGCGAAGAAATCGAAAAAGGCGAAGTCCTCAGCATTTACCGCATGGACGCCGAAGACGTCGCCGGCCCGCTCGACCTCTAATTCCTCCGGACGCGCCCGCCGGCCTCACCACTCACCCGCAAGCTCGTGTCCGCTCCCGAGGCAGAGCGGACCTGCGCACCGCGCAATCGTAGTCCTTTGCCAAATTTGTGGTAAGACTGCGGCCTCGCGGCAAGTAGGTACTTTGTGCGCCACAAACGTTCGCCCTGCGTGTGAGGTCAGTGAATGGATCAGCCTGTAGAAACACCCCTTGCTCAACCGTCCGGTTCGCGCCGAAAATGGCTGATCCGTCTGGGCATTGCAGCAGGCCTTTTTGCTCTTGTGCTGAGCAGCGTCGTTATCGGGCTGCTGCGGCATTATGACAACGAATGGTTCAAACAGAAAATCCAGGAAGAATTAAAAACCGCGCTTGGCCGCCACGTCGAAATTCAAGCCGTGCAGGTGCAGCTCTTTTCAGGCAGCGTCGCACTCGAAAATGTAACCGTGCTCAATGCCGATACGTCCTTCGCTGAAAAACACACGCTGAAATTGAAACGGGCCGTGGCGTCGCTCTCCGTCTTTCCGCTGATTTTTAGCGGCGGAAAAAAAATCAACGCGCTCGCCGTGGACATCGAGCAGCCCGAAGTCTACGTGGAATACCCCAAGTCCTGGCCCTTCAAGCCGAGCAACATTCAGGATTTGGTCAAAAAATTCTCCGGCGGGCCGCCGTCCGCATGGCCCAAACAGACCGGACTCCAGGCGCTCGACATCACCCTCACTGTTCGCGGCGGCGTGCTCCGCTATAAGGACAGCAAGCCGGAACTCGGTGAGAGCCGCTTCGAAAAATTCGATCTCTCCGCACGCATGCCCGCGTTGGGCCAGGCCGTCGAAGTCAAGAGCTCCGTCCATCTCGCCACGCTGTCCACACCGCAAGGCGGCGGCGCCACCGTCGATGCTCGCATCGATTGGATCGGCGCCGACGGCAGCATCGATCCCGCGACGTTCACGAACATTCTCGTGAACGCCACGCTCAAAGAATTCGATCTTCCCTATCTCCTGCGGCACCTGGAAATTCAGGGCAGCCTCGTGGATGGGAAATTTCAATGGGCCCCCGGCAGACCGTTTATCGGAACCTTCAAAGTGGAAGCGCCGACGCTGGAAGCCGTGCACGTGACATCGTCCATCCAAACCGACGGCGCCATCTCAATCATTCAGGATGGAAAGCGCATCGCGGGCAATATACCCGGCCGGTTCGATCTCGATATCCAAGGCGGCTGGAAAAATGGCCACTTTCAAGCCGGGCCCGCGCGCTTTACCACGTTCCTGACCGCCACCCGCGCGGACCTTGCGGATGCCGCAGCGCCGCGCTTTCTGGATCTTAAAATCGATGCCGGCGCCGACGATGGAAAAGCGCGCAAATACACCGTGCTCTTCAAGAGCAAGCTGACCGATCTGTTCGCCACCGATGCCGGAACAGTCCTCGGTCTCAAAGGCCAGATCGGCGGCGATCTCGACGGCGCGATCGATGCGAACGTGGAACAGACCGGACGCTTTACGGCTGTGGGAAAACTGAATACCAAAGACGGTTACGTCGCCATGGAGGGCGTGCGCCAGCCCAGCAGCATGGACATGACGTTCTCCGCTAAAGTCTCGCCGAATGCCGACGGCATTCCCGAGCGCGCCGATGTCAGCCTGGACGCCAAGGCCGACTCCTTCCAGATCAAAAGCCTGACGCCGATCGCGATCACATCGCTGAACGACCCGCGCAAACTGGAAGCGCAAGCGAAGCTACAGTTGAAGCTGATGGGCCGCGAATTCTGGAAACAGTTCGGCCCGCTCCTAACCGTCATGAACATGCGCACGCCGGTGGAAGAAGCGCTCGAGGGCGAACTTCAACTGACCGGAAGTTCCGGCCGCGTCGAACTGGGATTGAACGCCACGTTGAAGCGGCAATCCGACCCGCCCACACCAATCCAGCTTGCCATTCAGGCCAAGTACGATGGCGCCGAACTCGTGGATCTCCCCGCCAGGCCGTTCCTGAATTTCAACGCAAAAATCAGTTCGGAAGACAAGTCCATCGACCTCGAAATGGGAGGCAGCGCGACGCGCGGAAAATCGCAGCAGCGCTTCGATTTGCCTCTCTTCAAAAACGAGAGCGATCTGAAAGCGCTCACGAATTTCAACACGCGCTTCGGCGCTTACGTCAGCGTGTTTCCTGGAGCCGCTTACGCGGTCAGCGGAAGCATCAAACAAAAGGGTAGTTCTCATTACATAACGCTCTTTGGCCCCACTGGCGAGACGACGGGAACGGAACTGGTTCTGAGCACCGATCTGAGTCTAACCAAGTTCAATCTTGTGGGACCGCCGATCAAGCCCGGCGTAAGCTCATTAAAATGGGTCGATGACAATTTCACGCTCAAGCTCGGACTTAAACTCAAGAGCGGTTCCGGCGGTGATTCGCTCGTGCTTCTGCCTTTGGAATTGAACTCCGACATGATGACTCTCAAAGGCGACCTCGCCGAAGCCAGTGTGGCCAAGTTGCGGGCGGCGTTGCTCGCGACCGGCGACAGCATCAAAGCGTGGGTCGACGCGCTGCCGCAAGCGGCGGTCGAAGCGCGCCTCAGCAGCAAGGCCATCGAGCAGTTGCAAGCCGACGGACTCATCCCGAACGAACCTCTCTATGCCGGCGAAATCAACGTCAAGGCCGCGTACGATCCCAAGAGCACCAGCGCGAGCATCGGGCGAATTTCGTTGAGCGGTCCGCTTCTGAATATGAAAGCCAGCACCGACGAGATCAACGTCCCTGAAATTGCCGCGCTGCTGAAAGGCACGCCGACGTTTACAAAATTAATTCAAACCATTCCCACCATCGCGTTCTCCATGCAAGCCAAAGCCGCCGCGATGCCGCATCTGCAAAAGATGGGCGTGCTGCCCCGCCACGCACTGGCCAACGGCGATCTGAGCGCCAACATCAATTTCGATAACAGTGCCAACATTTTGCGACTGAATTCGATTCAATTCGCCAGCGAAGCCGCGGTGCTCAACTTCTCCGCCGCCGCGATGGATGTCAAGCCTCTGGCCACATACCTGGATTTGGAACCCGCCAAACGGGATGCGATCGCGCTCGCGGGCACCGTGCCGGATCTCTCCCTGGTTCTGAACGTCAAACCCGCCTTGATCGATCAGCTGGGCGCCGGCCTTCCCGCGTGGCTCCGCGACCCCGCCCTTCGAGGCGACCTGGCCTTCAACGCGCGTTATTCGCGCGCCGACGATCAGATCGTTCTGGAGGGCATCAACCTGGCGACGCCGCTAATCTCCGGAGACGTGTCGGGCTCCGCAACGCTCAAGAGTATGCTCACGCATCTGAACGCATCGCCGGCGGAAATGCTGTCGCACGGACTGAAGACGATGGCCCTCAAAAATCTCGTTATCACCCCCGAGGAAGTCCTGAACTTTCTGACCCGCAATAAAATGTCGCCTGAACTCGTGCAGCTTCACGCGCACGGCACGCTCGTTCTGCCCGCCCCATTCAAGGTCGACAATTTCAGCGTCAAGCCGTCCGCCACTGCCGGCGCTTTTGAGGTGTCGTTCCGCGCCCACCTTCCGCTGACTCTGCGATCGGACGGCAGGACCGATACCGCCGCACTCTCGAAGGCCATCAAGGCAGACGGCCTCCGCATCACGCTCGGCCCCGCTCAGACCGCCATCGATGGCGCGATCAATTTTGACGAGACCTCGCTCTCGTTTTTAAAGTTACAGAAGAACGCCGGCGTGCCCTGCAAGCTGCAACTGAGCGCCGCGCTGACGAACGCGAATGTCCTTCACCTAAACTCGCTCGATCTGACCAGCGAAGCCCGCTCCCTGGCGCTCACCGGAGCCACCTACGATCTCAATGCGCCGCAGCCGCGCGGCAGCTTCAACAAAATGGTCGTTCAGGATGGCGCTCTGCGCGGCACGTTCATCGCGTTCAACGTGGACATGGCCAAAGACGAACTCGCCGGACGCTGCGAGGTTGAAAGCATTGATCTGGGTTCTGTAATCCCCGCAGGCACGTTCGACGGCGGGCTGTCGGTCACGGGAATTCTAAGCGGGCTTGCCGCGTCCTACACGGGCCGCATCTCGTCGCTGCGTTCAGGCGCTCTGGGCGGCACCGATAACCTGTCCGTTGTCTGCCAGAAAGCTGCGATCGAAGCCTCGCGAAGCGCTGGCGGTAAAATCGCGCAAATTAATGTGATGACCGATCTGGCCATGACGCCCCAGAGCGCGAAGACTGCCGCCTCTGTCGCGACTGTGCGACTGCAGAACGGCGCCACCGTATCGACGCAGACATTCAATCTGAACCTCGCTGCCGCACCGAAAGTCGCGACCGACGATTTGCTCGGCGCCGCCGGCAAACCGGGAATGCCGCTGACCGTCACGATCAACTGCAACGCGATCGCCGCACTGGATACCGTCGCGCTGCAGGAGGCTCTGGCAATTTTAAGCGGCCCCGCTTCATCGCAAGGCGGATCGGGAATTGACGAACTGGTCGTCAACGCCTCCTTCACGGCACCCGGCGTGAACGCCAGCGGCATCGTATTAAACAATATCAAAATGCCTGGGATCCAACTGGCGCGGAACAACGTTTCGATCACCCAAGGCCAGTTTGGAATTTTCGACGACGGCGCGATAGTGATCAACAGGCAAATGTATGGCCTCGCCACCGCCGCGCATTCCGGCGATATTCAATTCAGCAACATCAATCTGCATACGGCATCAGGCGGCGGCGCGGGCAAAACGAAAGACGACTACCAGCTTTACGGCCGCGCCCTCGGGACGTCGGTGATTGACGGCGCGGGTTTTGACAGCGCGGCCCTGCGCACCTGGGCCGGACGATTCACGCTGACACTCGCCGGACTTCAGGCGCTTAAAAATGGCGGCAAAGCCAGCACGGATGCCACCAAGATCGGCATCGGTTTTCTCGGAAACGTTGCTGGCGGTCTGCTCGGCAACCGGATCGGCCAGAAAATCGACTGGCTCACGTCGCTCTACAGCGAAGACTTCGGCCTGTTCTTGAACAAGATGGAATTCGAGGACTACGCGCTCACGGTCCCACTCGCTGGCGGCCGTGCGCGGATCGAGAAATCACGCCTGACCGGCAAAGGTCGGTCGGCCGGATTGCAGATCGAAATCTCCGGAGGCATCGAGCTGGCGACGCAGAAATTTTCGCCCAATCTGACGCTCTGGATCACCTCCCTGCCGCCAACCACTCAGAAAGTGCTGCGGCTCGACCAACTCGATGCCACGGACCGCGACGTGATCATGAAAGAATTCGCGGATGGAAATTTCAAGCCCATCATTCTCACGGGCACTGTTTCAAACTACAAAGACAACCGTTACGACATCGCCATGGCATTCAACGAATTGGACAATCGCGTCGAAGCATTGATCCAGGCGAAGAAAGCGCGCGAGAATCCAGCGCCGGCCGGCACGGCTGCCACACCCCCTGCGGAAAAACCCAGGGCCAACCCGTTGAACGACATTTTTAATCTGATCAATAAAAAGAAATAATGGCGCGACGAGTCCCGTCCGCGTGTTCGCAAAAAGCCAATGGGCGATCGGCCCCAAGTCCTACATGTATACAACGGATGAATTTTTACGTTTGGATCTCTAAGTCCTTAAAAGCATCGAAATGAACTGAAATGAACTGAAAGGATCCCACTGAGATCCAAATCTTTAACAGTTGCCAAAACCCGTTGGGGAAGACACAATACGTTGACCAGTTAAACCTTCCAAGGGGATGGAGCCTCGCGTTTTATGCCCGTTAAGTCCGCGTCGTGCATTGCTGTGCTTGCCAGTGTTCTGATTGTATCGGGATGTCAGACTCCCGAACGCCGCACCGCCATGCAACGCATGGACAGGCTGCAGGCGGATAATAGCGCCATCAAAGCGCGCTCCGACGCTGAAGTCGCGCGCGTTAAAATGGATGCCATGCGCCAGCGCCAGCAGGATCTGCTCTTAATGGAGCAGATGAATCAACGCTTTGACGAGCTCAATAAAAAAATCGATACCATCCAATCCCAGCCGCGCGCCGAAGCCGCGCCGGCGCAAACGCCGCCTCAGCCCGCGAAGGTCGAAGCCCCCAGGCCCGATCCCGCCGCTCAGGCCGAACTTGAACGCGTGCGCGCTCAGGCTCAGGTGGAAATGAAGCGCATGGAAGAGGAACTGGCCAAGGCGCAAGCTCTGGCCGAAGCGGCGAAACTCGCCGCGCTGAACGCCGAACGAGCGCCGAAGGATTCCAGGCAGGATGGCTTGAAAGGCAAGAAATTGCCGCTGACCAAGTTCATCGACTCGTCGGGCAGACTCGTGGATGTCGGGCAGTTCGTGGGCAAGAACGTGGTGGTGCTGACGGTCATGAAGGGATTTTATAGCCAGGGCATCTGCGTGTTCTGCACGCGTCAGACGGCGGACTTCGCGCGCAATCAGCAGGCGTTTAAGGATGCGAACGTCGAAATTCTGGTCGTCTATCCGGGACTTGAAGAGCACATCAATGCGTTTGTGCGCAGCGTCCGGGACTACGAGAAGTCGACCGATCCGCGCTTTCAACTTCCCTTCAAAGTTCTCCTCGATGTGAATCAGGATGCCGTGCGGGCGTTCAACATCGCCGGCGACCTTGCGCATCCGACCACATTCATCATCGACAAGCAGGGCAATGTCAGTTACCAGTACGTCGGGCGCACCATGTCCGACCGCCCTTCTGCCGCGGACATTCTGCAGGAAGTGAAAAAAATCGGAGACGCGCGCTGATGAGCGGAAGTTCAGGCGACGATCTGAATCGGACCCTGTTGGGGCCGCCCTCAAGCGCATCCAACACGATGTCCATCGGCCCGCTCGATCCCAACTTGTCGCTCTCCGGATCGTCTTCCAGCACGAAAGGCGACGATCAGGCGCTGGCTACCGCGCTCGCGACTCTGCCCAATTACGAGATCGAGAAAAAACTGGGTGAAGGCGGGATGGGCGCCGTTTACCGCGCGCGGCAGAAAAATCTTCAACGCACGGTCGCGATCAAAGTTCTGCCGCAGCGCCTCGTGAACAACGCCATGTATGTCGCGCGCCTGAACCGCGAAGCCATGGTCCTCGCGAAAATGTCGCACGCCAACGTCACCAGTTGCTTCGATCTTGGCGAACACCAGGGCATGCGCTACGTGGTGATGGAGTTCGTTGAGGGCGATACGCTCGGCCACCTTATCGATTCCCGCAAGTCCCTCCCGCAGCGCGAAGCCCTCCATTACCTGAAGCAGGCGGTCTCCGGCCTCGATTACGCCAATTCGCTCGGCATCATTCACCGCGACATCAAGCCTGAAAACCTGCTGTTGTCGAAACCGCGTTCGACACAGACGACGGTGCGGATGGCCGCCGGTTATGCCTTGAAAATCGCCGACCTCGGTCTTGCCGCGTTCACCGCGGAAGAGACAGAGAATACGCGTCTGACGACAGAAGGCAGCACCATCGGCAGCCCCCATTACATGTCGCCCGAACAGACCGTGGGCGAAACCGATCTCGACTTTCGCACTGATCAGTACGCGCTGGGCATCACGCTCTATCACATGATCACGGGGAAGTTGCCCTTTGTCGCGAACACGGTCGGCGCCGTGCTCGCCCGCAAGCTTTCGGAAAAACTTCTCGATCCGCGTGTCGAGAAGCCTGATTTATCCGCGACGGTATCGCTGCTGATTCAGAGAATGACGGCGCCCAAAAAAGACGATCGCTACACCTCTTACGGCGATCTGCTCCAGGACATTGAGAACATCGAAAGCGGAAAACCCCTTTCAATCGTGCCGCTTCCCGCCGCCAAGGCCGGCATGATTCTGTTGCCCGACACGCTGAAGATGCTGAAAGCCTCCGGTGCCCTGGCGGGCAGCACCAATTACATGCTTTATGGCGGCGTCGCCGGATTCGCCATGCTCACCGTCATCTTTTTCTGGATGCTGTTCGATCGCGGCAAGACGCGCCCCGCGATTTTCAAAGTTCCCGCGGTCGCCGTCGCTCCCACGCCCGAAACGCCACTGAAAGTGCCCGCCATACGTATCGCGCCGCCGGAAGTATTCAAAACAACACCGCCGCCCGACGTTTTCGCGACGCAGTCGCTGATCGACAAAACGAAGCGTTCGACGGCGGGCTGGACGTTTACCGGCGAGGCCAAGGATTTTCAGTTCCAGGAAGGCGCGTTGTTTTTGCAGCATCTCAAGGGCTGGAATTTTGCCGAGCGCCAACTGCCCGGTTCTGAATTTGTTCTGCGCGCGAATATTCAGACTCCCACCGGCGGAGACGAATGCGAAGTGCATGTGGGCATCGCTGAAAAGCAGTACATCGCCTGCGGCATCCGCCTTCCCGCCAACGCCAAACGCGTCAGCGCCTACGTGGAACGGCGCGACATCAAAACAAACGCCGTGCTTGAATCACTGGCGAAGATCGACGACTTAAGCGTCGATGACGCTCACAATCTGCGCATTCAGCTTTGGGATAACCAGGCGACCTGCTTTTTGAATGACACCTTCATGGTCTCGGCCGAAGTGGATTCAGCGGCCATGCCGAAGCGGCTGCGCCTGGGTGTTCGCAACGGCATCGCTCAGTATTCCCTGCTGGAGGTTTCGCCGCGCGCGGCCGCCAAATAATGTTCTCCTTCATTTCATGCCGTCACTTGTTTTGCATCCTGGCCGCCGCGTGGATAAGCCTCGCCCTCAGTGCCGTTCGCGCGGAAGGCGTTTACTCCTCCGATAAGCCGGATCTGCCCAACACGCCGTTCACCGACGCCGCCGCGCGCGTCAAGAACATGCCCATCATCGGAGGCTGGGAAGCCTCCCTGGGCGGATCGATGCAAACGCGCGCGCAGTCCGTCGATAACCGCCGCGATTTCCGCTACGACCGCAACGACGAAGACTTCTCGATTCAGAATCGCGTGCGCGTCAATTTTGATCTGCACTACGGCGACCTGGTGAAAGTATTCGTCGAGGCACAGGACGCTCACGAATTTTTCCGCGACCGCCTGCCGGGAAGCAATCCCAACGAAGACAGCCTCGATCTTTACCAGGCGTATGTCGAAATCGGCTTGATCAAAGACATCGTGGACAAGCCGTCGCTTCGGTTCCGCCTCGGCCGCCAGGAATTCCGGCTCGGCCGTGAATACCTGATCGGCGACAAGGACTGGTTTAACCGCGGGCAAAGTTTTGATCTCGCGCGCGCCACCTGGATGCCGGACGGATTCGAAGTCGATTTCTTCGGCGGCGCGCCGGTTGTTTTCGACGACCACAATTGGAACAAAACAAGTGACACGCATTTTTACGGCTCATGGTTGAAAGCCGTAGGCGTGCCAGGCGGACACATCATTGAAGGCGGCGTGTTCTACAAAGTCAACGAGACCGACACGTTCAACGGCGAACTGGGGAGCAAGGGCGCCGAGCGCATCTGGGTTCCGACAGCGCGCGCTGAAGGAGTCTTTCATAAGAATTGGGATTACGCGCTCGAACTGACCGCCAATTTCGGCACTCGCGGCGATGACCGCGTGCGTGGCTGGCGCGGCGACGCCAATCTCGGCTACACCATTCCCTTTGGCTGGCGCAGTCTTCGCCTTGGCGCGGCGTACGGGCTGTCCAGCGGCAACGCGCGCCCCGACGATGGAAAAACAGAACGCTTCGATTCCCTCTTTCCCGACCCCTTCATTTTTCACGGAAAGCTCTTCGTTGCCGCCGGTGTGAATCTCGAAGACTACACGGCGAAAATCAAGGCCACCCCGTGGCGCAATGGAGTTATTGAGATTGATTACCACCGCCTCCATCTTCAGCAGTCCCGCGACTTTTTATTCGATGCCGCAAGCTTCTCCGGCACACGGCGCGATCCGGCCGGCAATTCGGGAAAAGATGTCGGCCATGCTATTGATATCCAGATCACGCACAAATTTCATGAGAACCTTCTTGTGACCGGTGGCGCGTTCATGCACCAACCCGGCCATTTCTTCACGCACACCGGCACTCAGGGTGACGACTTCGCCCGCAACTTTTTCGTCATGGTCCGCGTCGGATTCTAACGACCTCTTTAAACCACGAAGCTCCCGAAAGACGGTAAATCCAGTGGCGGTGCCGTAACCAAAAGCGTTACTATTGGCGGTGGTAGGCCACTCGTCAACTTCAGGGAGCACCCATGGATTCCAACACCGTTTTCCCGCCGCTGAATCTGTCGGATGAACAATCTCTGGTGCGCCAGACCGCGCACGATTTTGCCCAGCATGAACTCGCGCCGCACGCGGCCGCTATCGACGAAGAGCAAAAAATTCCACCCGCTATCTGGGCGCGCCTGGCCGAGCTTCAACTGCTCGGCGTGCCCATCGCTGAACGTTACGGCGGCATGGGACTCGATCTGCTGTGCGGCGCCACGCTCGTTGAAGAACTCGCCGCCGCCTGCGCCAGCACCGCGCTGGCCGTCTCCGCGCATGCGGGTCTGGGCGCCTCGCCCGTGGCCAAGTTCGGCACCGAGGAACAGAAAAAGAAGTTTCTCCCCGAGTTTTGCAGCGCCAGAAAAATAATCGCTTTCGCGCTGACCGAGCCCGGTGCCGGCAGCGACGCGGGCGGCACACAGACGACCGCCGTGCTCAAGGGCGATCGCTACATCGTGACCGGCGCCAAAATTTTTATTACCAACGCTCAGATCGGCAGCACGTTTCTCGTCGCCGTCTCAACCAATTCGCCACTGAAAACGCACGGCATCACGGCGCTGTTGATAGAGAAAGGGAGCCCCGGTTTCACCGTCAATCCCGGCGACAAGAAACTCGGCATGCGCGGATCCGATTGGGGTGAACTGGTTTTTCAAGAGGTCGAAGTGCCGGTGGAAAACCGGCTCGGAGAACAGGACAAAGGCTTCGGCGTGTTCATGGACACGCTGATCGGAGGCCGTGTCGGCATCGCCGCGCTGTCGCTCGGACTGGCGCGCGCCGCTCTGGAGGCCTCCGTAAAATACGCGCGGGAGCGCAAGCAGTTCGGAAAGCCCATCGGCTCGTTTCAAAGCGTCGGAAATATGATCGCGGACATGGCCGTAGGCGTCGAAGCAGCACGCCATCTGGTTTACCATGCGGCGCAGCTTCGCGCCGAGGGAAAGCCGCATGCGCGCGAATGCAGCATCGCCAAATTGTATGCGTCGGAGGTATGCAACACGATTTGCGATAACGCGGTGCAGATTCATGGCGGCTACGGCTACACGAAAGAATTTCCGGTCGAGCGCTATTTCCGGGACGCCAAGCTTCTGGAAATCGGCGAAGGAACGTCGCAGATTCAGCGCCTGATTATTGCGCGCGAACTGCTCGGCCGATTGGACTAACGCGCCAATCCCGTATTGTCATCAAGGCATTGCGTGTTGCGCTTTATTTCACCATCTGGCGGAGCAGACGCTGCGTTTCCCGCGGTTCGCGCAGCGCCGGGTTGCGCGCCAGATCCAGCAGAATTTCGTCGGCGGATTTGAAGCGCTTGGCCACATCTTTCTGCAGCGCCATCAGAATCATCCGTTCGGTCATTTGCGTGATGAGAGGATTGCCTGAGCTGATCGGCGGCGGCGCCAGTTTCACATTCTGCTGCTTGGCCGCGACTTCGGCATCCGACATCCCACCGAACGGCTGAAAGCCCGCCGCGCACTCATAGAGCGTGCAGCCCAGCGCGTAAATATCGGTCTGCGGTGTCGCTTTTTTCGTGCTGAACATTTCGGGCGCCAGGTAGGGCAGGCTGCCATCGAGGTGACGCCCGAACAATTTGAACGCCTTGAAGTTTTCAGCAAAGCCGAAGTCCAGCAACTTCACGTTGCCCTCTTCGCTGATCATGATGTTGTCAGGCTTGAGATCTTTGTGGCAGATGCCAAGGTTGTGAATCGCCCTCAACGCACGGGACAATCCTTTGGTGATCTTTAAAATGTCGAGATCACCCAACTTCTTTTTCGATACGATTATCTCACGTAGTGTCTTGCCCTTAACATACTCAAGCGCCACGAACGGCAAATTGCCCACCATGCCGGCTTTGAAGAACTGCACAATGTTATCATGCTGCGTGAACTTCAGGCCTAAGGCGCCCTCATCAACAAGTCGTTTGTACTCTGCTTTGTTTGAAAGGTGGCGCGGGTGCAAGACTTTGAGCGCGACAAGCCGTCCGGTGCTCTGTTCGATTGCCGCATAAATTTCGGCGCAGGCACCTTCTGCAAGTTTGGCATTGACGGTAAAGCCAGGGATGTCAAACATTCAGCAACCTTCTACGTTTTTAAGTCACGATGTTCTGTCACTGTAAAGAAACAATGCTACTTACAGGGACGACGAATTCCAAATCCTTTCTACCAGACTAAAAAAAAGAAAACCGGCCTCAGTAGCCGGTTTTCCTGACTGCCATTCTATAAGTGCTGACACGCTATGGTCTAAGCGAGCCCGACGCACCCGTAGGAGTGTTCGAAGTATTTGGTATCGCATTCGAACTCGGACCGGAGACGTCAATCGTTGTGCTCGTTCCGGTCTGTGGATTCGTCGTGGAATTGATTGTGCCCGCTGGAGTTATCGTCGTTTGCGACGTCGTCGGCTGAGGAATCGACGTATCCAGGCGAGTGGATCCGGTCGTCTGCGTCGTGCCAGGCGGAGGAATAGCCGCGTCAATTGCCGGGTCCCGCGCGTTAATGATCTGATTGGTCGCATCGGCTCCCGGATTCAGGCCCGGTGCTTCCGGATTGAATTGCGCGTCGGTTTCCACCTCTCCCGCCGGCGCATTGCTGCCTGGAACGGTGCTAGTATTCGTTCTCGTGTTATTATTTGGCACTGCGGCGTTGGTCGTGTTCGTGTCGGACTGGGACTGATTGAGGTTCGTGTTTTCAGGTTGTATCGCGGCGCCCTCTTCACGGCGTCCCACGCGTGTGTTGTCGCGCGCATTCAATCCGGGCTGGTTGCCGGAAAAGGCTCCGGAATTCGTCGTGTTGGTGCTGCGGATTTCCGAACGGTTGTTCAGCCGCACGTCTCGATTCGGACGAGCGTTGGCATCCAGTTCAGATTGCGACCGGACTTGACTTGCACGTTGTTCAGACTCAAGGCGCAAACGCTGTTCAGAAAGCGGCGGCTGTGGAATTTCGCGCGCGCGGATCGAGCGGTCGCGTTCCAAATCAATGTCCGTTTTCACTCCGCTGTTTATTTCGACGCCGCCTTGTACTCGGTTGCTCACGTCAGTGCCTTGTTCGTCCCGCTCACGGCTGGTGTAAAGCCCGTTGTTGATATCCTCTTGAGCGTTCGCTTCAGTCAATTCCCGGTTCAGACGATCCGCTTCCGCATCTAGGCGCTGCGCCCGTTCTGGATACTGCTGTCGTTCGTCTTCAATGGCATTCAAGCGATCGCGTTTCGCCTGCAAGTCCTGGCTGCTGAAGTGGACGCGACCCGCGCTCGGAGTCGCATCAGGTCCCATCGCCCGGCTGCGTTCGTAACTGGATAACGTATCTTGTGCTGACCTCGTCTCTCGGCCATCTCCGTTCATGTAGCGGTCCGCCGATCCGTGGCGGGCGCTCTCCCGCATTTCGTGCCGGCCGCTCGAGATCTCCCGCCGCGCGCTCGCCGGTTCATAGGAGACCGAGTGCACCGTCTCTCCCTCGCATGGATCGCACGCCACTTCCTTCACTTTTTCACATTCGTCGCAGTCCTCGCAGCCAGACAGGAACACCAACCCGCCGCAGACCGCCACTGCGGATGCCGACACATAAAGTCGGCTCAACCATGAGTTCATCATTTCAGTACTCCTTCATCGAAACCTTGAGTTTGCCGATCTTCTGCGGCAACTTTCGCTTCGAAAAATGGCCCCGAAGTTCGCACCACGCATGTCTGCCGCAATGACAGGCCCGTCAACGTGTGCTGCTACCTTTGAAAGCAAACATCACTCCACTACCGCCAGATCAGCCGTCGGGAAAAAATGTTTCCCCAAGTCTTCTCATAGTGGGCTGACTTTTTTCGCTCTTGCAGGGGACGCTTGAGAGGTTAGTTTTGGCCGTCATCGCGACACGAGGGCTTCAGAACGTGAAAACTCCGCATCTGATTGCAGCTTCGCTCGCCTTGATTTTCATTCTGGCGTTTTTAAGCGACAACCCGCCAGTCAATCCCGAAACTCCCGAAAAAGTGACTATCACGTATTGGGAAAAATGGACGGGCTTCGAAGGCGAAGCCATGAAATCCACTATCGACGCATTCAATCGCAAAAAAATAAAGAACAAAAAGGGCCAAGTCATCTTCTGTAATTGTCTCTCCGTCACTCAAGTAGATCGCAAATCGTCGCTCGCCATTGCCGGAGGCCAGCCGCCGGACATCTGCGGCTTCTGGGGCTTCAACACGCATTTATTCGCGGAAATGGGCGCGCTCAGGCCGCTGGATGATCTCATCGCTCGCGACAAGATCGACAGTTCCAAATACATTCCCGTCTTCTGGGAAATGTGCCAGCACCGCGGCAAGACCTGGTGCCTGCCGACCACGCCCGCCACGGTCGCGCTGCATTGGAACCGCGACATGTTTCAAGAAGCCGGCCTCGACCCCGACAAGCCTCCGCGCACCACCGAGGAACTTGAACAGTTCGCCGATAAACTGACCAAGCGCGACAGCAATGGACGCATCACCCAGATGGGTTTTCTTCCGCCTGAACCCGGCTGGTGGAACTGGTGCTGGGGCTATTTCTTCGGCGGCAAACTGGAAGACGGCCTCGACAAACTTACGGCCAACGACCCCAAAAATGTGGAAGCCTTCACCTGGATTGCAAAGTTCGCCGAGAAATATGGCCGCGAAGATATGCTCGCCTTCCAGCAAGGCTTCGGTTCGTTCGATTCCCCGCAGAACGCGTTTCTCTCCGGCCGCGTCGCCATGGTGCTGCAAGGCGTCTGGATGGCGAACTTCATCCGTTTCCACCGGCCGCACATGAAGTGGGCCTGCGGGCCGTTCCCCTCGTCCGCCTCCTTTGATACTAAAGGAGAGCCCGTTACCATCGCCGACATGGATGTCGTCACTATTCCGCGAGGCGCCAAATACGTTGACGAAGCGTGGGAGGTCATTAAATATATCAATTCGCCCGAAGGCATGGAACTTCTCTGCGGCAACGCCATCGATCCCACCACCGGTAAATCCAACAGTGGCGGGCAAGGTAAACTCACCGTTTTTCGTGAAGACCGGCCCGGTTTCATCGAGCGCCATCCCCATCCCTATCTAAAAGTGTTCATTGAACTGGCCAAGAGTAAAAACGCGATCACGCCCCGCAAGGTGGCTGTCTGGGATGAATACCACAAAGAGATGAACAACGTTTTTGAATTGGTCTGGCTGAACAAGAAGACGCCGAAAGAAGCACTGGATGCGGCTCAGCGCCGGCTTCAACCCAAGTTAGACAGTATTCTAGCGATTCAGAAATTGCGCGAAGACGAATGGAAATAACGCATGGCAGCAATTGAAAGCCGCTACAACGGCATCTGGTTTGTCCTTCCGTGGATTATCGGATTGGGCGCCTTCACGCTCTACCCGTTTGCCGCTTCCGTCTACTACAGCTTCACCGATTTCAGCGTGCTGCAGTCTCCACAATTTATCGGGCTCTCTAACTTTCGGGAGATTTCGCAGGACGAAGTCTTCTGGCAGGCTCTCGCCAACACGTTTTATTACGCCGCGCTGTCCATTCCCGCCGGACTGATCGTCTCGCTGAGCCTCGCGCTGATGATGAACGCCGCGCGCCAGGGACAAGTGCTCTACAGCGTGATCTTTTATCTGCCGCATCTGGTTCCGGCGACCGTCACCGCGATCCTGTGGATGTGGATGTACAACCCGGAATTCGGCCTGCTCAACAGCATGCTCCGCCCGTTTTTCGATGTCGCCAATGAGATTCGCAAGTCGATCTTTCCCGCCGTCGCGATCGCGATGAAGACCGATCCCACAATCGCCTGGGGGCCGCCGGCCTGGCTTTCGGATACGGCATGGGCCTTGCCATCGCTGGTCTTCATGGCGCTCTGGAGCGTCGGGCAGAGCGCCTTCATTTACCTGGCCAAGCTGCAGGATGTGCCCCAGGAAATGTACGAAGCCGCCGACATCGACGGCGCGTCAACCCTTCAGAAAATCCGCTACGTCACACTGCCCATGATCAGCCCGATTATTTTCTTCAATATCATCATGGGCATCATCGGCGCGTTTCAGGTTTTCACCGAAGCGTTCATCGTCACCAAGGGCGAAGGCGGTCCCGCGCGCGCCACGACATTCCTGCCGCTTTATATCTGGGACAACGCCTTCCGCTATTTCCGCATGGGCTACGCCAGCGCCATGGCCTGGATTCTCTTTGTCATCATCCTCGCGCTGACCATCATCGCCTTCAGGCTTTCGAAAGACCGGGTTTATTATGCCGGAAAGTAAAAAGAGCCTCGCCACATGGATGAGTGGACGCTTCAGCAAACGCCTCGGCTTGAAAGAGCCGGTGGAAGACGCCGGCGGTGGCTACGGCAACAAAGTCGGCGCGAAAAATCCGATTCTCAATGGCGCGCTGCATGTCATTCTTCTGGCCGCCGGATCGATGTTCATGCTGCCGCTGCTGTGGATGACCGTCACCTCGCTTAAACCGCTCAGCCAGACCATGCAATTGCCGCCGACTTGGATTCCGCGCGCCACGCTCGCGGTCATCGACGGCCAGGAGAGGGTCGTCGAAAAACAGAAGCAGCTTGAAGCGCCGCACGCCATCGTCGTACTGCGCGGCGGCCACGAGGTCGGGCAGCGCAAACTGCTTGACGCCAGTGAAATTAAAGAGGGCAAGGCGCTCGTGAAATATGTCATCGCCGGCCGCGAAGAATACGAGAAGGAACCCGTTCCCGTCGACATCATCAAGCAATGCCCCGTCGGGTTCTGGCATGTCACCGAATGGGTTCCCCAATTCTCCGAGGCGCGCGAAAAAGCTCAATCCGAGATCCGCTGGGATTGCCTGGATGGCAAGGAACTCAAGGACGTCCCGCACGCCTTCTGGTCCAACTACGCCGGCGCCCTCCAGCGCATGCGCCAGACCGGCGACGACCCCGGATTTTTCGCCGCCGGATTCATGCGTTACCTGTTGAACACGCTGTGGATCTGCCTGCTTTCAGTGCTCGGCGTCGTGGTCTCCTGCACGCTGGTCGCGTATTCATTCTCCTTTCTGAATTTTCCCGGCCGCAATATTCTTTTCGGGCTGACACTGACCGTGATGATGGTGCCATTCCCCGCGACGATGGTCCCGCTCTTCGATGTCTTCCGCTCGCTGGGGTGGGTGGGAACGTTCAAACCGCTGTGGGTGCCCGCGTGGTTCGGCGGCGCGTTTTATATCTTTCTATTGCGCCAGTTTTTCCTCGGTCTGCCGCGCGATCTGCTCGACGCCGCGCGCATCGACGGCTGCAGCGAACTGGAAATTATCTGGCACGTGATCGTGCCGCTCGCGCGCCCCGCCCTCGCGATGATCGCGCTCTTTCAATTTCTCGGCTGCTGGAAAGATTTCATGGGCCCGCTGCTCTATTTGGCCGACCGCTCACAATTCACGCTGTCGCTGGGCCTGCAACAATTCCAGAGTCAGCAGGGCGGCACGCCTTGGCACATCCTGATGGCCGCCAGCATGATGTTCTCGCTCCCGCTCATCGTCCTCTTCATCCTGGCGCGCAAAACATTCATGCAAGGCATCGCCATGACCGGCATCAAAGGCTAACCCTCGTACCGCAGCTTCCAGCCCGCCCGCTTTCGTCGCGCAGGCTTCTAGCCTGCGAGTTTCCGTGGTCCGGCCGTCTCGCCCGGACTCAGTTAATTGAATCATTAAAAAGTTGGCCAAGCAATAGCCATGACCGGCATCAAAGGCTAACCC
>Ga0163144_10009674_pt1 | contig 20680 bp, 13 predicted proteins | sample OliLak19BULKMAT1_FD_123175 | JGI IMG/M metagenome (GOLD analysis project Ga0163144, IMG submission 123175) | Freshwater microbial mat bacterial communities from Lake Vanda, McMurdo Dry Valleys, Antarctica - Oligotrophic Lake LV.19.BULKMAT1 | ecosystem: Environmental > Aquatic > Freshwater >... | reverse complement strand
CGATTCCGCTGGCACACGCTCCAAAATGGCGCATACTTAGGTCGGTTCCTCCAACAAAGGTCCGACCATGCCCGCGCGCCCCCGCCTCCCCGCCTTGATTTGCTATTTGCCATTTGCCATTTGGCCCCCGCCCCCCGCCTCCCCGCCCTGATTTGCCTGTCTGCCTGTCTGCTTATCTGCCCATTTGCCCTTGGCCAGCCCGCCCCCGACGGCATCGACTGGCGCACCATCGGCAGCCCCGGCAACGCCCCCTACACGGGGTTCTCGGACCCGGATGCCCCGACGTTCGGCCGCGGCGGGGTGGGGTACGAATACCGCATGGGCCGCACCGAGGTGACGACCGGCCAATGGGTCGAGTTCTTCAGCGCGGCCCTTGCCCGGCCCGACCGGCTGCCCTTCGCCGACCTTGACTGGTGGACCACGCCGGTGTTGTGTGGGGGCCGCCCCGATCCGTCGTACCAAGGCCCCGGCACGCGGTTCATCGTGCGCCAGGACATCGCGAATGCCGAACTCATCCCCGCAGGAACCATCTCCTGGCGCATGGCGGCAGTCTTGTGCAACTGGCTGCACAACGACAAGCGGACCGATCCCGCGGCCTTCATGTCCGGAGCGTACGACCTTACAACCTTCACCCCGGAGTTCGGCTTCCCACAGTTCAACGACCAACGCACCCGAAGCCCCGGGGCGCGATACTGGATCCCCTCGCTGGACGAGTACATGAAGGCGGCCTTCTATGATCCCGATGGCGAAGGGATCGGCCAGCCCCGCTGATGGCAGCAGCCCGACGGGAGCGACACCCCGCTCACCTACGGCCCCCCTCCCTCCTTCGGCGGCGACGGCACAGGCGAGGCGAATGCGGGATTCCGCTTGCCGGGCTTTGAGGAAATCTACATCCCGCTCCTTTCCTACCCGGAGACCGTGTCGGCGTGGGGCCTCACCGACCTCGCGGGTGGAACGCATGAGTGGCTTGAAGACGTTTATATTGCTGGTCACCTGCGGCAGACGCGCGTGATCGACGGCACTTATCGCGGCGGTTCGGTTCAAGGCGGCGATGGTGATGCGTTCTTGTATTACGGGTCGGACAGTCCATGGTCGAACTTCACACAACAAGGTTTTCGCCTTGCGAGTTCCGTGCCGTCACCCGGAACGCTGCCTGCTGTCTGCGCGATTGTGCTGCTCATTAGGCGTTCGCGTAGGGTGTTAACCTTGAGGTAAGTAACCCCTTCCGGCTGATTTCACGTGATTTCGCGATCAACCGAATGCGTTATCGGCGCGGCGCGGTAGCCTGCTCATCGCCGAGGGAACCGGCTTGTTGCCGGGCCTCAAGGCATCGGAGACACCGCGATGAGAAAGATCGCAGCCCTCGAAGGGCAGATCATCGTGATCGCCAGCCGGGGTACGGAGACTCCAGCACCCTATTGGGAGTCTGGGTCAGTGGTCGTCCGGCTGAACAGCGTCAACACTGCGGCCATCAGGGCGTCGAGTGCTCAACCCGATCAAGCACCGTATTACCTCCGCCCATCGTCGGTGCTCGGCGGTGGCGCAATTGGGCTCGTTCCCTTCGCCGCGTACGAGTCGGACCACTCGCCCGGCAGCCTTAATTCCGCAACACCGCCCGCGACGGCCTATCCCTATCCCATCTATACGAACTTCAACACGGGTTCGGCCATCCACGCCCTCACCGTCGCCTTTTACGGGCCCATCGAGATCGAGGGCACTGGCCCGGGCATCACGCTGTACCGTGTGAACCCCGTCACCGGCTTCCTCGCCCCGATGCCCGAGTCGGCGTACACCACTTCGGTGGTCGATCGCCGGGTCCTCCGCATCAGCGGTGCCAACGACAGCCCGAACATCCTGCCGCAGGGCGCGTACCGCGTGTTCTTCAACATCACCGGCTCCAACCGCTTGTTGTGTGACGACCTCCTGACCACGACCGCCGTGCCCGTCAAACTCCCCGATTCCGGCACCGAGTACGAGTTCTACCTGCGGGACGACTGCACCAGCGCGTGCAACTGCGCCACCACCCTCTGCTTCCTCGCCGATTGGGACGCCGATACCGACGACGTCCTCGCCTTTCAAGCCGACTTCGATAACGGCAACGGCGACATCGACATGGATGGCGACACCGACTCGGACGACACCGTCCTCTTCCACTGCCTGCACGACTTGGGCGGGTGCCCGTAAACCCGCGCACGTCGCCTGACTATCTCCAAATCCACGCCCGCCCCGGCCCATCCGCCGACGGCGGGCTTTTTCATTGGCTCCAACCCCGTCGCGTCCACCATCTGCGCCGTAATTACGGCCATCCCGCCTCCGCATTCAGCCGGTCGGCGTTCATTCAGTTCAACCGCTTCGCCACCTCGCCCACCGTCGCGGCGAGTTGCTCCAGCGCGTCCGTGAGCCGCCACTCCTGGCGGTCGCGATCGCCGGTGGTATTGCTGATGATGCGGACTTCACCGAAGGCAACGCCCGCGTGTACCGCCGCGAGCGCCACCCCGGCGCCCTCCATGCCCTCGGCCACCGCTCCCGTCCGCTGGGCTACACGTCGGGCACCTGCATCGGTCCCGGAACAGGTCGAAACCGTGGCGATCGCTCCAACATGGAGGCCGAATCCGCGCAGCCATCGCAGCACCCATTCGGGTGGAGCGAGCGTGTCACCGCCCAGCAGGGGCGGAAACCCCAACGAAGCCAGCGACTGAAACCCTTGCGGCCCCTCGACGCCCTCATCGGCGATCACGATGGTACTCGCGGCGACCACGGCTCCGATCGCTAACGGCGGCGACAACGGAAGGCTGCCCGCGACGCCGATGCTGAGGACCAAGCCGTGCACCCGGGGGTCCAACAGCCGCGCCACCGCCCCGCAGGCGTTGGCCTTCCCGACCCCGGTTCGCAATACCTCAACCCCGGAAGTCACAACAACCGATCCCCATTCCGGCGGGATTTCCCTCCCCCCGCATCTCAACCCCCTGAACACCGCCGCGACTTCAGCGTCCGCCGCGACCGCAAACAGCACCCGCCGACCGGAAATCGAGAATCCGTCTGGTGAACCTTTTTCCACGGCGCGAGCGTACCAAGGTCGGCCCGCCCGCGGTTGGCAACCGCGAGAAAACACTGCCCGGCCCAGTGAAAGTTCCTGCTAGAATCGTTGTAATTCTGAATCTTCCGACGCTCCTGGTCGGTTCAAGAAGTTGAGGCCCCATGATCCACGTCCCCGCATCCACACCTGCGTTTGGTTCCTGTCGGGGGCTCGCCCTCAAGTGGGTTCTCTTCGCTACTGCCGGGCTCGCGGTCGCGGGGGGTGCCATCGTCGTGTCCCGGGGTGGTTCCACCACCGATCAAGCCTCCATCGCCACCGCGGATCGCACGACCGCTCAAAAAATGAGTTTCGAGATCACGTCCACCGCCGGCGGCGAGCTCGAGGCCCGCAACAAGGTCGAGATCCGAAGCCCGCTCGACCGCGAATCCACCATCGTCGCGATCGTCCCCGAGGGCATCCGCGTCAAGAAGGGTGAGACCCTCATCCAACTCAACGCCGAGGAAATCCAGGACAAGATCGACGAGCAGACGACCCGTGTCCGCTCCGCTCGCGCCGAGAAGGTCAACGCCCAGAACTCGTACGACATTCAGGTAGTCGAGAACTCCACCAAACTCCGCCAGGCTGAACTCGACGTCGAGGTCGCCAATCTCGACCTTGACCAATGGCGCTACGGCGACGACGCCAGCAAAAAGCAGGAACTCGACCTCGCCGTCCAGAAAGCCACGGTCGAACTCGAACGCCTCGCCGAGCGCTACGCCCGCAGCCAGGAACTCGTCGCCGAAGACTTCCTCAGCAAGAACGAGATGGACAGCGACGAGGCCGCCTACATCCAGGCCATCAGCGAATACCAGAAGGCCGCCCTGGCACGCAGCACCTACGCCAGTTTCGAGTCCCCCAAGGACGAAAAAACCAAGTACTCCGCCGTCGAGAAAGCCGTCGCCGAGTTGCAGCGGGTCAAACTCAACAACGTCAGCGAGCTCGAGATCAAAGAGAGCAAACGCGACATCCAGGCCAGCGAGTTCGAGCAGTCCGAAACGCTCCTCGCCAAACTCAAGACCCAGTTTCAGAACGCCACCGTCAAGGCCCCGCAGGACGGCCTTGTGGTCTATGGCACCAGCGTCGATGGCAATCGCTGGGGCGGTGGTAACGGCCCCTTCCAGATCGGCCAGCAGGTTTACAGCAATCAACTCCTGATGATCCTGCCCGACACCTCTGAGATGGTCGCCTCGGTCCGCATCCACGAATCAATCGCTGGCCGCATCACGCCCGGCATGCCGGTCGATGTCAAAATCGACGCTGCGGGCGGGCGCGTCTTCCCGGGCACCGTCGAGACCATCGGTGTCATGGCCGAATCCGGCGGCTGGCGCGACCCCAACCTCCGCGAATACATCGTCCGCATCGGCCTCGAAACCGGCGACGCCGAGCTCAAGCCCGCCATGCGATGTGAAGCCCGTGTCGTGATGGACGGCGTCGAAGATGCGCTTGCCATCCCCCTTCAGGCAGTCTTCTCCGACGGCCCCGTCCGCTTCGTCTATGAAGCCCGCGGCGGCAAGTTCGGCCGCGTCCCCGTTCGTGTTGGCCGTCGCTCCGACACCTTCGCCGAAATCAAAGCGGGTCTCGATCCCGGCGACACGGTCCTCCTTCGCGAACCAACTCCGGGCGAAGTTCTCAGTGAGCCTTGGGCACCCGCCGCCCTCACCCTCGCCGGATACACCACAGACGACAAAGGCCAAGTTATCGCCGAAGGCGGCGGCGGTCCCGGACAAGCCGGCGGCGGCCGCGCCGGTCGACCCCAGCGGGCAGCCGGCCCCGGCAAAGGGCGACCCGAAGGCACCGCCGATGGAAAGGGCACCACAGACGGCGGGCCCGGCCGATCGACGGCCGACACGAAACCTGGGCCCGATACCACTGTCGCGGCAGAGGAAAAGGCGGAGCCCGAGGCAACACCCATCGCCGCTGAACCCGCCGCGCAGACCGAGTCAGCGCCCACAACGCCCGCGCCCGTGACCGCCGACTCCGCCGAGACGGCGAAACAGAATTCCGGGCACTTGTGAAAGCCGCTCCGCGCTCCAGACACGCCGTGGCGCATCACTTGGAGACTGCTTTTCCATTCCTGACCCGTTTGGGCTGTGAGGCCTTGCGCACCGGGTCTCCGAACAGCCCCGCCGCTTCTTCCGCGACCGTTGGCATGGCCCCGTTTCTCGATTGCACGCTCCGTCCTTTGAAAATCGCCGAGCCCGTCACGTCGTTGTAAGCCCTGGTCGGCCCCGCTTTGATCCGCTCGAATGAACTGCGGGCGTTGGCCTCCGAAAACTCGGTCCCGATAAACCGCCTTTTCAAGGCGTGCGCCATCACACCGGTCGTGCCGCTCCCCAGAAACGGGTCCAGCACCAGGTCTCCCTCGTCGCTGCTGCACTTGATGACGCGGTCGAGATAAATCTCGGGAAGTTGGTTGTCGTGGTAGCCCCGGCGTTCTTTGTTGTTCCCCTGCACGCGGCCCCAGTATTGACCGTACCAGACGTCCATGGGCACGCGCATCCCGGCCGGCATCCCGTCCTTTTTCGACATCGTGCGCGGGTCGGCGTAGATCATCGCGCGGTCGGACATTTCGAGCACTCGTTCGGGGTGCCACGCGTGCTCGGCCCCGCCTTTCACGAACCACAGCGTGTGCACCTTGCTGCTGATGAACCGGCTCGTGGTGTTCTGCCCGAAGCGGTAGTGCCAGATGCACCAGTTGTTCATCGCCAGCCCGCGCCCCTTGAGGTGCATCACGATCTCGGCGCAGGTGTCATCGGGGATATTCACCCACAGGCTGCCGCCCGGTTTCAGCAGGTAGTGGCAGAGATCGAGCCACTCGTAGGTGAACTCGAGGTAATCGCCCCGCGGCATGGAGTCGTTCCACTCGTCGTACGCCCGGTTCCAATTGAACGGCGGATCGGCGAAGACCAGCGCCACGGTGTTCCGATGCGTCGGCAGGAGAGCCTTCAACTTTTCGCGGCAGTCCCCGACATAGATCTGCACCGCGGGTTCGGCGATTTCGAGGTCCGGGACGACCTTCGGCAGCTGGCCTCCGAACGTCTGGAGATCGTCACCCGGCGCGGGGGCGGGTGGCCCCGTTACATCCGCGTCAGCGGGCTTGGGTTTGCGGGGGGCGGGTTGGGCGGTGGGTGTGCGGGGCATAGCTGGAGCGGCTCACGGACGACTGCCGCGGCGAAAGACTATCGCGACTCCAATAGCGGCATGGGTCACCGCGAGCGCAAACGACAGGCGCGAGGGGGACGAGGTGCGACGCGGAAATCCGGGGTTCAGAAGGGCGAACGGCGTTGGTCCGCCCTAACATACGACGCGAGGGGAGTTTTCTAAGCCCTCAGCCCGCCGCAGGATACCCATTTTCACTATGCATGCTTCCCCGCCGATCCCCGCCGATCCCGATTCCGTCGATCCTAAGTCACCTGCTGAGCCGGGTCTGCCCTACGCCAACAATGGCACTGCAGAGGCCCCAGTCCCTGCCGAGGCGCCGCGGGCGTTGTCGCCTGATGAGATCGCCGCCGCCAATCACGCTGAAATTTTCGATACCAAGCAGACCTTCGCCGATCTGGGCCTGCGCAGCAGCGTTTTGAGAGGCGTCGAAGCCGCGGGTTTCAAGCATCCCACGAGCATTCAGGCCACGCTCATCCCGGTCGCCCTCACCGGGCGCGACATCCTGGGCCAGGCCAAGACCGGCACCGGCAAGACCGCCGCGTTCGGCCTGCCGCTCCTCCAGATGTGCAACAAGGATCAGCCGTTCCAGGCACTTGTGCTCGCCCCGACGCGGGAACTCGCGGTCCAGATCACGCAGGAGATCAACGACCTCGGTAAGTTCACCCCAATCCGCGCCACGAGCGTCTACGGCGGCCAGGCCATCCGCACCCAGGCCAAGAACCTCTCGTCGGGCTCGCACATCCTCGTCGGTACTCCCGGCCGTGTGATGGACATGCTGGAGCGCGGCCACATTCACTTCGGCAACATCCGCTTCGCCGTGCTCGATGAAGTCGACAGGATGCTCGACATCGGCTTCCGCGAAGACATCCGCCGCATCCTCGAGCGCTGCCCGCCTGCGGGCCTCAACCCCGAGACCGGTCTCGGCCGTCAGACGATTTTCGTGTCCGCGACCATCTCCGGCGACATCGACAAACTGGCCCGTCGCTACATGAAGGACCCGGAGAAACTGGTCGTCGCCTCCGGCTCGCTCACGGTCAGCCTTGTCCAGCAGTTCTACCTCGCGGTCAACCCTTGGGAGAAGGAACGCCTCCTCGTTCACCTCCTCACGCACGAGGAGCCCGCGCTCACCCTCGTCTTCTGCCGATTGAAGCGGACCGTCGATCGCCTCGCCAAAGTCCTTAGCGAGCGCGGCATCGAGGCCCACGCCATCCACGGCGATATGTCGCAGGGCCGCCGCAACGACACCATGAAGATGCTGCGGGGCGGCAAACTCTCGGTCCTCATTGCCAGCGACCTCGCCTCGCGCGGCATCGACGTCGACGGCATCTCTCACGTCATCAACTACGACCTTCCCGACGACGTCGAGTTGTACGTCCACCGAATCGGCCGCACCGCCCGGGCCGGCCGGGGCGGCACCGCGTGGGCGCTTGTCACGCCCGAGCAGGGTGAGTTGCTGACCCAGATCGAAAAACTGATCAACACCGAAATTCCGAAGCTCGACTACCCAGACTTTGTGCCCACCCCGCCCCCGGCGAGTTGGAAGGGCGACATGCCCAGGCCCAAGCGCGAGGAGCGCGACGAGGCCAAGGATGGGCCGCTCATCTCCAGCCGGCTGGTCGCGGCCTCAAACTTGGTGTTGCCCGCAGCCCAGGTGAACGACACCGCGAAGTTCCCGGGCGGCGTCGTTCCCACCATGCTGCCGCCCCGGCGCATGATGGGCAAGATTCCCGGCCGCCGTCGCTAATCCGCCGCTCGGGCGGCCTTTTCGATAACGGCCGCAGCCCGCGGGCGAAGATTGCCGGTGTTCCATCGCTGCACCGACAGGAAGGCATCGATCGCTTCGGCCTCCCGCACCGCGGCGTCCAAGTCGCCAGCCTTGAGCAGGAGTTCGGCCGTGCGGACCCCCACGTCGCCGGTGTCGCTCAAGACGCTGGAGCTGCGTGACGTCACGGCATCCAGTTCCCTCCGGTATTCGGCGCACACCACGACCGCGCGTCGGAACAATCGGGCTCTCTCCAACGCCGAGACCTGCAGCCCGAACGCCGATGCCATGTAGCCCCCGGTTCGGGCCGAGGCGGTTGCCATCCTGAACTCTTCGAGGCAGCGTTCCGCGAGGGCCGCGACGCGGGTGTCGTCACGGCCCGCGCGCCAGATCACGCTCGCGAGCGAGAAACGGGCGCTCGCGGCCTCCCAGGACGTGTCGCCCTGGAGCTGGGAGTAGGTAGCTGTCAGTTCCTCACGGAGGGCGATGGCTTCATCAAACTTGCGGAGGCTTTCGAGAACGCCGGCGAGGAGCCCGCGGACGGCGGCGGCCGACATCGTGAAGCGGCCGAAATCGGCTTCGAAGGTGCTGGACGCCGCACGGAGGGCACTCTCGGCCCGCTCGTGATGAAGGCCCGCGTTGATGAACGTTTGTCCGGCCCACGCCCGGATTTGAGCGAGCCGAACGTCACCCGCCATTAACTCGGCCTCGGTGAGGGTGTCGAAAGCGAGGGCGGCGGCAACGGCGGCATCGGGCTGAACAACGGCGTAGTACGCCGCGTGGACGAGGACGTCGGCGCGGTCGTGCGGGCCGCCAGCGTCCGAGTCGGCCAGATCAAGGCGGGCTTTGAGCATGGCCCGGGCGTTCGCGCCCTCGCCGCGATGGTTCATCATGTTGTTGGAAAGCATCCGTTGCGCGCGGAGGCTGCGGGCATCAAGCGGGCCGAAAAGCCGGTCGCAGGCGTCGGCGGCCAGGGTGTAGAGGCGGGTTCCTTCGGGGGCGGGGCCGAAATAGTCGTGGTACTCCGCGAGTCGCAGGCAGGCGCGGATGGCACGCTCATCGGAATCCCCATAGAGGCGAGAGGTGGTTTCATAAGCGTCTTTGAGGAGCGGCCCGGGGCGGGTGTTGTCCTCAAGCCGCAGAAGAGTCCAGCCGATGAACTCCGAGAGGCCGGCCCGGGTCTCGGGGTCGTCGGCAAAGTCCGTGGCGAGGCGGTCGGCCGCGGCCTGCAGAACGTCGCGCGAATCCGGGGCTTTGCCGTCCTGACCGCTGAAGGGCCAGGTCGATTGAGCCCATTCCGCCCAGGGGTCGAGCGGGCTGTTGAGGAGGTCCGGCTTGGCGGTGGCTGAGAGGAAGGGGTTCGCAGACCCCAGCGCGCCCTGCATGAACTCGGCGGCTCGTCGAGCCCGGTCGCGCTCGCTGGCGGCACGGACGCCGAAGCCGACGCTGAGGATGGTGGCGACGAGCAGCGCAGCTGCGGCAAACGCGCTAGAGGCCACGAGCGAACGGTTGCGCTGCGCAAAGCGCGTGAGTTGGTAGACGACGCTGGCGGGGCGGGCATCAATCGGCTCTTTGGCGACGAAGCGCGAAAGATCGCGCGAGAACTCGTTGACGGACTGGTAGCGCCGCGAGGGGGCTTTCTCAAGGGCGTGGTGGACGATGGTTTCGAGGTCGCCGCGCGTGCCGGGGGCGAATCGCGAAAGCGGAGGGAAAGCGTCGTCTCGCACGGCCCGCACCGCCTCGGCGATATCGGCGTTGGAAAAATCGTGGGGAGTGCGGCCCGCGAGCAGTTCGTAAAGTACGGTACCCAAGGCGTACACGTCGGCCCTCGTGTCCACCGCGTCGGTGCCCGCGTTGCACTGCTCGGGGCTCATGTACGCCGGCGTTCCGACGAGTTGGCCGTGCAAGGTGTGGGAGGGCGTGGGCGTGCCGAACTGCGGGTCGTTCCGATCATCGGCCTCGATGATTCGGGCGACGCCAAAGTCGATGACCTTGATGCGGCCGGCCGAATCAACAAGAATGTTGCCGGGTTTGAGGTCGCGGTGGATGACGCCCCGCTGGTGGGCGTGGCCGACCGCATCGCAGACCGAGTGGAATAGGTCGATAATGCCCGCGGTATCGAGTCGGTGCTCGCGGGCGAAGGCGGTGATGGGCTCGGCGCCGTCGATAAATTCCATGACAAAGTACGGCACCGGCCCGCCGGGGTCTTCGTGAACCCCCGCATCAAAGACCTGCGCGATCGAAGGGTGACGGAGCGTCGCGAGAACCTGCGATTCGAGTTCGAAGCGGTTGACGGCGTCGGGCGTCGCGAGCCCCGCCCGCAACACCTTCAACGCCACCGTGCGCTGCGGGCGCGTCTGGCGGGCCTCGTACACCGTGCCCATGCCCCCCGACCCGATGGCCCGGACGATCTCGTACAGCCCGATCCGTCGTGGGGGCGGGGTCGCGGCGGTGCGCGGCGGAGGCTCAAGGAAGGCATCGGCGGGGGTGGAAGCAAGCAGGGGTCGGAGCGCGTCGGCGAGCGCCGGGTCGGCGGCTTCGAGCCCGGCCAGACGCAGATGTTGCTCGGCGGGCGGAATCGCCGCCAGATCGTGAAAGGCCGCTTCCACCCGCTGCCAGAGGTCGGGGGTCACGAGCCGCCCCGATATCTGCCCGGGCCCATCGGCTCCGCCGGCTCCAACTTGGATCGCAGCCAGGCCCGGCTGAAGGCCCAATCGCGTTCCAAGGTGCGCACGGTTTCGTTCATCACCGCTGCGGCTTCCGGCACGTCCAAGCCGCCGAAAAAGCGGAGTTCAACAAGGCGTGCCTTCCGGGCATCGAGCGTTGCAAGTTGATCGAGGGCCTCGTTAAGGGCGACCAAGTCGATCGCCCGCGACTCGAACATGGCGAGCGTGTCGGTCAGTTCGACCCTGCCCCACCTTTCCTCGCCCGAGCCGCCGCGCTTGTCGGCCTTCTTGATGCGGGCGTGATCGACCAGCACTCGCCGCATCACGCCCGCGGCGACGCCGATAAATTCAAGTCGGCCCTGCCAGCCGGGTTTGCGTTGCCCGGCGAGACGAACAAAGGCTTCGTGGACGAGGGCGGTCGGTTGAAGTGTGTGAGAGGCGGCCTCGCGCGAAAGAAGCGAGCCGGCGATGGCGCGGAGCTCGTTGTAGACGAGCGGCAACAACGCCGCTGCGGTATCGCCCTCTGGGGCGGGGGCGGGGTTATCGCCGTCGGGAGTCATGCAGCCGGGAGTTTATGGGGGATGGCGGTGAGGCCGGCAAACGGCGAATGAAGACAAGGGCGACGGGGGTTCCGCGCGCATCTTGATGCGATCCAGTTGATGAGTCCAGAATCGCTCGTACATCGCGGTCCAGTCGTGGATGGTCTTCAGGCCTTCGCCGTTCACCCGATACGCCCTCCGCCGCCCGTGGGCCCGCACGAGCACCAAATCAACGCTGCGCAGGACACCCAAGTGCTTCGACACCACCGCCTGAGGCCAGCCGAGATCTGCGACAATCTCCATCACATCCCGCTCCCGCGGCAGCAGGTAGTCGAGCAACGCCCGACGACGAGGCTCCGCAATCGCGTTGAAGACGTCCGTCGTTGTCGCTGCACGAGCCATGACCAAGCATATTCCTATATGGGAATATGTCAAGTCGACCTTGGGCTAAATCGCTCATGCCCGTCGAACCTTCGAAGACGAGAACCGCAGCGGGTACTCCCTATAGGACGACATAAAGCCAACCGGCGAATCGGTCTAGAACAAGCGGAGTGACGAATAACACGACGCCCGCCGCGGGCAGTTTCGATTGGCCCCACCTCCGACCCGCCGGATGGTTGCACGCACCCCCCTCTCCCGCCCGATAATGGCGGTATGCCCGCACGCCCCAACACCGACCTCTCGCCAGAACTGCTGGACCACATGCAGCGGATCAAGGCCAAGGCGAGCGAATACGGGCTCGACTTCTTCGAGGTGGTCTTTGAAGTTCTGGACTTCGAGACCATGAACCAGATCGCCTCCTACGGCGGGTTCCCGATGCGCTACCCGCACTGGCGCTGGGGGATGGAGTACGAAAAACTCAGCCGGCGGGATGCGTACGGCCTGGGCCGCATCTACGAGATGGTCATCAACAACGATCCGTGCTACGCGTACCTGCAGGAATCCAACTCCGTCACCGATCAGAAACTCGTCATGGCCCACGTCTACGGCCACTCCGATTTCTTCAAGCAGAACCTGTGGTTCGGGAAGACCGACCGCAAGATGATGGACCAGATGGCCAATCACGCCACCCGGGTCCGTCGCCACATCGAGAAGCAAGGCCAGGAGGTTGTCGAGAAATTTCTCGATGCCTGTCTCACGCTGGAGCATCTCATCGACCCCCACTCGGTCTTCGTCCAGCGTGAGGATGCGCGATCGGCCAAGCCGCGGGATGAATCGTTCCGGGCCGATCGGTTGCCCGCGAAAGAGTACATGGACCCGTTCGTCAACCCCGCGAAGGAACTGGAACGTCAGAAGAAGGCTTACGACGAAAAGCAGCAGGCCGAACGCGGAAGGTTCCCGAAAGAACCTGTGCGCGACGTATTGCTCTTCCTCTTGCGATACGCACCGCTGGAAGAGTGGCAGCAGGACATCCTGGGGATCGTGCGCGACGAGGCGTACTACTACGCCCCGCAAGGCCAGACCAAAGTCATGAACGAGGGCTGGGCGACCTACTGGCACAGCAAGTTGATGACGTCGCACTTCCTGGATGCCAGCGAGATCGTGCACTACGCCGATCAGCACTCGGGCGTCGTCCACATGGCGGCGGGGGGGTTCAACCCGTACAAGGTGGGTGTCGAACTCTTCAAGGACATCGAGCGGCGTTGGGACACCGGGCGTCACGGCCACGACTGGGATTCGATCGAGACCATCGGCTCCAAGGAATCGTTCGACGACGGCAGCCGCAAGGGCCGCGCCAAGATCTTTGAGGTCCGGCAAATCTACAACGACGTCTCGTTTATCGACGAATTCCTCACCGAGGAGTTTGTCGAGCGGCACAAGATGTACCAGCACCAGACCGACCCTTCCACCGGCGAGGTCCGGATCGTCAGCCGCGATTTCAAGCGGGTGAAGATGACCCTTCTCCACCACCTCACGAACATGGGGCAGCCGTTTATCTACGTCGTGGACGCCAACTACCTGAACCGGGGCCAACTCTACCTCGCGCACAAATTCGCGGGGCTCGAGGTCGACGCTTCCAAGGCCGAGCAGGTGATGAGCAGTCTCCGCCTCCTGTGGGGGCGACCGGTTCACCTTCAGATGCGGGTGAACGACGAGATGCACCTTTTGTCGATGAACGACGTCGGCGAGAGGGCCGCACGCGAGCGGATTTCAGAAGACACCCCTAAACCCGGGAACGTGCTCTGAACGCTGGGCGAGGAGGGGGCACAATCGCAGGCAGGGCGGTCGCGGTCCCGCAAACCGCATCCACGGTCAGCGACCCAGTCTCCATGCCGCTTACACTTGCCGGCGGTCAAGGAGACGGGCTTTTCATCATGGAGCAAACGGGAGAGGGTCTCGAAGCCGTCGGCGGCCCGGTGTGGCCGATTGTCGCCGTATTGGGCCTCGCGGCGGCGGCGGCGTTGGTGGGAAGTTTGGTCTATTTCTTGCGTCAGCGAAGCCTGCTCCGCCGCGTGTATGAGCGGTCGCCGCAACCGATGCTGGTGATCAGCGGACCCTCCGCCCGGATCATCTCCGCCAACAGTGGGGCATGCCGGCTCTACGGCTATGAGCCCGACGAGTGGTCGGGAATGCTCTTCGCCAAATTGAGATCCGGGTCGGAAGCAAACCCGCTCGACAAAGACTCCGTGACATCGCTCATGCGCAGCCCGTCGGCGATGGCGACCTGGGACCACCGTCGCAAGGACGGAACCCGAATCGATGTGGAAGTAACCGGATTTCTCGACGGCTATCCGACTCGCGATGCCCGCGTGGTCGCCCTCCGCGACGTCACCGCGGCCCGGTCGGAAACGGCCTCCAAGCGAGCCATGGAGGAGGCGCTCCGAGTCTCGGAAGCCCGCTACCGCCGGGTCGTCGAGGGGATTGACATCATCTCCTGGGAGATGTCGCTCGCGGAATGTCGGTTCACGTTCGTCAGCGAGCCCGCGGAGCGAATCCTGGGTTTCCCGGTCGAAGCGTGGTACGCGACCGACTTCTGGTCCGACCACGTCGACCCGGAAGATCTCGGAGGGGTGATGGCTTTCTGCGAGTCGGCCACCACGCGTGGCGAGGACCACGTACTTGAGTACCGGATGATCGCCGCGGACGGCCGGCGGGTGTGGATCCGCGACCTGGTCACCGTGGTCATGCGGGACGGCCGGGCCCATTCGCTGCGGGGCGCGATGATCGATGTGACCGCCGAGAAGCGGGCCTTGATCGAGGTCGAAGAATCCAAGCGGCGGTATCTCGCGATCGTGGACGCCCACCCCGATCTGATCTGCCGCTTCACCGAGGATTCGACTCTCACGTTCGTCAACGACGCCTATGCCGCGTTCTTTGGGAACGGTTCGCCCAAGGAACTGGTGAACGTCCGCTTCTGCGAGTTTCTTGAGCCGGACGACCGAGCCCGAATCGGGCGTGAGATTCAGGCGTTGGCGTCCGACCCCGCCACCCCCCGCACCAAAGAGCAGGCGGCCCGCGGGTCGTCCGGCGAGGTGCGGTGGTTCTCGTGGCACAACTCGGTAGTCCAGTTAAAGAACGGTCGCGGCGTGGAGTTTCAAGGTGTGGGGAGGGACATCACCGCGCTCACCGAGGCGCGCCTGGCGGTGCTGCGGCGGGACGCGATCTTGCGGACCGTCGCCGACACCGCGGGCAGCGTGCTCTCGGCCCGTCGCTGGGATGAGGCGCTCCCCGGTTTGCTCGAAAAACTCGGCGCGGCGGCCGGAGCCTCCCGCTTGTCCCTGTTCGCCCTCACGAACGACGCTGAAACCCCCGCCCGGATCGTCCGGCAGTGGAACGCCGCTTCACCGGCGTCGCCACATCAGAGCCACGCCATCCAGCGCCCGATCCTGGGCGAGGATGTGCCGCAGGGCCAAGGGGCGGAAGGACGCGAACGCACCGTCCCGGTGCTCGCGGGCGATCGTGCGTGGGGATCTCTGTCGGCGCTCGCGGCGGACAACCGGCCCGAATGGACGGAGGGCGAGATCGATGCGCTCCGGAGTTTCGCCGGCTTGCTTGGCGCATTCATGCAGCGCGAACGCATGGTGGAGCACTTGCGTGCCTCGGACGAGCAACTGCGGCAGTCGCAAAAACTGGAAGCGGTCGGACAATTGGCGAGCGGCGTGGCCCACGACTTCAACAACCTCTTGACGGCGATCCAGGGGTATGTGGGGTTGGCCAAGACCACGCTCCCCGCAAACCACCCCGCCATCGAGAGTCTCGAGCAAGTGGAAGAGGCGTCACGCCAGGCGACAGGTGTCGCGCACGCCTTGCTCACCTTCACGCGCCGGGGCACCAGCCAGCGGCGGCCCGTGGAGTTGGGCTCGGTGATCGAACCCGCCCTGAAATTGCTCAGACGGACGCTGCCCGCCAGCATCGACCTTCGGATGGAGCCCTCGGCCACCGACGTCTGGGTGAACGCGGATCCGACGCAACTGCAGCAGGTTATCCTGAACCTCACCATTAACGCACGCGACGCGATGGAGGGTGGTGGCCAGGTCCGGGTGCGGGTAGAGGCTTCGGAACCGGGAGAAGCCGCGATCGTGGTCAGCGACGATGGGATCGGGATGTCCGAGGCGGTTCAAGCCCGGCTGTACGAACCGTTCTTCACCACGAAACCCAAGGGTGCCGGCACCGGGCTCGGGTTGTCGATCGTCCACGGTATCATTTCGGAACACGGCGGGCGTATCGTGGTGCGATCCGAACCGGGGAGGGGATCGGTGTTCCGGGTTGTGTTGCCGCGGGTGCCGGCTCCGCCCGAGGGTCCGACGCTTCTCGAGCGTTCCGTTTCGTTGGCCCGTGGAAGCGTGCTCGTCGTCGAGGATGACGCCTTGGTGCGGGGCTTGATCTGCTCGATGCTGACTTCTCTCGGTTTCGAGTCCGCCGCGGCGGCAACCGCGGCGGCGGCCGACACTTTGGCGGATTCGGGCTCTTTCGTGGCCGCGCTCATCGACATTGAATTGCCCGACCGCAACGGGGCGGAAATGCTCGCCGGGTGGCGACGCCAAGGGCGGATGTTCCCGGCGGTCCTGGTGACCGGGCTGGCCGACGGAACGGGCCTCTCGGGGCACACCAAGCACGGTCGTCGTCCCGGCGAGTCCGGTTCGGATTCGGAAGGGGTCGGATTAGGGGAGTACCCCCTGGGCGTCGCGGTGCTGCAGAAGCCTTTTCGCCTCAATGATCTGAGAGACGTGTTGACAACTATTCTGGGGTCCGGGAAATCCCCGAACACCGCCACGGACGATGCGGAATAACCAATGACCAAACGGATCACCATCGTGCTTGCTGATGACCATGCGCTCTTGCGAAGCACTCTCGCGGCGATGCTGGGTGCGAACGCCGGTTTCACGATCGTCGGCGAGGCGGGAACGACCGACGACGCCATCACGCTTTCCATACGCCATCAACCGACCGTCACGGTGCTCGATATCGACATCCCCGGGGTGGAGTGCTTCGAGGCCGCCCGGACCATCAAGAGCCGGTGCGAGCATACCGGTATCCTCTTCCTCAGTGCGTTCAGCCACGACCGGTACATCGATTCCGCGCTCAACGTCGGTGCGCTGGGCTACGTGACAAAATCCGAGCCGCCCGAGACCGTGATCGCGGCCATTCGCGCCATCGCCTCCGGCCAGTCGTACTTTTCGCCGGATATTCAGTCACGCATCGTCATCTCCGCGGACGGCGTCAAACTGGCGAACGAACCCCAGAGCCGGGCGTCGACGCTGACGGCCCGAGAGGTCGAGGTCTTGCGATATATCGCCCGTGGGATGAGCAAAAAAGAGATCGCGCAGACCATGCACCTGTCGGTCAAGACGGTGGAAAATCACGCCCAGAATGTCATGTCGCGGCTGGCGATCCACGACCGCGTGGAGTTGGCACGGTACGCAATCCGTGAAGGTTTGGTGGAGGCGTGATGATTCTCGCGATCTAGAAAACCTTTACATACAGCCGCCCTTGCCGGAAAGGGTCATTGTCCCTATTGCCTTGCCCCCGCCGGCGGGCCGATAGTGTGGCAGAGATGTCAATCCCAATCACACAATGGCCGTCCCACGGCTCACCGGCCGACCCTTCAAACGGTAGCGCGACGCACGCGCAGGACTCCCAAATGGGTGCCCGCATGATGGCTTCCCGGCCCGACCTTACCCAGCAGGTCAGCCCGGCCCAGCACCGGGTTTTGGAACTGTTGCTTGAAGGATTGACCGAGCCGGCCATTGCCGCCAAACTGGAACGCAGCCGCCACACCGTGCACGACCATACCAAAGCGATTTACGGTTCGCTGGGCGTCAAAACCCGCGTGCAACTGGTCCTCGCGTTCTCTCAGCCCCCTCTGTAAGTGCGGGAGAATGTGCGCAACGGTCAGGCCCCGTTCCCACTCTCTCGGGGGCCGCCCGGGCTTGCACGAACGCGCGGTTTCGCGTAGTGTGATCGTCGAAAGCGGATCATCGGCGGGCCCCTAGCTGGGCTTACTCAACCGTCGCGACGCTTTCCGCGAGGGCTCCGCTGTCATGGCCGGTTCCGAACCCAATCAGCCGTTTTCGCACTCCGCCACTCCCGGCACCCCGGAACTCGCCATGACCAGCGAGGGGCTCGGTCCCAACGACATCCCCCCTCCGCCGTCGCCCGAGGCGTCGCCCGAAGACAAGGACCGCTATTGGCGCAAGTACGTCTACCAGGGCGACAAGATGCCCCAATTGACGTGGCGGGCCGTCATCATGGGCGGCTTTCTGGGCATGGTGATGTCGGCCTCCAACCTCTACACGTCGCTCTCCATCGGCTGGCTCTTCGGCGTTTCCATCACCGCCTGCGTCATGAGTTTCATCATCTGGAACTTCGTGCGCCTGTGCTCCGGCAACCGCCTGAGCCAGATGTCGATGCTCGAGAACGCCTGCATGGCCAGCACCGCCAGCGCCGCGGGATACGCCACAGGCTCCACCGTGGCCACCATGTTCGGGGCGATGGTGCTTCTCACCGACCCGCTGCCCGGGCAGACCCTCGCCGATGTCAAGACGTGGGAGGTCACCGCCCCGTGGGTGGCGGTGGTCTTCACCCTGTGCACCGGCCTCTTGGGCGTCTTTATCGCCATCCCCATGAAGCGGCAGATGGTGAATCACGAGCAACTCGCCTTCCCCACCGGCACCGCCGCCGCGGAGACGCTCAAGAGCCTCTACAGCCGCAGCGCCGAGGCGGTGCAGAAGGCCTACGTCCTCCTGGGCGGCCTCGTCGTGGGGCTGGTCGTCGGGTTCCTCCGGGTCGGTGACGACGTTCTCGAAAAAGTCGGATGGTTGCGGGCCTTTGTGGGCCGCATCTCGTTCCTCCGCATCCCCGCCGAACTCGAGATGCACTTCATCAGCCGTCTGTACCCCGGCGGGCGATTCCCCAACGGCTTCGCCTTTGAGCCCTCGGTCCTGCTGATCGCCGCCGGCATGCTGGTGGGGATGCGGACCAGCATCTCGTTAGTACTGAGTTCTTTACTGCTTTACGCGGTGGTGGCACCGCAACTCGCCGCGGTGGACGCTGCCCACATGGAGCGGGGTGCCGTTGCGGTGTACGCGGCGGTGGATCTCCTCCCGCAACAGAGCGATCCCATCGCCGCATCCGAGGCGGTCGCGCTCGCGACGGCATCGGTGGCCGCCTCCCTCGACATCGACCCGCGAGTGTTGGAGGAGGAGGCCCGCAGCGCGACCCGCAGGGTCGTGGTGGCGAACGAGCAGGATCGGGCCCGGCGGGCCTCGGCCGAGGTCATCGCGGCGGCGGAATCCGCCGTGGTGTCGGCGTCATCCATGGCCCATACGGCACCGGTCCGCGCCGCGGCGGAGAAGGCCCGCGATGCGGCGCTGCAGTCGAGCTTCGGCAACGCCGACCCGACGACCGTCACCGACACCGTGGTGCGGGCCGTCGCGACGGCCGCCGCCGATGCCGCGGAGTCCACGCTCGGGGCGGCGGGCGGGGGTCCGGCGGGGGTCCGCGCGATCATCGAGAGCAGGGTTGAGCCCGCCTTGGCCGCCGTGGCCCTCTCGGAAGACGAACGAAGAACTCTCGCGGCTGCCGTGGTGGCGGCGGGCCGCCGCAACGCCGGAGACATAGCCGCGGCGAACTACGCGAACCGCGGGGCATTTCTGGCCGCCCGCGAGGCCCGGTCCAAGGCGATATCGGCGGGAAGAACGCCGGACGAAGCCGACCTGTACGCCGCCGCGGCGTTCAACTCCGAGCGATACATTCCCAACTTCATCTGGAACTGGGGCGGGGGGCGGCTCAGCATCACCCGCTGGAGTTTGTGGGGTGGCACGGCGGTGATGGTCTTCTCCAGCCTGATGAGCGTTGCCCTCCAATGGCGGACCATCGCGCGGGCTTTCGTCGGTGTCAAGAAGGGGGCCGTGAGCGGCGAGGACTCCGCGATCGAAGTCCCGGGGTCGTGGATGGTGATCGGGATGATCCCGATCACCATCGCCATGGTCTGGATACAGATGGTCGCGTTTGATGTCAGTTGGTACGCGGGCATCATCGCCGTCGCGATGAGCTTCGTCCTCAGCCTGGTGGCCTGCCGGGCCACCGGTGAAACCGACACGACGCCCATCGGCGCCATGGGCAAGGTGATGCAGTTGACGTTCGCGGTGCTGGCACCCAAGAACATCTGGGCGAACCTGGCTTCGGCCGGTATCGCGGCCAACTCCGCCAGTGCCTCCGCCGACCTCCTGACGGACCTCAAGATGGGGTACCTGCTGGGCGCCAACCCTCGTCGTCAGTTTCTGGCCCAGTTTTTCGGCGTCTTCTTCGGCACAGTCGCAATCATCCCCATCTGGTACCTGATGGTCCCCAACCGGGAAGCCCTGGAAAAGTTCGCGTTGCCCTCAACCCGCATCTGGGAGGCGGTCGCCAAGGTGTTGGTCAACGGCATCAACGAACTCCCGCCGTCGGCGGTCTATTCCATCCTGGTCGGCGCCATCGTGGGGATGGCCCTCCCGGTGATCGAGAAGGTTCTCCCGCCCAAGGCGCGGAAGTTCATGCCCAGCGCGATGGGCCTGGGACTCGCCTGGATCATGCCTTTTCAGAACGCCTTGTCCTTCTTTGTCGGAGCCTGCGTCGCGTTCCTATGGGGCAAGATGGGCCGACAATCCGCCGACCGATACAACGTCCCGATCGCCTCCGGCTTTATCGCGGGAGAAAGCCTCATGGCGGCGGCGCTCGCGATCGCGGCGACGGTGGCGGGATTGCTGGCGACCGGGTAACGTGCCCGCCGTCGTTTCGTTGGCGATTGCGACGGCGTCCGCCAACGCGATATCCCGCGTCGCGCTCGGTCGCGTTCAGGGGATGCCATCCGCCCCAATGGGCTGGGCGGCCGCGTTCTCGTCGGTCACCGTCCCAAGCGCCGGAATCTCCCGCTCTGGGGTGTACGGCATCGGGAAGAACCCCCGCACCGTGCGTTCGCGACTCCGGGAGCCCAGCTGGCGGGTGGTGGCGCGGTTGACCCGGCCCGGACTCGGCTGGGTCGCCATGGGGG
>Ga0163144_10009672_pt1 | contig 20683 bp, 4 predicted proteins | sample OliLak19BULKMAT1_FD_123175 | JGI IMG/M metagenome (GOLD analysis project Ga0163144, IMG submission 123175) | Freshwater microbial mat bacterial communities from Lake Vanda, McMurdo Dry Valleys, Antarctica - Oligotrophic Lake LV.19.BULKMAT1 | ecosystem: Environmental > Aquatic > Freshwater > Lake... | reverse complement strand
GGGGAGCTCCGACCACTCCTCGCCGAAGCACTTCTCCTCGGTGCATTCCTCGTTCGCGAAGTCCTTGCCGACCCACTTCACGTACTCGTTGCGCTCGTCGTCCTCGTTGAGCGAGCCCTTCGCGAGGTTGCGTGACCAGTGCAGCGCCTGGAGGTTGTCCTTGCTGCCGGCCGACTCCTGCCGCGCGGACTGGACCGTGTTGTTCTGGCCCTGCTCCCACTTGGTCGCCAGCGCGACGACGTGATCGCCGTGCCAGGTGCTGTGGTTGTCGCTGCCCTTGTCGTACACCGTGCGCCGCTCGGTGCCCTTCTTCGGCGGATCCTGCGCCTCGTCGCCGGGGGCGAGCCAGCCCGCGGGGAGCGCATCCCACTTGTTGGTCTTGGTCGTGTTGTCGAAGTGCTCGAGCGCGGACTGCACCCTGGTGAAGGCGTTCTTGCAAAGTTCGTCGCGATTCTCTTTGAACGTGCTGCCGTTGACGAAGAACTTCGAGCGGACCTTCTTGCCGTCCCAGCCGGCGGGCAAGCCACGCTTCTCCTGCGGGGGCAGCTTGTAGCTCCCGCCTCCCTCGGCGGGCAGGATGCACTTGGCATCCACGAGCTTTGCGATCAGCTCGCTCATCTTCCCGTCGACATCGTCGTAGTAGGGGTGCTCGGGAGGTAGCTGCCCGTCCTCGGAGATGAAGCGCTTGATGAAGGCGGCGCCGAACGTCTTCGTCTTCTGCGCCTTGACGTAGGCACGGCCCGCCGCGGTGAAGCGCTCCACCACCAGCTTCATGATCCTGGGCCAGCTCGGGGTCTTGACGATGTATCGCCCCGGCGCGAGCTGGACGATGTCCTTCGGGTGATCCTCCGTGCTCTTGGACAGGTCGTACAGATCGGCCTCGGCGGTGCCCACCTTGATGCCGAAGTGCCATGCCCACTTGTGTGGCGTGATGCCGGGCTCGGTGCAGAACTCCTGCACCGCGAACGCCAGCGCCATCCGCTCCGCGCGGTTTTCGGTCTCTCGCTTGAGAGAGTAGAGCTTCGTCCACGGATTGATGTGACCGCGGATCTCGATCTCGCTGTCGGTGACCTCGGCGGTCACCTTCGAGACCCCGGTCTTCTGGGCCGCCGCTGTGCCGATCGCCGCCAGTGACGTGAGGCCGGCGACGTCCGCCGCGCTCACGGCAGGGAGCGTCAAGGTCCCGGCCTCCAGCTTCGCGTCACCGTGCCCGGCCAGCAGGCTTTCGGTCACCTTCTTCGGATCGCCACCCGCGTCCTGGAGGGTTCGGCTCGTGGCACCGTCGACTACCTCGCGGCGAGCCTCGATGGCGGGCTTGGCAACCACGGCAGCGCTCGGCTCCGTGAGGATCTTGGGAACCTCTACGGGCGGTGGCGCCGCCGGATCTGCTGCGGGCGTGGGCGTGGGCGTGGGCGTGGCCGGCGTAGCCGTCGCCGGTGCGGGTGTCGGAGCGGCGGCATCGGCGGGCGTAGGGGCAGGCGCAGGCGTCGGCGTCGCACCGCCACCCGCGGGCGCAGGAGTCGGCGCAGTCGGCGCGGGCGCCGGTGCACCACCGGCGGGCGGCGCGCCCTTCGCGGCGTTGTCCTGCGCGGTCTGCGCGCCCTGCGTCGCCTGCGCGTCGGCGAGTTGCTTGTCCTCGTGCGCCTTGACCGTCCCTGCGTTCGCCGGATCGGACGCGCCGCCGGCCTTGCTCGCGGCCTGTTCGGCGGCGTACGCGTCGAGCACGGCCTTGTACTTGGCGTCGGTCTGGGCGATGTGCCACTTGTCGTGATCGATGTCGTCCCAGTCGATCTTCATCAGGGCTTCGCGCAGGCCGCCGCCGGTGAGGCCCCAGTTCTTGTCGCGGTTGTCGCGCTGGACCCAGAGGGGTGACTGCATGCCGTCGAACACGGTCGGCTTGCGGAGCTGACCGGCGACGGCCTTGGCGATCGCGGCCGTGCGCTTGACGGTCATGCGGATGTGGCCCTGCGGGTACCAGGTCGCGTAGAGCGCGAGCAGGTCGCAGTACTCGGAGAACACCGCGTCCATCTTGACGTCGGCCTGCGGGAACACCCAGGCCGGGTGCTTCACGAGCGCCGGTCCGTCGGTGTACGTCTCGATCTTCTTGGGCGAGGCCTTGATCTGCTCCATCGCCCACGCCTTGATCACCTCGGGCGGCGGCGCCGGCTTGCCGGCGTTGCCCGCGAGCCAGTCGGTCTTCGCGACGTCGACCTTGAGGTTGCCCTCGACGGAGCCGCTGCCGATCGCGCGCCCGAGCCCGTCGGCGGGAACGGCGGCCTCGAGATCTCCCTGCGAGAGCTTCTTGCCCTTGAACAGGAAGCCGGCGCGCGCGAGCGTGGTGAACGCGCCGGTGACCTCCTTGCCGTCGGTGTGGAACGCCGCGAGCGCCTTGTCCTTGAAGTCCTGGATGAGCGCTTCGCTGCCGGGCTCGAGGCCTTGCTCGGTGTCGAGCTGACTGGTCTTGGTCTTCTGCAGGTCGCTCAGGCCGCCGACGAACGCCGCCCAGTCCTTGTAGAAGTTCTTGCGGATGTCCGCCGGTTCCTTCGCCCCGAGATCGATGCGCGCCTGCTCGGCCATCGACGCGAGCGTCGGCGGCTGCACCGCGACCGCGGTGAGCGCGAGCCGGATCTTGTCGTCCGCTTCCTTGAGCTTCGCCGTGTCGACCGCGGACGCCGGCGCGCCGGGCGCGGCGGGAGCCGCACCAGCCGGAGCCGGGCCCGCCGGAACCGGGCCAGCGGGAGCCGCACCGGCCGGAGCCGGACCCGCCGGAGCCGGAGCGGGCGCCGCGCCCGCCGCGTCCTTCGCAGCGGCCGCGGCTGCGGCCTCCTGCTCCTTCTTCGCCTTGGCCGCGGCGGCGTCGGCCTCGAGCTTCTTCTTCTCGGTCTCGGCGGCCTTGTTCTGCGCGGTGACGGTGCCGGTGTACTTGGTCCCCTGCGCGCCGAGCTGGGTCTGGTACGCGGTCGTGTCGGTCTTGCCGGCGTCGACGACCTTCTTCACGGTCGGATCGACCGGGCCCGCCGGACCCGCCGGTGCCGCGCCTGCCGGCGCTGCGCCCGGTGCTCCACCCGCCGGTGCTGCGCCTGCCGGTGCTCCGCCCGCCGGTGCTCCACCCGCCGGTGCCGGGCCCGCGGGCGCCGCTGCCGGAGCCGCCGGTGCTGCGGCCGCCGGTGCCGGTGCCGCGCCTGCGCCAGCCGGCGCTGCGCCCGCGCCCGCCGCGCCGGGTGCGCCGCCGGTGACCTGCGCGTCCTTCGCGGTGATCGTCCGGTTCTGCGAGATGATGCCGTCGGGGCCGGCCATGACGGCGGGACCCGGCGCGGGCATCGTCTTCATGCCGCCGCCGCCACCGGCGGGTGCGCCACCGCCACCGCCGCTGCCGGGCAGGGCGGATCCGCCACCGCCGCCGGCAGCCTGCGTCGCCGTCGCGGCCCCAGCGCCCGGCTTTGGATCGGGCGCGCCGCCCTTCGGCGCTTCCTTCACGCCGGGGCTCTCCACCTTCGCCGGCTTCTTCTGCGGCGCGATCGACATCGACGCCGACGGGCTCACGCCGGGATCCGACGGAAGCGCCGGCATCGTGACCGCGGGCAGGATCTCCATCGGCGGCGGCAGCGGCACCGGCGTGGGGACCGGGATCGGGGCGGGCACGCCGAGCGCCTTCGGCGCGGCGGGCGGGGGCGGCGCCGGCGGCGGCGCCTTGGGCTCGGCCGCGGTCGGCGCGACGGGTGCGCCGTCGGCCTGCGCCTGCTTGCCCGCGGTGGCCTTCTGGTTCTGCGCCTCGGTGTAGGTGGCCTGCGCCTTGTTGACCTTCGCCTCGTGCGCGGACTTCTGCTTCAGCGCCGTCTTCGTGTGCTCGCCCGAAGCCTTCTGGAAGTCGGTGCCCTGCTTGGTGACCTGACCGGCGTGCGTCTCGTCCTGGATCCGCTGCTTCTCGGCCGCGGCGGCCATGTCGAGCTCGTACTTGGCGATGATGTGGCTCTGGACGAGCTCGCGCTCGGCGACGACGTCGACGCCGGTGTCCGGGTTGAAGCCCTTCGCGGCGATCTGCGCGCGACGCCAGGCGAGGATCAGCCGGCCCGCGCCGAACGCATCGCGGCGCGCCGTGATCGCGACGGCCTTGGCCAGGCGCTCCGACGGGCTGGTCATCGCGAGGCCGGGGTTGAGTGACTCCGCCGTGTCGGCGTTGTCCTGGTAGTAGTCCCACTCCTTCTCGGAGACGGGGAACATCGCGCTGAAGTGGACCGGCGCCGCGGTCATGCCGTTCTGCCAGCCCTCGGGGAGCTGATCGAACTGCGGCGCGGCGGCCTTGAACGCCTGCAGCACCGGCTGGACCTTCTCCTTCGCGTCCTTGTTCGCTTCCTCGTCGGCGGTCTTCTTGCCGCCTTCCTTCACGCCCTCGGTGATCTGCTCGAACGCGTCCTCGCGCAGCGCGAGGCCCTGAGTGAGGCGCGTGCCGCCAGGGCCGCCGAACGCGAGGCCGAGCGGCTTGAACGGACGGAACGACGGCAGATCGATGTGCGCGAAGGTCGCCGACGCCAGCGTCCACTTCTTGTCGACGAGCGTGAACCAGCAGACCTCGGCGTACAGCGTGGCGATCAGCGACGCGATGAGATCCAGCGACGCACCGACGAACGGATCGATCGTGAGGGTCGCGCCCTCGCCGGGCGCGAACCGACCGTTGACGTCGGCGCCGAGCTCGAGGTTGAGGCGCGCCATGATCTCGGCGCCGATGCCGGCCGAGCACGTCGCGATCAGCAGCTGGATCTCGCCGACGACCTCGACGGACAGCGCGAGCGAGACGTACGCGCCCATCGCGACCGAGCCGCCGAACGTGAACGCGGGCATGCCGCCCTTCTCGAGCGCGTCGAGCCCGCCCTCGAGCTGCGGGTTCTTGAACTTGATCTTCGGCATGCGGTAGCCGGCGGCCACGCCGACCGAGAACCGCAGGCCGAGCGTCGCGACGCCGACTGACAGGATCGGGATCGTCGGGAACTTCTTCTTGAAGCCGGCGACCTCGTGCTCGTCGCTGTTCTCGTCCTTGTCCTTGGAGTCGATCCCGAGGACCTGGAGCCCCTTGCCGTCGTAGCGGACGCCGACCTCGAGCTCGAGGCTCTCGGTGGGCGCGAGCGTGATCATGCCCTGGACGAACAGGCCGGACTTGAAGTTGTAGCCGATGTCGATCCGGGCCTGCTTGATGATCTTGGCGTCCTTCGGCACCAACGTGACGCCCGCCTTGAGCTCGGTCGAGTCGAGGTCGGCGTTGAACGTCGTCTGCTCGAACCCGGGGACGGTGAGCGGGAAATCGAGGTGCGCGAACAGGCCCTTGCCCGCCGAGTAGCCGGCGACGAGGTTGCCCTTCTCGCCGTTCTTCGCCATCGGCGCGGCGAACTGCGTCTTCAGGACGGCGGAGATGCCGGCGTCGGGCGTGTAGCTGATGACGAGCTTCGGATCCTCGATCGGCAGGAACGACGGCGGAACCAGGTTGAGGATGCCCTCCGCCTTTGCGAGCTTCCACTTCTTCAGCTCGACGTGGATGGTCCCCGACTCGACGAAGCTCGCGAGCGCCGAGGTCTTGCTGGGCGTGACCTTGAGGTCGGCCGTGGTGTTCAGATCGTCGGTCTCGCCGGCGGCGATCGTGCCGGTGCCCTCGATGTTCAGGGAGGGGAAGTCCGCCTTGAGGTGGAGGCTGCCCGACGAGAACTTGTTCTTGATGACGTTGATCTCGCCGTCGGCGATGACCGCGCCGAGCTTGGCGCGCGTCACCGCGAGCTTGCCGTCGATGCCGTGACCGGACTTGTAGTTGACGTCGAGGTAGCCGGTGATGTCGGTGATGCCCGCGGCCGGGAGTCCGCTGATCCCGGCGCGCAGGTGGAAGTTCAGCTCGGCCGGCTGTTCCGAGCCGATCTTCACCGAGAAGTCGGCGACCACGCTCGAGAACGAGATGCCCGGGATCTTCGCGGCGAGCTTGGTCGCGTCGATCTTGCCCTTGAGCTCGAACGCGCCGGGCTCGCCGCCGCCGGCGCCGGCGGTGACGGTGAAGTCGGCGGTGCACAGGTTCGCGATGTCGGCGTGCGCCTCGCCGTTGACCGCGAGGCGCTTGGTCGCCGAGGTCCAGCTCGCCGTGATGTGGCTGTCGGGCGTGAACTTGACCGGACCGGCGTCGGCCGGCTTGAGCGTGCCGGACATCTCGAAGACGCCGCCCGCGTACTGGAGCTTCAGGACCGAGCCCGTGCGCAGCTCCTTGATCACGCTGGGGCCGCCGACGTCGACCTCGGCCGACACCTCGACCTTGCCGTCCTCGTACGTGATCTTGCCGCCCTTGCCCTGCTTGAACGCCGCGGAGACCTTGCCGAGGTTCTTGACCTCGTCGACCGTGCCCTCGACCTTGAACTTGTTGTTCTTGATCTCGACCTCGGCCTTGGCCTCGAACATCGTCGCGTAGTCGGGCGCGAGCTTGAGGACGATCTTCTCCCGGGTCGAGAGCTGCTTGTGCTCGTTCAGCGTCATCTTGATGTCGACCGGGTCGAACATCGCGAACTTCTCGACGTGGAGGTCGGCGTCGCCGCTGAGCTTGCCGCCCTCGTACTTCATGTCGAACTTGCCGGTGCCGAGGCCCTTGGCGCTCACCTCACCGACGATCTTCGCGTACAGCCCCTTGCCCTTGGCGAGCTTGATCTCGCTCTCCTGCCCGATCTTGAGCTCCGCGAAGCCGAGCTTGATGGGCGGCGTACCCTCGCGCATCTTCGCTTCGAGCTTCTCGTTGTCGACCGTGACGTTGAGCTTGACGCCCTTGAGCGCCTCGACGGTCAGGTCGACGTCGACGTCGACGTTGAACGTCTTCTCCTTGAGGTTGATCTTGGCGGTGTTCACCTTCCCCGTGGCGACGCCCGGGACCTTGAACGTCGCCGAGCCGACGTCGACCTCGCCGCTCTCGAGATCGGCCGACCCGTTCTTCGAGTCGAAGTACTCGCTCGCCTTGATCTGGACCTCGGTGACCTTGGCGGTGAAGCCGCCGGCCGGGGTCATGCCGAGCTCGAACTTGCCCGCGAGCTTGGGGTCCCCGACCTTGGGGTACTTCATCGCCCCCTTGATCGAGCCGTCGACCGACACCTTGCCGCCGACGACGTCGACGGTCACGTCCGCCGAGGACGTCGTGAGCTCGACGCCGGGGATGTCCTTCGTGAGGTTGTTGATCGCCTCGCCCGCGCTGATGACGGCGTGGAACTCCCCCTTCTGCTTGTCGCCGGAGACGCTCTTGACCACGATGCCGGCGAGCTTCGGGTTTCCGAACTTGATCTCGCCCTCGGACTTGAACTTGCCGCTGCCGTCGGACCCGCCGGCCGCGCGCACCTTGCCGAGCAGGACGTTGCTGGTGAGCGGGCCGAGCTCGAACACGGCCTCGGCGGACCACTCGAAGACGCCGTCCTTCCAGGCGACCTTCGCCTCGCCGGCGACGGCACCGCCGTCGGTGCCCGCGCTCGCCGCGAGCGCGCCGTCGAGCTTGCCGCCGGGCTTCAGCTCGACGTGGCCGCTGATGATCTTGACGGTCGCGCCGCCGGCTTTGATGATCGTGCCCGCGTTGGCATCGAGCCGGCCGGTGATCTCCTTGCCGACGAGCTTGCCGGTGAACTTGCTGAAGATGACCTGACCCTTGATCGGGTCGACGTCGACAGAGATGTTGGTCGCTTCGAACGAGAACTCGCTCGCGGCGCCGCCGCCGCGCTTGTACTTCACGCTCAGATCGCCGCCGAGCTCCTTCTTGATCTCGGAGAGCGGCACCTTCGCGTCGACCTCGATGTCGATCGGCTCGCCCTTTTTGGCGATGACGTGGGCCTTGATCTCCGCCTTGATCCCCGGGACCTTGACCGTGCCGGTGATGTCGCCCTCGACGGCGAGGTCCGTCGGCGACTTCACGATCGTCAGCTTGGAGCCGGCGGCGATCGAGACGTCGACGGGGCCGAACTTGACGTCCGCGCCGCCCTTGACCGTGACGCTGCCGCCGAACGAACCGCCCTTCTCGTACGCGAGCGACGCGGTCGCCGAGAATCCGCCGGCGTTGCCGAGGTTGAAGGTGCCGGTGATGTCGCCCTTGACGTCGGGGCCATCGATCTTGATCGTCGACGAATCGAGCGACAGCGACGCCCCGCCCGGCAGCGGCACGAGGATCGGCGCGCCCAGGGTGAGCTCCGCCGCGAGGTTGCTCTTCTCGAGGTGGACGCTCTTGAACAGGACGTTCTTGAGCTGCGGGAGCGTGAAGTGCAGGTCCGTGCTGTCGAGCGACAGCTTGCCGGCCTTGTACTCGATCAGCGCGGTGCCCTTGATCCCGGGGAGGTTGACCGGGATCTTCGAGCCGACCTCGAGCTTGATGTTCTGGCCGTCGTACTCGATCACGGCGTCGGCCTCCGTGATCCCCTTGATGTCGACCTTGCCCTTGATCGTCGCGGTGAACGAGACGCCGGCGCTGCCGGCCTTGAGGTCGATCGACATCGTGGCGGCGCCCGCCACCAGGCCGTTCTCGACGGTGACCGACGCCGTGCCGGTGAGGCCCACGTCGATCTCACCGGCGGCGGTCCTCGTGACCGTGATGACGATCGCGCTCGTCGAGATCTTGAAGTCCTTGGCCTTGAAGTCGACCTTCGGGTCGAGCGTGGCCGTCCCGGTGAAGCCATCCTTGTCGAAGTCGATGGCGACGTCCTTGACGAACATCCCGGGGACGTTGAGCCCGAGCTTGATCTGGCCGGAGACGCTGCCTTCGGAGTCGACCGTCAGCGTGCCGGTGGTGCCCTTGAGCACGCCGGACTCGACCGAGGCCGTCAGCGTGGCCGACTCGATCTTCGCGCCGTTCTGCTTGTACTTGGCGGAGACGATCTTCACCGGCCCGAGGTTCTTGCCGATCTGGATCGTCTTCGTGCCGTCGCCGTTGTCGACCGCGCCCGCGAAGTGCCCGGCCAGGTCGAGGGCCTGACCTGCCAGCTTGATCTGCCAGGACTTGGGCGCGGCGGCCGCCGCGTCGCCGGACGCCGGCGCCGTGTCGCGCGCGATCGTGCCGACCGAGCCGTGCCAGCCGCTGTCCGGGATCACCGTGGGCGACGGCGCATTCGCGACGGGGCGAGCGTGCTGGCTTTGCGCCTGCGGGCGCCCGAGATTCTCCGCCGCGCGGGCTTCGACCTCGACCGCGCTCGACTCGGCGGCGACCTCGACCTCGCCGCTGGTCTCCATCTCGCCGCGCGCGTGCTGCACGACGTGCGTCAGCTCGTGGCGCAGCAGTCGATCGCCGGCGGTGGTGCCCGGCGCGTACTCGCCGTCACCGAAGAAGATGTGGCTGCCGAGGGTGAACGCGCGCGCGCCGAGGAGCTTCGCCGCCTCCGCGGCCTCGGGGTTGGTGTGGACGCGGACGTTGTCGAACGCCGCGCCGAGCACCGTCGACATCAGCTTCGCGACCTCGGCGTCGAGGCGCGAGCCGCCGCCGGCGGACTGGGCCTTCGCGAGCGCCTGCTCGAGGAGGGCGCGGTTGTCCTCGATCGATCGGCCGGACAGCGGCTTGGCGGCGAGGCGACCGCGCGGCCGGGCGTCGCCTGCCTCGCGAGCACGGTTCGCGTCCCGCTCCCACTGCATGACGTGCGTGAGCCGGCCCGGGACCGGCTCCTCGGCCTCGCGGTGGCTGCCGAACACGGACGCGCCGACCAGCGAGTGCTTGCCGATCGAGAGGAGATCGAGCTCGGCCTCTTCGTCCGCGAGTCGGGCGTCGTCCAGATCGCGGGCCAGATCGCGGGCCAGATCGCGGGCCGGATCGCGGGCCGGATCGCGGGCCGGATCGCGGTCGCGCACCTGCTCGGCGCCCTTGGGGCGGTGCCGCCGGCGCTGGTCTTCCTCGCGAGATTTCCGCTGAGCGCTCATGTCAGTTACGGGTCCCCGGCAGGTTCGAGCTCACGCAGGTCCTAGTACGCCGGACCCCTTGCGGTTCTTCCACGCTGCGAGCGGATTATCGTGTCAGAGATTCGCAGGGAAGATTGCGCCTCCCCCGTGCGAATATGAGGGAGCGCGATGAAGGATCTCCGGACCAGATCCACCGACACCGTCCAGCGGAAGACCGAGGCCGAGGGAACCCCCGGTAAACGCACGCTCGTGCAGCTGGTCCAGCGGCGGAAGGTCCAGCGCAAGCCCGTCGCTCCCGCGGGCCCCGAGGCCGTCGCGGCGGCCGTGGCGGCGGCGGCACCTGCAGCGGCCGATCCGGCGGCGGCGGCGGCGGATCCCGCGGCGGCCGCGGCGGCCGTGGCGACGGCGCCTGCGCCGGCGGAAGACGTGACGGCGGCAGATCCCGCGGCGGCGGAGGCGGCGGCGGCGGCGGCGGATCCCGCGGCGGCGGAGGCGTCGGCGGAGCCGGATCCCGCAGCAGAGCCAGTGCAGGCGAAGGCCGACGGCGCGCGAGCCGAGGACCCCGCCGACGTGCAGGCAGCGGCGGCCGAAGGCGTCGCCGGCTCAGGCGGCGCGATGCCCCACGGCGAGGCGATCCAGAGCGCGTTCGGCGATCACGACATCTCCGGCGTGAAGGCGCACACCGATGACAAGGCGGCGGCCGCGGCCGGCGCGATGGGCGCCGAGGCGTACGCGACCGGCAATGACGTGGCCTTTGCCGGCGCGCCGAGCCTGCACACAGCGGCGCACGAGGCCGCACACGTCGTCCAGCAGAAGGAAGGCGTCCAGCTCGCCGGTGGCGTGGGCGCGGTCGGCGATCCCTACGAGCAACACGCCGACGCCGTCGCCGACGCGGTCGTCGCCGGCGGATCCGCCGAAGCGCTCCTCAGCGCCGGGCCCGGCGGCGGTGGTGCCGGCGCTGCGGTTCAGCGCGCTCCGAAGCCGCCGGCAGCGCCGGCAGCCGCACCCCGACCCGCGGCGCCCCGACCTGCGGCCGCCGCGCCCGGAGCTCCTCCCGCCGCGCCCGCCGCCGCGCCGAAGATGACCCTCGCGCAGGCCAAGGCGGCGATCGACGCCAAGGCCCCCGACTGCGTCGATCTCTCGGCGGACTTCGCGAAGGACTGGGAGAACAAGGAGCAGACGGCCTTCGACCTCCAGTTCGCCGATCCCAACAAGCTGCGCGCCGCGGTGATCACGAAGTACCTCACCCCGACCGCGAACCCGATGCTCATCAAGAACGTCGGGAGCAAGGATCCGGTCGCCAAGCAGAAGTTCACCGACGTCGACGGCGAGGCGCACCTCGATCCATTGCACGGCGACCTGAAGACCAAGTTCTACCAGAAGCTGCACCCCGAGCTCTTGAAGGCCACGTACACGGATCGCACGCGCACGTATCAGGCGCAGAAGGACGCCACCGCGGATCGATCGTTCAACGCCAAGGGCAAGGCGATCCCCGCCGACCGGATCTCGCCGTTCTGCGCGCGCAACCACAGCGTCGACAACCTGTACCGCCTCGCGAGCGTCCCGCGGAAGGCCGAGATCGACGCGCAGATCGCGGCGGAGGTCACCGCCGCGGGCGGCAAGGCGAAGGCGATCCAGACGGCGCAGGCCGACGAGGAGGTGCGCAAGAAGGCGTATCGCCACATCCTCGCCACCGGCGGGGATCCGCTGACCGGGATTCCCAAGACGGAGATGATCACGACCTGGCCGACCTGGTGCGCGCCGGGCGAGATAAAGGTCGGCGCCGGCGCGCCCAACGCGGAGTTCGCCGCGATGATGACGCTCGGTGCGCTCCAGCCGGAGTGGTACCCGAACGGCACGTGCGTGCTGAACATCGACCGCCGCATCTCGGGAGGCGCGCGCACGCTGATCAAGCCGACCGCGTTCGACGGCCTGATGAGCGCGCTGTGGACCTCGCGCAACATGACCCAGGACGACTACGGCGTGACCGGTGGCGGGCTCGGCGAGTTCCTCGAGAAGAACATCCCGTTCGGCGACGTCACCTCCGCGAAGTCGATCATCCCGACCGACGACTTCCTCGCGGACATCAAGCGCGTCACCACTGAGGTGGAGAAGAAGGCGCCGGGCTCGACGCCGACCGAGGAGCTGGTCCGCGGCAACAAGGAGAACACGAAGATCCTCAACACCACGGGCACGGGCACCGGCGGTGCGAAGGACATGTACGGCCAGATCACGGACAAGACGAAGAAGGAGCAGGCCACGCCGAGCCCCGCGCCGGTGGCGCCGCTCGCCGCGCAGCCGACGCCGGTCCCCAAGACGCCGACGGCGAGCGCCGAGCCCGCGTTGCCTGCGGCGCCGGCCCCGGCGCCCGCGGTCGCGCCACCTCCCAAGGGACTCACGACCGCGCCGGCCCCGGGCGTTCCCGCGGCGACGGGTCCGGCGCCCAGCGCCGGCGGCCTCCAGGCCAACGACAAGCGCAACGTGGGACAGACCGCGGCGGGCGCGCCCGCGCGCACCGACGGCGACTTCGGCGCGGCGCCCAACACCACCGTGGCGGCCGCGGCCGAGGCGAAGTTCGGTCCGCAGGAGCGCGACTCGAGGTTCAACCCGGTCGACAAGGTGAACTTCGAGAAGGCGCTCGCCGCCGCGCTGCTCGCCAACGCGCAGCTCTACATGGCGGAGGTGAACGGCGTCTCGGGCAGGATCCTGAGCTACTTCGAGTCGCGGCTCAAGGGAGGCATGACCGCCGGCGTCGCCGGCGCGCGGGCCAAGTACGAGGCGGATCTCGCCCTGCTCACCACCGAGAGCAAGCCGGGCTGGTGGGGCGCCGTCGAGATCGAGGCGAACGCGACCCAGTCGGATCTCGCGGCGAAGACGAAGGAGTCTCTGATGAACGGCGCGCTTCCGCAGAAGCTCTCCGTGCACCAGAACTTCTACGGCGTCATCAAGAACGACTTCCTGTCGCCGGACAAGATCGCGCAAGGGATTCTCGGCGCGTCGGCCCAGGTGCCTTGGTACCCGCGCCAGCAGTGCAAGCTCACTGCCGGCAAGCTCGACCCGGTCAACGGCACCTCCGTGTTCAAGGGCCCGTCGGGCGAAAACGCGGCGCAAGAGGCCGAGCGCGGTCGCGTCGGGACCAGCGACCAGGGTGCCGTCTCGCCGGCCGGGCCGGGGATCGAGGCGCGCGACGCGACGGGCGCAGCCCCGGAGTCGGTGCTGCCGCCGGGCCAGGACGCGCAGATGGTCAACCGTGGCCTCGACGCGTTCACGATGGACGAGGCGAAGGACTTCTGTCAGCGCGCTCGCCTCGTGATCAACATGCCGCTGGCCGCTGGCGTTTCGGGCAGCACCGCCGATCTGATCGGCGCGGCGATGAGCCTCGGCACGCCGAAGGAACAGCTGATGAAGTACGCTGTCGCGGTGATCGCGTACATCAGCGGCGGCGGCAATCACTCGTACAACGAGATCGTGATCGTCATGAAGGCGGCCGGCCTCGACATCGATCCGGACACGTACAACGGCGTCGAGCAGCTGATCGGCACGCCGCTGTTCCAGCAGCTCAAGACCGCGCACCCGAACGCGTTCAAGACGCCGGCGGCTCCGGGGGCGGTTGCGGCTCCGCCCGCGGGCCCGTGACGGGATGAACCACTGCACCCCCGCGTGGCTGGTCGGCCTCCTTCACGAGCTCCCCACCGACCCGTCCGTTGCCTACGCCGGCGAGTCTCCGGTGTTCGGCTGCAACTACATCGTCTGTGGTGAGTGCGGCGCCGAGGTTCGGCACGCGGACCACCGATCGATCACGAGCAACTATCCTCCGCCTGCGCCCACGCTCGAGGCGCTGTACGACTCGAGCGATCCGGCAAGCTCGCCGCTCCTCGACGCCGCCTCGCTGCATCGCGATTCGCGCGCGTACTTCTGTCGGTGCAACTGGGCGTCCGTGGACCTCGGCGGCATGAAGTCCGTCGGCGACGTCGACGCTCCCTGGGGCTGCGGTGGCCATCCTGGCCCGGGCGAGGAACGCCCCGCCACGGAGGCGCGAAGGCAAGGCGGAGCGGTAGCCCCGCCGGTCGCCGCGCCGGTCCGGTCCGCGCCCGCGTTGTCGGTGGTGCGGCCCGCGGTCCCTCCGGCCGTCACGCCTCCGGTCGCGGCGCCGGTCCCACCCGCGGCCACCGGCCCGAAGATCCGGCTCACGTACGGGCGCGGCGTGAACCCGGAGTTCTCGACCGCGTCGGAGCTCCGCGACAGCCTGCTCGCCTCGTATCCCGCCGCGGCGTTCTTCGGTGCGCCCGTCGTCGAGCTCGGCGGCGAGAACCTGGTCTCCGCGTGGGGCTGGGTCGTCCAGCTGATCCGGATGCGGTCCGACTGGTGGCCCGCGATCGGCGTCGCGCTGCAGCACGCGGTCACGGATGGTGGCGACCTCGCGCGCACCGCGTTCGCGGATCTCCTCGCGGACTTCCGGGATTCGCTCGTGCTGCTCCCGTGGACGGCGCCCGTGGCGGCGAGCCTGCCCGACGTTCGCGCGCGGAGCTCGGGGACCGGCTGGGGCGCGCCCGATCTGCGCCTCGAGTCGATCGTTCGCGATCAGACCAAGTACATCGATCAAGTGAAGGCGACCGCCGCCGAGGCCGAGCTGCTCGGCTACGGCAACGGCGGCAAGGTGATCGCGGGACCGCTCACCAGCGAGACCGAGCTGCGCGCATTGCTCGATCAGACCGCGCAAGCCGGGCAGTTCCCCGACGGTGACAAGGGTCCGTGGAGCTGGCTCGGGTTCGAGCTCCGGACCAACGAGGCGTGGGTGCGCTCGGCGTTCGTCCAGATCGCGAGCAGCATCGATGCCGCCGACGAGCCCCAGGTGTTCGCGCTGCTCGACTGGCTCTCGGAGGAGCAAGACCTGTGGCGGCTCCAGCCGCTCCTCGCCGGATGGGACAAGCGTCCGCCCGCCTGGGCCAAGACCGCGGCGAGCCACAAGCCCAAGGGCTGGAAGCGGACGATCCGCAGCTCGCACTGGCCCGAGGTCCAGACGCTCGGCGATGTCGTGCATCAGGCCCTCGCCCGAGCCGAAACGCAGCAGGCGATGCCGCCGGTGATGGACCTGCCGCCGCTGTTCGCGTGAGGGCGACCCCCCGCAGGGTTTTCGGAGGGAAGGATCCGCCTCCCTTGTGCGAATATTGGAGAGCGCGATGAAGGATCACAGAATCAGGTCGACCACCTCGGTGCAGCGCAGCTCCAAGTCCCAGGGGAGCGTGGGCAAACGCACGCTCGTCGAGACGGTTCAGCGCAAACAGGTCCAGCAGAGCGCCCCCGATGCGGCAGCCGCACCCGCGGCAGCGGCACCCGCGGCAGCGGCCCCCGATGCGGCGGCACCTGCGGGTCCTGCGGGCGCAGACGCGGCTGCGGCGGCGGATCCGGCGGCGGCGGCGGCGGCGTCGGCAGATCCGGCGGCGGCGCCGGGCGCAGAGGCGGCGGCGGCCGAGGATCCAGCGGCAGCGGCAGCAGCAGAGGCAGGGGCGGACCCCGAGGCGGCGGCGGCGGAAGAGCCGGCGGCTGAAGAGGCTGTCGAGGCGGAGGGGGAGGATCCGGGCGCGGAGGCCCCGGTCCAGGCGAAGGCTGCCGGCGGTCAGGCCGAAGATCCCGAGCACGTGCAGGCGGCGGCGGCGCAAGGCGTCGCCGGGTCCGGCGGCGCGATGCCCCACGGCGACGCGATCCAGCGGTCGTTCGGCAAGCACGACATCTCCGGTGTGAAGGCTCACACCGACGACAAGGCCTCGGCTGCGGCCGGCGCGATGGGCGCCGAGGCATACGCGACCGGCGATCGAGTCGCCTTCGCAGGCGCTCCGAGCCTGCACACCGCGGCGCACGAGGCCGCGCACACCGTCCAGCAGAAGGGCGGCGTCCAGCTGTCCGGTGGCGTGGGCGAGGTTGGTGATCCCTACGAGCAACACGCCGACGCCGTCGCCGACGCGGTCGTCGCCGGCGAGTCCGCGGAAGGCCTGCTCGACGCGGGCGCCAGCGGTGGCGGTGGCGGCGCTGTCGAGGCCGGCGGCGTCGCTGGTGCCGAGGGCGGTGGCGTCGCGCCTGCTGGCGTCGAAGCGGGCGGCGGTGCAGGCGGCGGCGGTGCAGGCGGCGGCGGTGTCCAGCAGCGCGCCGTCCAGCGCGTGGTGCCGCCTGCGGGCGGTCCCGCGCCGCGGGCTCCGGCCGTCGTACCCGGAGCTCCCGCCGGTGCGCCCGCGTTGGACCCCGCGGTCCTCGCCCGCAAGGAAGCGCAGAAGACCTTCTTCAGCGCGGCAGGCGCCACGATCCAGGGCGCCGGCGACTTCGGCGCGATCGCCGGGGCGCTCTCGCCGGGCGTCGCGCTCTACACCGGCGACCCCGAGGGCGCCGGCGCGCAGGCCCCAGAGATCCAGAAGCGCTTCGCGAACGTCGATCGCGGCGTCAAGCGCGCGGCCGCGTTCTTCCAGGCGCAGGCAGCGTTGCCGCCCCCCGATCCGAAGTGGGCGCGCTGCGAGCAGAAGTTCATCACCGAGCGCCTCGCGCTCGTGCTCCCCGCGATGCAGGCCGCGGTCGGCAACCCGATGGTGGCCGAGGGCGCGAAGCCGCGCGAGCAGGTGTCGGTCAAGAACGTCAACCTGTCCGACCTCGAGTGGAACGGCTTGATGAAGCACGCCGGCGTGGTGCTCGCGGCCGAGAACGAGGACGCCCCCGACGCCGCGGCGTCGGCTGGCGCGGTCAAGGCCGACGGCGGCCTCGCGAAGGTGTTCAGCCTCAAGCAGCTGTGGCAGAACATGGTCCCGGCGCTCCAGGCGATCTGGACCACCGTCTACGGCACCGCCGAGGCCGCGTCGGCGAAGTTCATGGACCTGTCCAAGGCGGGGGCGACGATCGTCCACCAGCCGGCGCCGTCGGACGTCGCGGGACACGCGAACGCGGCCACGCTCACCGGTCAGCTCGCGCCGTTCGCGTCGGTCACCGACAGCTTCCAGGGCGGCGTCACCGGGTTCTGCGGCATGGCGAACGACTACGCGCTCACGTCGAAGAGCTTCGCCGCGCTCCTGAGCGCGCTCGCGCTCAACGCCGGGAACTACCCGCTCAACGTCGGCATCGTCGTCAAGATCCCCGGAGGGCAGCTCGACGCCGCGATGGCGGCGGCGCAGGGCCCCGTGCCTGGCGGCCGCGGGCCGGCGACCGCGACCTCCGTGCTCGGCAAGCCGTCGGTGTTCAACTCGCTGATGTTCTCGGAGTTCAACTACGTCTGCGAGGATCGCTCGCGCGGCCTCACGGGCGGCGACGGCAACAACGGCGGCGCCGCCGATCCCGCCGGCAAGAAGGAAGTGACGGTGGCGAACATCCCGTTCTCTGCCTTCATCGGCGGCGGCTTCGAAGTCTTCGTCTAACCCCAGAGCTCGCCTGTTGACCCGTCCAGGCGCTGCCTGTCGCGCGAGGTCGAGGAGCGGCGGAGTTCTGTACCGGGCGTACTGGACGAGCACGCGACGAAGAGATCGCGCGACAGGCGAGGCCTGGCGGGTCAACACAGGCGAGCTCTGGGGTTAAGGTTCCGCCATGGACTACTTCGGCACCGAGGTCTCCGAGGCGAACCTCGAGGATCTGCTGCGCACGGCCGTGGATCACACGCCCGCGACCAACAACCGCGATCTCGCGTTCGATCCCGACGCGTGGGCCTCGGGCCTGCTCGATCTGATCGCCAGCACGCCGCTCGTCGCGAAGGCCGTCGAGGTCTTCACCGCGATGGCCCGCAGCGGCTCGCCGGCCGAGCTGCGGTTTGCCGCGCAGCACGACCTCGGGCGCGATCTCATCCCGCCGGACGTGCTCCTCGACGCGCTCGACCGCGCGACCGACCCGCCGACCCGCGCGTCGCTCTCGCGCTCGCTGGGCCGCGGGCTGCGCGCCGGCCGCCTCGCGTACACGCCGCGGCTGCGCGCGGTGATCGGCGAGCCCGAGGTGCAGGACGAGCTGCTCGGGTCGATCGTGCTGCACGACCACGCGGCGTTCCTCGGCGCGCTCGACGACATCTTCGGCAAGGCCGCGCCGGCCGCGAAGCTGCGGGCGTTCGGCGCCGCGACCGGCCTCAACCAGGCCGAGGTGACGCAGCTGCGCGCCGAGCTGGCGGCGAGCACGCTGCCCGACGATGTCCGCGCGGCGGCGACCGCGGCGCTCGATGACGTGCTCGTGCATCCCGCGACCGCGAAGCGCCCCGGCCCCGTGCGCTGGTAGGCCCGGCCCGGTTACACTGGCGCGGGATGAAGCTCGCGCCCTCACGGGACGGTCATCGGATCGCGGCGCTCGACGGCGACCAGCTCCGAGTGCTCGAGCTGTCGGCGGGGACGGGCGAGGTCGCGATCAAGGTCGCGAACGTCCACGACCTCGTGATGTTCGAGTCGGAGCTGTGGGTGGTGTCGGGGACGCCGCCGACCTTGCACCGCTACACGCTCGACCTCCGCCTGACCGGATCGCTCGAGCTGCCGCCGGGGCGCGCGCTGCTCCGCGCCAGCTACGGCGCGCCGGCCGCGCTGTGGACCAGCGATCGCCCGCTGATGGTGACGAGCGAGGGCGGGGTGCCGGTGGCCGCGCCGGTCGACCTCGAGCCCGCGACCGCGATCCATCCGCTGACCGCCAGCCGGCTGCTCGTGGTCCGCAACGGCGCGCTCAGCCTGCAGGACGCGACCGGTACGCAGTGGAGCGAGCAGCTCGGCAACGATCGAGTGCTCGCGCTCGGCGCGCTGTTCGACGGCCGGTCCGCGGTCGCGGTGGTGCCGCGCCGCGATGTCGAGAAGGGTCAGCACCTGATCCTGCTGAACCTGCGCGACGGCCGGCTCCAGCATCGCCTCGCGCTCCACGGCGTGACCGGCGCGCGGTTCGCGGCGCGGCGCGCGCTCGCGGTGCTGATCGCCGGCCCGCAGCGGCTGGTCCTGCTCGACATGCGGTTCGGCCGCGTGCTGCGGCAGTACGAGGATCAGCGCGAGATCCTCGACCTCGCGGTCGACGACGCCGGCGAGCACCTCGTCCTGCGGCTCGCCCGCGACGGCGGCGACGAGGTCGTCGATCTGCCGGTCCGCGAGGTGATCGCCGGACGGATCGCCAGCGCGCGGGTCGCGGAGGACGCCGACGCCGAGGATGTCTCGGACGTCGTCGGCGAGTCGCCGGTCCCCGTCGAGCCCGCGCCGCAGTTTCCGGACGCGCCCGAGGAGGTCGCGCCCAGCCATGCGCCGTCGGAGCTGCCGCCTGGCGCGCTGCTCTCCCTGCGCTCGCGGCCTCCGCGGCCGGGCTGCAACCGGACCGAGGCGATCCGCCTGCTCGAGTACTACCGTTACATGGTCGCGGCGCTCGCGGGCCGCGCGATCGCCCGCGGCTGGGACAGCGGCACGATCGGCTTCGTCGACGAGACGCGGCCACCGTTCGAGACCGAGGTGTCGGCGCTGGTGTTCGGGATGAGCGGGCTCGCCGCGCCGCAGCTCGCGCAGGCGGAGCAAGCCGCCACCGCCGCGGAGGGAGCGCTGCGCGCCGCCGAGGCCGCGCTGGGTGGCCGCGCCCCGCCGCTCCAGCTGCTCGCCGAGGAGTTCGAGCTGTCCGCGCTGTCGATGCACCTGCTGATCCTGATCGCCGCGCCGGCGATGTGGGGCGAGCTCGCGCGGCTGTACGGCATCCTCGCCAACGACGAGCACCGCCCGATGTGCGACGAGCTGCTGCTCCACCACCTCGGCGGCTCGGGCAGCGATCGCCACGCGGTGTCGCGCGCGCTCGATCGAGACCAGCCCCTGGTCCGCCACGGCCTGGTCGGGGTCAGCGCCGATCGCGCGCGGCCGTTCGCGTCGCTGTTCGTCGATCCGCTCGTGCTGCGGATCCTCCGCGCCGACTCGCTGGTCGCCGATCTCGAGGACGGCACCGAGACGATCGCGGCGAGCAAGACGATTCACGAGCTCCGCGTCCCGACCGCCGAGGTCGCGCGCGTCGTCGAGGTGCTGCGCGCCGTGCCGAAGGCGCCGACCCGCCTGGTCGTGCGCGGGCGGATCGGGTCCGGTCGCCGGACGCTCGTCGCCGCGCTCGCGGCCCGCGCGTCGCGCACCGTCGGCATGATCGACGCGGGCCGGCTGGTCCGCGAGAAGCGGCTCGATCTCTTGCCGCAGATGCTCCGTCGCAGCGCGCTGCGCGGCTGGCTGCCGATGGTCGATGGGCTCGACGCGATCGGCGGCGAGGACGTCGCGATGCGCGAGCAGGTCCGCGATGCGCTGCGCGATCACTCCGGGCCGGTCGCGCTGCGCCTGCCACACGACGCGGTCCCGCCGCTGCCGCCCGGGTTCCTGCAGATCGATCTGCCGACGCTGAACATCAACGACCGCGCCGAGCACTGGAAGGCCACGCTCGACTCCGCCGGGCTCGGGGTGCGCGATCTCGACGAGCTCGCGAGCCGGTTCCAGATCGGCCCGGGCGTGATCGAGCGCGTGACCGCCCAGGTCCGGCACACCGTGGCGCCCGGCGCCGAGCAGGACGCCGGCCGCGCGATCGATCAGGCGGTCCGCCAGAACCTCGAGTCACGGCTCGGCCAGGTCGCCAACCGGGTCACCCGCCTCGCGAACTGGTCGCAGGTGATCCTGCCGGCCGACATCCAGGACAGCATCACCGAGCTGATCTCGCGCATCCGCCACCGCCGCAAGGTCTACGACACCTGGGGCTACGACACGGTGATGAGCACGTCGCGCGGCGTGACCGCGTTGTTCCAGGGCGGACCGGGCACCGGCAAGACGATGGTCGCCAGCGCGATCGCCAACGAGCTCGGGCTCGACCTCTACCGGGTCGATCT
>Ga0163144_10009671_pt1 | contig 20684 bp, 10 predicted proteins | sample OliLak19BULKMAT1_FD_123175 | JGI IMG/M metagenome (GOLD analysis project Ga0163144, IMG submission 123175) | Freshwater microbial mat bacterial communities from Lake Vanda, McMurdo Dry Valleys, Antarctica - Oligotrophic Lake LV.19.BULKMAT1 | ecosystem: Environmental > Aquatic > Freshwater >... | reverse complement strand
TTCGAACGTCGACATCGTCGCGATCGTCGGTCCGAACCGCGCGATGGAACTGGTCTCCGCGGTCACCGTGACCGACGGCGTCGCGAACATCAGCATCGTGTCGTCGGTCAATCAGGCGATGGTTTCGGGCTTTCAGCTTATCCCGGCCGGGGAAGCCGTGCTCGACAAGCCGGCGTTATACGCCAACACCGTCATCGGCTCGGGCCTGGGTCGGGTCTTGCCGCTCACACTCAGCAACACTGCCGACGGCTCGCTTTCGATCAGCAGTGTTTCGATTCTTCCCACTGCCAATTCTTCCTTGTTTCAAGTGTACGGCGCGACGATCAACGGGCTGCTCCAGGCCGGCCAGCGCACGACGTACTCGGTCTATTTCGCCCCCCCCGCCGGGACCACGCCGGGCGTGAAGAGCGCGACCCTGCGCTTCTACACCTCCGACCCCGCTCGACCCGAGATCGACGTACCCGTACGCGCCATCGCGACCACCGGCGAAGGAGGCAGCAACGAACCGTCTCTCCAGCGCGTCTTCGACCTGTACAACCTTCCCGTCCGAACCGGTGACCCCAACCCCGCGACCACAGCGCTGTTTAGCAACGCCAGCCCGATCGGCGCGAACGACGAAGTCGGCGCGCAGCTCTTCGCCAAGGCCGGTGCCGGTCCGGTCACGTTCGAGTCGCTCGCGGTCTTCGGGGTCGCGAGTCGCCCGGCACTTTATCTGAACTGGTACGAAGGTCAGGACCCCGCCAACTCGCATCAGATTTTCCGCGTGCCGACGCGTTCGGCGCAGACGGTGAACGTCGAGGGGAACGGTTCGACGTTCTTCGACCCGACCACGACCGAATTCGGTTTCAGCACCAACTGGCCGGGCTTCGGAGACGGATCGAACGTGCTCACCAGCCGCCAGCGTACGGTCTTCCAGTCCGACGCGCTGAACACGCAGGAACGCACGGCCTCGAACCGGCACAAGACGCGCGTCTACATCCTCAAAGACCCCGCCGGCCAGGTCGTCCCCAACGCCTACATCATCGCCTTCGAAGAGTTCGTGAACGACGGCGGCGGGGTGTACGACAACCAGGACTACGTCGCGATCGTGCGCAACGTCACGCCCGTGACCCAGCCGCGCGTGCTGGTCACCAACCAGGACGGCCCCGGCTCGTTCAACAACCAGATGGCGTTCAGTGACATCGCCACCAACAAAGGCACCAACGTCACCAAGACCACCGGCACGGTGCGCTTCAACAACGTCGGCTCGACGAACGTCACCCTCACCAACATTTCCATCTCTGCGGGCTCCGCGTACGCGCTGGTCAACCCGCCGGCGACGCCTGTGGTCATCGTACCGAACTCATTCTTCGACCAGTCGGTGTCGCTCGTCACCACGACCCAAGGCGACTACAGAGGCACGCTGGTCATTTCGACCAACGACCCGACCAAGCCGACGATCAACTTCCTGCTCCGGGGCACCGTCGCCCGCGTGCCGGAGAACGGCGAAGAGGCGAGCCTGCTCAAGATCGTGAACGAAGTCTTCGGCTACCGGACGAACGTCGGGAGTCAGACCCAGTTCAACCTCGCCGACGGCGCGTACACCAAGATCGGGGAAGAAGTTCTGAGCGAATTGTGGCAGCAGGCCGACGCGGGCAAGCGCATTTATGTGCGTCAACTCGCAGCATATCACACGCAGAGTCAGCTCGGGCAGTTCTACGTCTTCCCTGAGGCCGACCCGCTTTCGATCAACGTCGCCGGCGCGACGCCCCTGTTCACGCAGACCCGCGCCGACTCGCAGACCATCCTCCCGCGTTCGACCGCCGGCGGGAATCCACCGGCACAAGCGTATTTCGACATGGGCGCCGACACCTCGTTCGGCTTTGCCGCGCGCGACGGGAGCGGTTCGGCACCGGCGTACTTCTCATTGCGGTCGCTCAACGACACCAAGGTCGGCGCGCCCGACCAGCATCTGCTCCGGTTCTTCCCGGCAAAGAATCTGCAAGGCGTCGTCATCCCCGACACGTTCCTTCTGGCGGTCGACTACAACGGCGTGAACTACGACTACCAGGACGCGATTTACCTGATCTCCAACATTCGGCCCAAGGGCGCGCCCGCGTCGGTGAAGGGCATCGGCATTCGTAACTCCGACGGCGACGCCGTCATCAACTGGGCGCCGGCGCTCGAGTCCAACGTCGCCGGGTACAACGTGCTAAGGAGCCTTCAACCGTCGTCGGGTTTTGTGAAGCTCAATTCTACCGTCATTCAGTCGAATTTTTATGTCGACACGACCGCGCCGTCCGGTCAGCGCGTCTACTATCAGTTTGTTGCAATCACCACCAACGGGGACCGTAGCACGCCGGTGACGGAGTCAATTTTGCTTTAACTGGCCCCGTTCCGGGCCCGGTCGGTGGAGGATCCGATCATGCGTCACGATGCACTTGAAACATGCCCCAAGTCCGGAGTACCGAGCGCCTGTGAGTTGCTCGAGAGCCGCGTCCTTTTTGCAACCGTCCCACTGGCACCGACCGAACTTAATGCCTCCAGTTCTTCGAACCGCTCGGTCGATCTGATCTGGACCGACCGCTCGACCGACGAGACCGGCTTTGACATTTTCCGTAAAGGCCCGGGCGCGGCCACGTACGTGAAACTGACCACCGTCGCCGCCAACACCTCCCGTTACACCGACTCCGCCGTCACCGCGAACTCGGCTTATTTTTATCAGGTCCGCGCGCTCAACTCCGCCGGGCCGTCGGCGTTCAGCTACCTCGGGCGCGTCTTCACGGCGGCGGTTCCGGATTACGTCATCGACAACACCAACACGCCGCGCGTCACCGTCACCGGAACGTGGACCGTCGACGCCTCCACCCCCGCGTACGGCGTCAACGGCCTTCTCGACGGTAACGCGGGTAAGGGACAAAAATCCGTCGCCTACAACACCATCCTTGCCAGCGGGCGTTACGAGGTCTACGCGCGCTGGACCAGCGCGACCAACCGCTCCACCCGCACGCCGATCACGCTCGTCAACGGCCCGCTCGTGCGAAACTTCACCGTCGACCAGACCCGGAACGGACAGGCGTGGCAGAAGCTCGGTACGTACGACCTGTCGGGAAACGCCTCGACCGTGCTGACGATTTCCAACGCCAACACCGACGGCGTGGTCAGCGCCGACGCGGTCATGTTCGTCAACCTTACCAAGCCCGACGTGCAGTGGACCACGGTCGCGCGCGCTCCGGTCGCGAAGGACGAGGCACAGGTCGCGAATCTCGACGGCAAGATGTTCGTGTTCGGCGGATTCAACCCTAGCGGCCCGACACGCAGCTCCCACGTCTACAACCCCCTCACCGACCAATGGGCCGCCCTGCCCGACATGCCGACCGCGCTTAGCCATTCTGGCACCACCGTCGCCGGGCGCGACGTCTATTTCGCCGGCGGGTACGTCGGGACGGGGTCGGGATTCAATCAAATCTTCGGCGTGAGGGAAGTCTGGAAGTTCAACGTCGACACGAGAACGTACTCCGCCTTCACCCCCCTGCCCCAGCCGCGCGGGAGCGGCGCGCTGGTCCACCTTCAGGGCAAACTTCACTTCTTCGGCGGGGTTTCACCGAACGACCGTGCCGACCGCGGCGACCACTGGATTTTCAACCTCTCCCGGCCCGACCTCGGCTGGGTCACGTCCGTGTCCCTGCCCAACCCGCGCAGTCACATGGCGTACGTCTCTTTTCAAAACAAAGTCTACGCCATCGGCGGGCAGCGCGGTACCGACGCGCGGCTGGTCACCCAGCCGGACGTGCACGTCTGGAACCCGCTCACGCCCGACCGGTGGACGCTCGCCGCCCCACTCACGCCGGCGCGCTCGCACACGAGCAGCTCGACGTTCGTCATGGGCAACCGCATCATCGTCCTCGGCGGGGAGACGTCGTTCGGCGCGCACAGCAGCACCGTCACGTCCTACGACCCGATCAGCAATACCTGGTCGATCTTCGACCCCCTCCCGACCCGCAAAAGCTCCGGCGTCGGCGTCCTGCTCGGCGCCGAACTCTATTTCAGCGGCGGAGTCGGCTCGACCGCGACGTACAAGGGCGTGTTTCTGGCGTAGGTCGATCGGACGATCGTCCCGTCGGTAAAGGAACAGATTGCTGATCTCGGATTGCGGATTGAAAGCCGCCGCTTCTTGAATCCGCAATCCGAAATCCGCAATCTCAAGGCGGTCGTTCGCGTCGTCATGTGTTTCGTCGCGCAAGGTCTTGGCTAATGTGATCTCCCCCGGTCACAATGCCCCGCCGATGAGTTCACGACGTCGAGCGCCGCGCGAGAAAGACCTGACCAGCCGTTACTACGCCGGCGGGTCGGATGAAGAGATGGACCGCGTCGAGACGTCGGTGAAATTCACGCCCAAGAGCAAAAACCTCCAGCAAAACAAGATCGAAAAGACCGCCCTGATGCGCGCCGCCGACGCCGACGCGGACGTGGACGTGGTGAAATTGCCGGTGGGCGAGGTCGTGCAGGTGTATTCGTTGTTCTACGACGTCGAGTCTGCGGGCCGGACGTTTTTGTGCGTCGGGCGTAAGACGCTTTCCAAAATCAGCGATACGCAGATCGTCGTCGGGGACCGGGTGCGCCTGCGTGACACGGGCATGGTCAACGACGACGGTCGGCCGGAGGCGGTGATCGAGGCCGTCGAGCGGCGTGACACGTTGCTCACACGGGCGGATTCGTTCCTGGATTTTCAGCCCAAGCCGATCGTCGCCAACGCGAAGCAGATGCTGATCGTCGCGAGCCTGATTTTGCCGGACGTGAAATGGGGTTTGATCGACCGCATGATCGTCGCCGCGCGCGCGGGAGGGCTCGAGCCGGTGATCGCGCTGAACAAGATCGACCTCGCGACCGGCGCCGAACCCAAGTCGCACGCCGCCAAGGAGTTCGTTTTCGCGCAGGAAGCACTGTCGCATTACACATCGCTCGGCGTGCGCTCGATCCGCACCAGCGTGCACACCGGCGACGGGCTTGCCGAACTCAAATCGTTGCTCACGTCGTCGACCACGGTGCTGAGTGGGCACAGCGGCGTGGGCAAGTCGAGCCTCATCCGCGCCGTCCAGCCTCACCTGGACCTGCGCATCGGCGCGATCAGCGGCTACACGCACAAGGGGCGTCATACCACCACCAGCGCCAAACGTTACCCGCTCGACACAGGAGGATTCGTGATCGACACGCCGGGCGTCAAGTTGTTCGGCCTGTGGAACGTCACGCACGACAATCTCGACGACCATTTCACCGACGTCAAATCCGACACGGCGCCGGATTGGCGTCGCGAGAGTTATGAGCGCATCAAGGCGTCAATCCGTTGACGCGCGGTCGGCGGGTGAGCAAGTTTAGCTGCAACGAACGGCTTCGGTTTCGGTACAGGACGGGGCGGGACGCGCAATGCGGTGTTTTTTTGTGTGTTGCTCCCCGTGAATGTCGGGTCGCGCGGACTTCACCCGATCTTTGCGTCGAATCGATAATTCGCCATAATGCGGCCCTCACTTGTGGCAGGTGAGAAAGTTGCGGGGCGGGTCAGGGACTCTTGTACGGAACCGCGTGTGATTCAATCGACTGGCCTTGCAAATCGTGCGTCCGAATCCCGGTCGTTCCTCAGGCGAAGGGCGCTCGGCGCACTCGGCGCACTCGTCGCGGCGGTCGTGTGGTTCGCGCCATCGGCGCGGGCACAGGTGGACCCGGCGGCGTTTCAAACGGACCTTCAATCGCTGTCCGCGCCGGTGTCCCGAGTCATCGGGTCGGACGGGTATGAACAGACGGTCGCGTACCTGCGCAAGCAAATTAACGCCTTGCCCGGTGTGCAACTGCGCGAGCAATCTTTCTCCGTCATGGTCCCCGTCACCCGGTCGGCGACGCTCGAGCGCGCGGGGGCCAAGTCCGAGCCGATCTATCCGTTCTGGCCGGCGCACGCGCGCGCGAATTCGACGCCCGAGCGGGGGATCACCGGAAAGCTCGTGTATTGTGGTGGCGCGACGCTAAACGAGATCACGCCCGCGGAGTTGATGGGGAACATCGCCGTCGTCGAGGCGTCGGCGGGGTCGCGTTGGACGCAGGCCTCGTACTTCGGCGCGACGGCGGTGCTGGTGCTCGGAGAGGAGTCGACCACCAACGTCGACCTCCGCGCCCACGACCTGAACATCCCCGTCAACCTCCCCCGCTTTTACATTCCGGACGGCGCGCTCGCGGCGTCTTTGCGAAAAAGCGAAGTCATTGTCCCGGTCACGCTCAAGGCGCGCGTCGACTGGCAGCAAAAGACCGCGACGAATTTGATCGCGCTGGTTAAGCCCGCCAAGCGCATCCCGGACGGGTGGAAGAACGAAAACGTCCCACCGGGCGCGCTGCTCGTGACGGCACCGTTGGAATCGAGCGGGCTCGTACCGGACTTGGCCGGCGGGGCCGGGCAGGCCGCCAACACCGCCGGGGCGATGGCGTTGTTGCGCGATTTTGCGACGAAGCCTCCCGCCCGGCCGGTGGTCGTGGTGTTCACGGGCGCCGACTCGATCCAGTTCCGCGGGACGCGCGAGCTGCTCATGGCGCTGTCGGACGTGCCCAAGATGTGGCGCGACCGGTTGAACGGCCTGGTCGGTGACGAAGACGTCCTCGAGAACCTCGCGCTCGCACGGGCACAGACGGTAAGACTGAACGAGGTCGCCGAGGATCCGTCACTTCTCAAGCCCGGCGTCGAGCGCGAGTTGATCGACCGGGTCACGAAAATCATCGAGACCGACCTCGCGCTCGCGCAGGACGAATTGTTCCGCCAGCGCATGCTGCCCGTGGGCAAGCAGGACCCGGAGGTCGTCAAGAAGATCGAGGCCGATCAGGTCGGTTTGAATCGATTGAAGTTCGTCTTCCAGACCGCGCCCGCGGACCTGAAGCTGCCCGAAGTCCTGCCGATCGCGCAGGAGTATGTGAAGCGCACGCTCTCGCGGCTCGACTCCGACGCCCCCGGCCGGCCCGGGCTGCGACAGTCGCTCGAGGCCCGGAAAGCTCAACTCGAATCCCGCATCACGTTGTACCAGTGGCTGGCGACCGAGATCGGACGGAACGCCGACCCGTCCGACCGCGCTAACTCGAGCCGGCTTATCGAGATCCTGGTCGCGCTCGACCTTTCCGACCGCGGAGTGCGCGCGGGGCCGATGTATTTCGGGAATTTCCAGCGCTCCAGCAGCATCAGTCAGGTCCAGGACTACCGCGACTGGTTTACACGCATCGAGCGCACGGGTGCGGACGAAAAAAACGCCGACGGGCAGTGGTTCCGTGACCTCCACGGCGCGATCGACCTCACCCCCATGACCGACGGAGGCTCGCGCTCCCCGTCGTCGTGGATCGGGCAGAACCTTCCGATCGGCAGTGAAATGGCGCAGGCTTGGGGCGTGCCCGGCTTCTCCTTCGTCACTCTCGACGACCTTCGCCTGCTACGCGACACCCCGCTTGATACGCTAAGTCGCCTCGACACCGGCGCGATCGAATCGCAGCTCCGCGCGACCGGTGCGCTGCTCCGCCGGGCGTGGGACGATCCGAAGCTCGTCGGCGTGCCGGAATGGCGCTGGGTGCGCAGTTCTTTCGGCGGACAAGTCGTCAGCCCCGCGCCCGGCCGGCCCGTCCCCGACCTACCACGCGAAGGTTTCGTAGCGTCGTACTTTTACGTCGGATCGACGGGTAAAGGCCCACCCCGTCTTCGTCCGCAGGCGTACGGATACACGACCGGCATCCGGCGCGTCGAGCTCGCGCCGACCGACGCCGAAGGAAGGTATTTCTTCGAAGGTCTACCGCGCTTGAACGATAGCACCTTCGCGCAGTTCGGGGTGCAGGTCTTCAAGTTCGACCCTACCAGTGGCGCGGTCGTCTCCAGCAGTGATCTTGGGAAACAGTCGGGCGACATCTCGATGTACGCCGATATTCGGCAGTCGATCAGCCCGTTGCGCAGCATCCCGTTCGACTGCGTCGAGTTCGCACTGGTGGGCCTGTATGACCCGCGCTTCCTGCAAGACCTCGGCGAGGTCATCCCGCTCGACGCGCGACGCAACGCAGAGCCGCAGCGTTACAACATGGTCGTTAACCGTCAGATCATGGCGGGCTTCATCGAGCCGGACACGCGCGCGCATTTGCTGTTCAGGTACGGGCGTGTCGGAAATCGTCTGGTGCTCCTCAACATGCGCGACCCCGCCGAACCGGACGTCGGGAAGATGCGCGACACGCGCGACGCGGCACGCGGGTTCTACGCCGACGCGCTCAATGCGATCGGGCCTCTGGCGCTGGTCACCAGTCAGGACTTCGGCCGGCTCAACGGGCTGGATTTGAAAAAGTACGAAAAGGCCGGCGTGACCAGCAGTTTGATCAACGACCTTCACGCCGAAAGCAGTCGTCAGCTCGATGCGGCGGCGATCTCCATGAAGTCCCCGACCGGCCGGGCATCGGACGTGGTGCGCGACGCGAACGGCGCCTGGGCCAACGAGGCGCGTGTGTATCAAGCGGCGCAGGACATGGCTTCGGACGTCATCCACGCCGCGATCTTTTTGCTGCTGCTCTGCGTGCCGTTCAGCTTCTGCATGGAACGGTTGATGATCGGCAGCCCGAACGTTTACCGACAAATCGCGGGCATCTTCGGCGTGTTTACAATCATGACTGCGGCGCTGTGGAGCTTCCACCCGGCGTTTCAGATTTCCGCGTCCCCGCTCATCATCATCCTGGCCTTTGCGATCATTTTCATGTCGCTGGTCGTGATCTGGGTGGTGTACGGGAAATTTGACACGGAGCTGAAGCGCATCAGTTCCGGGCGCGGCAGCGCCGACGGCGCGAGCTTCGCCCGCGCCGGTGTCATGATGGCGGCGGTGCTGCTCGGCATCGCGAACATGCGTAAACGCAAGTTCCGCACGGGCCTGACCAGCCTCACCATCGTCCTCATCACCTTTGCGGTGTTGTGTTTCACCAGCAGCAGCCGGTACGTCGGTACGAGCACCCTGCCGACGGGTGTGGAAACGTCGCACCCCGGTTTGATGTTGCGTCAGCGCGGCTTCAGGCCGATGCCCGAAGTCGTTGTCGAAAACCTCAAGGCCGTGCTACCGGGCAACGCGCAACTGGTCGAGCGCTGGTGGAACGTGAACGCAGCGGATCCGAAGGACATGGTGAATGTCGTTTCGACAGGCACCAACGTTCTGCATACAGATGGCGGGCCGGTCGATTTCAATAAGGTGAACACCCCTGCTCGTGTGTTTGCCGCCCAAGCCGTCCTCGGCCTATCGCCGGGCGAGTCGACGGTTTCAAAAATTGCCGAGGTGATCGGCGCTGAGAAGTTTGCGCGGCTGGAGAAAGGTGAACAGCGAATCATCTACCTCAGCAAGCAGATTGCCGACCAGTTAAAGGTGTCCGAGCGCGACACCGTCAACATCGGCGGGATCGAACTTCAGGTCGCCGGCATCTTCGACGGTGACGAGTTCGACCAGCGCGTAACGACGCTAAGCGGAGATCCGATTTCTCCGTTGAAGTATTCGTCGGGCGCGCTCGACGCCGGTGGGCGCAATCTTGCCGACAACGCGCAGGAGTCGCTCGACCTTGATGCCGACTCGTCGGCGGCGGAGTTGTCGGGGACGTACGAGCACCTGTCCAGCACGCAATTCGTGATCGTGCCCGCCAGCGTCAGCCGCATGTTGCCCAACATGTCACTTCGCTCGGTCGCGCTGAAATTGAACGACGAAACCGAAGTGAAAACGTGGTCCGACGTCCTGAGTAGGCGCTTCGCGGTCGCGATGTTCGCGGGGTACGACGACGGCGTGCGGCTGGTGGCGTCGAGCAACTTGTCGTCGGTCAGTGGCGCGGGGCAGGTCGCGATCCCGCTCGCGATCGCCGGTCTGATTATTTTCAACACGATGATGGGCTCGATCGCCGAGCGTAAGCGTGAAATTCACGTCTACACGTCGCTCGGGCTCGCGCCGATGCACGTGGGCGCGCTCTTCGTCGCAGAGGCCATGACGTACGGGCTGATCGGCACGGTCTTCGGTTACGTCATCGGCCAGGGCGCGGGCACGGCGATGCTCAAACTCGGCTGGCTCGGTAGCGTGACGCTCAACTACTCCGGCACGAGCGCGATGGTGACGATGGGCCTGATCCTGGTCATCGTCCTGCTCAGTGCCCTGGTCCCCGCGCGCCTCGCGAGCAAGCTCGCGGCGCCGAGCATCGACCGGAGCTGGAAAGTCCCCCTCCCCAAGAACGACGAAATTTTCGCGGTCCTCCCCTTCACCATCAACGTGACGGCGGCGCAGGGCGCGCTCGCGTACCTCGCGGAATTTTTCGACGCCCACAAGGAAGGGAGCATCGGAAAATTCAGCGCAGGTAACGTCGAAGCCTTCAACTTCACCGATGACAAAGGCCGCACCTCGCGCGGCCTGAAAACCGTCATCTGGCTCACTCCCTTCGATCTCGGCGTCCGTCAACACCTGATGCTCCTGATCCATCCCGGCCAGTTCCCCGACATCTACGAAGTGCAGGTCATCCTCCAGCGCTTAAGCGGGGACGACGGGAGCTGGTACCGTATGAACCGCACGTTCCTGACCGAACTCCGCAAGCAGTTCCTTCAATGGAGAAGTCTGAGCCCGCAGCGGATGCTCGAATACGTCGAAGACAGCAAACGCCTGTTTAAAGGCAGCGGTGACGTGGTCACCGTCGACGGCAAAACCACCCGCGAGCCGCCACTGGTCGTAACCACGCCTGCGGAGGATGTAAGAATTGGATAGCGGAATTCAAGAGCCGCAGAGGACGCGGAGAGAAGAAGAGAAAGAAGAGAGGAATAGGGCTCAATAGTTGAGGTGATTGCTATGGAAACAGTGGATGACATTGTGGGGTATCAGGATCCGCTAAATGATTTGGACAAGCTCTGTTATTTTGTCATCGGGGCTGCTATTGCGGTTCATAACGAACTCGGGCCGGGATACGCGGAGTCGGTTTACGAGAACGCGAAGTGTCTTGAATTGGCGGCCCGGGGAATTGCCCACGACCGCCAGCATGAGTTTATGGTCTTTTATCGCGAACAGCCGGTAGGCAAAGGCAGGATCGATATCCTCGTTGAAAACATTCTTATCGTTGAAATCAAATCCGCCGAATCGATTGCGTCCATATTTATCGCGCAAACGATCTCCTATCCGCGTGCCAAACAACTGCCGCTGGCATTGCTACTGAATTTCAATGTACGCCGATTGAGTGACGGCGTTCGACGAATCGCAAACACCAGAGCCAAGTGATTGTCTCTTTTTACTCTCTCCTGAATTTCTCCGCGTTCTCCGCGGCTCCCGAATCCCGATTGCTCTCGGTAGCAACATGAAAGAAGACTTAGAACTCAAAACATTCCGTGATCTGATGGCCCCGCCGGACAAGTGGGAGGAGGGGTTCGGGGTGAAGGCCATGATCGGTGGGCTGTTCGTCGGTCTGATCATGACCCCGGCGGCGATGTACATGGACCTGGTCGTCGGCGCCGGCGCGATGGGGTCGGCGGCGCAGTGGGTGACCGTCATCCTCTTCATCGAAGTCGCCCGGCGAAGCTTCACCCAGCTTTCGCGCCCGGAGATTTACGTCCTCTACTACATGGCCGGCGCGAGCCTGATCTCCGGCTCGGGCCTGCTCTGGAACCAGTTCCTCGTTCAATCCGAATCATTCCGTCAATTCGGACTGGCGGACAAAATCCCCAGTTGGGTCGCGCCGTCGTCTCCCGACATTTTGGGCCAGCGCAGCTTTTTCCACGCCGCATGGATCACGCCGATCGGGTTGATGGTGCTCGGGCAGTTCCTCCAGCGTGTCGACAACTTCGGGCTGGGGTACGTGATGTACCGGCTCTGTTCGGACGTGGAAAAACTCCCCTTCCCGATGGCGCCCGTCGGCGCGCAGGGCATTACCGCGCTCGCCGACGCGAGCGGGGGTAAGGAGACTTGGCGGTGGCGCGTCTTCAGTTTCGGCGCGATGCTGGGGATGGTCTTCTGCGTGATTTACTTCGCGCTCCCCGCCGTCACGGGGGCGTTTCTGCCGGAGCCGATTCAGATCTTCCCCCTGCCGTTCAAGGACCTGACGAGCAACACCGAGGATTTCCTTCCCGCCGTGCCGATGATCCTGAGCTTCAACATTGCGTTTGTCATCAGCGGGATGGTGCTCCCGTTCTGGGCGATGGTGGGGAGTTTCATCGGGCTGATCGTCACGACCGTCGCCAACCCGATTATGCACCACACGGGCATTTTGCACAGTTGGAGCACGGGCATCGGCGCGATCCGTACGATCCAGGCCAACCGGCTCGACTTCTATTTCAGCTTCGGCCTGGGCCTGACCGCCGCGATCGCGGTCATCGGGTTTTATCACGTGTTCAGAGGCATCACGGAGAAAAAGGCGCCCGGCGAATCGAGCAATTGGCGCGCCCTGTTCACCCCCCCGCCGGGGCGCGGGGACATTTCTCTGTGGGTCGGACTGGCGATTTATTTCGGCGTGACGCTCATCACCCTCGCGACCGCGTTCGTGCTGCTCCAAAATGCCGCCGACACCGGCGTCGGCTCGCCGATCACCAAGACGCTCGTCGTCGTCTTTATCTTCTACGGCTTCATTTACACGCCCATCATCAGCTACGTGAGTGCGCGCATGGAAGGCATCGTCGGCATGAGTGTACAGATTCCGTTCGTGCGAGAAGCCACTTTCATCCTCACCGGCTACCAAGGCGCCGCCATCTGGTTCGCGCCGTTCCCCGCGCACAACTACGGCGCACAAACACTCTACTTCCGCACGACCGAACTGACCGGCACGAAAATCTCATCAATGCTCAAGGCCGAGATTTTCATCTTCCCGATCGTCGTCGTTGCGACAGTTGTGTTCAGCCAGTTCATCTGGGCGATCGCGCCCGTGCCGAGCAGCGCGTTCCCCTTCGCGGAAAAGTTCTGGGAATTGAACGCGTTCAACCAAGGCCTGATCTACAGCAGCACCATGCCCGGCGGGGAACACGGGCCGTTCTACCAGGCGTTCATACCGAGCTACCTTTTCGTCGGCCTGGGCGCGGCGCTGGTGACGTACGCGGGGCTGAGCTTTTTCGGTTTGCCCGTGCTGATGGTCTACGGCGTGATCCGTGGGCTCGACCAGAGCACGCCGGACGTCATCCTGCCCCAGTTCATCGGCGCGCTGCTCGGCCGGTACTACTTCCAGAAAAAGTTCGGCGACAAGTGGATGAACTACATCATCGTCTTCTTCGCCGGCTATAGCTGCGGCGTGGGGCTGGTCATGATGCTCAGCCTCGGGCTCGTGTTCATGAGCAAGAGCGTCATTCAAGCCGTCTTTTAGGCATTGCGGATTTCGAGCTGCGGATTGCGGATTGAAAACAAGAATCGGAAGCCTTTCACGATGAGCAACGAACCCATTCAACCACCGGATTCTTCAATCCGAGATCCGCAATCCGAACTCCGTCGTCCGGTCAACCTGCGTTCGGTGCTCCTCGGTCTGCTCGGCGTGCTGTTCATCTGCGGACTGACTCCTTTCAACGACTGGGTGGTGGGGAACACGTTCGTGGTCGGCAATTTTTTGCCGATCGGGTTGCTGCTTTTTTTCCTGGTGCTCATCGGCTTGGTGAACGCCCCGCTTCACCGCTTCGCGCCGCGCTGGGCGCTCGGAACGGGTGAGCTTGCGGTGGTCATGGGCATGATGCTGGTCAGCAGCGCGCTCCCCGGCAGCGGGCTGTATCGGTATTTGCCGGCGCAGCTCGTCGGCGTTTGGAACGAGGCGGGGCAGAGCGTCGAAGCGCGACGGGTGCTCGCCGACGCCGATCTGCCCGACTGGATTTACCCGAAAATGTCCACGACCGACCCGATCGCGCGCGCGAACGACCCGGTCGTCGGTAACTTCGTCAGGCGTGCCCCGGTCGACGAGGACACGTTCGCGAATCACTGGAACGCCGTGCCCTGGGCGGCTTGGTTCCGGCCCCTTGCGGTCTGGGGCGTACTGGCCGCGGGCATTTACGGCATGGTGATGTTCGGGACGCTCGTCGTCCGTCACCAGTGGATCGAAAATGAACGCCTCTCATTCCCGCTCGCGTCGGTCTACCTGTCGCTCATCGAAGCACCCGAGCGCGGAAATGCGTTCAACTCTCTGTTCAAGAGCCGCGGCTTCTGGCTGGCCGCGGGCGCGGTGTTCTTGATCCACCTGTTCAACGGCATTCACGCTTACACGCCCAAGTGGCCGGAAGTTCCAATCCGCTATGACCTCAGCTCGATCTTCAAAGACGCGCCGTGGACGTACATGAGTTGGTCGGTCAAAGTGTCGACGATTTATTTTTGCGTCGTCGGTTTCGCGTATTTTCTGAGCACCCAGGTCGGGTTCAGCCTGTGGTTTTTGTTCCTGATGCTTCAGGCGGTCGCGATGATGTTCGCGGGAAGTCAGCAGTTCGATTTGACGGGCGGGATGTTGTTAGACCAACAGTTCGGCGCGCTCGTACCGTTCGTCTTGTCGATCCTGTGGGTAGGCCGGGCGCACTGGGCGATGATCCTGCGCCAGATGTTCCGTGGCCCGCGCGACGGGGAGCCGGTCGGGCGCTACCTGCCTTACGCGGCGACCGGCTGGGGGCTGGTGTTGTCCGCGGGACTGGTCGTTGCGTGGCTGGTAACGGTCGGCGCGACGTTCGTCGGCGCGCTGGTGATCGTGCTGATGATGTCCATGCTCTACTTGGCATTGGCGCGCGTTGTGTGTGAGACGGGCCTGATTTTCGTGCAGATCGGCGTGCCGTTGTCGCGCCCGTGGGTTTACGGTGCTGCGGTGCTGCCTGCGGTGCTGACGGTGCGGACCACGCCGCGCACGTTTCTGATGACCACGATGGTGCACAACATGTTCACCAGTGACATGCGCGAATCGCTCCCGGCGTTTGCGACCACCGCAGTGAAGGTCGCCGATGACGCGGCCTATGGTCGCGCGGGCGCTTCGTGGCGCGTGGGGTTTCCGCTGGTCGTCGCGCTCGCGCTGGCGCTGGGCTTTGCCTACGTCACCGCCGGCGCGAGCATGCTCTACACCGAGTACACCTACGCCGCGATGATCGACACCGGAGGGTCTTCGCCGATCAACGGTTACGCACTGGGCCAGGGCGGCGCGGGCCTGATCAATCCGAGCGTCGACTACCGCACGCCCGAAGGCACGAAGGACCGCCACAGCCAGGCCGCAAACTTCGCGGTCGGCGCGTCGATCACGTCGGCGCTCAGCCTCCTCCGATTGCGCTACGCGGGCTGGCCTTTACACCCGGTCGGATTTCTGCTCGCCAACAGCTACCCGATGCAGCGCATCTGGTTCAGCATATTCCTCGGCTGGCTGCTAAAAGTCTTGATCGTCCGGTTCGGAGGAGCCAGCCTGTTCCGCTCCGCCAGGCCGGTTTTCATCGGCCTGATCATCGGCGAGGCGTCGGGCGCCGCGTTCTGGCTGGTCGTCAGCCTGCTGCGCCTGTCCATGGGACTCGAGTACCGCGCGATCAACTTGCTTCCGACCTGACGCACGATTCAATCCCTGATGACCGCTCCCGACTCCGTCAACTTCACTCGCACGAAAAACACCGGCTCACGCCTGAGTTGGCAGGGGTTGCACCTGAGCGTCCCGGAGAAATGGAACCCACTCAAACTCGACGGCGACGACGCGAAGGGGTCGCTGTTGCTTGCCGACCTGCACCGTTCGCGCCTGGCGGTGCGATGGTCGGTGTTACCGGAGAAAACGGACCCGGAAAAATGGTCGTCACGCGTGATGACCGAAGAAGTCGGCGCGCTCGCCGCGAGCGAGGCGGTGGCGCACGACCCGGGCTCGCAGTGGGCGGCGTCACGCCTGTACGTCGAGCCCGACCCGCCCGGTAGGGACGTTTGGGTCGGGATGCACCGTGCCACGCGGCGCGGGGTCGAGGTCGTGTATCAGGCCAAGCGACGCGACCGTGTGCTGGTCGACTCGGTCCTGCCGGGACTTTACGACACGGGCCGGTCGGGCGAGGGTGCGGCCATGTGGAGCGTGTTCGACCTGAACTTCACCCTGCCGCGCTGGATTCCACTGGTCGGTAAGACGCTTAATGCCGGTGACCTTTCGCTTAGTTTTGCCGACAAACAAACCGCGATTACCGTCCGACAGGTCGCGGTGGCGCAGCTGGCGCTCAAACGGTTTACACTCGAGCAATGGCTCGGGCGAATGCAGTGGGTCGACCGTGCACGTTTCAAGCCCGTCGGCGAAGCGAACCGCGTCGAGTTCGTCACTGTAAACGGCCGGGCGCTCGCCGGCTGGTCGCGCCGAATGGTTCAACGCCGCCGTTACGCGTGGATGCGATGGGCTTGGCGCGAGCTGACGACGCTCGCGCTCCACGACGTGTCGCGCGACCGTCTGATTTTCGTCCAAGGCACCGACCCGCAACTGCCCACCCGTGTCGCGGAAACGGTCGGCGACGCCTCGAACGTGTAGGAACTCTGCTCATGTGGATCGGTCGAAAAAAACCTCGGTACACCAAGGCGCAGGCGCTTTCCGCCAGGCCCGTGCGCGTCGTCGAGGCGGCGCTCGTAACGTCGGACACCGGAGTACGAAAGATTTCAATACCGATCAATACGCGCGGCTGGGCCGGTTTCGTCTTTCGTATGCCGCAGGGCGCGACAAAAACGTTCGAACTGGACGACCTCGGCGTGCTGGTCTGGGAAAGCTGCGACGGAAAAACCAGCGTGCAGCAGATCATTCGTAAGCTCTCGAAACAGTACAATCTGAACCTGCGCGAGGCCGAGGTACCGACGCTCAAGTTCCTCGAAACCCTCGTCCGACGCGGACTGGTCGGCATGAGCGTCCCGCAAGCCAAGCAACCGGAACAAGACTAAGAATCGGAATCGCAGACGAACGCAGATGAACGCGGATTGGAAAATTTCTAGAGGGTTTTGAGTCGTCGGTCGACTTTGGAACTTCTGTCTTCGATCCGCGTCCATCCGCGTTCATCTGCGGTTAGAAAAATGTCCTTCGCGAAAGTGAGTTATGTCGACAACCGTCCCGCAAACCAAGATTCAACGGCAGATCACTCTGCCGCTCAGCAAAGCCGTCGAGATCGCGTGGAAGAGTATTCGGATGCGCCTGTCGCGCAGTTTGGTCGTGACGAGCGGCATCGTGCTGGCGCTCGCGTTTTTGATGTCGATTCGTACGACCGAGGCGCTGACCAACGGCATGCGCGCGTGGATCGGCTCCGCCGACGCGGGGTTTGCTGAACTCAAGGCGCGGCGCGCGGAACTCGAGACGATGACCAAGCCGATGGAAGCGGAGCTGCGCGCCGCGTCCAAGCTCATGCCCGCGACCGACGCGGTCAAGTTCGACGACAAGGCGGCGCTCGGCGTCACCCTTCCCGAACTCCAGAAACAGCTCGGCGGACTTCCACTCGGCGCTGACGACATCACCAAAGCCCTCACCGCCAAGCCCGACCTGGTCGCGTCCTTCAAAACGTGGACTGTCAACCAGCGTGAACTCAACGCGGTGAAAAACACGATCACTGGCCCTCAACAGTTGGAATCTCAGATGAAACAAAAAGGCGTGCCCACCACGCCGGCAGAGATTTCCAACGATCGCATCCAGACGCGCTGGCTGCTGGGACTCGCGCTCTTGGTCGCGTTCGTCGGCATTTTGAACGCGATGCTGATGAGCGTCACCGAGCGTTTCCGTGAGATCGGCACGATGAAATGTCTGGGCGCGCTCGACGGGTTCATCATCAAATTGTTTTTGATCGAAAGCCTGTTCCAAGGCGGGGTCGGGACGGTCGTGGGCGTGGTCGTCGGGCTGCTCGCGAGTTTCGCGAGCGTCGCGGGGAGCTACGGGGGCTACGCGTGGGTGAACTTCCCCGCGGGCCAGATTCTGACGGACGTGGTCTTCTGCACGCTGGTCGGCGTGCTCCTTACCGTGGCCGCTGCGGTCTACCCGGCGTGGCAGGCGGCACGCATGCAACCGATCGACGCGATGCGAGTCGAAACTTAGCCTTCACCGCTTCCTCCGAGTCGAGCATATTGAACCCATCAGAAACAATTGAACCGCAGATGGACGCGGATGCACGCAGATATTACGAAATGGGTTTGCTTCACGCGCGCGGTCGTATCACGGGCGCCTCGCCCGTGTCTTTTTTCGATCAAAAAGATTTACATGGCCGAGGCACCCGTGATTCAACCGAGCGCGGGAAACGAGCCTGAAGCGTATCACTTCATTCTTCTCTCCTCAGTGCATGAATCCTAACCGCCTTCATCTGCGGTTCAATTGCTTTTACTAGAATCGCGCTAATGTCCCGTCGGCTGAGTTGCCGGGGTGAGCTCTTTCAATTTTTTCAACTTGCCCGGCACGTTTTGACGGATGTACGGGTGCATGGGGTTGAGTTTGGTGAAATCCTGGTGGTAGTCCTCGCCCTCGTAGAATTCGCCCGGCGCGAGGGGTTCGAGGGTGGTCACGATCGGCGCGCCGAAGACTTTGGCATCGCCCAACTGTTTGATGTACGCGGAGGCGACGTCGCGCTCGGCGTCGGTGGTGTAGAAGATCGCGCTACGATACTGCGGGCCGTGGTCGGGGCCTTGCGCGTCTTTCGTGGTCGGGTCGTGTGTTGCGAAGAACGATCGCAAGAGTGTGCCGTAACTGACTTTCGTCGGGTCGTAGGTGACACGCACGGCCTCGGCGTGCTTCGTCCGTCCGGAGCCGACGCGCTCGTACGTGGCGTTGGCTTTGGAGTCACCCGCGTAGCCCGAGACGACGTCACTCACGCCGGTGACGTGCTCGAAGACGGATTCGGAGCACCAGAAACATCCGGAAGCCAGGACGACCGTGCGCGTCGTCTCCCCCGCCACTGCCGGCAAATCGATTGCGGGCACGGGAATGTCCGAAGCCCTCGCGGGCGTGGCGCAGCTCACGCCGAACAAAGATGCCATTGTCAGAGCCATGGTCGTTACTCCTGTTTTGAATCGTGCGGTGTTCATCATTAATGGTACGGTTGTCATGGGAGTTTGGATGCCGGACAGGCTTCACGGGATTCACGGGACACGAAAGTGATCGGCCAGCGGTTTCTTCCTTGACAATTCACTCATCGCTGATACCGTTAGAACAGTGAATGAGCCAACAACCATTTTAACCGGGCTAGCGCGCGAGCTCGGAAAGCGTCGTCCGTTCGAGCACTTTGAAGAAGAGGCACTGTTGAATGTGCTTCGGACGTCGTCGGTACTCACCAATCGGATGGCCCGCGTGATGCGTGCGTGGGATTTGACCGAACCGGGATACAATATTCTACGGATCTTACGCGGTTCCGGTGACGCGGGACGATGTCCCGGCGAAATTAGTGCCGACATGGTCTCGGCTGTTCCAGACATGACACGACTGATTGATCGGCTTGAAAAGCGGGCACTGATCGAACGAAGGCGGGTCGACACGGATCGGCGGATGGTGCGAGTGTTTATCACGGCTGCCGGAGTTGAGGTTCTGGATAAAATGGACGAACCTGTGACCGAGGAGACGAAGCGCCTCCTCGGTGGACTGAGTCGTACGGAGCTTCGGACATTAAGTGATTTGCTATTCAAGCTTCGAGACGGTTTGAAGGGGAATGAATTGGGCAGGTAAGCACGGGACAGAAATAGGGAGCACGGACGCGGATGGAAACCCGCGACACGTCTGCCCGAGGCGTCTTTTCAGCGGGAACAGGTCGATTTTTACAGATGATCGATTCCTAGTGTCGCGCAGTGTTCCACGTGGAACTGACGGTATGTCGTCCCCTACCGTACCATCGCCTACTCCGTTTCCACACCAAGCTTGGTCATCAGTGTGTCGAACTGGTCAAGTGAGCTGTAGTGGATTTGGATTCTTCCTTTGCCCCTCGTTCCGACAGTTCTGAGCTGCACACGCAGGCCGAGTTGTCTGGCGATCGATTTTTCCAATTCCTGAAGGTGGGCCGGCGAGGAAGTCGGGCGGGGTGATTGGGGTGCGGTCGGTTGACCAGATACCAGTCGTTCGAGGTTCCTGACCGAAAGTCCCTGTGTCACCACTAAGTTCGCTAGGCGATCCTGTTCGAGAATGTCCGGAACCCCCGCCAGAAGTTTGGCGTGACCGACGGACAGCTTCCCGGTTCGCAAAAGTTCCTTCGCCGTTCCCCCGAGGTCCAACAACCGAACGAAGTTCGCGATCGAGCTTCGATCTTCCCCTAATCGAGCCGCCAACTCGACTTGCGTGAGCCCCAGTTGATCCATTAGCGCCCGATATCCACTCGCTCGGTCGATCGGGTTTAAGTCTTCTCGCTGAATATTCTCCACTAGCGCCAGCTGTGCTTGGGAAAAGCCGTCGACCTCACGGACGTACGCCGCAATCGTTTCCAAACCCGCCTGTTTGGCAGCGCGCCAGCGTCGTTCACCGGCGATCAGTTCGTAACCGGCGTCGACTTTACGGAGCAGAACCGGTTGAATCAGCCCATTCGATTTGATGCTCGCAGCCAACTCGGCGATCGACGCAGGGTCGATCTGCTTACGCGGCTGGTGTGGATTGGGACGGATCGAGTCGATCGGCACCTCCAACGGCTTACCAGACTGAATCGGCGGTAGGGGAGTAACGCCCCGAAACGGAGGCGTCTCCACAGACTCAACGACCTCGCGCTCGACCGGCAGGGTAGAACTCGACATCAAACTGCTCAGACCCCGACCCAGACGCGGCTTAAACTTGGT
>Ga0163144_10009669_pt1 | contig 20686 bp, 15 predicted proteins | sample OliLak19BULKMAT1_FD_123175 | JGI IMG/M metagenome (GOLD analysis project Ga0163144, IMG submission 123175) | Freshwater microbial mat bacterial communities from Lake Vanda, McMurdo Dry Valleys, Antarctica - Oligotrophic Lake LV.19.BULKMAT1 | ecosystem: Environmental > Aquatic > Freshwater >... | reverse complement strand
GCGCCGCGGTCATCCTGGATTGCGGCGCAGCGCCGCGGTCATCCTGGATTGCGGCGCAGCGCCGCGGTCATCCTGGATTGCGGCGCAGCGCCGCGGTCATCCTGGATTGCGGCGCAGCGCCGCTTGGGCCGCGGCGAGCCGCGCGATGGGCACCCGGTAGGGTGAGCACGAGATGTAATCGAGGTCGAGGCGCTCGCAGAAGTCGATCGAGCGCGGGTCACCGCCGTGTTCGCCGCAGATGCCCAGCTTGATGCCGGGGCGCGTGCGCCGACCACCTTCGCAGGCGATCTCGAGCAGTTTGCCGACACCGGCCTCGTCCAGGTTGGCGAAAGGGTCGGCGGGGAAGATCTCCTGCTCGATGTACAGCGGGATGAACTTGCCCGCGTCGTCGCGGCTGATGCCAAACGTCGTTTGCGTGAGGTCGTTGGTGCCAAACGAGAAGAAGTCCGCGTGCTCCGCGATCAGGTCGGCGGTGAGAGCCGCGCGCGGCAACTCGATCATCGTTCCGACGAGGTAGGGGAAACGCACGCCGCGCTCGGCGAACACAGCTTCCGCCTCCGCGCGCACGAGGCCCGCTTGCAGCTCCAACTCGCGAGCGGTGCTGACGAGCGGAATCATCACTTCCGGAAGCGGAGCGCGTCCGGTGCTGACAAACACGTCGACCGCGGCCTCGAATAGCGCGCGTGCCTGCGTCCGCGTGATTTCGGGGTAGCTGATGCCCAGGCGGCAGCCGCGGTGCCCGAGCATCGGGTTGGATTCGTAGAGCGAGTGGATTTTCGCCGAGAGCCGCTCCAGATCGACGCCGAGGTTGATGGCGAGTTCTGCCATCTGCTCCGGTTCGTGGGGCAAAAACTCGTGCAACGGGGGATCCAAGCTGCGGACGGTTACCGGGAAACCCGCCATCGCTTTGAAGATCGCGGCGAAGTCGGCGCGCTGCAACGGCAGGAGTTTCGCGAGGGCCGCGGCGCGCTGCTCGGGGTCTTCGGCGAGGATCATCTCGCGCACAGCGTCGATCTTGCGCTCGCCGAAGAACATGTGCTCGGTGCGGCACAGGCCGATGCCCTCCGCGCCGAGGGCAATCGCGGTTGCGGCCTGGTCACCCTGGTCGGCGTTGGTGCGCACGTCCATTCGGCGCTCGCGGTCCGCCCAGCCGAGCAGTTGGTGGTACGCCGCCACGATCGGGGTGCGCTCCGCGGGAGGGTGATCGCCGAGTAGCGATTCGAGCACTTCGCTCGGGCGCGTCGAAATTTGGCCCGCATAGACCTCCCCCGAATTGCCGTCAATGCTGATCCAGTCGCCTTCCGCGAGCGTCTGGCCGCCCACCGTCATGCGCTTTGCGGCCGTGTCGATCTCGAGTTGACCGGCTCCCGCGACACACACACGGCCCATCTGACGGGCGACGAGCGCCGCGTGGCTCGTCATACCCCCGCGCGCCGTCAGAATGCCGACCGCGGCCTGCATGCCCTTGATGTCCTCGGGGCTCGTCTCGATGCGCACGAGCACCACCGCTTCGCCGGCGCTCTTGCGGCGCACGGCTTCGGTGGGGGTGAAGGCGATGCGGCCCGTGGCGGCGCCGGGGCCCGCGTTCAGTCCGCGGGTCAGCCGCCGGCCACTGCGCCGTGCGGCTTCGAGCTGCGCGGGGTCGAAGACGGGTCGCAGCAGTTGTTCGAGCGCTTCGGGGTCGACACGCAGGAGCGCCTCCTTGGGGCTGATGCGGCGCTCCTTGACGAGGTCGACCGCGATGCGCACCGCCGCAAAACCCGTCCGCTTGCCGGCGCGGCACTGCAGCATGAAGAGCTGTCCTTCCTGGATCGTGAACTCAAGGTCCTGCATGTCGCGCCAGTGGCGCTCCAGGAGCTTTTGGATGCGCTGCAGGTCGCGCCAGGCACGCGGTTGTGTTTCTTCCAAGTGCTCGATCGGGAGCGGCGTGCGCACACCGGCGACAACATCCTCACCCTGGGCGTTGGGCAGATACTCGCCATAAAAGCGCTTTTCGCCCGTCGACGGATTGCGCGTGAACGCGACGCCGGTGCCAGAATCCTCACCGAGGTTGCCGTACACCATCGCCACCACGCTGACCGCGGTGCCCCAGGACGTGGGGATACGATTCATTTGGCGGTAGGCCACCGCGCGGTCGTTGTTCCACGACCGGAACACCGCGGCGATCGCGCCCCACAACTGTTCGGTCGGGTCCTGGGGAAACTCGCGGCCGGTGTGCGCGCGCACGAGGCCCTTGAACACACCGACGAGCTCCTCGAGGTCCGCGGCCGACAGGTCTGTGTCCGCACGTGCACCCACGGCGCGTTTTTTGGCGTCGAGCGCGGCGTGGAACGGGCATTCGTCCTCGCCGTCCGCACCGCGCACTCCTAGGACCACGTCGCCGTACATCTGCACGAAGCGGCGGTACGCATCAAACGCAAAGCGGCGATTGCCGCTCTTGCGCGCGAGGCCTTCGACGGTGGTGTCGTTGAGCCCGAGGTTGAGGACCGTGTCCATCATCCCGGGCATCGAGACCCGCGCACCCGAACGCACGGAAACGAGCAGCGGATCGTGGGGATCGCCAAAGCGCTTGCCCAGCGCCTTCTCGAGTCCGCTCAGCGCGGTCGCCACCTCTTCGTTCAGCCCCGCCGGGAACGCGCCGCCCACGCGCAGGAACTCGATCGACACATCTGTCGTGATCGTGAAGCCGGGGGGCACGGGAAGCCCGAGGCGACACATCTCGGCCAGGTTCGCGCCCTTGCCGCCCAGCAGGTCCTGCATGCCGGCGTCGCCCTCGGTTCCCGCCGGCCCGTAGCAGTACACACGCTTCGATCCCGCCGCCTTCGGCAGTTGGCCGCGGGCCTTGGGAGCGCTGGGTTTGGCGGCCGACTTCTTGCTCGAGGGAGTGGGGGCGGACATAGGAAGTTGCAAATACGTTGGGTGGGTGGGGCTGTGGGGCGCGGGGTCGCCGGGCGTCGGGGTCGCCGGGCGCCGGGGTCGCCGGGCGGCGCCGGGCGGCGGCGCAAACCCATGGTCGGCAGGCGTTGGGTGGGCTCCCGTAGCTCGCGCCGACCCGCCGCAGGTGCGCGGCGCCGGCTCTCGTTCGAGCTGTCATGCATCGACACGCCGGAGCGCATCGATTTTCCACTCCCGACCGAGGCGAACCTCGGTCAGGACGTTGGGATCGATCGGCTCGGACACGGGCACCGACGCAAAGAGCGAGGGTGTCCCCCACGGATCGGGGTGCTCCTCAATGGAGAGTACCCCATCCCAGACGAGGTTGTCATCAAGGGCGCGCTGGCCATCGATGTACAGCTCGTAGAAGTCCTCGCGCGTGAGTTCCACCTCAAAATCGAAGTCGAGCCACAGGTATTCGACCCGGCCAGCGAGGAACCAACGGTCTGGCGCGAGCGCCTCGGAGCGAGTGATCTGAGCGGTCGCGAGACGGCGCACGGCGGGCCAGGTGGAAAGCAATTCCGCCCGCCACGCGCGCCACGCGAGCTGGCTCAGTCCTTCGCGGCGCTTGAACGCCGAGCCGAAGCAGCGGTATTCGAGATCAATCAGGTCCGCGGCGAGGGCGCTTTGGAAGGTGGCGAACGTTTGTTCGGGCGTGCGGAAGCCGGTGGCGACGAGGGCCGCGGGTTCAGGCCGGGGGACCTGGCACCCTAGCAGGGTGAGCAGCGCTGCGGCGAGCGTGGGGGCGCACAGGCCCCTTGAGCGGCGGGCAGTCGGTCGGTCGCGTGCCGGGGAGGGGCGGGGCATCGGGGGAGGGTAGCCGGGCGGGCGGTGTGCCGACAGGGCGACGGCGCGGGCCGAGCGCGCCCCGCCGGGTCCCTTGCGCGGCCCAGCGCTCACGTCCGGGGTCCGGAGTGCGTACCCTGATCCCTGGGCCTCGGGCCCTGGGGCCCTGGGCCCTGGGCACTGGGGCCCTGGGCCCTGGGGCACTGGGCACTGGGGCCTGGGGCCCTGGGCACTGGGCACTGGGCACTGGGCCCTGACGCGAAGGAAAATTTCCGTGACCCGGCGCGCGGCCCCCGGTCTTGAAGAAACCTGTCCCAAAAGTCGGGGGCTTTCTACGGCCCGGGCTCCGAGTCCCGCCTGCACCCGTTTGCCGCGCCTCCCGCTCTGCCCGCACGCCAGGACCCTCCGTTTGAACCGATCGACTTCAACGACTCTACGTCCCGGGATCCCGCGTGCCGCGGTGCCCCTGGTTACCGTGCTGGTTGCCCTGCTCGCCGCGTGTGGCGCCGAAGAGCCCCCGGCGATTGCGACGGCACCCGCGCCGGTTGTCGCGTCGACCGCGGTGGATGCCGGGGAGCCCAGCCTCGCCGGGGCCGTCCGGCGCCAGGCCCTTGTCGCTGCCGACGAGCCCGCGGGCTTCAAACCACCCCCGGCAACCCCCTGGGGTGCGCCCTTGGGCGCCCCCGTGGAGGAAGAGCAGCTCGCGCGTTTTGAGCTCGACTCGCCGCGTTTTGCCTACGGCCAGGTGTTCGAGGGTGAGCAAGTGATGGCCCTTTTTCGCATGCGCAATCCGGGCGAAATACCGCTCACCGTTCACGCGGTCCAAGCGAGCTGCGGTTGCACGGTCCCGGTGCTTTGGCGCCAGGGATCCGAAGGCACGCGGACGACCTACGAGCGCGGGACACCCATCGCGGGCGGTGAGGCCCTTGAGATCGAAGTCTCGTTCGACAGCCGCAACCGCAAGGGGCGCCAAGACAAGCCGATTTACCTCTACGCGAACGTCCCCGGTGGGCGCATCGAGATCGAGCTGGCGGGCGAAGTGCGCCCGTTGCTGGTCGCGGAGCCCGCGCAGCTCGAATTCGGCCGGGTGTTGAGCGGCGCCCCCGCGATCCGCGAGTTCGCCGTTTCGAGCGCCGACGGTTCCTTGGTGCGGGTTGCGGTGGAACGGGACGCGCTGCCGACGGGTGTGGAAGTCGAACTCGCGCCCGTGGAGCCCGACGCCGAGGGCCGCAGCTCGACGTGGCAGGGTTCCGTGCGCCTGGACGGGGCCGCGGACCCGGGTGTCCTTCAATGGCCCGTTCGGCTCGTAAGCGACCGCCAATCCGCGGGGCGTCCGACCGGCGGTGCGGGCGGAGCCGTTTCCCTCGGCGGTAGCGTCACGGTCGCTGCGGAGATCGTCGCACCCGTCGATTTTGCACCGCCGCACCTGTCCCTGGGTGTCCTGCGAGCAGGCGCCATGCGCGCGGAGCGTGCGGTGCTGAGGATCCACGACACCGCGATCGCCGCGGACAAGCTCGCCGTGGTGGTCGACGCCGAGTTCGCCGGGCAACCCGCCGCAGAGTGGGTGCGCGCGCGGCTCGTGCCCCATGCCACTCAACCCGACACCTACGAGCTAGAGCTCGTCGTCGACGGCTTGCCCGAGGGGGTTGCGGGCCGGCTGTCGGGCCGCGTCTTGGTCGGGCTGCCGGAGGGCCCGCCGATTGCTGTCCTTGGATTTGCTGGCGTGGGCCACGGTCGTTGACGCCGTGATCCACAGCCGCCCCCGGCGCGCGGGCTCTGCACCCGCGTTGTTAGACTCCTCCGCGTTACCCCATACCGCATTCCGATGACCACGCGAACCCCGTCGCAACCTTTCGCCGCCCTGCCCTTCCTCGGCCTGCTCTTGCTCGGCCTCATCGCCGCTTGCAGCTCGGAACCGACCGAGCCCACGCCCGCCGCGCAGAGCTCCGCAGTCACTTCTCCGTCGATCGCTGCGCCGTTGGCGACCGCGCCGCTGCCCCCCGCTGTGGAGAGCGCAAGCGTGGCCTCCGGCGCCGCGGCAATCGCCGTCGACGCGCCCATGTCGGTGCCGGCGGAGGAGCCCGCGGATGTGGCGGCACACACTGCCGACACCGCGCCGGCGAACGCCTGGTCGCCCGAAACACTCGACACGGGGTTCGACCTCAGCGCCCTGCGTGTGGCCAAGCTTGCGCCGGCGACCGCGGTTGTGCCGACCAGCCTTGGCACGTTGGTCGTCGTCGACGGTGCCGAGCAAGTGGATTTGGGATCGCTCGTCCAGGGCCAAGTGGTCGAGCACACCTTTATCCTCGAGAGCAAAGGCGCGGGGCCGGTGGTGATCGCGGGGGCACACAACTCCTGCGGGTGCACGGTGACGCAGCTCATGCGTGTTCTCCCCGACGGCACACGCGAAACGTTCGCCTATGGCATGAGCCTGAACCCGGGCGAGCGTGTGGAGCTGCGCGCCAAGGTCGACACCGACGCGAAGAAGGGCGCCCTGATCAGCACCGTGACGGTGCAGTTGGACGGCGGCGCGCCGCCGTTGTCCCTGCGCATGAACGCCGACGTGCGCGCGTTCCTCGAACTCGACCCGCCCTCCTACATCATGATCGGCCGCATGGCGGCCAACGAGTCGCGCGAAGGATCCGTGGCGATCCGCTCCACGACGGGCGAGCCCTTCGGTCTTGAGCTTGCGGCCGTGGGCCTGCCGGAGTTCGTCAAAGTCGACCTCCAACCGGTCGAGCCGGGCCCGGACGGCCGTGCTACGCAGTGGCGCGCGGGTGTGGTTGTGGGACCCGATGCCTCCGAGGGCGCGCACCAAACGTGGCAGTTGCGCTTCGTGAGCGACGTGCCGACCCCCGGCGCGATGGCGAACCCCGAAGGCAAACCGCGGATGCAATCCACGGCCACATTCATCGTCGCCGAGGAAATCACCGGACTTGTGCGCGCGAGCCCGGCATTCGTGCCGTTCGGCCTCGTGCGTCCCGGGCAGACGGTGACCCGCATCGTGCGCTTCGAAAGCCTTGATCCTGACTTCCAGTTGCCCTCTGATCCCCAGGTCGAGATCGTCAAGCGCAATGACACGGTAGACGCGATCATCGCAAGCTGCCTCACGACCACGGTCGCGGTATTGGACGAAGGGCGCGTCGTGGAAGTGACCTTCACCCTGGCGGACGTGCCCGATAGTTACGAGGGCAACCTCGGGGGTATCGTCCGGGTCCACGTGGGTCACCCCTCAAAGCCAGTGATCGAGTTGCACTTCTCCGCCCTCTGCCGCCCTTCGATCCAAGCCCCGCAGGTTCCGGGCGGATTGCGTTGAGCGCGACGGGGCTGCGTATGCCGTTCCACCTGCGCCCCCGCGGGGCCGGTTTTTTTCCTTGAGCGAGCGGCTGGGGGAGATGCTGGTCGCGGCGGGCGTGCTGGGCGAGGACCAGCTCCGCGCCGCGCTCGCCCACCAACGGGGCAAGGGCCAGCGCATCGGCGAAGCCCTTGTTGAACTGGGCTTCGTCGACGAAGCCACGGTCACGCGGGCGCTCGCGAAGCAGGCCGGGCTGCCGTTCCTCGATCTTTCGAAGGGGCGCATCGCGCCGGCGCTCCTCGCGCGGGTTCCGGCCGAGCTCGCGATCGAGCACGGCATCTTGCCGGCGCTCGAGCGCGGCGGGGCGCTCGTGATCGCGATCGACGATCCGCTCAAGCGTTACGCCCTCGACGCGCTGGGCTTCCAACTCGGCTCGGAGTTGAAGGCCGCCCTCTCGCCGCCGTCGCAGATTCGGCGCCTGCTCGCCGAGCACTACGGGGCCGCGGAAGCGCCGGCCGTCGGCCGCACGGGGGGCACGGGGGGCACGGGGGGCAGGGGCGCGGACGTCGACGACGCGCCGGTCGTGCGGCTCGTCGCGCGCACATTCCAGGACGCGGTCGACCAACGCGCCAGCGACATTCACCTGGAGCCGATGGCCGCAGGTGTGCGTGTGCGCATGCGCGTGGACGGGGTGCTGCGTGTTGTTGCCGAGCATCCCGCACACCTCGCCGCACCCCTGATCAGCCGCCTCAAGATCATGGGCAACATGGACATCGCGGAAAAGCGCAAGCCGCAGGATGGGCGCATCAACCTCGAGCTGCGCGGCCGGCAGATCGACGTGCGCGCGTCGATCCTGCCGTCCAACCACGGCGAGACGATGGTGCTGCGCTTGCTCGACCGCTCGGCCAACCTCATCGGTTTGCCCGAGCTAGGTTTCCAAGCGGACGACCACGCCTGGTTCAAACGCCTGATCAAGCGCCCGAACGGCATCGTGCTTGTCACGGGCCCGACGGGCTCGGGCAAAACGACGACCCTGTACGCGGCGCTGTCCGAGCTCAACCGCCCGGACACGAAGATCATCACCGCCGAGGATCCGGTCGAGTACCACCTGCGGGGTGTGAACCAGATGCAGGTCAACACGCGCATCGGGCTGACTTTCGCGCGCATCCTGAAGGCGATGTTGCGCTCGGCGCCCAACATCATCCTCGTCGGCGAAATCCGCGACGTGGAGACTGCCGAGGTCGCGATCCAAGCGGCGCTCACGGGCCACCTCGTGTTCTCCACGCTCCACACCAACGATGCGCCGAGCGCCCTGACCCGGCTCGTCGACATGGGAGTGCAGCCGTTCCTCGTCTCGGCTGCGGTGCAGGGTGTGGTTGCGCAGCGCCTCGTGCGGCGGCTGTGCCCCGACTGCGCCGAGTCCTATGCGCCCGATCCGCGCGAGCTCGCGCTGCTTGGCATCGATCCCGCTCTCGTGCCCGACGCGCGCCTGCGACGCCCCCGCGGCTGCCGCGTGTGCGAGGGTTCGGGCTTCAAGGGGCGCGTGGGGCTGTTCGAGCTGCTCGAGATGGATGGCGAGCTGCGCGAAATCGTGTACGCGAAGGCGGGAGTCGAGCGGCTGACCGCGAGCGCACAGGCGCGGGGCAAGCTGCGTGGGCTCCTCGCGGACGGCGCGCGCAAGGTGTTGAGCGGAGATACGAGTCTCGGTGAGGTGCTGCGTGTGTGCCGCGCGGCGGGCGGAGACTTGGAAGCCACGGCCGCCGTCCTCGGCGCCTGAAAACGAGCGACCATGAACCCGAACGAACTGCTCGACACGGCCATCACCCGCGGCGCATCGGACGTCCACCTCTCACCCGGCCGGCCGCCGGTCCTGCGCATCGACGGCGCGCTCGTGTCCCTCGGAGAAACGGCCCTCGACGCGGGCACCGCCGAGGTGCTGTGCCGCGCCCTGTGCTCGGACGAGGCCTGGGCGGAGGTGGAGCGCCGCGGCACCACCGACTTCGCCCTCGGCCACCCCAGTGGCAATCGCTTCCGCGCCAGCGTCATGCGCCAGCGCCACGGCTACGCGGCGGTGCTGCGACTGATCCCGCAGAAGCTGCTGCCGCTCGACACGATCGGTTTGCCGGCGCCGTGCATGGACCTTTTGCGCCGGCCGCGGGGCCTTGTGCTCGTCACCGGACCCACGGGCTCGGGCAAAACCACGACCCTCGCGTCGATGCTGGATTGGATTAACACCAACCTCGATCGACACATCGTCACGATCGAGGATCCGGTCGAGTACTTCCACCACCACAAACGCGGGCTCGTCACCCAGCGGGAGATCGGTCTTGATGTCCCCGATTACCCCGAGGCCCTGCGTCGCGCGCTGCGCCAGGATCCGGACGTCATCCTGCTCGGCGAAATGCGCGACCTTGAAACCATCGCCGCGGCCATCACCGCCGCGGAGACGGGACACCTTGTGTTTGGCACGCTGCACACGACGGGCAGCGCGCGCACCGTCGACCGCATTATCGACGCGTTCCCGGCCAACCAACAGGAGCAGATCCGCGCGATGCTCTCCACGTCCATCCAGGCGGTCATCAGCCAGGTCCTTGTGCCGCGGGCCGACGGCAAGGGTCGGGTCGCGGCGTTCGAAGTGATGTTGATGACCCCCGCGGTCGCAAACCTGATCCGCAAGGGCGAAACCAGCAAGATCCCGTCGACGATCCAAACTTCGAAGCGCCTCGGCATGATCATGCTCGACGATTCCCTGCTCGAACTCGTCCGCAAGGGCGTGGTCGAGCGCGGCGCGGCCCTCGACGTCGCCCAGGACCGATCCGACTTGGAGGCGCGGCTCTAGGTGGCGCGAGCGGCGACAGCACGACGGCTCCTGGGTCAGATCCTGAAGGAGCAGGGTGTCATCTCCGAAGGGCAGATCCAGGAGGCGTTGCTGGAGCAGCGGCGCCACGGGGGCCCGATCGGCAGCCACCTCGTCGCACGCGGGGCGTGCACCAACGGAGACGTCGCGCGGGCCCTTGCTGTCCAGGCGGGTCTCGAACTGGTCGACCTTACGCGCACTTCGCCGTCGCCCGAGGCATTGCTCGCGATCGACGCCACGACCGCGCACGCCTTCGGAGTGCTGCCGCTCGTGCGCGAGGGCAACCGGCTGCTTGTGGCGCTCGCCGATCCGCTCAACACGGCGCTGCTGGAGGACCTCGCCTTCACGACGGGTCTCGAAGTGCGCGGCGCGCTGGCGGAGGCCGAGGCGCTGCGCGCTCTCGTCAAAAAACACTACGGTGAGGAGCAGAGCCTCGCCGACGCGGTCCGCGACGCCGCGCGTGCGGACGTCTTGGACCCGAATCAGGCGGCGTCGAGCGCGCCCGTCGTGCGGCTCCTGACGTCGATCCTGCAGCGGGCGATCAAGGACCGCGCGAGCGACGTGCACTTCGAGGTTTACGGCGCGGACTTTCGCATCCGCTACCGGGTCGACGGCGCGCTCTACGAGGTCGAAGCGCCCCCCGCGCACCTTGCTCCCGCGCTGATCGCGCGCATCAAGGTGCTTTCCGACCTCGACATCGCCGAAACGAAGTTGCCCCAGGACGGACGCATCAGCTTCGTCATCGAGGGCCGACCCGTGGACCTGCGTGTGGCGACGCTGCCGGCGGTGGCGGGTGAGGGCGCGGTGCTGCGGGTGCTCGACCGCAGTTCAGTCAGCCTGGACCTCGATGCCCTCGGTTTCGAGCTGGAACAGCGTCGGACCCTTTCGGCCCTGACCCACTTGCCCAGTGGCATCGTGCTGATCACCGGACCGACCGGTTCGGGCAAAACGACGACGCTCTACGCGCTCTTGGCGGAGGTCAACGATCCAAGCATCAAGATCATCACCGTCGAAGACCCCGTCGAGTACGACATCGACGGCATCGTCCAGATCCCGATCAACGAAGAGATCGGCGTCGATTACGGGCGCGTGTTGCGGACGGTGTTGCGCCAGGACCCCGACAAGATCCTGGTGGGCGAGATCCGCGACGCGGAGACGGCTTCGGTGGCGATCGAAGCCAGCCTGACGGGGCACACGGTGTTTGCGACGGTGCACACCAACGACGCCCCCAGCGCGGTGACGCGGCTTTTGGACCTGGGACTCGAGCCGTACCTGTTGACGGCCACGCTGGAGGCGATCGTCGCCCAGCGGCTCGTGCGCAAGGTTTGCGCGAACTGCCGCGTGGAGTACGTGCCCGAGGCGGAGGACCTGCTCGAGCTCGGCCCGAGCGCAGAAGCGTTGGTCGGTCGAACGCTGGTGTACGGCAAGGGCTGCGTGGACTGTTTCCACACCGGTTACCGCGGCCGCACCGCGCTCGTCGAGGTCCTCGTCGTCGACGACTCGGTCCGGCAGGCGGTGCTTGCGGGAGCTTCGACCGGCGAACTGCGCCGCCTCGCACGGCGCTTTGGCATGCGCACGCTGCGCGAGGCGGGCCTCGCGGCGGTGGTGCTCGGCCGCACGACGTTGGACGAGGTCATGCGCGAGACCGCGGACCTTGAGTGAGCGGCGCCGGCGCTCCGGCCCGTGCGCCCAACCGCGCCTTGATCGCCGGGACATCCTCGGGCCCGCTCCCGAACGCGAGTGTTCCCCTTCCGAGCCACCGCACGCGGCCAGCGGCTAAGCCTTGCTCCGCGGCTTCACGCCACCCTTCGATACACTGCGCGCGCCCATGGCCAAAAAGATCCAGCGCAGCGTCAGCCGACCGCGCCCCGCGGACGACACCCGGTCGGGCGCCGCGCAGGGTCGCCAGGAAAAGCGGCCCAGCGGGCGGCGTGTCGGATACCAGGCGGTCACGGACTTCACCGTCCAGCTCTCCACCCTCATCCGCGCCGGGATCCCGGTGGTGCGCGCCCTCAAGGTGCTTGAAGGGCAGACACCCCAGGGGCCGCTGCGCACGATCCTCGGTGAGCTCGTGGAGGACGTGTCGTCCGGCACACCCCTCTCCGAGGCGATGGGCAAACACGGCCGCGCGTTCGATTCCCTGTTTGCGGCGATGATCCGCGCGGGTGAGTCGGGGGGTGTGCTCGACCTCGTGCTCGCGCGCATCGCGGGCTTTCGCACCCGTGCTGCGGAGCTGCGCGCCAAGGTGGGGGGAGCGATGCTGTACCCGCTCGTCGTGCTGTTGGTCACGGTGCTCGTCGTGAGCGTGGTCGTGGTGTGGGTCATCCCGCGCTTCACCGAGGTTTTCAACTCGTTCGGCCTCGAGCTGCCCCGCCTGACCCGCGGCCTGCTGGCGGTCAGCGATTTTGTCGTCCAGTACTGGTACCTCGTGTTTGGCGCGCCGGTGGTGTTCCTGTTCGTCCACTTCGCCTACATGCGCCGCGCGGGCCGTTACAGGCGGTTCGTGCACGGCCGGATGCTGCGCCTACCCCTGCTCGGCAGGGTCCTTTCCCTCGCGCAGATCGCCGCGTTCGCGCGGACCTTCGGCACGCTCGTTCAAACCGGGGTGCCGCACCTCGATGCCCTCGCGATCACGCGCGACACGACGAGCAACGACGTCCTCGCCGAGGCCGTCGAAGATGTGCGGCGTGTCGTGCGCGAAGGGGAAGGCATCGCGCGCCCCATGGCCGCGAGCGGCGCGTTCGACAACCTAGTTGTCAGCATGGTCGAGGTCGGCGAACAAACAGGCGAGCTCGACCGCATGCTGATCGACGTCGCCGACGCCTACGACGCCCAGGTCACGCGACGACTCGACGCATTTTTTCGCGTTCTTGAGCCGGCCCTGCTCGTTTTCATCGCCGCCTTCGTCGGCGTGGTGGTCGTGGCCCTGTTCCTGCCCCTCCTCGAGCTGATGCAGGGCATCGGCTCCAACTGACGTGGAACCGCGGCGATGGGTACGGCCTCCAGGCGGGCGCCCGCGCGCGCGCCCACGGGAGCGGCGATGCGGCTGAGGCTGGGCGAGCGTGTGTTCCTGCTCCTGGCGCTGGTCAACCTCGTGATCTTCGCGGCGGCGGGCCTGTACCTCGTGCAACGCCTTTCGGCGGAGCGTGAGCGGCTCCAATTGGAGCTCGCCGGCGATCTGCTCAAGACGCTGGAAGGCACCATCCTCCCGCGGGGTGAGTTCAACGTCCCGCGCATCCTCGCGTGGAGCGGCTGGTCCGAGGTCGACGACGCGCTGCTCGTCGATCGCAACTTGGCGGTGCTCGAGAGTGGCAATGTGCGTCCGGCGGGCATCGCGCTGAACCCGGTTGGTCGCGCCCTGCGCGATTCGGCCCAGCAGGAGCGTGGTGTGTTGCGGGCCCTTTGGGACGTGTGCGAGTTCGGCGATCCGGTGGTCGTTGCCGGCGGCCGCGCTGTGCCGATCGTCGCCGGGAATGTGACCTGGGGCGCGGTGTGGTATCGACCCTTGGAGCGCGGCGCGGGGCGCGAGCTTTTGGGCGCGCTCTTGCCGGCGTTCTTGATTTCCACGGCTTTGCTCGTCGGCGGCAGTTTCCTCGCCCTGCGCCGCCTTGTGCTGGATCCCGTCGAGCGGCTCGCGGCGGGCGCGCGGCTGTTGCAGGCCGGTGCCTTTGGGACGCGCGTTCCGCCCAGCGGTCGCCGCGATGAGGTGGCCGAGCTCGTCGATGCGTTCAACGCCATGGCGGCGACCGTCGAGGCCTACCACACACAACTGGCCGAGCGCGCCGAGGAGGCCGTGCAGCATGCGCGGCGCGTGGAGTCGGCGGCGATGGTCCAGCGGCGCCTTGCGGCGATGGGTGAACTCGCCGCGGGCATCGCGCACGAGATCAACAACCCTCTCGGCGGCATGTTGAACGCGGTGGAAGCCCTTGGGCGCGCCGACCTTCCGCCCGAGCGGCGCGAGCGCTACCTCAACCTCGTGCAGGGGGGGCTTGAGCGTGTGCGCGAGATCGTCGGCCGTGTGCTGCGCATGGCACCGCGGGAAGCGCGCCATGGTCGGGTCGATCTCGCCGTAGTGGTCGAGGACGCGCTAGCACTCGTGCGCCACCGCGCGGAAGCCGCAGGTGTCCTTCTCGGATGGGAAACCGAGCCTCCGCGCGACGCGGTCGCGCGCGGAGCGGCGAACGAGTTAGGCCAAGCGGTGCTCAACCTGCTCGTCAACGCGCTCGACGCCGTCGAAGATGCGCGCGCGCGCGGTGTCGGTGGCCAAAGGGTGCGCGTCGAGCTGGACCGACGTGGCGTGGAGCTGCGTCTCGCGATCGTCGACGATGGTCCCGGCGTCGGCCCCGACGAACTCGCGCGTGTCGCAGACCTGTTCTACACGACCAAGGACGTGGGGCGCGGCACGGGCCTTGGGCTCGCGCTCGTCCACAACGTCGTCCACGCGCACGGCGGACGCGTGCACCTTAGCAGCGTGCTGGGCGCGGGTTTTACCGCGGAGATTTTCCTGCCCGCGACGGACGTGCTGCCGTGAGCGACGCGGCCCTGTGGGTGGTGCCGGTGCTCGCCGGCCTGCTCGCGATCTCGGCCGCGTTCAGCGCCTCCGAAACCGCGTTGTTCAGCCTGACACCCCACGAGCGCACGCGTTCAGGCAAGGGTGTCGAGCGCCTCCTCGCGCACCCGCGGGACCTGCTGGTTGCGGTCCTGCTCGGCAACCTCGTCACCAACATCCTTTTTTTTGCGTTTGCGGATCGGCTCAGCGCCGGTGAAGGCGGATGGGTGGACGTGTTCCTCGTGGTCGCGGTGCTCGCCGTACTCCTGACCTGCGGCGAGATCCTTCCGAAGACCGTGGGCCTGCGCGGGCGATTGTGGATCGCGCCGCTCGTCGCGCCGGTGCTCCTCGTCGCCGTACGGCTCGTTCGGCCTCTGCGGGTCGCGGTGGGGCGGCCGCTCGATGCCATCGCGCGGCTCGTCGGTGCGCGCCATAGCGACGAACACCGCCTCGACGCGGCGGAGCTAGCCCAGGTCCTCGGCCGCACGGCGGAACGGGGTGCTCTGGCGGGTTCCGAGGGCGATCTCTTGCCTGAGATCGTCGAGCTGCGCGGTGTGCGCGTGCGCGAGATCATGACTCCGCGGGTCGACACGCTGTGGCTCGATTGCGAGCTCGCAGACCGCGAAGCGCTGCTGCGTGAGGCCCTCGCGCGCCGGATCGGCTGGCTGGCGGTAGTCGAGGGCAGCCCCGACCGCGTGGTGGGACGCGTGCGACTGCGCGACCTCTTGCGCCGGCGCGGCACCGCGACACGGGATCTCGTCGAGCCCGTGGTATTTGTACCTGAAGTTGCGAGCGTGCTCGACCTGTTGCGCATCCTGCGCGCGGCCCAATCGGCGGAAGCCGTCGTCGTCGACGAATGGGGTGGCACGGCGGGGGTGGTGACACTCGAAAACGTGTTCGAGGAGATTCTCGGTGACCTGCGCGTCGAGGGCGAAGTGCGGCCGCTCGCCGTCATTCCCCAGGGTGAAGGGGTGTTCCGCGTGGCGGGTGCGATGGGTGTGCGCGACTGGAACGACGCATTTGGCCACCGCGTCGTGCCGGGCGAGTTCGAAACCGTCGGCGGATTCGTGACCGCACTGCTCGGGCGCATTCCGCGCGCCGGTGACCGCGTGCGTTGGGGCGATCTCGTGTTGGAGGTCCAGGAGGCCCGCCGCCGCCGCGTGGTGTGGGTCGATACGTGGGTCGCGGGACCCCATGATGCACCTGTGATCCCGACACGCCGTGCCGCGGAGTCGACGTGAATCTCGGCGTGGCTCTGCTCGCGTTTGCGCTCTGCATCGTGATGAGCGCCGTGTATTCGGGCTCCGAGACGGCGTTCTATTCGCTCTCGCGTACGCGCCTCGACGCGGATGTGCACCAAAAACGCCGCTCCGCGCTGTTGATCCAGCGCCTGCTGCTCGACGAGCGTTCACTGCTGATCACCATCCTGATCGGCAACAATCTGATGCTCGAGCTCGTCACCACCCAGGCCGATGACCTGATGGGCCGGCTCGGTGATGTTCCCGGCGCATGGCGCGAGGTGCTGCTGACGCTGGTGCTGACCCCGATCCTCTTCCTGCTCGGGGAGCTGATACCGAAGGACATCTTCCGCGGTCGACCGCACACGCTCCTTGGCATCACCGCGCCCGTGATCGCCCTGTCGAAAGGGCTGTTTGCGCCGCTGCGCATTCCCCTGAGTGGCGTTAGCCGCCTCTTGGAGCGAGTCCTGCGCCTGTCCGCGGGCGAAGTTGGCAAAACCCTCGGCCGCGAGCGCATGCTCGAGCTGCTCAAGGAAGGTGCGGAGAGCGGGGCCATTCCGCCGCACGCCAGGGAACTCGCCGACAACGTGCTAAGCCTGCGCTCCATTCCCGTGCAAAGGGTGATGGTGCCGTGGGCCCAGGTCCACTGCCTTGACCTGGGAGCGACCACGGCGGCGTTGCGCCGCGCGGTGTCGGCCTCGGAACACACGCGTTTGCCCGTGATCGAGGGCGGCTCGGGTGTGGTCGGTTATGTCCACCAACTGGAGGTGCTCGCCGCGAGTGAACACGGCGATCTGAGGCCGCACCTGCGCGCACTCCCGTGCCTCGCCCCGGACTTACCGGTCGACCGCGCGCTCAGCCGGATGCGCATCACCGGACAGCGGGCCGCACTCGTCGGCTCGCCCAGCCGACCGCTCGGGCTCGTGACACTCAAGGACCTCGTGCAGACGATCTCGGGTGACCTCGTCGACTGGTGACGCGGCCGAATCCGCGCCCGCCGATGGGGTTTCCCGGTGGGGACAGTGGGGTTTCCCGGTGGGGACAGTGGGGTTTCCCGGTGGGGACAGTGGGGGTTGCCGTAGCCACCCTGAGCCGTCCGGGATAAGGCGCATGCCCGGTCCGCGCTGTCAGACGGCGCTCGGCACCGGCCGCCCACCCTGCTACCATGCGCCGGCCCACCCCGCCCATGAACCACGATCTTTGCCCCGACCCGAACGGCGCCGTCGACCCGCGCCCCTCCCGCGGCGCGCCGTGGCTGGTGGCCCTCGGCGCTGTGCTCGCCGCGTACGGACTCGGCCTGCAGGGCAGCCCGGCCGGTGCGGTGAGCTTCGTTCCGTCCGCCGCGGCGGCACCCGTGCAAGGTGGCGGACCGACGCCGGGCCCCCAGCCCACGAGCGCCCCCTCGCCGGTGTTTGCGACCGCGGATTCGAACAACCGCATGATCGCGGTCACAGGCGTGGACATCACGGGCCAATCCGTGCTGTACCTCGTCGACACCCTCGACAAGCAGCTCGCGGTTTACCAGGCCTCCGGGGGCAGCGCGGGCACGAGCGGTGTCCGTCTCGTCGGAGCGCGGCGCATCGACCTCGACCTCGCGCTGCATGGGTACAATGATAAGAGCGAGTACAAGTACAAGGATCTCGAGAAGGAGTTCGGCAAGCTGCAGGCGCGCTGAGCGCCGCGTTTCCCGCGCTTTAGATCACGTTCCCGATCGCCACCCCGACACGTCCCCGGTCGACCCCCCCCAGGAGCCAGAGTGAGCCAATCCAACGAGTTCTTCAGTTTCGAGGAAGCCCTCGAAGAACTGCGCCTCAAGGAGGAGGAGCTGAAGCGCCTCGTGTCCGAGGGCGAGATCCGCGCGTTCCGCGAGGGAGAGACCATGAAGCTCCGCCGCCGGGACGTGGAGGCGTTGCGTTCGGAACTGCTCGGCGACGAAGTTGTCGACCTCGGAGAGCCCACCGAAGAACTGGTGTTCGAGGACGAAGCGGATCTCGCCGATCCGGGCATGGCCACCGAGGAACTGGTCAGCGCTCCCACGCTGATCGACGACCTTGATGTCGAGGACCTTGATCTCGAGGACCGTGATGTCGACGATCGTGACGTCGACGACCGTGACGTCGACGATCGTGACCTGTCGGTACTGGATGTCGATGAACTCGATGGCGACGCCGACGACCGCGCCGCGGTTGCCGCTGTTCCCACCCGCACACGTGCGGCGCCCGAGCCCACGAAGGACGCGGGGATGCTCGCGCTGCTGATCGTCAACGCCGTCGTGTTCATCCTCGTGATTCCCATTGTCTACGGCTTGCGCGTCGGCCTTGCGTCCGATTTCGCGCGCAGCGTGGCCGGGTTGTTCACGGATATGGGTCAACAGGGCTGAAGGTCCCGCGCGCCGTACCGGGTGACCGCGGGGCCCCGGCGGCGCCGCGGGCGGGTGCACTGGCCCGGTGGGTCGCGGGCGCACTCGCCGCGCTCCTTCTTGTGCTGGTCCCCGGCTGCGATCGTGCGCCGCCGCGATCGCTTGTCGAGCTCGAGCGCTTTTCCTTCGTGCCTTCGGGCCGGGCCGACGACAGTTTCGGCCTGGGGCGCGGCCTTGCGGGGCTGGTGGGAACGGAGCGCGACCTGTTCGTCGACAGCTTCGAAGCGACGCGGGACGATTTTGCCCACTGGATGGGTGCGTTGCCGACGCCGCGCGGCTTCCTGATCGAAGCCGCGCAGAACGCCCCCAAGCGCGGCGCCTGGCCGGCGTACGCCGACTTCTACGAAGCGCAGGAGTTTGCTCAGCGCCGCGGCATGCGGCTCCTCACGGTGGGGGAATGGCTGTACGCGGCCGCGGGCGCGCGCGGTAACCGCTATCCCTGGGGCCGGCTGTTCCAAAGCTCCGTCGCCAACACGCTGGAGCTCGGCCTGCGCCGGCCCCTCGCCGTCGGGACGTTCGAAAACGGACGCAGCCCGTTTGGCTGTTACGACATGCTCGGCAACGCGGCCGAGTGGGTCGAAGGCCGCGCACCCAACTCCCGTGACCACGACGTTCGCGCCATGGATTCCGATTTGCGCACGGTGGCGGGGGGCTCATACCTCGGGCGCGCGCGGCCGCTCTTTGAGATCGACCGCCGGCTGGGGGTCGCCTACCTGTGCGAATCCCTGCCACCCCACACCCGCGGCCCGGACATTGGTGTGCGCTGCGCGGTCGATGTGCGCGAGTACCTCCGGCGCCACGCCGGTGAATGGGGAGCGCACCGCGCGCGGCTGGTCGCATGCGGCGAGCGCTGGGGGCCGTACGCTGTGCCGTTGCTTGAGGCGTTGCGCTCCGAGGCGGGGGCGCCGACGGCGATCCGCTGGCTGCTCGAAGGGGCGCGGCGATGAACGACCCTTCGGAATCCGGTTGGCCTGGGGGCGACGAGTGGCGCCAGCGTCTCGAAGCGGAGGGCTTTCGCCCATCGCGCAGGCTGGGTCAGAACTTCCTCGTCGATCCGGGGCGCTGCGCGGCGATCGCCGCGCTCGCGGAGCCGCTGACGGGCGCGTTTGTGCTCGAGATCGGCGTTGGTCTTGGTTTCCTGACGCGGCATCTGCTCGAGCGCGGCGCGTGCGTCGTGGGGGTCGAGGTCGACCGGCGGCTCGCGGAGTTGGCCCTCGTGGACCTTGAGCGAACGGCGCAGTCAGCGGGCACGACGTACCGGCTGATCGTCGCCGACGCCCTGGAGGCCAAGTCCCGCCTGGCTCGGCCGCTGCTCGACGCGCTGCCCGCTTCCGGAGCGTGGCAGGTTGTCAGCAACTTGCCGTACTCGATCGCGTCGCCGGTGATCGCCCTCTTGGGCCGGGTGCCCAATCCCCCGAGCGCGATGACCGTCCTTATCCAACGCGAGGTCGCCGATCGCCTCGCGGCCACGCCGGGCAGCGCCGACTGGGGAGCGCTCAGCGTGCGGGTCCAGGCCGCCTACCGCGCGCGGATTGCGCTGCGCGTCCCGCCCGGGGCGTTCCGTCCCCGGCCCAAGGTCGACAGCGCCGTGGTGCGGCTTGAGCGCCGCCCGGACGCGCCAAACGCCGAGCTTGCGACGCGGCTCGACGGGCTGGTGGGGGCAGCCTTTGGTCAGCGGCGAAAGCGCCTGCGCAACACGCTCGCCCCCTTCCTCGGGGGACCGGAGCACGCCGAAGCGCTGTGCCGTTCCCACGGCGTCGACCCGGCCGCGCGCCCCCAGGAGCTGCCCCTCGCGGCGTTTTTGGAGCTCGCCCGTGTGTGGCCGCTGGCGGCGGCACCCCCGCTGATTCCTGAACCGTACGAGTCCTAGCACCGGGTTATTCATCAGGTTTTCGAGCAGACGAGCCCAAGTCGTTGCCTGGTGGTGCTTTGCGGCCGCGGGACCCGCAGTCGACCTTGAGCAGGTCAACGAGGACGTCCGTGGTCGCAACGTGCCACCAGACGGCGTAAGGCGGCCGAAGGCCGCCGGTTGGGCCGTCCGATCGGAAATCTGGTGAATAACCCGGGCTAGCAGGTCCCCGGGCGAGGCCCTGCGGCACGGCCGCACGCCAGGACCGCGATCGGTCCGCGGCAACACACAGCCCGAGGAATTCGGCGTGCCTTGAACCGCGTCCGAAACTGGGGTAGATTCTGGGGTTCCCGGTGCGAGACCTTCGCGCTCCGTTCCAGGCGTGCCGATCCCTTCGATGATGGGGGCAGCCGAAGCGCGGGACCCGCACCGGTGCGTTGACGTTTCGGCGTTTTTTTCCTCGGAACTCCGATTTTTCGCACGGGTCTCTCCGTCGGCTGGCGTTTCCCTCGGGGCGCGTCCAGCGGAGCCGCATTCGCTGGGGCCCGTTCCGTTAGAGCCCGCGCCAGTAAATCCCGTTCCGCGCCGACCCGCTTCCACTCGCGCAAAGTTTCTGCATCGGGCTCCGTTTGCGCGGGGCCCCACACCGCTATTGGGCCCAACTGGGCCGCGCCTGGAACGTACGAAATCCGCCGCGCCGCGGTCACCCGATCCGATTCGACCCGGTCAGGGCCGCCACCGGTCAGGGCCGCCACAGGT
>Ga0163144_10009668_pt1 | contig 20687 bp, 7 predicted proteins | sample OliLak19BULKMAT1_FD_123175 | JGI IMG/M metagenome (GOLD analysis project Ga0163144, IMG submission 123175) | Freshwater microbial mat bacterial communities from Lake Vanda, McMurdo Dry Valleys, Antarctica - Oligotrophic Lake LV.19.BULKMAT1 | ecosystem: Environmental > Aquatic > Freshwater > Lake... | reverse complement strand
TCAGGTCCGTGCCGTACTCGAGCTCCCACCAGCGGCGCGACGCGTTGTCCATGGACTCGAACCACTGGCCGTTGTGCACGACGTTGAACTTGCCGGTGCGGTTGTCGACGCGCACGCCGGCGGCGCTGTCGTGGAAGCCCTGGACCATGTTGATGAGCTCGCCGCGGACGTACGACCCGCGGCCCGTGATCCCCTTCGGGAGCAGCATCGAGCCGAGGTAGGACCACATGAGGTTGTCGCGCTGGTGCGCGGGCATCATCGGGTCGTTCGCGAGCGCCTCGAGCATCTTCACCGCGTGGTAGCGCGTGAGGCCCATGGCTTCCGTCGGGGCGGTCAGCTTGCCCGTCATCGCCTTCCAGAGGAAATTGGGCATGCTGGGCAGGAAGCGCAGGAAGCCCGCGCCGTCGATCCTGGAGACCACGGTCTGGGCCTCATGAAAGCTGTCCGCGGTCTGGAGCTCGTTCTCGAGGCGCCGCAGGCGGTCGACCGCCTCGAAGAACTCAGGAGACTCCTTCACCGCCGACAGCCCCTCGAGCTCGGCGCGCGTCTTCACGAACGCCGCCTCGAGCGGCCCGCCGCCCTTCCCTTTACCCTCGATCCGGCGCGCGCGCTCGATGAAGAAGTCGGCGCGCCGCAGCACGGCGGAGGGCTCCATGCCTTGGCCGCCCGGGATCTCGTACGCTTCCCTGGTCAGGCGCGGATTCTCGCCCAGCGGCCGCGCGTTCTCCTTCATCTCGCGGTAGGCCGTGTAGAGCGCGCTCTCGTCGCCCGCGTAGGACTCCTGGAGCGAGCGTCGCCGCTCGACGAGCCGGTTGACCTGGGCGTCCCAGCCGGGCTTGCCCTCGCGCGTGAGCTTGACGATGTCCACGCCCACGTCGTCGAAGCGCTTCATGATCTCCTTGCGCGCGTCGCGGCGCAGGCCCGCTTCCTCCTTGCGCGCGGCCCGCAGCTCGCTCTTCAGCGCGCGGACGCTCTCGCCTTTGGCCTCGCCCGCGACGATCTGCCGCTCGAGCCGCCCGGCCTGGGAGGACAGGACCTCGACGCGGCGCATCATCCCGCCGAGGTCCCCTTTGGCCGGGCTCGCGCTGAGGTCGAGCTCGAGCGAGCGCAGGCGTCCGCGGACCGTCGCGCGCTCGGACTCGAACGCGGCGCGGCTCCCGGCGTCGGCCTTGGCCATATCCGTGCTGAGCTCGCGCGAGCGGTCGAGCAGGGTCCGGTATTCCTGGTGCGCCGCGCGCCGCTCCGGGGTCATCCCCGACTCGAGCGCCGTCTTCTCGGCGATCAGGGCGTCCAGCTTCGGCGAGGCTTTGACCGCGCCCAGGCCCGTCTCGAGCCGCCGCAGCTCGCCCTTCGAGGTCTCGCGGCCCGCGTTGAGCTCGGTCAGGCGCGTCTCGAGCGCTTCCGTCGGCTGCTTCGATTCCTTCGCGTCCTTGAGCGCCTTGTTCGCCTCGGCGATCTCCCGCTCGAAGCCCATCGACCTCGCCGTCTCCGTCCTATAGGCTTTCGCGAGCGCGGCGTCGGCCGTGCCCATCGACTTGAGGAGCTGCTCGACGCGGCCGTCGACGATCGCGCGGCGCGCGGCGGACTCGGGCGTGGCTTTCGCCTCGAGCTCGATGGACTCGCGCATCAGGCGCGAGAGCTTCGGGTTGACCGCGAGCCGGTCGCCGGAGACCTCGCCGGACCGGATCGCGGAGATCTGCTCGTCGATGCTGATCAGGCGGGACGAGGAGTCCACCCCGTCGAAGCGCTCGATCATCGTCTTCTCGAGCTTCGCGAACTCGATCTGCTCGCGCAGCGTCGACGCGCGCTTCGCGGCGTCGGGGCGGGTCGAGGCCTGCGCCTCGGCCAGCTCCGCGCTCAGGTTCTCGATCTTGGCCTCGAGCGCGACGCGCGCCTTGCGCGCCTCGGCCGGGAGGCGGGACAGGCCCTCGGTCGTATGCGTGAGGTTCATCAGGCGGCTCTGGTTGCCGAAGGCCGTCTCCATCTCCGCGGCGAGCCGCGCCCGGACCTCGGGATTGGCCGCGGGACGCTCGGCGAGCGCCTCCGTCATCCGGTTCATCGACGCGAGGATCGTGGCCTGCGCCTCCGCCTCGGCCGCGGGCAGGCCGCCGCCCTCGACGAGCCGGCGCAGGCTCGTCATGCCGGTCTCGATCGCGCGCTCGGCGAGCGCGATCTCGACCGCGCCCTTCGCGCGCTTGAGCTGGCCGACCGCCGTGAGCACGTCGTCGGCCGCGACCTTGATCCGGCCCAGCGTGCCTTTCTCGACGTGGGCGTCGGAGAGCGACGCGGTCACGGACTTGATGCGCTGCGCCTGGACCTCGGCGGACTCGACGCGGATCGTGTTGAGGCGGCTCAAGCCCCAGGCGATCCCGAGGTTGCTGTCGTTGAGGGCCGTCGTCTGGCCGTTGAGCTTCGAGACGCGTCCGGACACCATGCCGATCGTAAGCGCGGGCTGCTGGCCGGCCGCGTCCATCTCGTCCTGCAGCATCAGATAGTCTTCGACGACGTTGCGCCCTTTCGTCTTGCCCTCGGCGATCATCGTCTTGAGCCCTTCGTAGGTCTCGAATTTGACCTCGGAGCCGAGCTTGTTGAACGCGAGGAAGTCGAACTCGGCCTGCGCCTGAAGCTTCGTGTTGAAGGTGAGGAACATGACCTTGCGCTTGCTCGCGGCGGCCTCGGCCTCGAGGTAGGGCAGCAGGCCTTCGTACGCGAGCAGGGTCTTGCCGAGGCTCGTGGGCGCCTTCACGAAGAGCTGGACCTGCTTGCCTTGGCGCCCGGAGGTCAGGATGCCGTTGTGGAGGCCCTCGCGCTCGAGCATCCCGATCGCCTCGACGAGGCCGCTCAGCGCCGAGCTCTCCTTCGGAGTGAGGCCGGCCTCGGCCTCTTTCAGGCGGGTCTCGAGCTTGATCATGACTTCGCCCATCGCGGGCGCCTCGAGGACCTGTCCGGGCTTCTGCTTGGGAGAGCTCGAGATCCAGGCGTTGATATCGGCCTCGATGCCGTCGACGGCGTTCATCAGCTTCTCGCGCCCCTTGAACTCGACGCGCATGCCCTCGAACATCTCGCCGGTCGAGAACTTGACGGCCTTCGCGTGCGAGCCCTCGCCGAGGAACGACTGCATCAGGCGGACGTACTGCTTGGGCCGCCAGCTCGGGATCGCGCCGCCCTTCGCGTCGCGGACGACGAAGGCCAGGGAGTTGACCGACTGCAGGGCCTTATCGAGCGCCGCGCGCTCCGAAGGGCCGAACTTGGCCGGCTCGAGCTCGATCTTCGCCTTCAGCTCGCGCTGCAGCCTGGAGACCAGCGACGAGAGGTTCGTGTCCTTGGGCGTCGGCAGCTCGGCCGCCTCGCCCTTGCGGCCGCCGGCCCACGCGTCGACCTCCTTGCGGTAGGTCTCGATCATCTTGAGCATCTCGGGGCGCTCCGCGTACTCGATGCGCAGCGCGTTGAAGACCTTCTCGGAGCGCGCCATGACGATCTCGGTCTTGTTGAAGGCGTTGAAGCGCTTGTCGCCCGTGATGATGTAGTCGTAGAGCGAGGTCAGGGCCTTCGCTTCCTTCGCCGTGAGCTCGCCGGCCTTGAGCTTCGCCTCGGCGCTCAGGCGGAGCTCCATCGTGAGCTCGACGTAGTTCGGCTTGCCCTTGCCCGGCGCGGCCTCCCAATCGAGGATCCTCTCGATCGCTTCCCTTTGCGCCGCGTCGAGCTTCGGGGACTCGAGCGGGAGATCGACGACCGCGGAGCGTAGGACCTTGCCCGCCTCTCCGATCGGCAGGTTGGCGAGCAGATGGTCCTTGAGGACCTCCCGCATCTTCGCGCTGACCTCGGGAGGGAGCTTGCGGCCGAGGTTGACCTCGGCGCGGTACAGGGCCTTCGCGATGTCGATCTGGATCTCGGGGGTGATCTTCCCCCAGCCCTTGACGGTGTTGCCCGGCTCGATCGACATCGCCTCAAGCGCGCGCTTCGGCTGCGAGACGAGCCCGTCGGTCGCGACCTCGTACGCGGTCTTCTGGACCTCTTCCGTCACGTGCAGCGTGCGGAACATATCGCCGCTGTTGAGCTCGCGGACGGCCATGAGCTCGAGCGGATTGATGATGCCGCCCTCGCGGGCGAGGCGCGTCACCTCCTTGAGCTGCCCTGCCTCCTTCGCCTGCTTCGTCACGATCCACTCGGACGCGGGGCGATCCCCGAACCAGCGGGCCTCGAACAAGCGCTGCGACACGGGCGGCTTCACGGGCTCGAGCTTGAGCACGGTATCGATGGGCGCGTTCGCGTACTCCTTCGTGCGGCCCGACGCGTCGTACTGCTTCATCCCCTCCCGCGTCATCATGTACGGGCCTGCGTCGCGCGCGCCGTGAGCGGCGTGGGTCGGGATCAGCAGCCACGCGGGCGACTCGAGCCAAGCCTGGCCGGTGTGCTTGGAGCGCTTGATGCGGCGCTCGATGTCTTCCTCGGGGCTATTGACGACGCCCACGAAAGGCACGACGATCGGAACGTTCGTCGCGACATGCCAGGCGTATTTCTCGCCGAGATAGCCGGCGGCCTGGCTGAAGAGCGCGTATTTCGCCACGTTGTCGGCCATGCTCAGGCCGAACGCGAGCGCGGGCTTGCCCGTGAACCACTTGGCCTCGGTCAGCTTCTCGAGGAAGCCCTTGTTGCCCGAGGCCGCCGCGGCCTCGACCGCGGCCGAGCCGTTCTTCATCACGCGCAGGCCCATCGAAGTGGAGCCGACCACGCCGCGCGACCCGATGACGTCCATCGCGCCCGCGATGCGCGTGCCGCCGAACACGGTCGAGGGCAGGCCGACGTAGCCGAGAAGCGGATGGAAAGACTCGTTGGCCCACCACGCGCCGCCCTTGAAGCCGGCGGCCGCGGCCTTGCCGACGCCGTCCCAGTCCGCGGAGAACATCGAGTGGCCGGGCTCGATGGCCTGCCAGCCGCCGATATTGAGGCCGCCCGTCTTCTCGGCCGCCACGTCCCAGAGGTGGGTGCCGACCGTGAACCCGGCGGAGATCCCGCCAGAGAGGCCCGTGAACGTGGCCTGGCGCGTGGCGACGCTCAGGGCGCGGGCTCCGCTCGCGACGATGTACTGCGCGACGGCGTTGTCGCCCGCGGCGGCGGCGACGCGGGCCTTGCTCGGCTCGAGCGACTGAAGCCGCGCGGCGGTGTGCTTGGCGATCTCGCCCACGACCATCAGGGAGCGTCCCACGACCCGCGCGGTCATGCCGCCCACGCCGCCAGCCTTGACGCCGCTCTGGATCATGCCCATGCCCACGCCGCTGAGCCGGCCGACGCCGTTGAGCACGGCGCGCGCGACGGGCGCCAGGAGGGCGATGCTGATCGTCCAGGTCACGAAGGAAGCGGCCGCGTCGAGGCTCTTGTTGGTCTCCGTCACCGCGGTGATGCGGTCGTGATTGGCCTTCAACGACGAGCTGATGCGGATCGCGTCGTTGATCTTTCCGGCGTCGCCGCCGAGCGGCACGTTCATCTGGTACTGCGTCGAGCCCGGGTTCATCGCGATGATCCGGCGGCGCGCCTCGACCCAGTCCTCGCGGCGGCCGTTCGAGAGCAGGACCGAGATGTCGTGGAAGGCCTTCGCCATCGACGGCGCCTTGCCGTCGCCCTCGATCGCCCTCATGTTCTCGGCGTACTTGGTCCCCCACGGCGTCATCTTGTAGGCGCCGCGCACGGTGGCCGCGACGCCGTTGTAGAGGTGATGGAACGGGTTGTAGCCGGCGTTCGTCAGCGTCTGGCTCTTGGCGAGCCACGCGGTCGACGGCGCCTCCAGATAGATCGAGTAATCCACCGACAAGTCGCCCAGCTCCTTCTGCGTCGACGCGAGCGCCGCCTGCACCGAATCCAGGCTGCCCGCGTAGTCCGCGTTGTTGAGCGCCTTGCGCGTGGTCGCGAGGATCTGCCGCAGCTGGTCGAGCCGCTCCTTCATCCGCCGGCCCTGGTCCTTGTAATGCCCCTTCTGCTCGGGGGTCATGTCCGACTCGTCGATGATCTTCATGATCGCCTGCGCGTCGGGCGAGGTCGGATCCACGCGCTCTCCCTGGTTCTTGACGTGGAAGAGCTGCGTCTCCAGCACGGTCAGGCTGAGCCAGCGCAGCGCGTTCGCCTCGTTGAGCGACATCGTCGCGACCTGCGAGTCGGTGATCGTCTGCGACGCCTTGAACTGATTCATGTCCGTCTCGAAGCGCAGCACGGCCGCCTTCGAGCCCTCGAGGTACGCGCGCCGCTGCGTGAACTTGGCCTCGACGATGTCGTAGACGCTGTAGGTCTCCCCGCGGTGCTCGTACGTCTTCGCCTTCGCCTGGCGGATCAGGTCAGCCTCGAGGGTCTTGTCGTTGAACCACATGTCGGTCGGATACTGCTTGCCCAGCAGCTCGGCGAGCGCGATCATGCGGTCGATGCGCGTGGCGTTGATGTACTCCGTCTCCTGGTTCTTGAGGCGCCAATAGCTGTACTGGAGCATCTCGTAGTTGTAGCGCCCCGTCTCGGGGATCGGAGCGGCCTGGGGCGGCCTGCTCTGGTTCATCAGCTTCTGGTTCTTCTGCAGCTCGCGGTTGTAGGTCGTGACCCGGTTGGTCGTCATCTTGAACGCGATGCCTTCCGCGTCCCGGAACACGTAGCCGCCCTCGACCGCGATCTGCACGTAGGCGTCCGCCCTCGGCGGATCGGCGACCGCGGCTCCGGTCATCGCCGCTTCGCGCTGCCCGCCGATGCGGAAGGACTCCTCGGTGCTGCCCGCCGTCGCCAGGGTGAGGGTGCCGAACTTCTCCTCGAAGATCTTGACGGCGCGCGCGGACGCCTCCTGGCGCGCCTTGGTGAACGGGCCCATGCCGCGCAGGCGGTCCAGGGTGGGCTTCATCCCCTCGACCTCCTCCGCCGGGTTGTATTTCGACCGGAGCGAACGGTACATGATGGCCCCGATCGGGGTCAGCTTCCCGTCGGCGATCAGATAGCTCTTGAGGGGGTCGGCGTCGTCCTTATAGACGCCGAGGTCCTTGAACATCTTCATCGCGTCGGCGGGAAGGACATCGCCCGCGGCGGCCCAGGCGGAGGCGGGCCACTGCGCCGCGAGAAGAGCGGCACATACGACCCAGACGACGGCACTTCGCGCGAGGGGTTTCATGAGGCGCGTCCTGGCTCCAGTGTAGCAGAGGGGCGCCGGGCTGTCAGGGCCTATGGGCCCACTAAAAAAGAAGGCCCGGGACCCAGGCCTTATAGGCCAAAGGTCCCGGGCCGCGCGTTCAGCCTAGAGCTTGTCGTCCAGGCAGGCCTTCTGGGCGGCGTCGCGGTCCGCGAGGCCCCACCAGATGACGGGTCCCACGCAGTTCGCCGCCTTCTCGCGCTGGTTGTCGTCGCTGACCTGCTTGTTCTGGAACATCGCGAGCACGCCCTTTTCCTTGCCGGTGCCCTTGATGAACCTGAAGTTCGCGGCGGTGGACCTGTTGACGACCGCTCCGGCCGTCAGCAGTCCCTGCGCCGTGAAGCTCGCGGGCAGCGGATTCGCCTCGCCGCCGAACACCTCGAAGAACTTATGATGGAAGACCTTCTTCACCCTCTCGCCGTCGGGCTTCGCCGGGTCCTTCGGATCCATCGCGTAGTACTTGATCTCGAGGAAGTATTTCTTCGGCGAGTCCACGCTCTCGTAGACGGCGGAATCCGTCGTCGCGCCGTGGCCGGCCATCGGGACCGCGCGGCGGCTCTCGGGCAGCTCCAGGACCGCGGGGAACTTCTGCTCGGCCGAGCTGACCGTGCCGAGCGAGTCCATCGCGTTGGTCGCGCCGCCCACGCTCGCGTACTGGTTCACCGGGGTGGCGGGCTGCTCGCCCTCCTTCTCCCAGATCGGCCACACCGACCTCTCGGTGCCGCCCGTCACCACGCTGACGACGAGCTTGCCCAGCGAGAAGCCGGACGATATGTAGTAGGGCTTGCTGCCCATCGACGCCTTGACGCGCTTCGGGACCTCGGTCACGGACTCATCGCTCTGGGCGATGCCCATCGTATTGATCATCGCGTCGACGTACAGGTCCACGTCCGAGAACTTCTGCGCGCCTTTACCGGGAAGGTCGATTTGACCGTTCATGATGAACCGGCCTTCGGCGTCCTTCTTGAGGAAGTCGAGGTACTGCACCTGCTTGTCGAAGGTCAGGACGATGTAATGGTCCACGAGGCGGGCCTTCTTGAGCTGGTAGCCCGGGACGCTGCCGTAGCGTATCTGCCCGCCGGTCGTCTCGGGGGCGATCGGGACGACGAGCACCTCCTCGACGCCCGTGCGCGCGTCCGTGCAGGCGACGAGGCCGTACTTGCCCTTGAGGTCCGCGCGAAGCTTCGAGTAATCCTCCCGCTTGCATTTACCGGGCACTTCCGCGAGCAGCAGGTTGATCACGTCCTCCGCGCCGGAACCGGCGGGCGGGGTGGTCGTTCCCGGGTCGGTGGCGGGATCGGTGCCAGGGTCGGTGCCGGGCGTCGTCGTGCCGGTGCCGGGCGTCGTCGTAGACGCGGGCGGAGCGGGGGCCTTAGGCAGGTCGCCCGCGCCCTCCGTGATTTCCCATCGTCCGAGCTCCGCGTTGAACACGAGATGATAATCCTTGGTTCCCACACGTCCAAGATGCGGTCCGCCCTTGTCGCCGGCCGGGATGTTCTCGTTGCGTCCGTCTTCATTTCGCTGCATGACGTTGGAGAACAAGGCCGGGATGATGTTGCGCGCGTTATCCTGGGCGCGTCCATCGATCATGGATTTGGAGAACATCGCCAGCGCGCCTTTCGCGCCGCCTTGAGGCAGGACGTAAAAATCCTCGCCCCCGACATTTACGATGTTGCCGAGCGCCGCCGCTTGATCGGCGCGCTTGAGAAAGAGATCCTCGACGCTCGTCACAAGGTCCGATCCTCCGCCGGGACGCCCGAAGGTGACCTTGCGCTCGCCGTTTTCACCTTTGGTGAACTTGAGCTCGTACTTCTTATGCCCGGGAGTGCGGTCGTCGAGCGCGAACGTCTGGTCGGCGCCGTTGGCCGGAAACCGCTGGCCGTAGATGTTGTCCGGCGCGTCAGTGATGTCGAAGATGCCGATCTCGTTGCGCATCGAGCCGTCGGGCATGCGCTTGGTGTAGATCTTCATCGAGATCGTGCGCGAATTCGCGTCGCCGTTGCCGGCGACGTTCACGACCACCGCGCCGTCCATATAGAGGTCCTTCGTCGAATACTGGCTCATCGAGCCGTCAAACGGGACGTTGCGGCCCGCGCCTCGCGTGTCCGGCACGACCGTCGCCGTCGTGTCGTTGGTCTTGACGCTGAGATCGATCTCGGCTTTCGTGCGCGGGTCCGCGAATACGGTCGCGGCCTGCGCGGCGGCGTGGTTCAAGAAAGCCGTCGCCTGCGTCTTTTCCTGCGCGGGCGTGATCTGGCTCTTGGTCTTGTCGGTCCAAACCTTCAGCGCCTCGCGCAGGCGAAGCTCCCACTTCATGCCGGGAACGAACGCCTTCGACAAAATAGGATCCTTCTGCGCCCACGCGGGCGCGGCCGAGCCGGGGCCGGCGACGAAATAGAACATCGCGACGGTGCCGGCGCCTGCGGTCGTCGTTCCCCATTCACGCGCCAGGGCGCCGAGGGCGACCTTATCGACTCCGGAGGCGACGAAGGAATTCCCGCTCGAGTCGGCCTCGAGGAGGAACGCCTCGGCGCGCTTTCCCGCGTCCACGCGCGCCGCGGGGGTCTCGGAGAGGATCTTCGCCAGCGCGTTGACTGGGTTCTTGTCGTCGGTCGTCGTGACGGCCGAGGCGGGGATGTCGCCGACATTGGCGAGCGTCCGCAGGGGCGAGGCCCCGACGGACGCGATCACCAAGGCGGCCATGATGGGATTCAGGGGTTTCATGGCTTCTCCGGGTACTATCGAAATTCTTGCTTTATTGTAGCTCCATCGTCAAAAGCACGCCTGGGCCTAAAGACCTACTAAACCGATCATTTTAGGGCGTCGTTCGAATGTCCATGCCCCGGATCTGAGGCTCGGCCGCAGTCACGACCGCTTTCAACTTGGTCTGCGAGGTCGTCACGGACGTCGTGGCCTTTGCGAGCGCGGCCTCGAGGGCCGTCTTGTCGGTCGTGGCTTTGGTTTTCTGCGGCTCGGTAGCCGTCGGCAAGGCGGCGGCCGCCGCGGACGTGGCCGCCGTGTCGATCGCATCCCGAAGCGCCTTCAAGTCCTCGGCCGTCGTTTTCTGCTCCGCGATCACCTCGCCCTTGACCTCGGTGTCAGTCACCCTCTCAGGCGTCGTGATTGCAGACTTGGCCAGAGGGTTAGCTTTTGCTTCGCCCTCCAACTTAACACGCGCTGCGTTCAGCTTGATCTGATCCGGGAGGGCTCCCACGAGCTTCGAGGAATCCGTGACTTGCGGCACTGTCGCGGGATTCGAGCCTTGCGGCTGCGTCGGCTGCGCTGTAGGGTCCTTGATAAGCGGCTCTAAGCCCGAGGTGATGGCGGTTTCCAGCGTGACGGCGGAAAAATTCAGCGACGCGGCGAGGGCTTTCGCCTGCTGCTGTCCATTTTGGACCTTGGCGGATTCAGCGACGGTATCCCTGTAGGCGGACTCATCGCTGTTCTCGACCTTCACTGGCGCGTCGAGGTTGCCTATATAACCCTGGGCTTCGGTGATCTTAGCCTTGGCCTGATTGATCAAGGCCCGCGCTTCGTTGACAGCTTGCGCCGGTCCCTTCGCCGCGTCCGCGGCGTCCTTGTCCGCGGCCGCCGTGATCAGGCTGAGAGCATCGCCTGGGCCGGCGGGCGTCGTCGTCGCGGGCGCCGTCCCCGCGAGCGCCGATACGAGCTTGGCCTTGGCGTCGACAAGCATCTTCGACGCAGAGGATCCGGTGACCGGTGCGGAGCCGCAAGTGGCGGTACCGCCCGAGACCAGCATGTTGCGGGCGAGTTCGGTGTTCTTCGCCGCGGTCAAGACCGTGGTCTGCAGGTAGGTGTCGTAGTCTCCATGACCGCCCGACTTGATCTCGCCGATCTTGGTGCAAACGCTACCCAGGCCGGCCTGGAGATCCGACAGGCCACCCTCGGTCGTGGAGGCCGGGGGCGTGGGCTTCCCGTTATTCAGGAGGCAGGGGATCGCCGCAGCGTTTCCGACTTGCAAACCTTTTCCTGTAGGCAGATCGACCAAGCAGTATCCCGCCGGTTCCTTGCCGCAGGTGGGGGTGTTGATAGAGATACCAGTGTACGTACCACACGTATAAGAAGAAGCCGCGGCCGCCGACCCGGATAACAGGCCCACCGTGGCCTTCGTGAGCTCCTTCGTGAGCTCGGACGCCATCGCCTTGAGCGACTCGTTGCGGATCTCGTACATCAGGCGTTGCGGGTCCTTGAGCTTGCGCATCTCGAATTCGTACTTCATGTTCTCCATCATGCGTTCCTTCGCCTCGATGAAGGCCAAGGACTCGCCGACGCTCTTGCTGCCGCCCGCGCCGCTGCCGCCGGGGCCCTTATCGTCGCGTCCCGCTCCGCCCATGCCGCCGCCGTTCGAGCCCGAGCCGCCGGTCGGGATCTGCTCGCTGGCCGCCGAGTTCAGGCCGCCCAAAGCGCTGCCGGTGCGGTTGAACTGGTCGCCGGCGTTCAAGCCGGCCCGCTTCGTCCCGTCAAGCCCGCTGCCGGTGGGGCTGCGAGGTCCGGCCGCGCCCCGGAAGTTGGGGCCGGCCTTGGCCAGCATGCGGTCGCCGCCGCCGCCGCCCGTGCCGCCCGCCGCGGGTCCGATCGGTCCGCCGCCGCCCGAGGCGCTGGTGCCGCCGCCGGCCACGCCGAGGCCGCGAAGGCCCGAGCCGCCGAGCGCCACCTTCGGAACGGGAAGAGGAGAACGCTTGACCGCCTCCGTAGCCGCGCGGGTAGCCGCGCCCTTGAGGGCGTCCCTATAGTCCGGCTCGCTCTTGCTCGGAGCGGTAGGCGGGGGAGCCGACGGCGCCGCCGAGCCCGCCGGGGGCTGCTGCGCCTGGCCGGGGCCCATCACGAGGGCGCTGGGGTCGCGCACGTTGAGCGGGGTGATGATGTCGCCCCCGCCGCCGATAGCTCCGCCCTGAGCGATGCTGTTGTTGCCGTTCTCGTAAGGGCTGCTGCCGCCGCCGAAGAGGTTGCTGCCGCTGCCGGACCCGCGGAAGCCCGCCGACATGTCGGACGAGCCGTTCTCGGGAGCCATCATGAAGTGCTCCGCCAGCGGGGCCATGAACAGGGTGCCCAGGCCGGCGAGGATGAAGGCGAGATCCTTCTTCTTGAACTGCTTGAGCCGGTCGATGAGGGTCAAGCCCGCACCCATGCCCTTGATCTTCACCTGGGGCTTCTGCGCGTCCTTCAGAGTCGGGATCTTCGGTTGATCCATATTGATTCTCCTCGTTGCTTCAAATCGTCACGGCACCGGCACGTCACGAGACTCGTCGCAAGCTCCGCAGTTGTTGCCGTTCTCATCGCAGCACGTGCCGCCCTCTTCGCCGCCCTCTTCGCCCGGATCGAACGTCCTGGTCCGGATGCCGTCGTTCACTTCGATGACCCTGGTAGCGGTGCGCGCGGCGCCGTCGCATTCCGCGGCGGAGCAGTTGTTGTTCGCCGTGAGCGGGCACTCCCGCACGTGCTTGCAGCGCAGCGTCATGTTCTCCCTGCAAAGCTTCTTCATGTCCTCGCCTTTCTTCTGGCAGGCCTTGGCCTTCGACTTGCTGCAGCCGCCCTTGCCGCAGCCCATCGCGTCGAATTCCCGCGACATGGTTTCCTGTCGTTTGTCCAGGTTGAAATAATCCGGAGCGTACTTCACATCGAGCTCCTGGCACTTCCTCGCGTCGGCGTCCATCCTCTCCGCCTCTCGGATGTACTCCTCGGCGATGCCCGTGTCGGGCAGGTTCGGAACGGTGAAGTCGCCGATCTCGGGCGCGGTCAGGATGTCCGTCGTCGTGATGCCGACGCCCGGGGCGCCGGGAATAGGAGGATTGACGATGTTGCCGTCGTAGACCGCGCCGGTGTTCGTCACGGCGAACTCGGTCGGGCAGCCGGATTCCGGGGTGCAGTTCGGCGTGACGGAGATCGCCGCGCGGCCGCGTCCCGCGGCCAACTGCACGAACGCGCGCTGGCCGTTGATCGTCCTCGAGCCCAGAAAGCCCTTGGCCGTGCGGCCCGTGATGACGGAAGCGCGCGCCGCGGACATCTGGCCCTTCGCCGCGCCCTTGATCTCCGTGGGCTTGCCGGGCTGGCTCGCGATCCCCGAGGTTCCGCCCTTCACGATGTCGGCGAGAGTGCCGGTCGCGGCGGGCGTGCCGCCCGTCAAGAGGCCGCCTCCCGCGAAAGCCCCGCCGGACAAATTGCCGACGTTGGCGCTGGCGGTCGTGTTGCCCGAGCCGCCGCCGTAATCGCTGCCGCGCCCGAAGCCCCCGTTGCCGAAAGCCGAGGGGCTGCCGAATCCGCCGGCGAACGCGGTCTTCACCATGCCCTCGCCCTTGCCGTTCAGGTCGTCGTCCGACAAGGCCACGGCCTCGCCCTCTTCGCGATTCTTGGCGTCGTCCGGGTTGAGGACGCCGCCGACGGAGCCGGGCTGCGGCAGCTTATTGCCGCTCTTGCCCTCGAGATCCTTGGCGTTCCCTTTAACGAAATCGAGCGAGCTGCCGCCCAGGCCGCCGCCGCCCTTTCCGCCGCGCATGAACGCGTTCCAGCCGGCTTTGCCGCCGCCGTCCTTGGCCGCGCGAAACGCCGCGAGCAGATCGCCGTAGTCCCGCTTGCCGCCCGCGAGGCCCCATTGCGACGTATCCACGCCGACTTTCCCCGCGATCCAAGCCACCCCCGCCGCCAACCGGGCGCCGCCCGGGAGGTGGATGAGGAAGTTGGAGGGGCTCACGAACAAGAACGAGGCGAGCGTGACCATGAGCAGCAGCAGCGTCAAGGTCTTGCGCGCCCGAAGAAAGAGCAGAAGGAGCGCTAAAGAGCTCTTTTTCTTGTTCTTATCGAGGAAAGTTGCCATATTTTTCTCTTTCTTGCGTCTCGACTAGTGTAGTGCGCCTCGCTATGGCTGTCAATGCGGCCCGGTCTCTTTTACCGAACTTTATTACTCGGGCTCGCCGCCGCCGCCTCAGCCGCCGCCGGTGGTCGCGCCATTGACTCCCATGCGACGCTCGTGCTCGCGCAGCATCCTGGCTTCGCGCTCCTCGAAGCTCTCGCCCTGGGTCACTTCGTCCGGAGGCTCGCACTTCTCGTCGGGATGCTCGAAGGCCTTGTCGATGCAGTACTGGTTGGTGGCTTGCTGGTTGGTGTCGGTGGTGCGCGCGGTCAGGCTGTCGCTCATCGACGTCGCCATGTCCATCATCGTGCCGGCCATATTCGTCATCATCACGCTCATGCCGATGAGCATGGCGCCGATGCTCATGAGTATGGCGCCGATGATATGCCCGACGATCGGGATGAACATCGCCGCGGCGCCCGCGACCAGGAACGCGATGCCCGTCATCTTCATCTTGGCGGCCTTCTCCATCATCTTGCCGGCCGCCTTCGCCATCGCCGCGATCGCGGCGACCGTCTGCTCGGTCTGACGCGCCACGGGAACGCCCGGCGGTTCAGGAACCTCGGGAATCGTGATGTCGGGCGCGCCGGGGCCATCGGTGCCGCCGGTACCCGTGCCGGGGGGTGTGCCCGTCCCGCCTCCAGGGCCTACGGGCACGCCGGCGGGGGTGCCCGCGGGCGGTCCGGTGATGCCGCCGGGTCCGCCGGTCCCGCCGTCGAACGCTCCGGCGGCCGTCGTGCGCGCGCCGTCGGTGGCGCCCATCGCGGCGGCCTGCGCCGAGTTGCCTTTCGCGAGCTTCAGCTGGCCCAAGGCCCGGTTCGCCTTCATGTTGGAGCCGCCGGTGCGCGACATGGCTCGTCCCGTTTTGCCCGTGCGCGAAGCGCTCGAGATGCGGCCCTTCGCCGCGGGCTTGTTGATCTTGCCGATGGATTCGTTCAGCTTGGGCGCGTTGCTGTTGCCCGAGAAGATGTTCTTGCCGCCGAAGCCGCCGCCGAGGCTCGACGAGAGCTTGCTGCCGCTCATATTGTGCTCGAGGCTGGGCCGGTTCCAGCCGGCGCCGCCGCCCGCGCCCATTCCGGACGCGTCCGCGGGCATCTCGGGAATGGGCGGGACCTCGCCCGCGGCCGTCTGATCCTCCGGCACCTTTTCGGGCTCCGGCTCCTTGGACGCCGCGGCCTTGAGCGGATCGAACATGATCTCGCCTTTGCTCGCGACACCCATGCGGTCGCCTTCACCGCCGCGGACCTTCATCGACGACGCGATGGCGCCCAGGTCGACCCCGGGGCCGCCCGTCTTGCCGTTGCTCATCAGGGCATACGCCGCCATGCCGGCGCCGATCAAGAACACCGCCGCGGCCAGCGCGAGCACCGCTTGTCCGGCCAAGGTCGCCGCCAGGCCCGCGACGAACGCGGAGATGGAGGCCATGAATCCGGAGACGCCGGCCATGAGGGAAGCGAAGAATCCGCCGGCCGCTCCGGCCCCGCCCGCTCCGAACGCGCCGGCGGCGCCCGCCGCGCCCGCGGCGCCGGCTTGGCCGACGCCCGCCGCGCTCGCGGCCGCTCGCGCGACCGAGCCGCCGGAGCCTCCGGCGGCTCCGGAGAACCCGCCGCCGGGCTTGGCGCCGCCCCAGGCCGCGCCCGCCTTCTTGCGCTCCTTCTCCTTCTTCTTGAGGTCGGGGATATCCGCCGCCGGAGCCTCTTGATTGTCCTGGTTGACGTCCTCGTTATTGGCCATGACTTTTAATCTCCCAGAGCTATTGAGCGGCGGCGGCCGGCTTGTGCGCCATGGACGCGGCGAAACCGCCCACGATGGAAGGAATGATCATCTTCAACGCGAACGAGACGCTGGAGGCCGCGGCGTCCGTCCCTTTCGCGTTCAGGGCGAAAATCGCGATCGCGCCGCCCGTCGCCACCAGGATGCCGCCGGCGATCTTGTCGCCCGTCATCGCGACGATCATCGCGCCGAGGCCCGCGATGATCACGCCGAGCGCGATCATGGCCATCGTGACGAATTTCGCGGCCGCATACCCGAAACCGGATTTCTCCAAGATGAATTGAATCGCGGACAGAACCGCCACCACGATGAGGAGGCCGATCGCGATGTCATACAGCTTCTGATAAGGGGTGACGTTCTTGCCGGCGTCCACCTGCACGTTCTCGCAGGTCCCTTCGCTGTTGAGGAACTGGTCCTTGGGGCACTCTTCGACGCAGGTGCCCGTCGCGGCGCAGCCCGTCACGCCGGGGGTGCTGGGAGGGTTGCTGGGGGGGTTGGGCGTGGAATCGACGCCGCCCGGCGTCGGGCTGCCCGCGGCGATGCCGGGGCCGCTGATCACGTTGCCCGCGCCCTTGTTGTTGTCGAAAGCGCTGCCCGCGTCCACCGCGGAGTTCTCGCTCTTGGTCGCGCCCGCGGCCTTGCGGGAATATTTGTCGGCCTGCGTGAGCTGCTTGCGCGCGAAGCCCTTGACGTTGCTCTTGGAGACCTTGGAGGCGCCCGCCTTGGAGTAGGTGGGCCGGGCCGTGGCCCGCGACTTGGACAGCTCGCCGGTGCCGGCCTTCTTAAGATTGCCGGCCGATCCGAAATTGCGGTTCACGCCGCCCGACAGGCCGGGGCCGCCCGTCAAGGATTGGCCGCTGCCCATGCTCGAGCTCAGGCCGCCGAACTTCGTGCCGAAGGCGCTGCCCTTGCCGGCCGGGTTGAAGCCGCCGGCGCCGCCGTCGGCCTTGGCCGACGCGAGCAGCGCGGCGGGATCGATCGCCTGGCCCGCGAGCGCGTCCGCCTCGGCTTTCCTCGACGCCTCTTCGTCGGCGATGCGCTGCGCTTCCGCCGCCGCGGCCGCTTCGGCCGCTTTCTGCGCGCGCTCCTCCGGCGTCAGGCCGTCCATGCTGCCCGACAGATAGCCGAGCGAGTTCGGGATGGTGTTCGCGTTCGACGGCAGATTGGACGTATCGCCTTCGAGCTTGGTCTTCTCGGAGAACAGGGGCTTCTTCCCCGCGCCGTCGCCGGTCGAGCGGCCCATCGACGTCCCGTATAAGATCGAGGCGGCGCCGATCGCGCTCGTCGCCAAGATCATCAGCATCGCCTTGGTGAAGCTCATGCCGAATCCGGCGGCCACCCTGCTCAGGAGGCCCGCGATCCCGCCGCCGCCGCCCATCGCGCCGCTGAGCCCGCTGAGTCCGCCCATTCCGCCCGCGCCGGATCCGCCCGTCGCGCCGGTCCACGAGCCGCGCGGCCCGCTGCCGCGAAGGAAGGTAAAGCCTCCCTTCTTGCGCTTGCGATCCTCGCCGACGCGCGCGACCTTGAAGGTCGGGACTTCGGAGATTGAAGAGTCTTTTTTATTGTCCATACTTAGCTCCATCCGAACAGGGTTCAAATCGTTCCGGAAATCGGTACTTTCGCGTCTAAGGCAGTGTAGCCCTACCCCAAATTTTTGTCAAGGAAATGCCCCCTCGTTACTGTTTTTTTACTTTGAAGGGCCCTCGCCGTAAAGAAGGCGCCGCTCAACCGTCGAGCGGCGCCCTGATGCCTCTGATTCAACCTTTAGATCGTATACCGAGGCTCCGAGACGATCCGGAAGTAGGCGACGTCCAGTCCCCTCTGTCCCACCTCGGCCTCGATCGGCTTGGGCTTCGGCATCAGCATGAGGCCGATGCCCGCCACGACGGCGGCGCCGCCGCCGAGGTAGACCATCATCATGGCCCCGCTGCCCATGCCGTTCTTAGCCTCGGTCGTACCGCTCGCTCCGGCCGCAACGCCGGCGGCCATCACCAGCACGCCCAGCGACGCGGCTCCCACGACCATGCCTTGCGCGGGCTGAGCGTACGGTCCGCTCATGATCTGTCCGGCGAGCACGCCTATGTACGCGCCGATCGCGGCGATGATGGCGGCGATGATCCACATGAGGATTTGCCCATAGGGAGGGGCCATCTTGAGCTTGCTCGCGGCGAACGCCAGACCCGCGGCGAGCATCGTCAGCATCATCGCGCGCTGCACCGCCTTCTCCCACGGCTGCACCATGTGCTTCTCCTTCGGGAGCGGAGGCTCGAATTCATTTACGTTCTGAGCGGAGTTCGCCGGGATCGCCCTGGGAGCCGCGCCGACGCCTTCGCCGGCGCCGCCCATCCCGATCATGCCGCCGTCGGGTCCGATCGCGCCGCCCGGGTTCGTCGCCGAGCCGTCGTAGGTCTTGCCCGCGCCGACGCTCGAGTTCGCCCGGCCGCCCTGGTTGTCGCGCCGGACCATGCCGAGCTCGCGCCGCGCACTCGCTCCGCGATTGCCCGTCACCGCGCGGCCGCCGGCTCCGGAAGCCCGGCCCTTGCCGCTCGCGAAATTGCTCGACCCGCCGATCCGCGCGCCGTCGCCGAGTTTGGCCGTCGACGCGCTCGCCGACGAAGCTCCGCCGCTCGTCGCGGACGACAGGCCGCCGAGCGTCTTCGTGCCCGTGAGCTTGCGCCCGAACATCATGCCGACGTTGCCCGAGCCGCCGCCCGCGTTGATGGCGCCGGCGGCCTTGGCCGCCGCCGCTCGCCTTGCTTCCTCGGCCGCGGCGGCGTCCTTCGCCGCCGCCGCGCTCGCGGCGGTGCTATCGCTCGGATCGGACGCCGGCGCCGCCGCCAGCTCGGGCTCCTTATCCTTCTGGGCCGCCTGCGACATCATGCCCAGCGAAGCCGAGGATCCGTCCGCGTTGACGGGCGCGATCCCGCTCGCCTCGGGAGCCTGCGGCTTCGGCGCGAACAGCGAAAGGTTTCCTCCGGTGCGGTCCGCCTCGCCGGGGCCGAATATCTTGTAGCCGGCCAAGCCGACGCCGGCCGCGACCGCCGAGCCCATCAGCACCAGCGCGAGCATCCCCGCCTTGGTGGCGAGCAGGCCGCCGGCGCCGAGCAGGCCCCCTCCGCCCAGCAAGCCGCCGCCGCCCGCGGCGCCCGTGCCGAGGCCGCCGAGACCTCCGGCCGAGCCTCCGCCGCCGCCCCCGAGAAGGCCCAGAAGGCCTGAGGACTTCTTCTTCCCGTCGTCAACCTTGTTGACTTCGGACTTGATAGCGGGCATTTTCGGGTCCATAAAAACTCCTCCGGTGCGTCTGAACGAAGACTGTTATTGCGTGGGGCTCGTGCTGCCGCCCATCCTTCGCGTCATGCGGTCCATCTCGATCTTATCCTTCATCTCGCGAGTCTTCTGCTCTTGAGCTTGCTGGTTTTCCAAAACTTTCATGACCGCGCCGGAGACGACGGAGCCCATCGGTCCGCCGATGATGGCGCCGATCGCCGCTCCCGCGAGCTGCATGGCGATCTGCTTGGCCACGTCGTTGCCGCTCATGTCGCTCTCGCCCAAGTCGCCCGACGGAGGCGGCCCTTCGATCTTCTTCATGTCCTTCGATGGGCTGATCTTCAGATTGGCCGGGGCGGCGTCGAGCGCGGCGTACGCGCCCATCCCGGAACCGCCTATGTTGCCGCCGATCTTGCTGCCGCCTTTGCCGCCGTCGAAAGCGAGGCCCGAGGAGCTGCGCGAGCCGTCATTGCTCATGTTGGCCGCGGCGCGCTGCGCCTGATCCGCCGCGGCCTTGAGCATGGCCACGCCCGAGGCTCCCGCGACGATCATGTCGGGGCCGCCGTCTCCGGACAAGCCCTTCGCGCCGGCGAAGCCGACTTTCGAGTTGCTCGTGCCGAACGCGCCGCCCGACGACGAGCCCGCGGTGCCGCCCGACGCGCCGCCCAAGCCCGACATCGCGGCGCCGCCCGCGAGCCTCGGGACGTTGAAGGCTTTCTGCGGCTTCTCGCCCCAGCCGCCGGTGCTCTCGCCGACCTTCTTGAGCGCGTCCGCCAGATTGGTGGAGGTGCCCAGCCCGGCGGCGCCTGAAGGAAGCCCGGCCGTGGCGGCCGCGCCCGCGGCGGGAGCCGGCTCGTCGGGAGCGAAGAACAGCCCCGAGGTGAGCGGGCCGTCCTCCTTCCTCTTCTTCCCGGTGCCGTCCATCGACAAATAGAGCCCTCCGTCGGCTTCCGGCGACAGGCTCTGCTCGACGTTGCCGTCGGCTTTCGGCTTGCTCGTGTCGATCGCGGTCGAGCCCACGGATTTCTCGCCCAGCATCGGGGTAAGCAGCCAAAGCGCCGTGAAAACGATCCCCATGAGGATCGCCCACCAGTACTTTTTAAACGGATCGTCGGCGCCGGAGACCGCGTATCGCGGCGCGACGTAGGTCAATGTAACGCTCATATGTCTGATTCGAGTGTAACCCTCCCCTGATTTTTTGTCAAGGAATGGGGTTCTCTTTACCGAGTTTTTACCGGGGACCGGTAGGCGTGACCTGGGCGTATAAAGCCGACTTAGCGGCGTGATAGAGCGCCAGGCAGTCCGAGTAGCGTTCCTCGGGGCGCGGGGAGACGGCCTTGCGCAGCACGTCGTCGATGGCTATGCCGAGGCTCGGAACCAGCATGGAAGGCGCCTCGAATCGGCCTTCCAGCTTGTCGCTCATCTCGCCGGGCCCTTTAAAAGGAAGGGAGCCCGTCAGGAGCTCGTAGAGCGTGACGCCGAGGGCGAAAACGTCCGATTGCTTGACGACCGCGCCCATCGCCTGCTCGGGCGCCATGTAGACGGGCGTGCCCACGATCGTGTTGGTCGTGGTCAGCATCGAGTCCATCACCTGCCGCGCGATGCCGAAATCCATCACCTTCACCC
>Ga0163144_10009667_pt1 | contig 20687 bp, 17 predicted proteins | sample OliLak19BULKMAT1_FD_123175 | JGI IMG/M metagenome (GOLD analysis project Ga0163144, IMG submission 123175) | Freshwater microbial mat bacterial communities from Lake Vanda, McMurdo Dry Valleys, Antarctica - Oligotrophic Lake LV.19.BULKMAT1 | ecosystem: Environmental > Aquatic > Freshwater >... | reverse complement strand
GCTGATTCGCACGCGCCCGGCGCTAAACAGCACGCCTGTAATTGGATGGCGCAGTTGCACATCGGCATAGCCAAGCCGCACCTCATTGACTGTCGGATGAGCGAGGCCATAGCCACGCATACTGGCATAGCCAAGGGCCAGCACGCCACCGGTATCGGCGCGGGCCAGCGATTGCAGGCGATGGGCGCGTGGAGCGGGGAAATCAACGGGATCGCGGGTCACATCGGGAATCTCCGATGGATGGATTGAGGCTGCTTCGGGCAATGGATCGAGCAAACCAGCCGCCCGCTGCCAATCCGCCACCGGAATTGGGGATCGCAAATGCTCCAAGCCTGATGTTTGATCAACAGATGGCAGTTCATTGGCAACCGCTTGCTCACCCGTGTTGTGTTGCGCACCATCCAACAATTCCAGGTGCAACAACCGATGGCTATAATCGAGGGTCGGGCCAAGAATTTGGCCACCAGGAATATCTTTGAAGGCTGCACAAATCCGCCGAACGGTTAGTATTTCTTCTGGGCGGATCAGTTCGGCATAGCCAAGCCGTGGCTGGGTCGAGCGATAGGCCCGCAGCAACAGAATTGCCTCATATAGATCGCCGCCTGTTTGCGCCAGGGCCAGCGCTGCCAAATCGGGGGCGTACAGCGAACCCTCACCGATCACTCTGTCGATCAGATAGGGCATATGGCGCTCGATCAGCTGCACAAAGGCCCTATCGGGCGTACCATTCAGATTGCGAAAGAACTGCTCAGCGGCCTGGATTGCCTGCTCGCCGCCCTTCGCCGCTACATAGGCCATAAAACTCGCTCCTACGCCTGACGTTCTTGACCAGGTAATAATATGACAGGTGACTTGGTGACATCGGACTTGGTGATTGATCGGAGTGGTACAGCACTGAGCAAAGCACATGTCACCGTGTCACATGTCAGGGCGCAGGGTATACCAGGGTTGTACGCGGCAAACCGATCACCCGTTCGCCATCAACCAATAGCACATCCCAGCCAAGTGGGTAGCGGTTACTCGCCGCACGAAGCGCCCAAAAGCCATCCGGTAAGCCACCGACTCGTAGTTCAGTGCTACCCTGAATGCCAGGGCCACGCAGCCGAAAGCGTGAGCCATCACCCAATTGGCAGCCAATCACCAGCGTTGCCGATTGATCGGGATCGCGAAAGGTACCGATTGGAGCTACCCACAGCACACCCAGATCAGCACTGCAGAGTTGCGGGAAGAACTGATACATTGCCCGATCAGGGTCGCGCCTTCGAGCACCCATCTGGGCAATCTGTTGGTCGAGCTGCGGATCAGGCGTATAGTAACTTGTCTCAAGATCCACCAGCGCCTCGGCAATCGCCAGTATTCCGGTTGCCTTCGTTCGGGGTAGCGCCTGTGGGCTACCGGGGTAACTCAGCGCCCACATCAGCGCTGTAAAGGTTGCCTGGGCTTGGGATTCGGCTGCTGTTCGGAGAGGAGCGCTCATCAGAATGTTTCCATTTCAACCCGTGTTGCCTCGACAGCCACCCGAAGCTGTTGATCTGCGGTCGCTTGCAGTGCCGCCTGGCGGGTCACAAAATCGTTTATTTTCTGCGTCGCAATACTGCCTGCCCGTGCTGCATCGATCAGCGCAATTGCCAACGCCTGCTCAAGATCCCGCCCGAGGCAGGCAGCATAGCCCTCGGTTTCGGCCAAACGGATATACGCCTCGGCGATCAGTGCCTCACCAAGATAGAAGGCAGCACCCTTGACTGGCTCAATGGCTGGCAGCATAACCAAGCCGGTTCGATTACGAACAACCTCAATCGGGCCGAGATCGGGAATCAGATCCTCAGCAAACAACTTGACCTCCTGGGGCTGCGTCCGGCTGAGGATACTCAATATGGTACTCTGGTCCATCACAAACCTACAATTTCTGCACAGACGCGCGGCATCGTGGTTCTCTTGATAGCGTGTATCGTATGCTGAACATATAGCCTGAATGTACCCGCCCCGTGTTAGCAGTTGAGTGTGTCATCGTAAAGTTCCGATTAAGGGATTGTTTCCTGATCGATCATCGGTGGCTGGTGCTATACTAAAATAGTATTCAGAAGTCAGGAGTCAGAAGTCAGAATAATTGCCATGCATATCAATGATCACCCTGTCACATATGGAGGTTCATCATGGAAACACGCAAGCGCAGCGTTGCCATCCTAATTTTTGATGATGTCGAGCTGCTCGATTTCGCTGGCCCGTTCGAGGTCTTCAGTTCTGCCCGCGATATGCATGGCGATCATGGCCGCATCATGGATGTGTTTGCCATCGCCGAGACAGCGGCGCCAATTCGCTGCCGCAACGGCCTGGTTGTCCAACCCGAGCATACCCTAGAAACATGCCCACCCTTTGACATTTTGGTGGTACCGGGCGGCGCTGGCACAATTGCTGTTGTCCAGAGGCCAAACGTGATCGACTGGATTCGCCAGCGCACGACCGAAATCGAACTACTGACCAGCGTCTGCACCGGCAGCTTCGTGCTTGCCAAAGTTGGCCTACCAGCAGGAACACCGGTTACGACCTATTGGGAGAGTATTGCACAACTGCGCGCCGCCTACCCCGAACTAGAGGTGCGCGAGGATAGCCGCTGGGTCGATGCCGGGCCAATCATCACCGGAGCTGGCGTGAGTGCCGGGATCGACATGGCGCTCTATATTCTCAGCAAGCTCTATGGTGCCGATGTCGCCCGCACCACAGCCATCGGGATCGAATACGATTATTGGAATTAAGCTCTGTCTGAATGAGCGTCGCTGGCTCTTGTACGCCCGTGGCACAATTCAACGCCAAGCCAGCCCTGGCCCACGGGCGCAGAAACTGCGCCCTGATGCCGTAAGGACGCAGCGCGCTGCGTCCCGACAAGGATCTTTCATGCTCAGCATATCTCGTATCCTCACCGCATTCCTGTTGATCTGTGCCACACTGGCTCTAAGCGCCTGCACAGGCCAGGCCAGCAAAGCCACCTACAATGTCAGCGGGCCAGATGGAATCAATGTGATCGTGCGCTATCGCATCCCAGGCGGCGAAGAAAAACAAGAGAATGTCGCGCTCCCCTGGAAGCTGGAGGTTAGCTACACAAGCGGGCAGCAACTCGAACTGATCGCCGATAACACAAGCAGGGCGGGCAAGATTGCCTGTAGCATTACCCTGGCTGGCCAAACCACACCCGCCGCCACCAGCGAGGGCGAAGACCAAGCGACATGTATGGTCAAGTAGCGGCATATGCGCTACGCCTCAATCCCGTACGGATGTAGCGCATATGCCCAAATCACTTACTCCCCTCTCCCCGCGTGGGAGAGGGATGGGGGGTGAGGGGTTTACCAGGAGCACAGAATATGACATCAACCAAACCAGCGCCATCATTGCAAGATCGGGCAATGCGTGCATTCGCGCGGGCCGCCATTAGCGTCCATACCTTCCTCTATCGGCAGACCAACGGCGCATTTGGTGGCAAGATGGGTCCAAACAAGATCCTGCTGCTCACTACTATCGGGCGCAGAACGGGCAAACAGCACACATGGCCGCTTGTTTTCTTTCAGGATAACAAACAGATTATGGTCGTTGCCTCCAATGGCGGTGCAGATCGGCATCCCGCCTGGTTTCTCAATTTGCAGCAGCACCCACGCGCCACCATTCAGATCGGCGGCACACAGACCAAGGTACGCGCACAGGCGGCTAGCGGTGCCGAACGCGATCAATTATGGCGGGTTATCATCAGCCAAGGACCACAATTCGCCAACTACCAGACAAACACAAAACGTGAGATTCCGGTTGTCGTTCTCACTCCAGAAGTGTAGATCGGCATTTGACACACTCTGCCCCTACGAGTACCATCCCTGCTCATAGCGAGCAAAACACAATTGTTCTTGCTCAAAGAAGAGGCATCATGCGGCTGATCAGCTTCCAGTATCTCGATCTCTTCCCGCGCGTCGGAGCACTCCTTGGCGGCGCGGTGGTCGATCTTTCGGCTGCGGCACCACTCGCCTTCGAGAACCAGGATGAGGCACGCTGGGATATTCTCGCCATGCTGCGCGGCGAACCAGATGGCATGGGCCTTGAAGGGGCGCACGAGATCGTCGCAGCCGTCCTCGATCAGCTTGGCATCGGTGATCCCGATGAGTTGATCGATGATGCCGAGCGCATCTTCGACACACTTGGGGCTGTTTCAATTGGCGGTGCTTCCATGCTACTACCGCTCGATGAAGTGCGTATGTTGGCACCACTTCCACGCCCAAACAGCCTACGCGATTTCTATGCCTTCGAACAGCATGTCGCTGCTGCTGCCCGCAACCGTGGCCGCGATGTCGCACCGGCCTGGTACGATATCCCGGTGTTCTATTTCGGCAACCACAATGCAATCTATGGCCCAGAAGAACTTATTCCAATGCCGCGTACCCATTCGCTCGATTATGAGCTTGAGATCGCCTGTGTGATTGGCCGGGCTGGCCGCGATATTGCCGAAGAGGATGCCAGTGAGTATATCGCCGGGCTGACAATCCTGAACGATTGGAGTGCCCGCGATCTCCAAGCGCAGGAAGTGACCGTTGGGTTGGGGCCTGCCAAGGGCAAGGATTTCGCTACATCACTCGGCCCATGGCTCGTAACCCTGGATGAGCTTGAATCGCACGCGCTATTCGATGGCCGCTATGATCTTGAGATGATCGCCCGTGTGAACGATAGCGAATACTCACGCGGCAATCTGCGCTCGATCTCCTACACCTTTGGGCAGATGATCGCCAGGGCCTCACAGGATTGTAACCTGTATCCCGGTGATGTGATTGGCACCGGCACCGTTGGCAGCGGCTGCCTGCTCGAACTCACCGGCGGCAAAGGGCCATGGCTGGTACCAGACGATGTGGTTGAGCTAGAAGTGACAGGGCTGGGCGTGCTACGCAATCGCATCATCCAATAGGATGCATCTTAAAGGATTTCGATGTTCACCCATGGTCGTCGATGGTTCAGCGCCTGGTATGCCGCAAACATCATCTGTTCATTGCTGATCGCTGCAGGCGCTGCTATCCTCGCCCCACTGCCAATCTGTGTTATCGGCGCTGGCGATGATATTGGCTGTGCGCGTGGGTTCCAAACCCGTGAGGGCGATCAACGGCCATTCCGTTGGAGTGACGACCATGCCGATGTGCTGTTGACAGGTGTTGGTTGGGGCGGCCCACAGGCGATCAGCATCACCCTTGCCGCTCCACGGCCACAGGACGTGGCGCAACCAAGAGTCACACTCTCTGTCGCTGGCCTCGCAGTAACCCTCAGCGCACCCGCCGCACCACGGCGCTATACACTGCTGGTGCCGCCGCCGCTGCCCGCTGCCAACACACAGACACTCAGCATCTCCAGCGAAACCTTTGTGCCACCACGCGATAGCCGCGATCTCGGTGTGGCGATCTATGAGGCCCGCGCACTGCCAACTACGGCTCCACGCATACCAGCGCTTCTACCACTCTTGGCGCTCGCCATCATTGGCGTTGCGCTCACACGGCTGCTTGAATTGCCAAGGCAGATCGCATCCTTATTGGACAGACTCCTACGATATATCACGCCCCTGCTGATCGTCGCATTGTTGGCCACCCTATCGGTATTCATGCCAATGCGAGTGGTCCCGTTTTTGCCCGGATTGGCGGCCATTCTCGCGCTGGCTGCGTGGGGCTTACCCCGACTGGGGCTTGATCGTCTGCCATATCCAATTTGGGTGGCTGCATATGCTGGTGCAGCGCTCGATGCACTCTTGGTTGCCAATCGCGTGCAGGGCGAATGGATTGTGCTGATCCTGGCGTTACAGGCAAGCCTACTGATCTGGGGCGTGTCCACAGCCCTACACCACAGAATCGATATCGGCAGCCTATTGGGCGTTGCACTGTTGATACGCCTGCTGGCTTTTGCCACACGCCTACTCAGCGGCAATGCTGCTGTCGATCCCGATACTGAACTGTTCTATAACTATGGCCGTGCGACGATAGAACTTGGTGTCCCGATTGTCGAATATCCATCCGGCGCATTGATCGCCTGGTCGCTTCTGGCGCTCCCCGCCAGCCGCGAACTGTTCGCCCTGCTCATGCCATTGTTAAACCTAGCCTGTGATCTCGCAATTGTATGGGGTATCGCAACAATCGCCACAAGCGAGAAGATCGCGGGGCATACCAGTATGATGGCGCTGGCATTGTGCTATGCACTCACGCCACTGCTGCTGCCATTCTGGCATGGGAAATATGATCCATTGCCCACAGCACTCCTAGTCATCGGTTTGGCATTCTTCGCCAACAATCGGTTTGGCCGTTTTGGTTGGAGTGGGGCTGCACTCGGGCTTGGCGGCACGATCAAATGGGTGCCCTGGTTAGCAGTTCCGATTGTGGGCTGGCAGTTGTTCAGGGTAGCTATCAGCCAGCAACCAGCAGCAAATAAAGCTGTGTACATCGCTGATCGGTGGGCCATCGTTTCTTTCCTGTTTGGGCTGATTCTGGCTATTTTGGCGACATCACTTCCATTTGCGCTCCGCGATTGGCAGGCATTTCTAACGCCATATACAGTTCAGGGATCGCGCCCACTGATCGGAGAGAGTATCTGGTTTCTTCTAGCTATCCTGTTCGAGCCAGGGCTATTCAGCAAACTCAGCGCGCCCTGGAGTGGCACCGAGTCAAGCGTCATAACGCCAACAATCACACTCGCGGGGCAGGCATTCGCCCTAGTTGCGCTTGGCCTGGCTGCCATGCTGCGCCCAATCGATCAGCGCCGTACGCTGGCGCTGGCAGCACTCGCGCCAGCCACATTTCTGTTGCTCAACAGGGTCTACAGCCCCCAATACGCACTACCAATCGCCGCCAGCCTGTTGATCGCCGGAGCCGCTGTATTGCATAGCCATCGCGATCTGCTCATCCTGGTGATCGCCATTACCATTATGCAAGCCGCCAACCTACTGATCTGGCCCTACACCCGTAGCTACTGGCTGATTCCATCGGCAGTTCAGTTTGCTGCCGGAATCGGCGCGATAATCTGGCTAGCGATACGAGCCACGAGGAGTCAGGAGTCAGGAGTCGCACTTATTTGATGTGATTGGAGAATACAAACTCTGGCGGGCTGCTCATGGATCGTTCGCATCACGCCCCGCAGGCTGAAGCCTGCGGCTAATAGTTCGTTTGCGTTTTGCCGCAGGCAGCGCCCCCTTGCCGCAGGCTTCAGCCTGCGGATGAGAGGCGTCTATCGATTCATCATTCTGAATCCTCATTTCAGCCACCCATAAATCTTGGTATAATACAGCGCATGAGATCCAGCATTCATCGCGAATCAACAGCATTAGGCAACGATGCCCAAACAACACCGCCCGCGTCTCAATCATAATCGCCGCCGATTGCTGGCTCTGTTTGGGAGTGGGTTGCTTGCCGCTTGTGGTGCGCCATTGCCCACACCAACACCCACCACTGTGCCAACCCCAAGCACTGCACCAACTCCGAGCGATCCGCCGATCATACCACCAACACCAGCTTCAAGCCCAACCCCGGCACCAATCGAATTCAGCGCCCCCGCACTTGCCGAACCACTTATGCCGCTGACAATCACAATCCAGGCGCCAGGCCACAACGGGCCAGCCGAACTGAATATAACTGATGCTCAGGGGCGATTGTCCCGTCACGTAATGCTCACTCTGAACGATGGAAATGGCCAGATTGAAATCCTTCCCCGTGGTGCCCTTGGGCCACAGCGCGCCGAACTCGTGATCAACGGGCGGATGATTGCCAGCACCGATCAACTATTTATCCTGCGAGCCGAGACGGTGGTGACGACAGGGCAAGCGCGTTTTGATGAGATCTACCCACGCCTGCGCAACTTCATGCAACAGGGCCGGTTGAGCTATATGCTTGATGATCAGCGCGTCAGTGGCTACCGCTCACCAGATAACCCATTGCTCTGGCTGCGCGACCACACCTACCAGGCGCGTGGATTCCGCTATTTCGAACATGATCTGACCAGCCTGATCGATGGATTTCGCAATGCACAGAATCCCAATGGCAGCCTGCCCGATTGGCTGGCCAATCGCAATATGGGCATTCTCAAACCAGGGCGCAAAGAAGTCGAGGCCGATGTTGAATTTCTGTTTGTTCAGGCTGTTATGGAAGCCTGGCAGGCCACTGGCGATGATACCTGGCTACAGATGAACCTGAATGCCATGCGGCAGGCACTCGATTATAGTATGAGCGACCCGCAACGCTGGGATGCCGAGCGTGGGCTGGTCAAACGGCCCTATACCATCGATATGTGGGATTTCTCGTATGGCCCAACAACCCTGGATCCAAGCAATGGCAAACCGGCACCACGGCATTGGATCGATGACAAAACCATCTGGGGGATTTTTCATGGGGATAACACAGGCGTAGCCCATGCACTGAATCTGCTGGCACTGGCCGAAGATCATGTTGGCGACCCGCAGGAAGCAGTGCGACGGCGTGCCCAGGCGGATGCACTCAAGGATCGGCTGAATGAGGTCAGCTGGAATGGGCGTTTCTTCACCCATTTTGTGCCGCTTACCCCATTCGAACCAGCCGGCGTCGATCCCGCCGCCCAGTTGAGCCTCTCCAATACCATTGCACTCAATCGTGAGGTATTGCGCAGCAAACAGGGCCGAGCAATTGTCGAAGAATATTTCGAGCGTGGCGCTCAGCGCGATCCAACCGTTTTTGCGGAATGGTATAGCATCGATCCGCCCTTTCCTGCTGGAAGCTACGGCCTGGGCGGGCGTCCGGGAGAAAAACCAGGCGAATATGTCAATGGCGGAATTATGCCATTGGTTGGTGGCGAATTGGCGCGCGGCGCATTCAACCATGGAGCCGAACGCTATGCCTTCGAGATCCTGCACCGCTACTATTTTCTGATCAGCACCACCAGCGCAACCTATCTGTGGTATTACCCAGTTGGCAGCCCTGGCATTTCGGGTGTGGACACACTCCCAACCGATGGCTGGGGAGCCTCTGCGATGCTGGCTGCACTGATCGAGGGTGCTGCTGGGATCGAGGATCGCGGCGTGCGCTACAATCACACCCGCCTTAGCCCACGTTGGGCCGCAACTGCGGATGTGCGGAATGTACGGGCAGTCGCCAGCTATGCCGCATCGGATGGCTATGCCGCCTATCGCTGGGAGCAAGGCCAGCAATCTATTCGGCTGGAATATACCGGCTCAGGCACGCAGGTTGAACTGCGAATACTGCTCCCTGAAACGGTTTCATCTGTGGCACACATAACATTGGATGATACACCGGCCACCTACGAAATCCGCGATTTCTTCGGCAGCCGATATGTGATCCTAGAAGCGAAAACGGGCAGTGGTGTGCTGGAGGTGGATTGGTAGAACGAGTAGCTGTCAGGAGTCAGAATGACGGACGAGCAATGTTGGCAGCGCATCTCTTGGTTCTAAAGCTAAACCACAATCAAAAACGTCAAATCATTGACATTCGTCTGCGTCGGGCCGGGGCGCAACAGATCGCCAAGGGCATCAAAAAAAACATAGGCATTATTCTGAGCCAGAAACGCCGCTGGATCAAGCCCGTGTGCCAGGGCGCGATCATTGGTTGCCCCAGTCACAACCGCACCAGCCGCGTCGGTTGGGCCATCGCCGCCATCGGTTGCTAGGGCCACCAGCAGCACCCCATCCAGCCCTGCGAGCTGGCCAACCGTTGACAGTGCGAGCTCCTGATTGCGCCCACCACGGCCAGCACCACGCAGTGTCACGGTCGTCTCGCCACCTGCGATAATGCAGCATGGGCGCTGCAAGGGGTTGCCACTAACGATTACTTCTTGAGCGATTGAAGCTAATAGCCTGCCAACCTCACGCGCCTCACCCTGTAGCGAGGTGGTCAGCAGGAGTGTTGCGAACCCTGCTGCCTGTGCAACTGCCAGGGCCGCCTCGGCTGCCTGGCGATTACTGCCGATCAACAGATTCTGAACACGCTTGAACAATGGATCACCCGGTTTGGGTGTCTCTGCACTATCGCCTGCTAACCCACGCCGCAGATGCTCCAGGATCGAGAGCGGCGTTCGCTCAACAATTGCGTAGCGCTCCAGTACGGCATAGGCATCCGCAAAGGTCGTCGGATCGGGAACAGTTGGCCCGGAAGCAATCACATCAAATGGATCGCCAATCACATCCGAAAGAATTAATGCTGCGATCTGTGCATGCTGTGCCAGATGCGCCAACCCGCCACCCTTAACACTATCGAGGTGTTTACGCAGTGTATTGATCTGATTGATTGTGGCCCCACACGCCAGCAACGCCCGCGTTAGTACTTGCAGATCATCAAGCGTCACCCCTGCAACCGGATGCGTGAGCAGTGCCGAACCACCGCCAGAGATCAACACAAGCACAAGATCGCGCTCAGTCACACCCGCCAGCAATTCCGTGATCTGGCCTGCTGCAACAACCCCACGTGCATCCGGCAGTGGATGCCCAGCTTCCAGAATTGTGACACGCGCCAATGCATCTGTTGCTACAATATCTCCCCGATGACCATCCTTGATCACGGCGATCCCCTGGCTGAATCGATCACCAAGGACGCCAGCAGCAGCCATGATCATTGGCGCACCGGCCTTGCCAAATGCCACCCCAATCACCCGCTCAATTGCCTCCAGATCATATGCTTGATCGCCAACCAGCAGCGTCGTGCCCTTACAGCGCAGCACGCGCCGAACCGCCGCACCGGGCTCGACAGCCTCAATCGCAGCGGCCATCATCTGCACAACAATATCGCCACGCACATGTTCGCGCAGCGATTGGGTGCTATAGCGCATATCGTTCATGATGGCATGCCTTGAATGCTGCCCCTGCCCCTGGCGTGCGGCAGGAAACCGCTCATTGGTTAGTCTTGTCGGGGCTACGCGCCCCGAACCCTCGGTCGGGGTGGCCCGCCACCCCAACACCCCGGCCAGGACCTTGTCCCTGGACCCTGAATACAGATTGGTGGTTCGCCAACGTTGGTTGGTTATGCCTTGGCTGGGATCTGTATCTGATTGTGGCTAATTCTTGGTTCTATCACGCCTCATTTGATGGTAGAATCCGCCGCCGAAACGGAAACGTCAACAGATGCTTAATCTGCTCAACGCCCCATTGGATCGCCGCAAACAGTGCCATCACTGGGTGGAAGATGATCAGTAATTGGCGAAGAATCGGCAGGCGAGCGACAATCACAGTGCTGCCAAGAATACTCACCGAAATGGCAAACTGGGTAAACTCACCAATATGCACACCAAAATATTCTTTGAGCAACAGTTCCGTGCCGATAGCCAATAACAGCAGATACGCTCCGGTTTCGAGGGTCGGCTCCCAGGCAATTGCCCGCGAGAACAGGCCCGCCGCAAAGCGCATAATCACCATCCCAATCGCCACTCCAACCAGCACGACCCACAGTTGATCGGAAAGCGCCACCGCAGCAATCACATTGTCGATACTAAAGGCCAGATCAGCCAGGATTGTTGCCCCAACCGTTACCCAGAAACCACTACCTATTGGAGCAATATGCGGCCCGCCCTTGGAAGCCTGCTGCTCCCGATACATCTGGCCAACGTGATCAATCCCCAGATACAATAAATAGATCGCCCCAAGAATTCGCACCCACTGTACATGAATAATCGTGCCAGCTAACACCAACATCAATGCACGGCCAGCATAGGCACCAAGCAAACCCACTTTGAGTGCCGAATCGCGCTGCATGCCCATTCGCCCCGACCAGCGCTTAAACAGGCTCAACCAGCGTGGCCAGGGAATTGGTTGATCATTTGGCAGGTGCAACACCATCGCACCAAGCACCGCCGCATTATCAATTGAGAGAATTCCCTCAAGAAAGATCAGCTGAATGATGATTGTGACGACATTAATATCCAATGTTTACTCCCGAACGCCGCAGTCACTCACTCGCATTGTATCACGCAGCGCCTCTGGCAGAACCCCACGAATCGATGCATCAATCAATTCGATCATATGCAGCGCCGGCATTGGTGTGCCAGCTCGCTCAAGCCCACTGAGAATCTGCAACAGGCAACCAGGGTTGCTCGAAACCACTGCCGCAGCGCCGGTGGCCAGCAAATGCTTCACCTTACGATCACCAAGTTCCTGGGCTGGGCCAGGCTCCACCAGATTATAGATCCCCGCCGATCCACAGCAGATCGCCGATTCTGCTATCTCAGCAATTTCCAGGCCAGGAATAGTCCGCAATACCTGGCGCGGCTCGTTGCGAATGTGCTGTGCGTGCTGAAGATGGCAGGCATCGTGATAGGCGATCTTCAGCTTGAGCGGCTTGCGTTCTGCTCGTGGTGGTAGCTCGGCCAACACCTCGGAAATATCTTTACACATGGCCGAAAAACGTGCCGCCCGTTCGGCATACTGTGGGTCATCGCGCAACAGATGCCCATACTCCTTCAGCGTCGAGCCGCAACCAGCCGCGTTGATCACAATAATCTCAACATCAGCCGCCTCAAATGCCGCAATTGTCCGCCGCGCCATCGCCAATGCATCCGCTTCTTGCCCTGCATGCACCATCAAAGCCCCACAACAACCCTGTGTCTGCGGAATCACCACCTCGCAACCCTCTGCCGCAAGCACCCGCGCCGTTGCTGCATTCACATCCCCGAAAAATACTCGTTGCACACAGCCGAGAAGTAACCCGACCCGTTTACGCTGCTGGCCCTGCGCTGGAATAATCGCTGGCAACTGACGGCTAACCGATGCAAGGGTAAAATCTGGCAGCAGTGATTCCATTGCCTGTAATCGCTCTGGCAGGCGCTTCAACACACCAGAACGATGCACCAATGCCCGTAATCCAGAGCGGCGATACAGCCATAATGGCCCAGCCAGCAGCTTTAGGCGATCCGGATGCGGGAATAGCGTAAAAATCATGCGGCGGAACAAGCCATCTGGTAGGCTACGCCGATAGTTGCGCTCAATTTGTGATCGAGTTGCCTCAATCAATTTATCGTACTGTACACCGGAGGGGCACGATGTTACACAGGCCATACACCCAAGGCAATTGTCAAAATGGCCAACATAGGTATCGTTGAGTTCAACAGCACCCTCACTGCCAAGCTTCATGAGGTAGATCCGACCTCGTGGCGAATCCATCTCCTTACCCCATAACACATAGGTTGGGCAGGTTGGCAGGCAGAACCCACAATGAACGCAATCCTCAATCAGATCCTGCGCTGGTGGATGCTGGAGATCGAATATACTGATTGTCTGCTGTTCGGGCATGGTTGTTTCTCTCAAGTATTCAGGAGTCAGGAGTCACAATAATGCATAAGCAAGGTTGGTAGCACAACTTCTGAGTTTCGAGTTTCAGCTGCTGACATATCTTTTTCGTATTCAGGAGTCAGCATCGTGAGTGTGCAACGTTAGCAGCGAATCTTCTGGCTTCTGAGTGCTGACTCCTGACTCCTGGCTTCATATTCTCCCCACAAAACGCCCTGGACTGAGTGTTCGCTGTGGATCAAAGCGCTCTTTCACCCGCCGCATGAGTGCAAGCCCATCGCCAACATCACCCCAGACCTCAATGCGGCGTTTGATGCCAGGCGAGCATCCCAAAATGCTGATTGAACCCTGCATGGAGGCGACATCCGTTCGGAGCTGAACAATCCCAGCCAGCAATACCTCATCGTTCGCACCCACCAGCCGCAACATCCCCACACCCAATGCATTGATCACCATATGCCAATCCAGCCTGAGTAGATTTGCCAGCCGCTCAAGTAAGGTTGTAAAACGAGCAATATCAGATGGGAGCAGGCTCAATTTGCAGACCAGCGCTGGTTCTGTGCCAAGCCACACCTGCTCACGAGCCTGCCAGATCGATGAAACACTGGGTTGTGGCGCAATCCCGATCATCTGGCCGAGCTGGCGTTCCTGGGCATCAAGCGCAGCTGGTAATCCCTCAAAGCGCAGATCAATCTGCGGCGGCAACCCAGTTCCAACACGCAATTGAACAGCACCAGGGGCCAACACGGAATCATTCACAGCCAACAATGCCTGATTTGCAGCCTGCATATCTGGCACAGCCAGCGTTAGATCACGGGTTGCCTGTGGCAGCGGGTACAACCGGAAGTTGGCCTCAACAATCACGCCAAGAGTTCCGAGCGCGCCGGTCATCAGTTTCGGCAGATCATAGCCAGCCACATTCTTGACAACCTTCCCGCCACTTTTGGCAACGGTTCCATCGGCCAACGCAATTGTCATGCCAATCACCTGATCGCGCAACGCGCCATAGCGAACCCGTAATGCGCCAGTATCGTTGGTTGCCAACACTCCACCAACCGTCGCCCGCTCCGGCCATAATGGATCAAGAGCCAGACGCTGCCCATGTTCCGCCAACGTCCGCTGCATATTGGCAATCGTACAGCCAGCCTGAACCGTGACCGTCATATCGCCCCAGGCGTGTTCAAGCACAGCCGCCATTCGGCCCGTTTCAAGTAGCACATCGGCAGATGCAGGCGGATTGCCCCACCCCAACTTTGTGCCGCCGCCGCGCACCACCACCGCAACCCCAGCTTCAGCAGCATATTTCAGCACGCGAGCCACCTGATCGGCATTCTCTGGTGCAACAACCAAGCCCACCACACATCCGTCGACGGCATCATTGGCAGTGCTAACCTGAACATATTCAGCGCCAACGATTGCAGCGAACTGTCCTGAAAGAAGGGCAATCTGTTCAGCGGATATCATAATGCCTCAATATAGTATTCAGGAGTCAGGAGTCAGGAGCGAAGAAACAAACAACACTACTCTTATTCTCGATCCCTGCTATCTAATCAAATGTGACAATCAGAACCGATAATACCGATCATAGCGGACGCCCTGCGCTGGAGAATTGGCGATTACATTGCCGACTTTGCTTATCAAAACTCATGAGCGAATTTATGATCAACATAGTCGCTCTTTGCTATAGGAATTCCGACTCCTGGTTTCTGACTCCTGACTTCTCTCGTCAAAATAGTTCCGCAACACCGGCAAGCTCAAGTGGATGCGGCGTATACGGTCCTGGTTTCTCGGCACACAATCGCGTTCGTGGGAAGACTTTATCGGGATTGGAGAGGTGTTCGGGATCGAAGGCACAGCGCACAAGCTGCATCGTATCCAGATCCGGCTCGGCGAACATGAACGACATTGCCGCCTGTTTCTCCTTACCAACCCCATGCTCACCAGTGATTGATCCACCAGCATCAACACAAATCTTCAGAATCTGCATGGCCAGTTGTTCGGCGGCGTGTTCCTGGCCCTCAATCTTGCGATCATACAGAACCAGCGGGTGCAGGTTGCCATCGCCAGCGTGAAACACATTCGCCACCCGCAGCCCAACTTCATCGCCAAGCCGCTGGATCTCCCGTAACACAAATGGCAGTGCGGTTCGTGGAATCACGCCATCCTGCACAATATAGTTGGGCGAAATCCGGCCCATCGCCGCAAAAGCAGCCTTGCGCCCCTTCCAGACAACCGCTCGTTCGGCATCGGATTGGGCCAGCCGTTGCTCCCAGGCCCCATATTCTGCACACACCTGTTTGACCTGTTCCATCAGGGAATCAACTTCGGCAACCGGGCCATCCAATTCGACAAGTAACAGCGCACCACAATCGGGATAGCCTGCATGAACTGCTGCCTCTGCCGCTTTGATGCTCAATCGATCCATGATTTCGATGGCCGCCGGCAATATTCCTGCACCAATGATCGCCCCAACTGCCGCGCCAGCTTCATCGGTGGAATGAAACGCCGCCAGTAACGTCTGAATCACCTCGGGCCGCTTCACAATCCGTAGCGTCACCTGTGTGACAACACCCAGCGTGCCTTCCGAACCAACGATCACACCAGATAGATCATAGCCAGGCCGATCAAGCGCTTTGCCGCCAAGATGAACGATCTCACCATCTGGTAGCACAAGCTCAAGGCCCAGCACATGGGTTGCCGTGAAGCCATATTTCAGGCAGTGGGCACCACCCGAATTCTCGGCCACATTGCCGCCAATCGTGCAGACCGATTGCGATGATGGATCTGGAGCATAGAAATAGCCATATGGCGCAACCTGCTGCGTCACATGGCTATTGATCACTCCTGGCTCGACAATCACCCGCGCATTGAGAATATCCACCTCAATAATGCGGTTCATCCGCGCCAGGCTGATCACAATCCCACCAGTATGCGGAAGCGCCCCGCCGCTCAGGCCAGTTCCCGCGCCACGGGCCACGAATGGAATCTTCTCACGCGAACAGATACGCAGAATATCCTGAACCTGGGCTGCGTTGGTTGGTAACAGGACAGCAGATGGCGTTACCCGAAAATTCGTCAGGCCATCGCATTCATAGGTACGTAGTTGTTCAGGGCTGATGATCAGCCCATGTTCGCCAACGGCTGCGCGGAACTGATCAATAATCCATCGTTCCATAGGCTCCCCGCTTAGGTAGATGCGGTATAATAGCGTGCCAAGCAAACATTGCTGAATATGGCACAGCATCAAACAAAGAAACGTTGACTATTTATTAAGCTATTGTACCAGAAAGGGACGCCAATGCCGGTCGTCGCAGTAATAGGCGCCCAATGGGGTGACGAAGGCAAGGGTCATATCGTCGATATGCTTGCCGAGCGGGCGCGGCTCGTGGTGCGTTATGGTGGTGGCAACAACGCCGGGCATACCGTCAAGAACAAGCTCGGTACCTTTAAATTGCATGTTGTCCCATCAGGCATTTTCGATCCGAACACAGTCAATATTATTGGAAATGGTGTGGTGATCGATCCTGCCAAACTGATCGAAGAGCTCGATGGTTTGCATGCGGCGGGAATCAGCACCACCAAACTATTCATTAGTGAGCGGGCGCATGTCACTATGCCCTACCATATTATGATCGACCAATTCGAGGAGGCTCAACGCGGCAACAGCAAGATCGGCACCACCGGTCGCGGGATCGGGCCTGTCTATGCCGATAAAATGTCACGAATTGGTATTCGGATGGGCGATCTCATGCACGAAGAAACACTGTTGAGCCGTCTGCGCCAGGCACTCGATCTCAAGAATCGGCTGCTCACACAGCTGTATAATGCGCCGCCTGTCTCATTACACGAAACCTTTTTAAACTATCTTGGCTATGGCACACGATTAGAAGATCATGTTGCCGATGTTCATCCAATTATTCAGCGTGCACTCGCAAAGGATGTGCCAATTCTGCTGGAGGGTGCCCAAGGCGTGTTGCTCGATGTCGATCACGGAACCTATCCGTATGTCACATCCTCGCCGCCAGGCACCGCTGGTGCATCGCAGGGTTCCGGCATTGCGCCAAGCCATATCAGCACCGTGTTGGGCGTCTTCAAGGCCTACTCAACGCGGGTTGGCGAAGGGCCATTTCCCACAGAACTGAACGACGCGACCGCCGAAGTCCTGCGCCAGATCGGCACACCCTGGGCCGAAATTGGCACAACCACCGGGCGTTTGCGGCGGGTTGGTTGGTTCGATGCCGTGATGGCCCGCTATGCCGTTCAGCTGAATGGTATCGATACTATCGCTCTTACCAAGCTGGATGTGCTCGATACTCTGCCAATCATTAAGGTTTGTGTTGGCTACCAGCGCCACGATACAACCATCGATTACCCACCAGCCAACCCGATCATCCTCAACAGCGTCGAACCGATCTATGAAGAATTCCCCGGCTGGCAATCGCCAACAACCGGCATTCGCAAGTTTTCCAATCTGCCGCCCGAAGCCCGCAATTACATTGCACGGCTCTGCGAACTGATCGGTACACGACTGGGGATTGTGTCAATTGGCCCGGATCGCGATCAGGTCATTGAGGTCAATAGCCTGTTCTGATATGAAATAGCCGATAGCCAATAGACCGATAGCCGAAAACCAAGAACCAAGCATTGAGCGGCTTTCATACAACAGTGTGCGGGCATCTGTATGGGACGAAACAGTCACAAAAAAGAGACGCACTGCAAGCGCGTCTCTCCTTCCGAAATATGGGCATGCCCTGCCTAGGCGGCAACCAAACCCAATTGCTGCAGTTTGGCGGTTAGCACAGCTGATGATGGCTCAACGAGAACCGAACCATCGGGAAAGATGATCGTTGGAACGCTCTGGCTCCCACGATTAACCTGCTCGACATACACGCGTGCCGCTTCGTCCTGCTCGATATCGATATACTCATAGTTTGTCTGGTTCTGATCGAACACGCGCTTTGCCCTGCGGCAATCGCCACACCAGGAGGTGCCGTACATTACGATCTTGCTATTGGTCGTCATTGTTGATTATTTCCTTGTTGAACCTTCACCCCTATACCCAGGGGGTGTGTACCAGATAGATACACGCATATTATACCAAATATCAGGCGATTGGGAAGCCTATATTATGGTATATCTCATTTTGTGTTAGCATGGGTTCTACATCAGTATGTAAAGGCAGGTGGATGTGGGGCGCGTGATCGCGATCTCCAATCTCAAGGGCGGGATCGGCAAGACCACAACGGTGGTGAATGTCGGCGCTGGGCTTGCATTACGAGGTACGCGGGTATTGCTCGTCGATACCGATGCACAGGGGAATGTGGCGATGGCGCTTGGTGTGCAGCCAAAACGAACACTGTATGATGTGCTCGTTGATGGTGCCGAGGTTGCTAGCTGCCTGACACAAGCGCGCCCGAATCTCGATCTGCTGGCCGCCGATGCTACGTTACTTGGCGCACAGCCAGTGATCGCAAAACGGCCAGATTGGAGCCGAGCGCTGAGTCTGGCATTACGCCCAATTATTCCACAGTACGATATCATCATTATTGATTCGGCTGGATCACTAACCCCACTGAATGTGAATGCGCTCGTCTGCGCTAGTGATGTGATTGCCCCAACAACAGTTGAACACTTTTCGATCAAGAGCCTGGAACTGCTGTTTACCCAAGTCAGCCGGGTGAAGGGCAATAATGCCAGCATCCGCATGATTGTCCCGACCCTGTATGATCCGCGGGTGCGTCAATCCGGCGAAATTCTCGCAGATCTGCAGAAACGCTATGGGGCGCTCGTCACACCACCGATACGCATCAATGTGCGCCTATCGGAAGCGCCAGCCCAGGGCCAGACGATCTATGAATATGATCCACGCTCACGGGGTGCCGCCGATTATGCCACCCTGGTTGAGCATATTGCACGGGTCTTTAATCTTCAGGCAACTCCACGCGCTGCCGCACTCCCACAACCAGATGCGTCGCAGATGCCGCGCTGCCCCAACTGTGGGCATATGCTGCACGATGCAAACCTGGCAGGCTACCGCGTTACCTATTGCAATAACTGCCATTATAAAACCCAGACTCTGATCCAGAGCCCGCGCCGCTAACACGCAACAAGCACCAACGCCCGACCGTCCAACCGGCAGATCATTCGATCAGAGGGGTAAATCTATGTCAACCGAAGATTATCGCGCCGCCACACGCGCCTTGCTTGAACGCATGCTTGGCGAATCACATACCAAGAGCGATGCCATCCCGGCGCTGCTTGATTCATATGCCGATGAACTAACCCGCTTGCATGGTGAGCAGGCTCACCTGCTGCTGAATGAGATTATCGAAGATGCCCGCACTCGTCTGGACGCACGCCTCTCGCCCGATCCCATTCGGCAAACAATCGCTAGTGTCCAGACTGTCGCCCAGGATCTGTGGAAATCGATCTGGGGGCCATAAAATAGCCGATAGCCGATAGCCGATAGCCGATAGCCGATAGCCGATAGCCGATAGCCGATAGCCGATAGCCGATAGCCGATAGCCGATAGCCGATAGCCGATAACGAAGAAACAAAGGAGCAAAGGAGCAACAATGCCCCTATTCGCTTGTTCGCTCGTTCTTTTGTTTAGGGTTCTCAGTTTAGCATTCTGACTCCTGACTCCTGAATACTTGGTTCTCGGCATGTAAAGGAATCTCGTGCTTATCGTCCGTTCTCCCGTTCGGATCAGTTTTGGTGGTGGCGGAACCGATCTTGCCGCATATTATGAGCGTTTCGGCGGCATGGTCGTCAGTGCGACGCTCAATAAATATATCTATGGGATCGTGACGAAAAACTTCGACACGACCTTTCAAGTTATTTCTGCCGATTATCGCACCATCCTGAATCTTCCAACCGATGGCAGCCCGGCCACCAATGCAGATCTCGATCTACGGCTCAGTCAGGCCGTCTACGAGCATTTCGATCTGCGGCTGCCACTCAATATCTTTATTGCATCGGAAGTGCCACCCGGTACTGGCCTTGGTTCCTCCAGCACAACAACCGTCACACTCTGCCATATCTGTAGCACACTAACTGGCCAACTCCTCGGGAAGCGCAATCTGGCCGAGCTCGCCTATCGGATCGAAACCGAACGTATGGCAGCACCGATTGGCAAACAGGATCAATACGCCGCTGCGTATGGCGGCATGAATTGCATCGAATTCAGCAGCGATGGTGTACAAGTGACCCCCCTCGCCATGGAAGCTGCGACGATCCGTACACTTGAGCGCCGGATCATGTTGTTCTACACTGGTGCAACGCGCCAGGCCCGCGAGATTCTTTCCGAACAGCGCCACCAGAGTGAGCAACATTCAGGCCGGACGATCAATGCGCTGCATCAGATCAAAGCGCTTGGCTGGCAGATCAAGGCTGCACTTGAACACGGCCAGTTCGACGCATTTGGCGAACTGTT
>Ga0163144_10009666_pt1 | contig 20688 bp, 19 predicted proteins | sample OliLak19BULKMAT1_FD_123175 | JGI IMG/M metagenome (GOLD analysis project Ga0163144, IMG submission 123175) | Freshwater microbial mat bacterial communities from Lake Vanda, McMurdo Dry Valleys, Antarctica - Oligotrophic Lake LV.19.BULKMAT1 | ecosystem: Environmental > Aquatic > Freshwater >... | reverse complement strand
GCTTATCCCCTCGCACAAAACGAAGACATGCACTCATGTCACCCGGTTGTTCCGCCGTCTCCATGCGCACGGCCTCATCGCCAAAATCCCGCACTCGCACCGTTGGCGGGTTTCCCTCGCCGGTCGAAGGACCATGTCTACCGCCATCAAACTGCGGGAGGTCGCCTACCCCAGTTTCTTCGCAACCGCCGCTTGATTTGTGGGAATATCTTCGCGAAACACAAAGAAGATACGAAGGAGAGATTTTACGCTCTCTTACGCGGCAACGGGATGGCCGGTCAAGAACCAATTATGCGGTAAAACTGGTGCCGATGTTTACACGCTCTCTGACCCTGCCGAAGACGGCCTTCTTCCTGTTCGGTCCACGCGGGACTGGGAAGAGCACGTGGATTCGGGCGATGCTTCCCGACGCCTTCGCGGTCAATCTCCTGAAGGGCGAGGAAATGCTCCGTTTCGAGGCGGCACCCCACGAACTCCGTGCCCTCGTCCTCGCCCAGCCGCGGTCCCGGTGGATCGTGATCGACGAGGTCCAGCGGCCCCCCCGGCTTCTCGACGAAGTCCACTTCCTCATGGAGGAAGCCGGACACAAACGGTTCGCGCTCACCGGTACAGGCCCGGCTGGCGCGCTCTCTTGATGGGCCAAGAGGGATTTGATTTTCTCGGCTGCCACCTGCGGAAGCGGATGAGCGGTCGGATTCTGGCGAAGGAGGGCCGAAAGGCTACTTTCTCCAGCGCTGGGCCGCCTGATCACAGTCTGAAGCGAGGCAGGCAGCGCGTGAAGGAGTTGACCGGCCGGAGTCGGTACAGGGTGAAGGACGTCCACGAGATCGTGAACGTCGTGAATCCTGTGCTTCGCGGCTGGGGTAACTACTTCCGCACCGGGAACGCGGCTCAGAAGTTCACGCAGCTAGACACCCACGTATGGCGTCGTCTTCATGCCTTCATCGTGAAGCGCAAGGGACGGAACCTGCGTGCGGGTGAAGCTCGTCTATGGAATCGCGACATCTTCCACAGACTTAGGCTGCACCGCCTGCGCGGGACCGTCCAGTACCCGGAGACTGCGTAATGTCGATACGTGAAAGACCACTGGTAAGCCGTGTGCCGGAAATCGGCACGCACCGTTTGATAGGGGGTCTTACGGAAATGCCCGAGAATCCCCGCGTGGAAGGAAAATAGGATCTACCAATGACCGCCCTCGACGTGTTCTTCTCGGCCGACGTCGAGCCCGACTGCCCGCCCTACCTGTCGACCGAGCGCGGCGTGACCGAGGGCCTGCCGCGACTACTGGAACTGCTCGCGCAGGAGGGGGTCCGGGCGACCTGCTTCACGACCGGCGACGTGGCCCGGCGGCACCCGGGCGCCGTCCGCGACCTGCTCGCCGGCGGCCACGAGCTGGGCGCCCACGGCGACACCCACGCCCGCCTCGATCGCCTGCCCGCGGACGCGGTCGCTGCCGAGATCCGGCGCTGCACGGCGACGCTGCGAGCGTTCGCCGGCGTGACGTCGTTCCGCGCCCCCAACCTGCAGTTGCCCGACGCGGCCCTCGACCTGCTGGTGGTCGAGGGCTACCGGGTCGACTCGTCGTGCGCGCGCTACAAGCCGTGGCAGGGTCCGCCTCGCCAGCGCGAGGGCCTGCAGCGCCTGGCGGTCTCGCAGACCTCGTCCGTGCTCCGCCTGCCGCGGCTCGTGCGGGAGGCGATCTGGCGGCGCCTCGCGACGCCTGTCGTGCTGTTCGTCCACCCCTGGGAGTTCGTGGACCTGACCCACGAGCGGCTGCGACTCGACTGCCGCTTCCGCACCGGCGAGCCCGCGCTGCGCTGCCTGCGCGAGACGCTGCGCTTCTTCAGCGCGCGCGGAGCGCGCTTCCGGCGGCTGGACGAGCTGTCGCCGGCACCCGTCGCGGCGGGGCCGACAGCATCAGCAGGCGAGCCAGCCACGCCCCCGGCCCGCGCCTGACCGGGCGCGGCACGTACTCGCCGCGCGCGCCGTCAAGCACGTGGTCGGGCGACAGGTCGGCCCCGTACCAGGCGTGCAGATAGGCGACGGTCCGGCACGGCGCGGGGTACGAGCGCCCCTCGAAGGACGCGCTGGCCAGCGGGAACACGTCTTCACGCGCCACCTCGAAGGGCATGCCCCGGAAGTCGCGCTGCGGGTGGAACGCGGACAGCGGCAGCATGCGCAGCCGGCAGTCGGCCGTCGCGGCCATCTCGAACAGGTCGACGTACAGGCCCGACGGCACGTGCAGCAGGCGCAGGAACGTGTCGCCCGGCGCGAGGCGGGCCAGGCCCGGCACCACCTTGTCGAGCGGCCACCAGCGCGAGACGCGCAGCAACCGCAACGGCGTGGGGAAGCGCTCCGCGGCGGCCAGCAGCCGCTGGTGGTCGCCGGCCAGCACGCACACGTCGAGGTCGTCGTCCCACGGGATCAGGCCGCCGTCGCGTTCAGCGCCGAGCAGCGTGCCGGCGTCGAGCCAGTACGGGACGTCGACCTGCTTCAGCGTCGCGTCGAGCGCGACCAGCAGCTCGACCAGCGTTGCCCGCAGCTCCGGCCGCGCCAGTCGGCGTGCCCATAGCCGGTGATAGTGGACGCGCGACCACCAAAGCCACCGGCTCGCATACCACGCGGCCACGGCCAGTAGGATCGCGAGACCGCTCAGCACCCGGGCCGGCCCCAGGCCGTGGCGACGGCCCCCAGAATCGCGTCGTTGTGGCGGCCGTCGCGGTTCTCGCCGCAGGAGAGCGCGTTGCGGCGGCAGGCCTGCGGCGACACCGGCGGCCGCGACGCGGGCACCACCCGCCGCTCCACACCACGCCGGGCCAGGTGACCGCTGGTCCAGATGTCGTCGACGAAGAACGACGCTCCGTCCGCGCGCGAGTAGTCGGCGAACGACGCGTCGAAGAAGCGGGGCTGCACGAGCATGCCCCAGGTGCCGGTCAGCACGTCCACCGGCCGCGACTCGCGCAGGCCCGTCGCGTTCGTGCGGGTGTCGCGCCAACGGCCGGACGCCGGCACGTCCCAGCCGCGGTAACCGAGGGCCGCGTCGGGGTAGCCCTGGTGCCAGCGCGGTAAGTGGGCCACCAGGTCGCGCGGGTAGACGTGGTCGTCGTCGACCACCACCACCGGGTCGTCCGGCCCCAGACCGCTGCCCAGCGCCGGGATCAGCTTGGTCGCCGGGCCCCAGTCGCGCTCGCAGCGCAGCACGGTGACGGGGTGGTCGCGCAGCGCCGCGGGCAGCGGGTAGTCGCATCGCTCCCGGGTCGAGCGTCGCGGCAGCGCCGCCAGCACGATGGCCCGGGCCGGCACCTCCCGGCGCTGCAGGGAGGACAGTACGGGTCGCAGCGCGCCGATCCGGCTCGGCAACGTCGTCAGCGCGATGGTTACCCGGCCGCCAGCGGGACGCGCGGGCGACAGCGGCGCGACGTGCGCCAACACGTAGCGGGCGAGGGTCCCGGCCACGGCGCGCGGGCCCACGCTGCGATAGGCCAGGGCACGCTCGGACATCACGTCGCGCAGGTTCATGGACGCACGGGGCGTGACGAGCATACCGCGCCGGAGCGGCTAGACTCGCACGGCCAATGCCCCCAGTCGCCGTGGACGCGCGGATGCCGCTGCCGGAGGCCAGCGCGACCCGGCTCGAGTTGCTGGCCCTGGTGGTCGCCCATGTCGCGATGGCGCTGGCGGCCTTCGTCGATCACGGCCACTACTCGCTGCGCGGGCTGGGCCTGCTCGGCCTGGCGCTCGCCGCGTTGGCGGTCGCCGCCTGGAGCGCCACCCGACCAGCGCCCGCAGCCAGCGAGCCGGAGCGCCCGCTGGTGCTCGGCCTGCTGGTGCTGCTCCTCGCGGGCCTGACCGACGAGCCCGGCTACGACCTGCGCAGCGCCGCCTACGCAAGCGCGTTCTTCGCGCTTCAGGCGAGCCTGGCCATGGCCGTGGCCCTGGCCGCGACGCGACTGCGCGCCGACCGGCTGTGGCGAGCCCTGTTCGCGGCCGCGGTAGTGACCGGGTTCGCCCTCCGGGTCGGCATCGTGTTCGCGTCGCCGTTCCCGCGAATCGACGTCTTTACCCAGTTCCAGGAGGCCGCGGCGCACCTGTGGAGCGGGCTCGACCCCTATCGGGAGCCGATCGCGGAGACGCCGGGCGCGGGCTCGTTCGGCTACCGGGTCGTGGCCTACTCCTATCCCCCGGCCGCCCTCTACCCGATGGCGCTGGCCTGGGCCCTGCTCGGCGACGTGCGACACGCGGGGATCGCCGCCGAGGCCCTCGCGGTGGCCGCGCTCTACCGCATCGCGCGGCCGGCCGGTCCGCGCGTCGCCCAGTTGCTGGTGCTGCTGCTGCTGTTCCACCCACGGGGGCTGTACGTGATCGAGCAGGCCTGGAACGAGCCGCTGCTGGTCGGAGCGGCGGCGGCCTTTCTCTACTGCGCAGGGCGTGACCCGCGTTCGTGGCGGGCGCCGGTCAGCCTCGGGCTGTTCCTGAGTCTGAAGCAGTACCTCGTCTTCTTCGCCTTCGCGGCCCTCGCCGCCCGCGAGCGTCGGCGCTGGCTGCTGGCCGTCTTCTCCAGCGCGCTGGCCACGTGGCTGCCGTTCCTGCTGTGGGACGCGGGCAGCGCGATCGACAACGGGCTGCTGTTCCAATTGCGGACGGACTTCCGCCCCGACGGGCTCACCTTGCCTTCGCTGCTGCACGCCGCGTTCGGCTGGACGCCGACCAAATGGATGGCGGTCGCGGTCGGCAGCGCCGTCGCCGGGCTGGCGCAGCGCGCGTTCGCGGGCCACGGGCTCGGCGGGCTGCTCTACGTCGGCCTGCTCGCCACCAGCTTCGCCTTCTTCTTCGGCACCCAGGCCTTCTGCAACTACTTCTACTTCCTGGGCGCGCTGTCGCTGTTCTTGATTGCGCTGCGGCTGGCCGCCGCGGTGCGCGGGCCGCGATGACAGCGCGCGGCCTCGCGGCGATCACCCTCGGCCGCGGGCCGCGGCTGCTCGCGCTCGGCTTCGGCCTGCTGTTCGTGGCGCTGCGCTTTGAGCCAGACACGGGGCTGACCGGCCTGATGCGCTTCGGCGAGCGCCATGCCCAGCAGCGCCTGCCCGAGTTACGCGCCCTGCCGCTCGCGCCTTCGCCGGGCGACGGCTACGACGGCCAGTTCTACGCCCAGGTCGCCGTGCGCCTGGCGCCCACGGATCCCGACCTGGTGCGCGCGCTCGACAAGCCCTCATACCGCCCGCGCCGCATCCTGCTGCCCGCCCTCGCCCACCTGCTGGGCGGCGGCGACCCGTGGCGTGTGCTGCATGCCTTCGCCCTGCTCCACACCGCGGCCTGGCTGGCCTTCGCCGCGCTGATGGCGCGGCTGCTGCCGACCGGCGACTGGCGGCCCGGCCTCGCCTGGTTCGCCTGCGTGCTGGCCGTCGGCGCGCTGGACAGCGTGCGGATGACGCTGACCGACCTGCCCGCGGCGCTGTTCCTGGTCGCAGCCGTGGTGGCCGTCGAACGCGGACGGGGCCGTGCTGCGACGGGCTGGCTGCTGGTCGCGACGTTCGTGCGCGAGCTCTCGCTGCTCGGCCTGCCGCTGCTCCGCGCCGCCGCTCCACCCGACCACGGCGGCTGGCTCGCGAGCCTGCGGCGGGCGATCGCGTGCTCGGTGCCGATCGTGCTGTGGTGCGCCTGGCTCAACGTCCAGTTGCCCGGCGGCTTCTTGGGGCCCGAGGGCAACGCGGACTGGCCCGGCTTCGCCTTCGCCCGGGCCATGGCCTATGACCTGTCGCGGGTGCTGGCGGGCGACCAGAACCCACAGTGGCACTTCGGCCTCGTCGGCGGGATCGGCCTCGCGGCCCAGTCGCTGTACCTGCTGCGCCGCGCCCGAGGCCTCGGCCGCGACCCCTGGCTCGGGCTCGGCGTACCGTTCGCGCTCTTCTTCTGGCTGGTCGGCGCCGACCCCTGGCTCGACTACCGTGCGATCGCCCGCCATTGCCTGCCGCTGACGATCGCCTTCAATGTCGTGCTCGCGCGAACGCCCGGGTCCCACCCGCTGTGGTTCGCGACCAACGTCTCGGCGCTCGACGGCGTATTGCGGATGACCTACCTCTGATCCGGCGCCGGCCTCGCCTCTGCGGCGGCGCCTCGCATCCACTCGACCAGAAGCACGCCCAGCAGCGCGTTGCGCAGGCACAGCAGAGCCAGCGCGGCCGGTTCCAGCCGCAACAGCGCGTCGATTGTCTGGGGATAGACGAGTTGGGTGAGCAGTGCGATCACGAGGAGCAGCCGCGTCGACCGGCCGAAGCGTGGCGTGACCGCGAACTGGGCCGCCGCGAACGGCAGCAGCCAGAGCAGGAATTGCGGCGACAGCACGCTGGCCGTCAGCAGGAACGCCAGCAGCAGGGCGGCGATCGACGCCTGGAGCGCGACTCGCCGGTTCGCCTCCGACCGCCGCCGCGACAACACCAGCGCGGCCAGGCCGACGAACGTCAGCAGCGCGGCGGCCCTGACCCAGGGCGTCAGCGGGGTCACGAGGTGATGGGCCCCGAACGACGGCGCGACCGCCAGCGGCAGGCCGGCGAGGTGGAGCAGTCCGAGCAGGCTGGCCCACGTGCTCTCGACTTCGATCCCGCGCGCGCTGTGGAACAGCAGCACGCCCTTCGAGGCGTTCGGCCCGAGCCAGGCCGTGAAGACCGTCGCCAGGACGACGAGCATCGCGAGGCCGCCGCCGACCACGGCCGCTGCCCTCGCCGCCTTGTTCGCGGCTGGCCCGACCTGGATATGGCGCAGCGCCGCGGGCAGCAGCAACAGTGGCAGGAACTTGGCGAAGGCGCCCAGCACGGCCAGCGCCCCTGCGGCGGCGCACCAGGCGAGCGCCGCGCGGCCGAAAGCGCACTCGGCGCGCCACAGCGCCCACGCGCCGGCCAGCAGGAAGGTCGGCACGACGTGGTCGAAGCGCGAGGCCGCCAAGTCGCCGAACAGGGCAAGGAAGGCGAGCGAGTAGGCGAGTCCGCGGGCCAGCGCCGCGGCCTCCGGCGCGCGGCCGACGGCCATCCACAGCGCCAGCCAGAGGTTCTGCACCACGATCACGGCGAACCACGCCGCCAGCCAGAAGCGGTAGCCGACGGGATCGTCGGCAACCAGCGCGGGCACGGCGACCACGGCCAGCGCCAGCGGCGGGTACTCGATCGCCACGTCGCGGTAGGGCCGCAGCACGCGGCCGTCCGCGGCCCGCTCGCGGGCCAGCGCCAGCCGCGCGTAGCGCCGGTGCAGCTCGACCTCGCGGTTGCCGTTCCACAGCGCCGTGACCAGGCCGAGCGGGCCCTCGTGGCGCAGGACGCTGGCGACGTGGGCGCCCAGCGACGGGCCGGCCTGGTCCGCGCGGATGCGGCGGCTCTGCTCGTCGTCGAACTGGCGCTGGAACAGCAACAGGAACAGCACGGCGTGAGCGGCCAGCAGCAGCACGACTGCCGCGCGGGCCCGGCGCTCGTTCAAGACGACACCAATTGCGGCAACACCAGGTCGCGATAGGGGCCGACGCTATCCAGCAACTGCGCGTGGGTGCCCTGCTGCACGATCCGGCCGTGGTCGAGCACGACCACGCGGTCCACCGCCCGCACCGTGGACAGCCGGTGCGCGATCACCAGCGTGGTGCGACCCGACTGCAAGCGCGCTAGCGCCTCCTGGACCAGCGCCTCGCTCTCCGCGTCAAGCGCGCTGGTCGCCTCGTCGAGGATGAGCACCCGCGGGTCGCGGAGCAGGGCGCGGGCGATCGCCAGGCGCTGGCGCTGGCCGCCCGAGAGCTGCACGCCGCGCTCCCCCACGCGCGCCGCGAGCCCGCCCGGCAGCCCGTCCACGAACGCCGAGGCGTGCGCGGCCCCAAGTGCCGCGGCGAGCCGGGCGTCGCTGGCGTCGGGGGCGCCGTAGCGCAGGTTCTCGCCGACGCTGGTGGAGAACAGGTACGGGTCCTGCTCGACCACGCCCACCTGCTGCCGGAACCACGCTGGCTCGAGCCCGCCGATCTCCACGCCGTCGAGCCGGATCGCGCCGGACGTCGGCTCGTAGAAGCGCAGCAGCAGCCGGGCCAGCGTCGACTTACCGGCCCCCGACGGCCCGACCAGCGCCACCACCTCGCCGGGCGCCAGCTCCAGGTCGACCCCGCGCAGCACCGGCGCGTCGGGGCGAGCGGGGTAGGCGAAGCCGACGGCCTCGAAGGCGACTCGCCCCGCGACCCGCGGCAGCGTCGTGGAGCCGAAGCACGCGGCCGCAACGGGCGCGTCGATCACCTCGAAGACCCGCTCCGCGGCGCCGGCGACGCGCGCACACTCGGCACCGAAGGTGACGAGATCGCCGAAGCAGCTCGCCACCAGTTCGGCGTACAGGATGAAGGCCACCAGCAGGCCCGGCGAGAGCTCGCCCTGGCCCACCAGCCGCGCGCCGGCCCAGACCACGCCGACCAGCGCGACGTCGCCCAGGAGCTTGGCCACAGCGTCGAGGCCCGCCGTCGCGAGCAGCCGCATGCGGCCAAGCCCCTGCGCCTGGCCCAGGGCGGCGCCGTAGCGGCCGGCCTCGGCGCCCTCGGCCGCGAAGGCGCGCACTGTGCGGATGCCCGCGAGCGCCTCGTCGGCCACCTGCTGGGCGACCCCGAACGCGTCCTGGGCGCCGCGCGAGAAGCGCTGAATGCGCTTCGCCGCCAGCCGGAACAAAAGCGCCACCGGGGCGCCCGCCACCACCACCAGCGCGGTCAGCGCCGGCGACGTCCACAGCAGCACGGAAACCCCGGCCAGCACGCAGACGGCGTCGCGTACCGCGCCCTCGAGGTCGCGCCCCAGCGCGTCGTGGACCAGCTCCGCGTCGGCCCCCAGCCGGCCGCCCAGGTCGGCGGTCGAACGGCGGTCGAAAAAGGCGACCTGCTGCTCGAGCAGGCGGCCGAACAGCCGCCGCCGCAGCCCGCTGACGACGCGCAGGGCGGCACTGGCGAAGGCGTAGCCCCGGAAGAACGTGCCGAGCGCGCGCAGCGCCGCCGCGGCCGCCATCAGCAGCGCGGCGCGGTCAACCCGGCCCGGCACCAGCGCCTCGTCGATCGCCACCCGCACGAACTGGGGATAGAGCAGGGTGGCCGCGGTGGAAGCCAGGATCCACGCGGTACCGAAGGCGTAGGCGGCGCGCTCCCGAGCCGCCAACCGCAATAGCGAGCCGATCGCCCCGCGGGTCGAGATCGCCGGCGAGCTCAGGAGGGCTCGACGACCTCCGGCCGGTAGCCGGAGCGCCAGATCCGCCACGCCTCGTGCCAGAAGTCGAAGCACAGCGCGCACGTGACCTTGTGCGGGAAGAACCACCACTTGTGCAGGCGGTAAGTGAGGTAGCGCTTGCGCAGGAAGCGCTCCGGCTGGTTGGGACACGGCAGCAGCGTGCCCTCGAAGCGGATCTGCCACAGCGGCTCGACCCACTCCCTGGGGAAGTCGTCGAACCAGACGTCGTGGTAGCGGCGAATGCCGCGGCGCAAGGCAGGGTCGCCGTGAACCAGCATCCCGCCCCGCTCGGTCCACGGCTCGACGTCCACGGTCACCCCGCGGTAGAAGATCGCGGCGCGCTTCAGGTTCAGCTCGATCCCGTGCTGCGCCAGCTCGAAGGCGGTGGCCTCGAGTGCTGGCTGGTCCTCGGCACGGAAGGAGATGTCGCCGTCGTGGTCCCACGGCAGCATGCGGCCGCTGCGCACAGCGCCCAGCAGGTTGCCGTAGTCGAGCCAGTAGCGCACCGGGTGGCGGGAGACCACCTCGTGGAACGTGCGCACCATGAAGGCGATGGTGGCGCGGCGCTCGACGGGCGTGATGCAGGAGTCGAACAGGTGCGGCGTGCCGCGCAGGGCCTCGATCGTTGAGGCGAGCATCGACAATGCGAAGCGCAGCGGGCGCCCGGCGAGGGCGACAGCCGCGACGGTGGCCAGAGCGATCACCGTCGGCGTCAGCTCCATGGACTCGCTGATTCTAGTGGCCGAAGGCGCAGCGCGCGCAGGGCGTGCTGCGCCGCAAAACCGTGAGCCAGGAGGATCGGCACGCCCGCGCCGTCCCACGGTAGGTATAGCGCCGGCACCAGCACGGTGTAGAGAGCGACCGCGTGCTTCAGCTCGTCGTCCGCGGCGAGCGCCAGCGGCAGTAGGACCACGGGATACCAGACCATGAACCAGCCCATCGCGACCGACTGAGCGAGCAGCAGAAAGACGAGCGATTCGCGTACGGCTGCGGTCCCAGTGCGGGTGCGCCACGCCGCGTGCGCGGCCGAGGCTGAAAGCGCGGCCAGCGCCAGCATGGACCACGCCTCGGCCGTGGCGCGTGCAGCCGTCTCGCCGGCCAGCCCTTGCGCCAGGAAGCGGGCGGCCGCGGCTAGCGAGTTGGCGAGTTGCTCGGGCGCGAACGGCAGCGCGGCGACCACGGGCCACAGGCCGAAGGGCGCGACGGCCAGCGTCAGCAGCACCGCCACCACACCTGCCGCGCCCGCGAAGCGGCGGGGCGCGCCGCGCAGGAGGTGCCACAGGTAGAGGCCGAGCAGCGGCAACAGGATCGCTTTGGCGAGCACCGCGGCGGCCAGGCAGGCCGCCGCGAGCCGCTCGCGGCCGTGAAACGCGAAGTGCAGGAAGCCCAGCGTCGCCACGACCACCAGCCCGTCGACATGGGCCTGGCCGGTCACCTCCCAGGCCAGCAGCGGATTCCAGGCCACCAGCACGAACCCCCGTGCGCCGTCGTCGGGTCCGCCGATAGCGCGATGAGCGAGCGCAGCGAGGCCCACCGCGGCGAAGCCCGCGAGCGCCATCAGCAGCTTGAAGACAAGCACCGCGGAGCCCACGCTGCCCGCGGCCACGGCCAGCCGCCCGACGAGCAGCCCGAGCGGTCCGTAGCGGCTCGGCACGGCCGCCCACTCCGGGTCGACCCGGGCCTTGAACACGTCGTCCGCCGGCAGCGCCTCGGGGCCGACCCGGTACGGGTTCTCGCCTCGTTCGAGCAGGCGGCCGTAGGCGAGGCCGGAGAACAGGTCGTTCGAGGTCAGCGGCAGCGCGGGTGCGGCGCACAGATGGATCAGGAGCGCATGGCCCACCAGCCGCCTGGTCGGCCGCCCGCTGGCGAGGCGCAGCGCTCTCAGGTAGCTCGCGCCGGCCAGCCCGACGCCCACGAAGAACGCAAGCTGCACCAGCCCCTCGGCCGTTGGCGACAGTTCCGTGAGGTTATCGAGGCGCCCGGCGAGAGCGGCCCTTACGGCGGACGCGAGCGTCGCCAGCAGCAGGCCCGTTGCGATACCGAGGGCGCAGCGGCCCGCGGTGGGAGCAGGCATGGCGGTGATCATACAATCCCGTTACTTGAAGGAGCCCCGGTGACGATCCTGATCGGCGAACGCGTGCTTGATCCCGCGCGCGCACCCGCGCTGCGCGATCACCGCCCGACCTGGACGTGCCCAGTGCTGCCGCTGGCGGCACTCGCCGACCTCGCGGCCGACTGGTGCCTGGAACTCGCTGGCCGGCCGCTGTGCGCGCTGGCGGACCTGAGGCCGTCCGGGTGGATCGCATTCCCCTCGGGCCCGCGGCGCCTGCGGGCGACGCTCCGACCGCTCGACGCGTGCGCCTTCGCGCTCGCGGTCGAGGGCCTCGACGGCGTCGACCCGGCGCTGTCGCCGTGGCGGCAGCTCGCCACTGCGACTCTGGCGACGGAGCCGCGGGCCGACGACGGCTGGAAGCCCGGGCCGCTGCGCGGCGCGGAGCCGGCCGCCGATCCATACGCTGCGGGCGAACTGTTCCACGGACGCTCGCTGCAGGTGCTGCGCGAGGCGTGGATCGGCGACGACGGCGCCGACCTGGTGCTCGCAGGCGGACCCGAACATGTTGGGTCCACGCTGCGGCTCGACCTGCTCGACGGCGTCGCGCAGGCCGTGTCCGCGGGCGCGCTGAAGCGCTGGGGCGTCGTGGTCGAAGCCGGCCAGGTTGCCTTTCCAGTCCGCCTCGCGCGACTCGACGTCCGTGGCGCGCGACCCCCTTCGGGCCTGGCCCGGGCCGAGCTGCGCTTTCAGGGCTTCGACGCGGGCGACCGCCGTCACCCGCGGGTGCGCGCGCGGCTGCTCGCCGGCGAGGCGGCGTTCCTGGAACTGGAGCTCGTCTTCCGCCTGCTGCCACTCGGGCCGCTGGCGGCGCTGTCCGCGGCGGAGAGGCGGGACTTCTTCCGCGACCGACGGGCCGTGCCCGGCGCGGGCCTGTCGCGGGCCGCAGGCCCGCAGACGCGACTCGACCCGCGCGACCTGATCCGCTGCGACTGGCTGCCCGGCACGATCGCCGCAGTCTACGGCCTGGCCCCCGGACCGGTCGACCCGCGGGCCGTTGTGGCGCGCGACCATGTGGCACGCCGCAGCGGCCTGCACCCGTCGGCAGTCCTGCTCTCGCCCGACGGTTCAGCCGCCTCCACGCCGGCGGGCGAATGGCGGCTGCTGGTGCGGCGCGAAGGCCGGGAGTGGGTTGCGGAGGACGCGGACTAGGCGGCGCGGACCGCGAGCACGGCGTTGAGGCCGCCGAACGCGAACGAGTTCGACAGCGCGTAGCGAAGCTCGCACGCACGCCCGGCGTTGGGCGTGTAGTCGAGGTCGCAGGCGGGGTCGCGGGCCGTGAAGTTCAAGGTCGCCGGCGCGAAGCCCTCCCGCAGCGCGAAGACCGTCGCGGCCAGCTCCAGCGCCCCGGCCGCGCCCAGCGCGTGGCCGTGGGCCGACTTGGTCGCTGAGACCGAAAGCCGCGCAGCGTGGGCGCCGAACACATCGTGCAGCGCCCGCGTCTCGCAACCGTCGTTGGTCGGCGTGCCCGTCCCATGGGCGTTGATGTGATCGATGTCCTCGGGGTGCAGACCGCCGTCCGCAAGCGCGGCACGCATCGCCGCCGCCATTCCCGTCGGATCGGGATGGACGAGGTCGCCGGCGTCGGCCGAGGCACCGAAGCCGACGATCTCCGCCAGCACCAGCGCCCCCCGCCGCTGCGCCGCGTCCCACGCCTCCAGCACGAACACGCCCCCGCCTTCGCCCAGCACCATGCCGGTGCGGCCGCGAGAGAACGGGCGGCAGGTGTCGGTCGCGATCACCCGCAGCGCCTCCCAGGCCCGCAGCGAGCCGTAGGAGAGCGGCGCCTCGGCGCCGCCCGCCAGCACCACGTCGACCAGGCCCTGGCGCACCATCTGGAACGCCAGCCCGATCGCGTGGTTGGCCGAGGCGCAGGCGCTGGTCACCCCGAACGCCGGGCCATGGCAGCCGAAGTCAATGGCGATCTGGCTGGTCGCGGAGCTGGCCATCACCCGCGGCACGGTCAGCGGGTGCACGCGCGCGCCGTCGCGGTACAGGCCCTGGGACTCGTCGTCGATCGTGCTCTGGCCGCCGCCGCCGGTGCCGACCACGACCGCCGCGGACGAAAGCGCCGCGGGCTCGAGGCCGGACTCGGCCACCGCCTCGCGCGCCGCGGCGAGAGCGAACTGTGCGAACGGGTCGAGCTGGGCCAGCCGCTTGTCGCCGAAGCGGGCCAGCGCGTCGAATCCGGTCACCGGCGCCGCCACCGGCATACGGAGCGGCCCAGGGTAGCGCATCGGGTCGAGCGCCACGATCCCGCCGCGGCCCTCGCGCAAGGCCTGCTCCATCTCGGCGATCGAGCCGCCGAGGCTCGACACGCAGCCGCGGCCGGTGAGGGCGACGCGGCGCCGGGCGGCCTCAGGCACTTATGGAAGCGGCCACGAGCCTTCGGACCTTGACGACGACGTCGCCCACGGTCGCGAGCGGCTCGTCGCGCTCCATAGGCACCTCGATCTTGAACTCGTCCTCGATCTCGAAGAGCGCGTTGACGACGTCGAGCGATGTGATGGCGAGCGACTCGAGGGTGGCCTCCGGAGCCAGCCGTGCGACGTCGACGTGTGTGCCCCGAGCGAGTGCTGCCAGGATGCGGGCGTCGATGTCATCGGCTTCGGGCATGGGCGTCGTTCTCGCTGCGGCAGTGTACCCCAACGCTCCACGATCGGGAATACACTGCGCGCCTATGGCCTGGGCATCACGGCTGCGACCACCGGCGCTGCTGGCGCTGGCCCCGCGCGCCGGCCTCGCGGTCCCGGCGGCCGCGCTGACCGCGGGCGCGCTGGGGCTCGGCACGGCCTGGATGGCGCTCTACGACCTCTGCCTGCCGGGGCCGCGGTGATCGAACGCGCCCGCTGGGCCGCCCTGTGGGCCTGGGGCTTCGTGCTGGTCGCGGTCCTCGGCGCGCTCTATCTCATCGGCGCCCGCGTCGCGCCGACACGCATGTCCGGCTGGGCGCGGCGCCTATCGCGGGCGGGCCTGCGCGCGTTCGGCATCCGGCTCGCGGTCCACGACCACGGCGGCCGACGGCCGGGCCGGCCCCATGTCTACGTGTCAAACCACGTCAACCTGCTCGACCCCTTCGTGTTCGCCGCGGCGATCGCCGACCCGCTGAAGGCGATCGAGGTGGCGCCGCACTTTTCGTGGTGGGGCTGGGGTACCGTGGTCCGCCAGGCTGGCCTGATCCCGATCGACTACACGACCATGGGCGGCATCGCGCGGGCGCTGCTGCAGGCGCGACGCGAGCTGCGCGCTGGCACCTCGATCGTGTTCCTGCCGGAGGGCACCCGTACCACGGACGGGCGCATGAACCCGTTCCGGCCCGGCCCGTTCCTGCTCGCCCAGAAAGCAAGCGTCGACCTCGTGCCGATGGTGCAGGTCGGTGCCTTCGCCGTGCACAACAAGGTCACCGCGCGGATGCGGCCGGGGCCGGTGACGCTCGCGCTGCTGACCCCGGAGCGCCACGAGGCGATGGCCGAGGAGACGCCGGAGGCGATCGCCACCCGGGTGCGGGCCCGGATGGAGGCCGCGATCGCGGCCCTCGATCGCGGCGAGCAGCCCTGAGACCGCGCATCGCCCCCAAAGGACTCGCCAACTGAACGCTGGCCACCCCTCGGCGCTTTGCTTTCCGGTGGGTCAGCAATCCGCAGCAGTAAAACCGCGCTCTTAGAGGTAGCGATTGCCTCCAAAGGGCGAGAATCGGCTTCGTCTGCCGCGCAGACTCCTAACTAACGAGGCCCTGCCCCAGACCCATCGAACGGTGGCTGAGCCTGTCGAAGCCACCCCGAGGTCCCTTCGACATACTCAGGAACCGTTGCCAGTGAACTTGACCTGCGCGAGCAATGTTTCGGAGGCCAAGGTCTCTAGGGCCGCGGGGCGGAAGTGCTAGCCTGCCGCGTCCGCATGCTCCACCCGCCCCACCGGCTCGACATCTCGCTCGCACAACTGGCGCGGGCCGCGGCGGGGTCGCGGTCGCGCGACGGCGCCGCCGCGGCCGCGGGGGTGGAGGCCCTGTGGGACCCCGCGGGCCGCGCTCTGGCCTGCCTGTCGGTGCGCTCGGGCTTCGACCTGCTGCTGGGCGCGTTGCAACTGCCGGCGGGCACCGAAGTGCTGGCCTCGGCGCTGAACATTGACGACATGGGTGCGCTGGTCGCGACCCACGGCCTGAAGCTGGTGCCGCTCGATGTCGACCCCGAGACTTTCGCCCCGCGGCCGGAGGAGTTGCGGCGCGCGGTTACGCCGCGCGCGCGCGTGCTGCTGCTGGCCCAGCTCTTCGGCGGCCGCCACGACCTGTCGGCGCTGGCGCAGGAAGCCCACCAGCATGGCCTGCTGGTCGTCGAGGACGCGGCCCAGGCCTTCTGCGGGCTACCGGCTGCGGACATCGCCGGAGTGGACGTCACGTTGTGGAGCTTCGGCACGCTGAAGACCGCGACCGCGCTGGGCGGCGCGATCATATCGGTGGCCGATCCGGACCTGCTGGCCCGCATGCGTACGCTTCAGGCAAGCTGGCCCGAGCAGCGGCGCGGCGCCTACCTGGCCAAGGTGGCGCGCACAGTCGGGCTCGTGGTCGCCCAGCGGCCCGCGGTCTACGGCGCTCTCGACAAAATCGGCGCGGCCTGCGGGGTGTCGACGGACGCGGTCGTGCGGCGGCTGACCCGCGGTTTTCCCGCCCGGGACACCGCCCGGCTGCTGGCCGCGTTGCGGCAACGCCCGTGCGCGGCGCTGCTGCGCTTCCTCACCCATCGCCTGCTCCGCTTCGACGCGCAGCGACTGGAGCGGCGACGAGCCGCCGGCGCTCGCGTGCTGGCGGCGCTCGGCGAACGCGCCATGGGCGCCCGTATGCAGCGGCCCAGCAGTTGGCTGGTGGCCGCCCGCGAGCGCTCGCCCGGCGACCTGCGCAGGCCGTTGCTGGCCGGAGGGTTCGAGATCTCGGACGCCTCGAACGTGGTCGCTTTCGGCGGCGCCGAGGCGCGACGACTGATCGACGGGATGGTCTACGTGCCCGCCTACCCGGAGATGGGCGAATCGGCGCTCGGCTCGCTGTGCGCGCTCTTGGCGGCGGCACCGCTGGACGCGGCTCCGCAGGCGGCCCCGGGCAACGAGTACCGGGCGGCGCACAGCGCGAGGTAGTCCGCCTCCTCGCGGCGCCAGCGCGCGGCGTCCCAGCCCAACTCCTCCGCGCACAGCGCCGCCACTCTACCCAGCACCGCGCGGCCGCCCTCGGGCAGCAACAGGCCGAGCCGCACCCGGCGCAGCAACAGGTCGTCGAGGTGAACGACGGACTCGGCGCGGGCGGCGAAGCGCAACTCGGCCCACGATACGGGCGCGCCCGCGATCCCCTCGAGCTCTCCCGGGCGAGCGCAGGCCAGAACCGCCGGGGCCTCGCGGCCGTGGCTTGCCACGAGCCGCGCCCAGGTCGCGGGGTGGACCGTCCCGACGGCTTCCACTGAGGTCGGGCGGTCGCTCGCCGCGGGTGCGAGCGACAGGGCGGCCGGCGGCGGCAGTACGCGACGGGCATGGTCGAGCACCTGGCAGCCGATGCGGCGGAATGTGGTGAGCTTGCCGCTCGCTACCGTCAGCAGGCCCTGCTCATCCCACATCACGTGGTCGCGGGCCTCGGCGGACGGGCGGCCCCCCGTGCCCAGCACGCCGCGCACCCCGGAGAACGTCGCCATCACGTCCTCGGGCCCCAGCCGCAGTCCCGGCAGCTCCGCCGTCAGGCCCGCGAGCAGGTAGTCGACCTCGGCGCCGGTGATCCCGGGCTCCTGGTCGAGCGGCGCGCGATGGTCGAGGTCCGTGGTGCCAACCAGGCTGACGCCTTGCCACGGGATCACGTAGATCGGGCGGCGGTCGCGGACGTGGTGGAGGGCGACCGCGTGGCGCACCGGCAGGCGCTGCGCCGGGATCACGAGGTGACTGCCGCGCAACGGCCGCAGGCGCGGCGCCGAGCCGAGCTTCGCGCGCAGCCCGTCGGCCTGGGCCCCGGTGGCGTTGACGACCACGCCCGCCCGCAACTCGCGCTCCTCTCCGGTCAGCCGATCGCGCACGCGGGCCCCGCACACGCGGCCACCGGCGGCGTGCAGCTCGACGGCCTCGACTTCGTTGATCGCCACGCCGCCCGCGCGCCGACCCTCCGCCAGCACCCGCAACACGAGCCGGGCGTCGTCGGTGCTGGCGTCGTCGAAGGCGACCGCGCCGACCAGGCCCAGGGGGTCCAGGCCTGGCACCATCGCCTGCGCCTCGGCCGGCGGGTGGAAGCGGTGGGTCCAGCGTAGCGTGCCCATCGCGTACGCCAGTGAGGCGACCTCGAGCTCCCAACGCAGCGTCGGGCGCGTCGCGCGGGCCACCGCTACGAAGCGCAGCGGCGCGACCAGGCCGGGCAGCTCGCGCAGCAGGCGCTCGCGCTCGCGCACGGCCTCGAGGGTGCTGAAGAGCCGGCCCTGGCGCAGGTACCGCATGCCGCCGTGGACCAGCTTGGAGGAGCGGCTCGAGGTGCCCCAGGCGAAGTCGCGGCGCTCGACCAGGGCGACCTGGAAGCCGCGGCGAGCGGCCTCGGAGAACACACCCGCGCCGACGATGCCGCCGCCGATCACGAGCAGGTCGAGCGGACGATCGAGGCGATCCCACGCCGCTCGGCGGGCGTCGGTCGCGGGCGTGGCAGAGCCCGGCAGCATCGGGCGGCACGTTAACACGCGGGCCTCCGACGGGTGTGCGACATGCTTGTGGGTGGAGAGCGTCAGTTCGCGCCAGGCGAAGCGGTCCGATAGTAACGAGGTGGTCGGGCGGTCGCGGAGGGATGTCCGCATTGATGGGCCCGCCGAGCCTGTCAAGGCGTCGAAGGGACCAGCGTCGGAGGTGGCTTAGCCACACTGCGCGCTGCTCACGGAGTTCGTTACCACAGCGAGCAGTCTCATCCGCTCCTGGCAACTGGGGCAGACGAGCAGCGCGAAGGCCGGCCTTGGGCCACGCCTACCAAGGAGCGTGTTTCATGCCGCACCTCGCGTAGTGGGACTGTCGTTGAGCATTCCCGCAGGGCTTGTGGCGGGGATCTCATCTTGTGACGTCGGCCAATACCATTGTCTATGATCGTTGCAGCACGCACCCGCTGCGGACCCCGGGCCTATACTGCGACTCGTGAAGACCGGTATGGGCCCGCCGCTCCCATTCTTCGCGAGGCCCCGGTTTCTCAGCGATGGCCTGTGGCCGCTGGCTGCCGTCGCCCTCGTGACGGGCCGCCTGTGGGTCCTCCAGAGCGACTACCCGACCGGGTACGACGGCGGCAACTGGCTGCTGCTGGGTCGCATGCTGCTCGGGAATCCGGCTTCACCCGTGGCCCCCTCGGCGCTCATCTATCCGCCGCTCGGGCCGTTGTTGATGGTCCTCGGGGACCGGACGATCGGCGGGCTGCTCTCGGCCCGACTGTTCGGCGTGGCGAGCGTCGTCGCCGTGATGCTCGCGACCCATGTCGCGCTCGTCGGAGACCGGGTGCGGCCGTGGGCCGCGGCCCTCGTCTCGCTCATCGTGGGATGCTCTCTCCCCGTCGTCGCTCAGGTGTGCTCGGGCGGTTTCCCGCAGAACCTCGGCCTCGCCTTCGGGATCGTGGCCGTGTGCGCCGCCGCCCGCGCCGTCGACACGGGCACCCGCGGCCAGGCGCGGCTCGGCGCAGTTGCCCTCGTCGGCACGGCGCTCAGCCATCATGCCTACTACGTCTGGACTCTGTGCGTCCTGGTGGTGCTCGCCGTGTCGTGGCGTCGCGCGCCAGAGGACGCCGTTCCCCCGCCCTGGCGCACACTGATGCGGCTGGCGCTGCCCTCGCTCATTGCTTTCGCGCCGATCGCGATCACCCTGCTGCGCGAGGGGTACGAGCCCCCCCTCAATCCTGGCGCCAAGATCGTCGACGCCGTCGGCTACTACGGATTCGGCCGCTCCGGATGGCAGCTGTTGCCGTTGGTTGCCTTAGCGCTGCACGGCCTGCGTCAGGGCCCGCGGCCGGGGGATCGGGCGCTGTTTCACGCTGCCGGAGCCCTCGCCGCCACCGGCCTCTGGTCGTTCATCTCGACACACGAGCCTCGACTACTGCCCCTCGTCTGTGTGGGCGCGGGGCTCGGGGTCGGCATCACGCTCGAGCGGACCGCGCGCTCCCGCTTCGGGCCTGTGACTCCGGTTCTTGCAGTCGGGGCCACAGCCGCGTTCCTCGCCGCAGCGGACGACGATGCGGCGACGAGGTTCGATCGCGCGCGCGTCATCGACGGAGCCTATGTTCAGACGGCGACCTGGATCGACGGCCGTCGGCCGACAGGCCTCGTCTTCGTCAATGCCGACCTGATCGGCTTCCCGGTCGGCTGGTGGCTTGCGGGCCTCGTCGAGGCGCCCGTAGTGGCCGGCGTCGACGCGAGGTTCCAGGCCTTCCCGGCCGCGCGTCCGCTCGGCGCGGCCGTCGCCCGGGTCTTCGAGCCGGGCCTGACGTGGCCCCTGGCCGCCCAACGCGCGAGCGAGAGCGGCGCGACGTTGCTGGTCACCCGCAAGGCCGACTACCCAGACTGGACAGAGTGGGCGCGCGCAAGCCGTCCCGCCTTCGAGAACGACTCGTTCGTCGCCTTCGACGTCCTTCCGAAGCCCGGGCCCGAGGCGCGCTCCCGGTCCTCGCCGCAGTGACGCGACCGCGCGGAGGCTTCCGCCGGTCCCGGCGGGCGCAAAGCGGCGCTGCTCGCGGCGGCACGCTTCGACTCACGTCGTTCGTTCCTTTATGCTCGCCTGGAGCAGGGGCCTTGACCCGTGCCGCTCGGGACAGCGGAAGACTGGCGCTCGGCTGGTGCGGCCTTGGCGGCGCGATGGTTGGATTCGCGCTCCACTACTTCCACGTCTTCTGGTTCAGCGCGACGCTGCCGACCTTGGCCCACGGGGTCTGACGGGTACTCCGGGACTGCGATCAACTCGGAGCGGTGCGGCCAGAGGCAGGCCTCGATCCAGGCGGCGAGGCTCGCGCCGAGAACGACGGTGATGGACATGTCCCCGAGCAGCAGCACGCCCTTCGGCCAGTGGAATCCCCATGAGGTCGTCATCATCGGCGCTCCCGTCACCAGCGCGAGCAACGCCGCGATCGCCATCACCGCCGGCCGAAAGCCTCGCCAGCCCGGGTAAGGGCCCCACCACAGGAGGGCCCCGACCAGAACCGGCAGCAGGAAGACCAGGCGGTAGTCGTGCGAGGCCCCAACCAGGAAGGGCGCCAGCAGGACGCCGCTCCCGCCCAGCACCAGGTTCGCACCGAGCGCGGGGGCGGAGTCGATCGAGGGATCGCGGGCCGCGGGCAGCACGCTGAGCGCGGCGATGAGGACCAGCAGTCCGATCCCGCAGGCGCGATAG
>Ga0163144_10009663_pt1 | contig 20690 bp, 17 predicted proteins | sample OliLak19BULKMAT1_FD_123175 | JGI IMG/M metagenome (GOLD analysis project Ga0163144, IMG submission 123175) | Freshwater microbial mat bacterial communities from Lake Vanda, McMurdo Dry Valleys, Antarctica - Oligotrophic Lake LV.19.BULKMAT1 | ecosystem: Environmental > Aquatic > Freshwater >... | reverse complement strand
TTACATAGTTCATAATCTTCTCCTTTGTGTGTTAGTTAGGATTGCTTAGTCATCGCAGTCTTAAACGCAGCCTCCGCAGCCTCCTTCGCAGCCCACGCAGCCTCCGCAGCCTCCCTCGCAGCCCTCAACGTAGCCTCCGCAGCCTTAAACGCAGCCTCGTACTCAGCCCCCGCAGCATTACACGCAGCATCATATGCATCCGTTGCAGCACCAAACGCGGCACTGTACTCATCCTCCGCAACCTTCAACGCAGCCTCATACTCAGCCTTCAACGCAGCCTTCGCTTTTACAGAGTTCATAATCTTCTCCTTTGTTTGTTAGTTAAAATTGCTTAGCCAACTTAGCATCCGCAGCCTCACACGCAGCATTAAATGCATCCGCAGCATCACCCAACGCAGCACTAGGGTCTTCTGCATCCCATGCAGCATCCATCGCAGCCGTGTATTCAGCCCTCGCAGCCACCAACGCAGCCTCGTACGTAGCCTTCGCTTTTACAGAGTTCATAGTCTTCTCCTTTGTGTGTTAGTTAGGATTGCTTAGTCATCGCAGTCTTAAACGCAGCCTCCGCAGCCTCCTTCGCAGTCTTAAACGCAGCCCATGCAGCATCGTATGTAGCCTCCTTCACAGCCTCCTTCGCAGCCCATGCAGCCTCGTACTCAGCCTTCGCAGCCTTACACGCAGCCTCGTACTCAGCCCACGCAGCAGCCCACGCATCGTACTCAGCATCCAACTCAGCCTTCAACTCAGCCTTCGCTTTTACAGAGTTCATAATCTTCCCCTTTGTGTGTTAGTTAAAAAAAATGTGCACTATTGTGCCTGAAGACCCCACACCACCATGGTGTAAGTTCTTCTTATTAATAGTCTTATACCCAGAAAATGGCCTATTTTACAAAAATAGGGGTGTAAAAAACCGCCCGCAGCCTTTGGGACTACGAGCGGTTACATTTAGGTGATGCAAGCGTAAATGCTAGATAATGCCCTCTAACTTCTGCTCTCCAGGCTCACTAGCCTGAAACGTATCCACGGCATACTCCTTCTGGTCATACCCCAGTTTAGAGATGTCGCAAACCCACACACGCTGTCTTTGGCCTTCTGGCGTTCTAACAAGCTTCTGAGACCGACCATCACTATCAGTCTCTACCAGGATGCCCTGGCTCTTCAACTGCCTTCCAATCGAACGTACGTCTCCTGGTAGGTTAATATCTCTGATGCTTTTAGCTGCCTGCCACGTTAACTCTGGATAGAGGTTCACCTCCCCTTTGTTCTTCCCAACAAACCCGATCACCTTTTTAGTGCTGTGCTCGAATCTATGGATCACCTTTATAGAGACCTCTCCTGAATCAAGAAGTTGACGCAGAAGTCTTAAGAATACCCAACCATTTTGCTCCTCTTCGCAGCGGTTAGACATGCTCCATAGCAGCTCCTCAGCGTACTGAGCGTGCTCTGTAACAAGCTCCTTAGCCTCTTGGTGGCTTAGGATGTCGTGGTGCTGCATAAAGGTAACAAACAGATTGTAGGAAAGATGGTTTAGCGCCAGGTTGTAACTAAGTCGGCTGGAATTCTGAAGATGGCTACTGCTGCTGTGTAACTTGTCAAATAGCTTATGGTAGTGAGACCTGATCTCCTCTTTGTCTTGATTCAAAAACCAGTTGATATAGCGTGCGGTGACCCCACTGTATTTGGTTTTCATCGCAACACACTTCGTGTAGTTATCTTGGGTCTTCACCGTATCCTGCTTGTCAGTCTCAATCAAGATACACCTGGCCACCATAGAGGCTTCCGACGTTAGAAACTGTTCTCCGGTCATCATCATGACCGACCTGACACCCTTAGCCTTACTCTGCATCTGGTTTCTATTCATCTTGATAGAAGAATCGTCTCCGTAGCTGTACTGAATAGCCTGCTTAACTGCGTTGGTTTGTTCGTTGGTAAGCCCCTTGTAGTCGTCAACTGCTAGCAGCGCATCTTTGAAGTCATACCCAACGTCGATCACCCCTTTTGCAGAGGACTGCAGAGTAAGGATCTTGTCAAAATCCCCCCAGAAGCACTGCATGATCTTGGTCAACGCCGTCTTGCCGGCACCGGTTAACCCCTCAAAAAATAGTGTCGGCTTCTGTGTAAACGCACTCCCCAAAGGTCCCAAAATAATAGGTAACAGCGTATGCCCAAGTGCTACGGTAGTCCACTTTCTAGGCCAGGCATTTAACAGCTCAGCTTTGATATGAAATAACGTCTCTCTGAAAGTCTCCTCGTCTATGATTGAGAAATCCAGGTACTTTGCATGGCTCTTACGAGAGAGGTCGATCTTCTTCTCAGAGTTAGGGCGAACACCGTCTTTGTCCACGATCACACTTGGCATGATGTAGGACTTTCCAGCCCCGTACCAACCCTGAGTTAAAAACCAAACCTCGTTTTCAATACCCTGCTTATCAGACCACCCCATGGCCGCCTGGCGGATAGCGGGGATGTTTGCCTTCATTACGTTGAAAGCTGGCCCAAGAAGGGATACGAAGAAAATGCAAAACTCCTTGTCATCAGTCCACTTAGACGTAGAGATCTCGAACTTCTTTTCCACGCCAAAGGTTTTAACGATACCGTGGAAGTTAACCTCTACCTCTCTGTCTTCGTCGACATAGGTTTTCACCGAGTCCACGAGGATGTCCGTCTTACACAAAGCAAACTCTTTATCTTTGGTCCGGATCATCTTTTGAATTGCGTAGCCGTAAGGCTCCTTTTTTACGTAGATGTTGTCATCCACCTGAATGGAGTTCTTGCGGTTAGCAACCGTCTTAGTAACCTCAGAGCTAACCTGGTCAGCAGCTTCCGTAAAGATCTTTGCAACCTCTGCGATGCGTCCGAGCTTCTGCTCTTTTATGAACTTTCTAAGTTCTTTTTGTTGCTCCTCGTCGAACACTTGAGCCCTGTAGGCGATGTTCTTGAGATGCTTTGCACGCTCTTCCTTGTCGGCGATGTCTTTAAGGGCCACAACTTCGCTCATTAGCTTTTTAAGGAAGTCATCCCCAGCACCAAATGCATAACGTACAGGTGACGGCTCAGGCCAGCGGTCCATAGGAAGATCGCTTCTGACAACCGTTTGACCCTCAACGGTCTCCACTGGCGGCTTCTTCTTAAAGCACTGGGTCCCGGCAACGCAAAGGCCCTTCTCTTGAAGAGTTCTGCACGTCCAGGGGGCGTAGTCCTTCTTGAGTGAGTGCTCAAGCTGTTTCATGTCAGAGTCAGTTTGACCCCAACCTGGAACATTCTTGGAAAACAACGCGATCCCGTCAAACGTACGCATAGCGAGATGGTACAGAGCAAACCCTTCATCATGGGTTGGCGTAGTGCCAGCAATGCACTTATCCTTGATTTTGCGAAACGCCGCGCAGCCTTCTAGGACTTTCTCGATGGATCCGGAGATAGGAGGTTGCCACTTCCCGCTGCGGTTTCCAGCGTTCTCTGATATATAGCGTCCTGCACCGTTTCCGTTAGAAGCTGGACCGTCCTCATGAACGACAATAGCCTCTGCTTCAATCAAAGCGTCGAGCTGTGCAGCCGTAGCTTTTGGGACTGAAGCAAGGTGTTGCCACTGCGCTTCAATCATGGCTTCTTCGGACATCCCTTTACCAATCCAATTATTGTCTTTGGTGACAAACCCGTTACGCTCTTTGATAAATTGCGGAACGATGATCGGAGTCTTGATACCGTTACCCAGCCCAGAAGAGCTCGTGTAGCTCTGTTTAGGAAAGATCTCAGGGATAGACTTGATGTTATGACGAAGGTAATCCATGAAGCCTACACGGTCGTATGCTTCCCAAATGATCGCCCTAAACTTGTTGGCTGCGTAAAACTCTTGAAGAAAGATGTACACATGAAAGCCATTGGTCGTCGAACGGGCTACCCCGCAAGGGATACCCCACTTGTCCATCTGGTCGATGAACTTCTTAACATCATCCCAAGCATAGCCTTTGTCTTCCTTGCCAGGCTTAAGGTCAAAGTCGACCGCCCCAAACTTAACAGTGCCGTCGGTTTGAAGGACGTACTGAATTTGTGGGGTGTCACTTCCAGTGATGTGCTGGATAACTGTCTCGTCTGATACAGGGACGTACTGCTTGTGCTCGCAGCTGTCACAGCCCACTCCCGTCTTGTTTTTTAGGTGGCACGGCGGTTTCCAGAAGTTTGCACACTTTGGCGCATATCCTGATTTCTTCGTTCCGTCATCAGCTGTTGATGACCAGTATCTTCCGAAGACGTCTTGTCTTCCGAAGAACCGTTCTTTATACAGCTTCAATTTCTCTTGTCTGTCCATCGTCCCTCCTAGTTGGCTTGGTGTTAATTGTTTTGATTAGATTCGGGTACTTTTCTTTCAGCTGCGCCGCAAACTCTCTGGCGAGTTGTGTAACGTCCTCCTCTTTTGCCGAAGGGTCTATCAACTGTGCCTGTAGCCGGTGCTTCCTTTGAAGCGTCTGATACATGTAGTTGTCGATACTTTCCCGGCATAAAAGGTAATACACGAACATGGCATTTTTCTGGCTTGCCCTCTCAATGCGAGCTACTGCTTGATAGTCTTCTTCTGCGGAGAAGCTTATCGAGTAGAACACCATGTAGTGGGCCATTGTCAGTGTGATGCCGTGAGCGGCGGACTTGGGGTGCAGAAAGATTAGGCGAACGGACGGGTCTTTGATAAACGCATCGATATTAGCCATGTTCTTTGCTGAAGAGTTCCCCCCATATACGGATACAGGATTTAAATCCTTATACCTCTCAAGTAGCAGCGTAAACTCGTGTTCAAACTGGGCAAAAATAACAACCTTGTCTTGCTGGTCTATCTCTTCGTAAAGAAGACAGTCGAGTGCTTCGAGCTTGGGGTTATGCGCCCCGAGGTTGTGTGCAACTTTTTCTAGGTCGTAGAGAAAGCCACCAGTTATTTGCCTGAACTTTGAAAACAGCGCCAGAGCGACGGACACCGCGATGGTGTCGCCTTCATCAAGTATTGTAAGGAACTCTTCTGCCAGCTCCTTGTAATGCTTGTCTTGCTCTGCCGACATAGCGACCTTGCGGGTGAGCATAGTCTTAGCGGGCAAGTCATCCAAGTGATCACGGATCTTAACCCTGTACGATAGTGGGGCTATGATATCAGTGATCTTTGGGATGCTGCTGGCTATCATCTCCCAAGTCCTAGGGGCGTTGGGGTCGTCTTCTTTACCAAAGACCACCTCTTTCATGTAGATGCTTCTAAAATCAGAGAACTGTCTTTCAAGGAAGATGCCAGTAGGGTCTAAGAACTTAAATTGACCCCAAAGGTCTTGCGGGCCATTCGGTGCAGGCGTGCCGGACATGATCACTCTCCAGTTAGCGTGCTCGGAGACTCTGGACAGAGCTCTTCCGAAAGACCCTCCTTTCATGCCTTCTCTTAGTCCACGAAAGCTTTTAAGCACGGTGCTTTCGTCTACGATAACCTTTTCAAACTTCTTTGCAGCTAACGCCTCTTCATAGATCGCTACCCCTTCATGGTTGATAAGGTAAACGTCAGCGTCTTCTTCGAGAAGCCTTGCGATCTTCTCTTTGCGCTTGTAGTTACTAGGGACCCAAAGGCATACGATTTTTAAGTCGGTGAACTTCTTTGCGTCCTCTAACCACCCAGAGTAAAGAGTTGCAATCTTTCCACAGATCAGAGTTTTCCCTCGAGGGACTACTCCAGACTTGATGTGGTGTTCCGCTGATACTAATGCCATAAATGTCTTGCCGCAGTTGTGTACAACAATCCCGTTAGCCACAAAGTTTCGGTAAGGATCCTCGCACACGATGTCGTAGGTCATCTCCTCCCCAGCATCTACCACCGACGTAACCTTGGCCGTTTCTGGCAAACCGTGTAAAAAGTTCTCGTAACCCTTCGTGTGTAAAACCCTGTGCTCTCTGCTACCTATAACCTCTAGATTGCTAGTACTTTTGCTTTTATGCCGCACGAGGTTGTCTACAGTTACGTCATCGAGCGCAACTAGGTCTGCCATCTGCACCCAACCCCTGGACGTGTGGATTTCATGGTCAGCAGTAGCTTTTAGCGTCCTGCCGTCCTCCAAGGTAAGTAGCTTTACCGGCTTTACGCCTTGCTGAACAACGTGCTGAATAGGGTGGAGACGGATTCCATCCTCTTTCAAAGAACGCACTTTTGTTTTTACACTGTGTCGTCTATTACCCCTACTGCACTCTTGATTCTCGTACATCTGGGCTATAGTCATAGCCCTCATGACGCCAGCTCGGTTATACCGAATAACGGTATCACCGGAGAGGCACCCACAGTCTGCAAACATGGGAAGCCGTTCTACCTGGGTTAAAAGCAAAGTGCCAAGGTGCTGATAAGGCGCTAATGGCTTAACTTTGTAATCTATGCTTTGAAGGGCTGTAGACGGAGAGCCTTTAATCTCGGCTGCCCTTTTCTTCACCCCAGCAAACCAAGACCACTGTTTTCTTAGGTCTTCAACCCTCTCTTGGCCAGCAGTGCAGCGGATTTGTCCGAATTGCTTTTTAAGCCGAACTAAGTTATTTGCACTGAGCGTCATAAGGAAAGCGTCAAGCTTTTCATTATACTTAGCCACTGGGGCGATATGTGTAAGGTAGGGCAGAACGTATCTTGGGTCTGCTCTAAGTAAGGCGGGAACTTCTGGTGGTGCGACCCCACCCCATTTAATGGCAATGGCGTCTTTGAAGACGAAAAATGTATTTTCCATAATAGGTTTCTGTATCTCCGGGAATGTATCATCGTGTTAGTAGTAGTTGCTTCTGCTTGTGTGGGTGATGTGCACAGTTTAAAACCGAGCACCTCTCACACTTGTCACGGCCACCCAAATCTTTAATTCGAGGGTGGTCGTTGTAAGTCACACAGTTGTTGCACAGGCTTTTTATTTTATCAGTGCTGGGGTCTCTTACGTCAACTAGGCAATGAGAAACTATTCCACAATCATCACACTGGGCTCTTTCTTTTTCAGAGATACTCAATCTTTTAAGGGGGATAGGGCTTCCGTTTGCAATCGCACCACGAACGAAAGTTACGTCCTCTGGTTTTACCTCGGTTGAAAACGTCTCATTTTCGTCAGTGACAAAGTAACTTTTTTCTGAACTACCTCTAAAACACTCAAGTTGTAACCTTGCGAGGTTGTCCTCAACTCCTTCTTGGGAGCCGGTTAGCCATTTTAAAGAGGCTGCAACTATTGCTGCAGCCCATTCTTGTGGAATTTGTTCATAAGGGATTCCGGCATTAACGAGTTGCCTGATCACCCCCGCCATCATTTTCGACCCAGGTTTGTACCCGTCCAATTTTTCTATCATAGATTTGTCCCCCGCTGCGGAAGTAGGTTTCAAGGGACTCTGATAGTTTCCCTATGGCCTTTCCGATTGATATTAATTTTTGTATGTCCCTCACCTCAAGCGGTGCGTGCACTGCGTTACTCAAGATGACCTGAGCGTCACGCATGGCTGCCACCTTGTCTTCCACGGGGCACATACGTACCCAGTCGGTTAATGCTAGCTCCATCTCCTCTATCTTTTTTAAGTCATGGGTTTTTGTTTTAGACGTAGGTCTACTTGTGTCTAGGTTGTCCAAATGCATTTCTCGCTGGTACCAGATATAGTCTGGTGACCCGAAAAAATTGTTCTTTGGCGGCGTCAGTGGTGTGTTGCAAACACCGCACGCTGCTGCCCTTACTGCTGGTAATTCATTTCCACATCGTGGACAAAATGCACTCTGACTTGCCGTTGCCATCTGAATCCTCCTAAAGTATGATTGCCTCCGGGAAACTTATACCTCAAAGGAGAAACATTATATGAAGCTAGGTCAAGCTGCAAAACAAACACAGGGCTCATTCGGCATTCCACCAGAAATGCACCCAGACAGGATGATCCCCCCACAGCAAGGCCGGCAGCAAGATTCAGCCGAAGATGATGATGGCGGCACCCCAGCCCAGAGTGCAGACTCTGGTTTTGATGTTGGAGACGAAGACGAAGACGAGGTTGACGCTGCACCAGCAGAAGCCTCTGACACTGCACCGAAGTCCCCTAGAAAAATTTTAGCTGAGATGGGTGTTAACCTTACTGGTCAAGATTGGTCTGATTATTATTACAAAGGGTACATGGAAAAGAAGGTTCTTGTTTCCGAGATCCCTGACGATGACGGGACACTAAAACCATTCCACGTCACATTCCGAACAGTGATTGCAGCACACGGCGACATGGCAGACTCACTTCTTGCTGAAGAGGTTGACGCTGGAAAAATGACGATTGACGGCGTGGGCACTCGCAGGGAAATGTGGAACCTCGCGTTTGCTGTTCAAAAACTGAACGGCATGCCAATCTGCAAAGATGTTCGCATCACGGACCCTAAGACCAAAGAAGTAAGCGTGGACCTGATGGCCACTGTCCGAGAGAAGCGCAAGATCCTTTCTCAGATGGCACCGATGGTACTTGACCGCATCCGTTCCAAGTACTGGACAATGGTGACGCAAGTTAGCCGTCTTATGGAGAACCCTAAGAACAATTTTTTAGACTAGCCCTAGACTCCCATACTGGCAGGGCTAGGGGGCAGTTACTTACTAAGGGGCTAGATCCGACTACGATGCTTGAGCGCCACGAGGCACTTGCTATCGAGGCGGTTTTGCACGAAAATTACGTCCGCTATATGACGACCCTTACTGTTGTTAATGCTATCATTACAGTGGGCAATCAAGTTGTATCCGCGCTGGCACCTGGGGGAACCCAGTCCACCGGAGACGCGCTTAAAAAGTCTATCGACGAGCTCAGACTGATTCTCCTACCTGGCGAGAAAGAGCGGGCAGCAGAGAAGCTAAGAGCTGTTAAAGAGACGCTCGAGCGGGAAGTGGCTAAAGGGCCATTTAAGGTCAAGCTGATGAGTCGTGGCAAAAAGGACAAGAAAAAGGGTAGCATGAAAGCAGACTAGTCACGTGTAAGGATCCGCCAGCATGAGCGAAGACGACTATTACGGAAATGGCCAGCCAGGCGGTGACCCTCAGGGGTACATGCCTGGCGGTATGTATAGCTCACCATCTGGCGGAGCACCTATGTACGGGGACGGGCAGTCGTCTTTAACAGACATGCGCACGTCTTATGGAAACGGTGCTTATCCCGGTATGCTTGCTTACGGTGCTGCGTCTGGGGTTAGTATCGTTGGGCAGGGTGCCTATATGGGCGCAGGCCGGATGATGGCGGATCTTGGGGGGATGATTCGTCCGATCTCCTACACCCCTCCAGCCCGAGTTTACTCTGGCTATGGCGGTCGCGTACAGCAGTCCACTACGTTCATGGGAAGTGTCGCATCAATGACGGGCATAAGAGATGCTCCACGTGGAACATCCCCTTACCTGTATGGGCTGAACTCTGCACATGATGCGGGGGAACGGGCAGGGCTTGCAGGGGCAGGCTTGGCTATGTCGGCTGCAACAATCGCTGCTGCTGATATTGGTGGCAGGCTTGGTGGGGCTGCTTTTGGCTTTGCTGGGGGTATCGCTGGCGGACTTGCCGGTTATGCTATTGCCGGTTATGCCACAGATAAAATATACGAAGGAGTCGCTGCCAGAAGGCAAACACAAGACTTCTTAGAGCGTACAAGCAATCAGTACATCGGATCTGGAAGTGCAGACGCTGACCCAAGGCTTGGTTCAGGTTTCTCCCGCCACGCTCGTCAAAACATCGGTGAACATATTCGTAAGATGGATACTGGTGACCGTATGCTAAACGGAGACGATCTGCAAGGAGTTCTTCAGGGTGCAACGAGCCTTGGGATGTTTGCAGGGACTAGCGGCGTTGAAGACTTTAAAAAGAAGTTTAAATCTATAGTTGAGAACGTTAAAGTTGTAACAACCACGTTAAACCAAACCCTTCAAGAGGGCCTTCAGACTATGAAGGAACTCAAAGGGGTAGGCATCCAAGAATCCGGTGCAGGGGCTGCGGTACTGCAGGCTCAAACTTACGGCAAGATGGCTGGAAGAAGCGCTACCGAGATGCTTGGGATGGGCCTCCAGGGCGCAGAACTCTTTAGGGGTACTGGCGTCACTATGAACATCGGCTTCCAGGCCAGCATGATGAACCTTGCGTCCGTTAGGGCGTCTAGGGACGCCGGCCTTATCTCGCAAGAAGCAGTTGCGCAAGCTGGCGGGGAAGAAGCACTGGCTCAACGTATGACCGGGAGTACATTAGCGTACACGCAGTCAGCCGTTGGCAGGGGCTTCGGTGCTATGTACGCAGGTGCCGGCGGAACCTTCAACCAACAAGCATTCATGGGTGCCCTTAACGGGAACATGGACATGGGGCAGGCATCTCTTAAAGCTGCAAGAAATATTGGCGACCCTAGGTCTATGATCGAGTACGAGGTAAACCAAGAGAAGATCAGGAGCGAACAGGGCAAGATGTTCGGAGGCAGAGGGCTAGACGTAGGGATGCTAAACGAAACCCTAATGCAAGCCAAAAGCATCTCTCGCTGGACTCACGCGGACATGGATACCTCAACGCTCTATACGCTAAAACAGCGAGGCGCGAGTGACATGGAGGCCAGGGCTCATCTTGCTGCGATAAAGAACCCAGAGGTCTTTTACAACTCCCAACAAAAAGCATCCCAGGCTGTTATGGAGCAGACGCTAGCAGACCAGGCGATGCGCAACACTCTGTTTTATAGGGTGGGGGAGCAGATAAGCGACGTAGCCAAAAACGTGGTTGACCCGGCATCCTCTCGCGTTATTTCTGGCTACAACTACGTGGCAGAGGGTACTGCCAAACTGTTCGATAGTAGGTATGTAGGTCGTACCAGCTACAATAAAGCAGGTACAGGTTACGAGGCGTTTGACAGCGATGCGGTTACCCCAGAGCAACGAGCAGCAGCCACCGGCGGCAACTCAAACATAGACAAAACTACGCTAGGTGCTAGAACGGCTGGCAGGGCACTTACAGGAGAGTTGCTCGCTGTTAGAGGAGATAGGTCGTCTTCGTTCTCTGATGCTGGCCTCTCTGTTTCTGATTACGGCATTAAGCGAGAAGGAGAAAACGAAATCACGCTTGACTCCTCTGGTATGGTAGGCCTAGGCCAAACCGCTGGGATGAGTAGGGCCAGTCTTGCTAAAATATTAAAGCAGTCTGAGAGTGTCGTGTCCAGGGATCAGGCGGTAGCTATGGAGGCTGACGGATCTCTTGTGGAACATCTAAAAAAAGCTAAATCAGGAATCGCGGGTATCAGGGATATTACTAAAGTAAACTCTATGACTGAGCTTGGCAAAGCTGTGTTCGGTGAAGGTGAGATGACCAGAGCCCAGTACGCGTCCCTAGTTCTTGCTACAAAAGGGATGACGAGGTTTGAGAAGGCAGCAGAGAGTGACCTCGGAGTAGCAACGGCTGCACAGTCGGTTAAACAAGACATTTACGCGGTTGGCCAAAGCGGTAGTACTGGAATAATAGATAAGGCCATGGAGGTTATCGACCCAAACAATATTCTAAAAGATTCAAAGACTAAAGGCCTTTACGCTAAAGCACTGCTGGCGAAGACCCCGGCTGATAGAGAAGCTGCCTTAAAGGCAGCGACTGAATCTGCCGTAAATTCCGGGAGGGTCGACGTATCGTCTCCGGAGTGGCTTAAGCTTGCTGCTCAGGCTGGCAGTGCAAGCCCAGACCAGCGCGCCGCTGCAACCACAGCAGACTTTGAGTATGGGGTTATGCGTGTTAGAGAGCAGAGTCTAGGGACCGACATTTTGGCCAAAGGGCTGGAGATCGGCCTTGCAAGCATCACGTCCATGAGCGAGGACGAGAAGAAGATGCTCATTTCCACCTCTAAAGAGGTTGGAAGCGGATCCGCAGCGGCGCTAGCAGTAGTTGCAAATAAAGACCGCTACGATAAAGTTCAGAAACTGCTTGCAGATAGCGGTTCTCATGGGAAGGTTCTGAGCGATACGCTTTCGCAAGTTAAAGGCTACCAGGTCCTTGAGGGTATTGGAACAAACGCCAGTACGGACGATCGCCGAAAAGCACTTGAGGAAGCCAACATCCCGTCTGGGATGCGTGAACAGGTTCTTGAAAATTTTAAAAACAAGGGTGCTAACGCTGGGGTAGAAGAATCCATCAGCGTCGCAAGAAAAGCAGCCGGCGATAATGGGTCGTCTACTGGATCAACCTCCAAGGACAACAGCGCTCAAGACACTTACGCATTACAGACAAACATGAATTTGGCTACCTTGGCGGCGTTTCAAGCCTTAACCTCAAAACTAGGAGGCATCAAATGACAAAGCTTAAAACTGACACAGACGTGACAGAAGGTATAATTAAAGTCTTTGAGGGGTTCAGAGGTGCAGCTTACAAAGACGCGACTGGCTCCGGGACTATTGGTTACGGGCATCTTTTACGGAAGCAAGATCAAGATCTCGCTAATAGAACTATTAGCGAAGAAGAAGCAAGCACTCTGCTCAGGGAAGACATCGACGCCCACAAGGCCGGTGCGATTAAAGGTCTTAAAAAGAAAGTCAACAAGAACCAAATGGCCGCGCTCGCGTCCCTAGCTTTTAATGAAGGGGCCTACGGGGTGGGCCTTACAAAAATTGTTGGGCTGATCAACTCCGGAGCAGATGACCGAGATGTCGCTCAGCACTTCCTAGGGATTAATAAGTCTAAGGGCGTGCGACTAGAAGCGTTGGCCCAAAGACGAGAAATTGAAGCCACGCTCTTCCTTACTGCAGAAGGAGGGACGGTAGATCTTTCAAGCTACGGATCAAAAAAGAAGGCAGCCTCCTCACTAGCAGAAGTAGTACAGGAGGCACCTTTAGTGGCGGTGGAGCCCAAATTACCGGAGGAAATTTCTCCGGCTCTAGAGACGGTGCAGCTTACGAAAACACCAGAATCCTCGCCGCCTGGAAAAGTATTACCCAAGAAATCAATGGGTCTGGTGTCCAGAATGTGGATGAAGCTACGTACCGTGATCGGCTAAGGCAGGAAGGGAGTGGAGTATGAGCTCGGTTAAATCAAGTAAAGCATACCTGTTTCACAGTGACCTCGGTGCGGTTATTCTTACGTTAAGCGACGTCGTTAACTTTGACGTCGAGGACGTAATCAAAAGTAGAGCGATCTCCCAGGCAAGGGTGATCCAGTTTTTAAATCAAGCTAAAAAGTCAAGCCCTAATGACACCAAGGGGGCTAGAACTATGAGCTCTGTATACACTAGCTCAGGAGAGGAGTTGCCGACCTGATGACTACACCTACAGAAGGCGGGAGCTCTCCAGCATCTCAGATAAATCAAGGTAAAACTCCGAACTCGCTTCAAAAAGGAGCGTCTTTGAGCATTAGCAACCAGCAGGTTACGGACATGCTGCTAGCCACAAACTACATCCAGACTGACGACCTGACAAACGGCCAGTTTGATGCAAGACTTGCAGACTGGTACAGATACGGGAAGCCGTCCAGTGTCTTCACCGATAATAAGTCAATATTTGATAGACAACCTAAAACTGTTGACCCTATGGACCAAGAAGAGCCAGCGTCTCTTAGGGTTTTTGGAAAAAATAGAAGTAAGGGTAGCGGCGACATTGAGCTGGTCCCGCCGTTCACTAAGCTGATTCTTGAGGGTATGACCGAAGGGCACGCCGAGCGCACGCAGATCGTGGAGACCTTCGGTACCTTTTACGTCTTTATGTTTGGGGAAAGACCGCCCACCTATAACTTCTCTGGGACTTTGATAAACGCAAAGGATATAAACTGGAGAACTGACTTTCAGTTTTATTATGATAACTACCTGCGCGGTACCAAGTGCGTCGAAAATAATGCACGCCTTGTTATGACTTATGGTGGAAGACAGATTGAGGGCTTTATGATTAACTTTCAAACACAGACGGATGCCGCTCTGGAGATGGGTGTTAAGGTAAGCTTCCAAGTGGTCGTTACGAGCAGGCTTGCTACTTTAAACAAGTCCTTGGACTTCGGCATCTTGGTAAAGGGTGGCAAACAAACCTCTGATGATAGCATTACTAAACTGCTAGCTGACATCGCGGGGAAAGAGGGTAAGGGGCTGTCAGCCCCTGCCACAGACCAGGCTAACACAGAGGCAACAAGGGTGATGGCAGGAGGACCTGCTTCTGGGGCGACAGCTGCCCCCTCTGGCCTGGCAGACTTTAATGTAGCGTAAGTAAGGGTTATAAGTGGTAGGGGCTAAAGGAGAAACATGGCAGTAGGTCGTCCGTTAGGCGCAAAGCTTTTTATCGAAGGAAGAGAGGTCCCATTTCTTGGGGCCTCGATGGTTCATACCGTCGGGCAAGCATCTATTGCTTACATAGACCTAGTACCACACGCTACTATCAATAACATAAAACCAAGAACACACGTTGAGATATCAGTAAGAGACTATAACGACAAGGAAAACGACTTCCCGTATGTCCACGCATGGGACGGTGAAGTGTTTGGTTATTCTTTTTCAAAAACCCCGGGAAACAGATCGTTTTCAATCTCATGTATAGACCTGTCAAGCTACTGGGATAACGTTCTGTCATACTTCGTTAACCCTACTACCTCGCTTGGAAAAGGCGGGAACTTTATGTCAGGCATTGGACTTGACGCTAATACCGCAGCAGCGAGCGGCATCAAGATCATTGCGACATCAGACTCCCTAACCTCTCTGCTTTATCAGACCATAGAGAATGAAACTAAGGACAAGGACTTTCTCACGGGGTTTGTAAAAGTTTACGACACGATCAGTAAGGTGAACGTATTTTATAAGACTGCGGAAGCAAGGCTTCGCATCTATGAGCGCACTGTTGTTAAGTCTAGTAACCGGCTAAAACAGCTGCTTGATGAGCAGCAAGCCCTTAAGTGGTTTCAGGGGGTTGTAGGTGGTAGCTTTGGTGGGTTTTCCACCCTACGACAAGTAGTGCAGGAACTTATGGGCGCTATCTTCCATGACTTTACGTCCGTACCTTTTGCAGCAAGAGTGGAGAGTACAACCCTCAAAGGCAAGTCTGTGTATGCAGACAGTCAAAACAAAAAGTACACGGTAGGGCAGTTCATATTTAAACCAAACCTCTACATGATCCCTCCTCCTATGTGTAATGTTTTCTTTCCAGATGAGTACTCCAACTTTCAATACTCCAGGAACTTTTTCAAAGAGCCCACCAGACTTATCTATAAGCCAGAACTCCCAACCCGTCTTAACACCGGGGGGATAGTCCTAGGCTATCAGTTTGAGCCGCCTAGTTACCAAAACTTTATGATAGGGAAGCAGGCTGCGGTTAACTTCGGGGGAGCAGATGACCTTGCGGCGGCTGACCCCACTATCGGTCACTACGGAGATGACGATAGTAATAGTGAGACTAGTCAGACTAATAATAAAAAGGTCCAGGAGGCCCAGTTCCTCACCAACGAGGAAAGCATGAAGGGCGTGTGGATGGCCATCGAAAGTATGATGCCGGCCGCTACGACATTTAGGCAGGAGGTTGGTAGTGACGGCGGGATCGACAAACTAAAGTTTATTCAGCAGATCTCAAAGTACCTTTTTTACAAGAAGCGTTTTGAGAACAGGTCTCTTCAAATTACAAGCCACCTAAAGCTTTCAGTGGTCCCTGGTTTTAACATCTTGCTTCTTGATGACAGCGACTCTAATCAGAGTACGCTTGCCTACTGCTCTTCAGTTACGCATAGGATATTTGCTACCGAGGGCGGGTATACAAACGTCCAGCTGTCATACGCAAGGTCGGTCGAAGAAGAGAAAAACGCGTCTAACAACGGATCAGAGCCGGTGATACCGCCGTGGTTTGATGAGAACATTTTTGGAGGGGTTGCCGCCCCCCCAGAGTCCACTTCAGCAAAGAGTAAAGTAAAGGGACGCGGACCTCAATACGTGTCTCCTCCCAGAAGTGCTCTGTCTAACTACTACCAAGGGCTTTTGGGCGGGAAGGGCTACAAGGCCCTCACAGACTACTACTCAGAGGAACGAACTACTTTAGGGGCGACTTCGCAGCTTTTAGCTGACTACCAAGAGCAAAAGGCCCAAGGGAGTGCGGCCCTACAAGACTTTATCGCAAAAGTTACAGGAAGAGATTACATAAGGACTAGAAATTTTTTTGGATTTCTGGGCGCCAAACTCCCCGATGCAAAGCAAAAAAACGCAAATGTCTTCTCTCCAAACGCTAAGTTTGCCGAGATCCCACTTGCAACAGACCTGCGAAACTCAAGCTTCAATAACTTTACTGGTGGGGCTTTTGATACTGCAAACAAAGACTTCGGTACTATACTAAAAATAAAGCTAAAAGTGATCGACTCCTACCAAACAGTATTAAAAGAGCTAAGAGGATTCCGTGGCTAACGAAAGAAAAATAAACGAAAACGAAATATTTAAGAAGTGGCAGGACACGCAGGACACTAACCACTTCCAGACGTTGTATACGTCTATGAAGCCTTTAATTTACGACGCTGCCCGTAAGGCCTCTTATGGGTCCAATCTCCCGGAGAGTGCTCACCGCATTTGGGCTGCTCAAAGCTTTTTTGACGCCCTGAGGACATACAAGCCTACGTCTGGTGCATCTCTTCAGACACACGTATACGGTGCGGTACACCAAAAGGCTAAACGCCTAAACTACCTGTACCAAAGCCTTGCCTACAAACCAGAACCTAGAGCCATGCAGGTAGGCGTGTTTCAAAATGAGCATGCAAACCTTAAAGAAACCCTAGGCAGGGAACCGACGGATCATGAGCTTGCGTCCAAACTAGAATGGGCTGTAAAAGACGTCGAGCGTATTAAAAAAGAGACCCATAGCGAGCTTGCTATGGGCGAAGGTACCGAGGAACAAGGCTTTAATGAGAGCCCTGAGACAGAGGCGATCTTGTTCCACCTCTACGACAACCTCTCATTAGAAGAGAAACAAGTCTACGACAGGGTGCTAGGAAAGCACGGGCAGTCTAAAATGATGAAAGCTAACAACAAGATTGACTTTGACAGAATAAGCCGCAGCGTTGGCTACTCCTCTTCTAAGGTACGTATGGTGGTTGGTCGTATTAAAATCAAACTGGAGAAAGCCGCTAAAAAATGAGTGCAGCAAAGTACTTCATTAAAGAGTGCATAAAGAAGACCGAAGATAATATCTCTCTTACGATCTCTAGGCTATCTGACCCTGCAAGCCTTGTGCAAATAGATGCGTCTAGTGCACTTAAAGAGGCGGCTAAGGGCAATTTTGGTCCTCTTGCTGGAGCTGCTGGCGACTACTTAGAGCAGAACGCAGACTCTCTTTTACTTCTTGCACTTAAGGTTACTGGTAAGGAGAACTCCGTTTTTGATGCCTTAAACCTTTTTTACAATATGCTTGCCCAGGCGCTGGCTGCGTACAATGATGTTCTTCTTCTTTTCCTTAAGAAGCTCGCACAGAACATAATCGTAGAGATTGACGCCAAGGAAGAGGTAAACCAGAACATAAAGCAGGCGCTCACTAACCTGCATAATGCTTTGAAAGCGATCTCTTCCGGTGACCCTGTGTTTGATAAGTACATCGCGCAGCTGCGTGCGGCGTTGATAGAACTGGACTCTGGACGAACCGATATCAAAGCGACAAGAGATACCCTAGACAAGACGGATAGGTTTACTGCTAAAAGGTTTAAAGTTGGCAAGACAAAGATCGAGAGTGCACTAAGTAAAATTAAACCCCTAGACGATAACCCTTATCTTTCCCCTACGTTTAAAGGGCTTCTCGCGAACGTGGGAATTCAGACAGACGCTCAACAGATAAACAACATCTTGGCGATCCCTAAACGCTGTAAGGATGTCATTACTGCGTCTAAGTTCTACATAGAGCGGACCGTAAAAGTTAATGTAATGCTCGTAGCGTACTATGCTGGTCTTCAACAGCTGCAGGTGGGGATTCCCGGGGTGATGAAAAAGTACATCATCTCAAGGTTTAACTCCACGCTTGGCAAGCTTGATAGCCTTGTCAGCTCTATGGCGTTAAGTCTTAATGGTTCTGAAAAGTCTGTTCAGTCTGTTCAGCCTGGGTTTAAGGTCACACCTATTACCGCGTCAGTGCTTGCGTTTAAATGGGCAATGGACGGAACGCTTATAAACGAGTCCTTCAAGCTAATTCCTGCAGGGCACGTTGTAGTCTCCCGTCGGGCTAATGCAACTGCGCCAGCGCGTATCCCAGGTAACGCAAGCCGGGATGGCAAAACATTGCTAGCTGCGGAGGCAGGGGATTTCAAGTCTGTAGCTGCTAATGACACTGTTACCATCTATAACAAAGGGTTCAGTACGGACTACAAGGTAGTAACCGCCGTTAGCAACGCAGAGATTACCCTGAACAGGCGTGTTAACGCTGGCGTAGCAAAGCCGATTATAGGCGTAGACTACGAAATTACAAACGATGCTTTAGGGGCCTTACAGCTTAGTTTCGAGGCTGTTGACGCGTACCGCAACTCAGTTAAAAACCTCCAGCGCATGGGGACTGTATCTACCGGTAAAGCTGTTTTAGTGGCAACTCAGGCTAAGGAGGACTTTGGGATATTTGCGGCGCAGCTTCTTGCGTTCCTGTTAGAAGCAACTGGGGCTGCCGTGTCCGCAAAAATACGACCAGAGGCCCTGTCCCAGTGCAGAGGCTTTATACGAAGGTGCGACCTGGTCACGGCAAGAAACGCCGAAATGAAGGCGGCACTCACAGCGTTCATCAACACCCCGATCCCGTTGGAGGAGACTTTAAAAAGAATCCACGAAGGGCTTATGGCCGGCTTACGAGGCTTGGGGCTTGATAGAGCTGCGGATTTATTAGAGAATGGAGACTTCGCATCCTTTTTCAAGTTGAACGGCAAGAATGCTACTTACGTCGGCGCAGCACTCGAAGCGATCGCTTTTCTTAAGGACTGTTTTGACAATGAGGCTGACCGTAACCGTCTTTCTGAAATTGAGAACAAAGTTAAGGGTGATGCTGAGCTTATAAACTTCCAGATCTCCTTTAATTTTGACTTGGCGATCTTCAAGAACTTACAAGACTGCCTTAACCTAAACGCATTAGCTGATTTGTTTAATACAAAAGAGATTCTTTGTGGTCTGCTAGAAGATATAGGGGTCGGTGCTTTATTTAACAAACTTAACGATTTGCTGAGCTTCTAATGTCAAAAGATATCAAAGTTATACATCGAGACACTACTACAGGAAGGCTTACTTTTAAGGTGAGCTCTATGCCAGTTATTGGCTCAGACCTTTTGGTACAGCTGGTCGTACTGTCTCTTCTAAATACCCCAGGCAAAGACATACTGGACCTGAACAATGGTGGCGGGATCCCTGAAATGATTGGGCTCAACATCGACGCCACTGACTCTACAGAGATTGTTGCAGAAGTGACCAGAAGAATTAAAAAGACACAGGTAGAGATAATAAATGCACAATCCGGCCTAAACGTAACTTCGGATGAAAAGCTAAGGGATCTTCAGATAACTGGAATATCACAAGGTGAGACGATTGACGAGGTGTTGGTTGTTATCAGGGTCATCAACGAGGCTGGAAAAATTACCGACATCGTAGTCTAAAAGGGAAGAGTTATGGCACGTTTACCAATTACAGACTTTTTGATTGCAAGACTCCAAGAGTTTGACCCTTCTTTTGAGGTCAGAAAGGGTACTGCGTTTGAGCAGCTTTTCTTCAAACCATTGCAGTTTATCATTCAGCCGTTTAGAGACGAAGGCGACATCATCCAGACTGCGCAAAGTTTTAGGCGGATCCTCCTTACAGATTCTCCGGACACCTTCGATGAAGAGGCAGTAGACGCACTTGCTGCTAACTTGTTTGTAACAAGGGTTACAGGCGCTTTCTCGGCTGGTACAGCACGAGTGTACTACGACTCTGCGGTAAACCGCGAGTGGCCAACAGGCGGGGCCCTCTTTACCGGTAGCAACAGCAAGACATATTCAAACGTGGCACCGTTTGCAATCACAAATGTACAGATGGGTGCACAGATAGAAGGCGGTCAGTTCTATTACGACATCCCCGTAAAGGCTACGGAAGCCGGCAGTGACAGCGACCTTGAGGCGACAGGTCTCGTGTCTTTAGCAAGTGACCCCGACTACGTCTCTGTTACAAACAAGGCCATTATCCAAGGTGGAGTTTCAAAAGAGACCAACACCAAGTTTATTGAGCGGACAAAGCAATCGATTGCTGTAAGAGACTTGGTCACGGGCAAAGGGGCTAACGCTACTTTGTTTGAGGCGTTCCCTACTAGCATGACTGAGCTGCAGCCAATTGGCTTTGGTGACAACGAGATGATGAGAGACATCTTGTTCAATACGCATGTTGGGGGTAAGGTAGATTTCTACACGAAAACTCCAATAATTCAAGTTAAAACTAAAAACTTTATTGGTATTTTAATTGACACTACCCGCCAGACTAGAACAGCGACCAACGTGCAATTGCCTGGCGTCTCTTTTCAATCTCTTAGAGTTCCAAACCTAGACCGCTCAAACGGGCTAGACCCTATAGTCCAAGAGATTAAAACTTCTACAGCGGCGACTTACACAAGCCCTGTAGACCTAACACTGCCAATTAACTTGTCTGCGGCTAAGCACGTTAGAATAATAGTTGACGGCACGCCAAAAGAAATCAACATCGCAGGGATTGCCCCAGCGACCACGAACAGAAATGAGATCGTCGCAAAGATTAACCAAGCGTTTGGGATCAATGTCGTGTTCTTGTTAGG
>Ga0163144_10009661_pt1 | contig 20693 bp, 15 predicted proteins | sample OliLak19BULKMAT1_FD_123175 | JGI IMG/M metagenome (GOLD analysis project Ga0163144, IMG submission 123175) | Freshwater microbial mat bacterial communities from Lake Vanda, McMurdo Dry Valleys, Antarctica - Oligotrophic Lake LV.19.BULKMAT1 | ecosystem: Environmental > Aquatic > Freshwater >... | reverse complement strand
TGTGACATTAGCACCAGCAGCACCAGTATAAAGAGCTGCGTTACCTACAGCTAGGTTACCAGCAGTAGTGCCGCTTTGGTTTACCACTGCACCGTTAGCTAATGTAACATTACCAGCAATGTTGCGTACAGTAGTTGCACCACCATTTGCCAATAAATGACCTGCAGCGTTTGTAGTATCATGGAACGTTAAGTTACCAGCTGTTACCGTAACAGCATTTGCACCAACAGCATCATTGAACGTGTTCATACCAGCATTTGTAGTATTAATAGTCACAGTTCCTGTGATATCATTACCAGCAGTAGTACCTATATAACGAGCTGCACCAGCTACGCTTAGGTTACCGGTAATAGTACCAGTTTGACCTACTACTGCGTTATTAGTTAATGTAGCATTACCTGCGTTATTACGCATTGCAGTTATTACACCGCCTGAAGCAACTAGATGAAAACCACCTGTAATATCGTTCATAGCAGTAATAGTACCACCACTAATTGCTAAATCAGCACCCGCAACATCGTTCATAACAGTAATAAGACCGCTACTCATTGTTAAACCAAGTTTTGCATCGTTCATAGCAGTGACAGTACCGCCATTTACTGTTACAAGACCAGTGGCATCGTTAAATGTTACCGAACCTTGAGTAAACGTTGCTGCAGCAAGGGCATCATTGAACGTATTTCCAACAGTATTAGTGTTAAAGACCACAGCACCTGTGATATCAGCACCAGCTTGACCAAGATATTTACCAGTACCAGACACGTTTAAAGTTCCAGCAACTGTTCCTGCTTGGGTTACTACACCACCAGAAATCACCATGTTTTCACCAGCGTTAGTAATAGCCAATGTTCCACCTGATACAGTTACTCTACCATTAGCATCAACAGCCAATGTATGTCTTACAACTGCTGCACCACCAGAAACAGTTACAGCCTTAGTCGTAGCATCCTGAATAGTGATCCCACCAGCAGTTACATTTAATGCGATGTTAACAAGATCATCACCACCTGCAAAAGTAACCGCATGACCTACGTTAAAAGTTTGGTTATTATTACCGTTTGCATCAATATTACCCGCTGCAAAAGTTACAGCACCGCCAGTTGTAATGTTTCTTACCCCTACCGCAGCAATTTGGATAGTGTCTAAAGCAGTAAAGTTAGCACCTAACGCGCCACCAGAATTAGTTCCTTGAACAAGAACTACAGCTGCTGGCAGCCCTGTTGCAGTAGTGGTAACCACAGCAGCGCTAGCACTCTGAGCTCCTCCTGCTAGGACAGCCACAGCAGACGCTGTGGTTAATAAGCTTTTTAAGAATTTTGATTTTGCCATAAGTTTTATCCTTTTATTTATGGTTAATAATAACTTATTTTCGAAATAATAAACCCCGAAACATTTTGCTTTGATAATTTCTAGCCTTGCATACTCTAAAGAAACACTTGAGCACATAAGGTCGCCCCTTAACCTCAGGAACGAAAAAATAACCAATTACGAAGCAATTATATACTTGTAGGAAAGCTAGGGGCAAGTATTAAGTCTATCACTACACTACTTTTTCATAAGCCGTGCATTTATATCACACTAGTTAATTATTGGTGTGATTTGGGGCACAACCCCTTTATGCTGAATTTGTTTCAACATCTCGTTTTTGCTGCCTGAGATCCCGGATCAAGCCCGGGATGACGGTGTAGTAATTCTGTCATCCTGAACTTGATTCAGGATCTTCTTCCGTTTACTATTTTAAAAACACTAAAAAACTTAAAGCAAGCTAATGACATTCTATGTTTACATCATCACAAATAAACCAAATGGTGTTTTGTATATTGGCATGACAAATGATCTAACTCGACGTGTTTATGAGCATAAGCAAAAAATAATCGAAGGATTTGGCAAAAGATATAACCTAAATAAATTAGTATATGTTGAAGAACATGAAAACCCTCTTGACGCTGTTACTAGAGAGAAACAATTAAAAAATTGGCACCGTGATTGGAAGATCGAATTAATAGAATCAATAAACCCACAATGGAACGATTTATATGTGATGATATAAACAGTCGTTATTCTAATCACCCTGAACAAAACGTTGTCATCTTGAACTTGATTCAGGATCTTCTTTTGCTGCCTGAGATCCCGGATCGAGTCCGGGATGACGGTGTAGTAATTCTGTCATCCTGAACAAAACGTTGTCATGCTGAACTTGATTCAGCATCTCGTTTTTGCTGCCTGAGATCCCGGGTCAAGCCCGGGATGACCGTGCTGCGTTGCTGGAACCCTAGAGAAGCCCAAGCCCGGGATGACGAATCGTGGCGAGAGGAATCCCGGATCGAGTCCGGGATGACGAACGATTTTACCCGGGATGACTAGTATTCTATATGCTTTGCCGACTCTTCAAGATAGCGGTTAATCAATTTGTAGACAGAATGTTTACTTTTCCCCTCTTCGCCTGGAAGATCAAAATAATGGAGACTCAGAAAATGTGGGTCTGTTTCACTATTACCATTATATACCAGCTGACAATTTTCGTATAACCACCTGTTGGTTTTTTTATAGCCGTCCGGACACTCAGCATTATCCCTTTCGATATCAATTTTGACATGATATTCCGCCCCCACCAGAATGGTGCGATCATTTTGTCTTCGCAAATGGCAACGATACGGGCCGGTTTTATAAAAATCTTTGCCCGGAATAATTTCCCACTGAGCATATAGCAAAACTAATCTTATTACGTTTTCAAGAAATGGAACTTGATAATGATGCGCTAAAACTGCCGCTAATGTTTTAAACGAATTACTATTTATCTGCCTGAAGCTGAAGCCATATAACTTCCGAAAATGCTCTGCAACCATTTCTTGTACACCGGCGCCAAGTGAATTGCCTTGCAAAACTATCTGCCAAGGTTTTAGATCCATTTGATCGAGCAAATATTTTATTACCGCTATGCCATCATCTACTATATCAAAAATCTTCTCAGTCTTACCAGTGCTGCTTCGAAACCCTTTAGGATTAAAACCCAAAACCGTAGCACCTGTTTCTCGCGCCTGAATAGCCATATCACGAAAACGACTCTCGTAAAACTCCCCTCTCCCTTGGAAAAATACAAAGCACAACCCCTCACCCTTCCTTTTTGAGTTGTTCACCTCTTGCGGGATTAACAATACTGAATCTAGCTTATATTCACCAGATTGAATGAACTGTCGTTTTAAATTAAGCGGCTTAAACTCATCGTAAAATACTGCTCCTTCTTGATCTTGACTGGATAAAAATTGTGAAAATTGTTCTAATGAGTCTTGGCCATGGTACCCTTTACTTTTATACCAATCATCCGAATTAGTTGGATAAAAAGAGGCCGCAAAGAATTTGCGCAAGTAATTCCTTATCATATAGCTTACCCACTTTAATTTTGGGACATATTAGCAAGACCCGCCTGTGCTCACATTGCAACCTACGCTGCGCAAGGTCTGCTTTAAAATTAACGTACCAAAATTAAGGTGGTTTTGCTATATTATTTTTGTTCTTGGCGCTCGGCTTCAAGCAACAATTTTGCTGCATCATCCTCGAGCCACTTACCATTCTGAATTAGTTCCCTCTGTTGCAAGTCTACTAAATCACTATCTGGTCTACCACGGACTTCTCTGGATCCAAGATAGTGAACACTGCGATAATCCATATTAAAAATCCTTAGCGCACTATCAATAGCTTTAACTTCATGTTTAATGCTGGATATTATTAGCATTTTTGAAGGAACATTATTAGTAACACGAAGAAACTCTAGCAATGTGTGCGACTTAGAGTAAGGCCCAGTAAAAATTATACCCTTATAGAATCTTGAGAACCAAGCCTCTTTTTTCTCAATCACAATATCTTGTTGGTTATTTATTGAATTAGAAAAAGTAATACCTAAGTCTTTTGTTTCAATATAACGCTTTTCTTCAATATTAACCAGATGCAGCGGCATTGAGCATAAACCATATACTGCAACTCCCCTCGCTTTGAGCCTGTTTATAAAATCTATCCATCCGTCTTCTACCACCTTCACTTTTCTTTGCTGGTACCATGTGGCCACAGCAGAATTATAAGCAGGCATACGTTTACCTAGAGAAATCATATTATCTATGAATACTCTATAAGGGTTAGAGTCAAAGGAAAACATAAGAGATTGTGGCATCATCAAAGTGTCATCAATTTCAATAAATACTAAGGTATCTTTGTCAACCCATTCTTCAATTTTCTTAATGGTAGGCGAGTTCACTGAGTAGGTGGCCGTAAATTGTGCATTAGCAATATTGCTGCTCAATATTAACATTATTATAGCCAATAATATCTTATTGCTCATATGGATCCTCTTTTGTACCAGTTGACTCTTTTCTGGTGATAGCATTGAGTTTTGTAACTAAACTTTCCCAAAATTTTATAAACTCACTTGAACTTATTTGAATATCGCTTTTAACTACCGGAGAATAAACAAAGCCTTCAACTTGTATGTCAGAACGTATTGATTTAAATTGCTGTTCTAAAGATTGAATATAACTCTTCTTTTTATCAACAACGTAGATCACATCAGGTAACCATTTTAATTCTTGTGATAACAGATAGGCAATAATACTTTGAGGAGAATTTTCTCCATCTGCAGAGTTGCATGATAACAAACCCTTATAAAAAGTAGGGTATGTTCCACCAATTTTCTTATATTTTTTATTAAACATTATCTGCTTCGAGCCAATTGGGCTTTTTGAAAGATCCACTCCTTTGTCAAATAAATATTTCCAGGTCCATACTTCTAGATATGGTATCTTATTCAAACTTCCAGAGAAGTTTCTTGTGACAACAATAATAGGAACATTCTTTTTTTGTAAATTTTTGACAAACTCTGGAATCAATGGATCACTGAACCTTTGTTCGTATTGTGTCAGAATTAGCCCACCTATATATTGTCTTCGAGATAACTTAGCTTTGCTTGAAACACGCGCAACTAAAACTCGGAACTCTTCCTCCTTAGTAGCGTCAAAAGCAGGATGAGTGGGCACTGCAAAAAAATCCTCCAGAGGCAGCACTACCAAAGTTTTTTCAGGATTACGTTTCTCTAGAAACTCCATTAAGCTATTGTTTATCTCTTCTACTGTCTCTGCAGAGTAAATATCCGCTTTGACTGATAGTGACATTATTGATAATAGAACCAGTAGTAAATTTCTGATTATTTTCATACTCTATTGCTAAGCTATCCTCTGTATTATATCTCAAATAAACTGAACCAAATAAGATTTTAATGACAAGCGCCCTCAACCTATTGTTTATAGGTAAGAGACACAAGTTTCATGAAAAAATCGTTTGTACGTTTTATTTCAAAACTTGATATCTAAAAAGAATAGCACAACATATTAATAGTTTAATAGTAAAACAAGCTTTGAATTTAAAAATGGATAGCTTGTGAGGCAAAAATTGGCAAGTGTCCGCCATAACAGGCTAGTATAGTCCTGAACTTGCTAAGGATCCCAGCCAACGGAAGAAGACCCAGGGTCAAAGCGGGGTGACTGTGTAGTAGTATTGTGTCATGCCGAATATAAATGCTGTCATCCTGAACTTGATTCAGGATCTCATAAGATAAAGAAGATACCAGGCATAACCTGATATCTTCTTTTAATCTGAATCTGGATATTATTTCTCAGCGATAATTCTATCTCTCTCCGCTGCTAATTTTTTAGCCATTCCCATATAAAAGCCTGTCCCAGATGGTATCAACCTACCCACAATAACGTTTTCTTTCAAACCCTGTAGATAATCTATTTTACCAGCAACTGCAGCTTCAGTTAAAACTTTGGTAGTTTCCTGGAATGAAGCGGCAGAAATAAATGAATTTGTCTGCAATGAAGCTTTTGTAATACCTTGCAATACTGGTTCATATCTAGCTGGCTGACCGCCCTCTTTTACTACACGCTCATTGATCTCATCCAAGCTACGTGAGTCAACTTGTTCACCAGCAAGGAAAGTGGTATCACCCGCGTGGGTAATTTCAACCTTTTGTAACATCTGACGAATCACAACTTCAATATGCTTATCATCAATTTTTACACCCTGCAGCCTATACACTGCTTGAATTTCAGATACCATGTAACGAGCAAGAGCTTCAACTCCCATAACTTTCAGAATATCTTGAAGCACCGGATTACCATCGATAATCATATCTCCACGTTTAACAAAGTCGCCTTCATTAACTACTACGTGTTTACCTTTTGGCAGCATATATTCGACTGGCTCAGCGCCATCAGTAGGATGTAAAATTACTCTCCTCTTAGATTTATAATCCTTCCCAAATTCAATGCGGCCATCAACATCAGCAATAACAGCATGATCTTTTGGACGCCTTGCTTCAACAAGTTCTGCCACTCTTGGTAAACCACCAGTAATATCACGAGTTTTCGTGGATTCACGAGGAATACGAGCAAGAATATCACCAGCAGCCACTTGGGCCCCGTCTTCAATACTTAAAACAGCTCCGACAGGCAAATAATGTTTTGCTTCCAATCCAGTTGAAAGCTCTACTGATTTGCCCTTTGCATCAAGTAACTGTACACGCGGACGTAAATCAGCGCCTTTTGAATATTGCTTAGATTCAATAACTATCTTGCTTGCAATACCAGTAGTATCATCCATTATAGTTCTGATTGATAAGCCCTCAAGCATATCAGTAAACACAACTTTACCTGACTTCTCAGTAATAATTGGAATAGTATAAGGATCCCACTCAGCAAGTTTTTGACCTTTTTCAACTTTATAGCCGTCATCAACCATCAGTCTTGCACCATAAGGTACTTTAAATCTTGAACGCTCAGTTCCTTTGTCATCAACAAGAAGCACCTCACATGAACGACTCATGACAATCTGACGACCTTCAGAGTTAATCACTAAATTACGACCTTTGATTTTTACCTTAGCTTCGTACGAAGCTTCAACAGAAGATATTTCGGTACCTTTTGTTGCAGCACCCCCAATGTGGAACGTTCTCATTGTAAGCTGAGTTCCAGGCTCACCGATAGACTGAGCAGCAATAACTCCAACCGCTTCACCCATAGATACCAATGATCCAGTGGATAAATCACGACCATAACAATGCGCACAAATTCCATTTTTAGTTTTGCAAGTAAGCACAGACCTAATTTTGATTAAATCCAATCCAGAAGATTCAATTTTATCGAGCTTTTCTTCATCTATTAGCTGACTAGCTGATACTAATATCTCACCTGTAACGGGGTGATATGTATCAATTGCAACAGTTCTTCCAAGAATTTGATCGGCAAGAGAGATAATAATCTCACCTCCCTCAATGATTGTTTTTACTTCAATACCATCAGTTGTTCCGCAATCATCATCAGTAATAATACAATCCTGAGCAACGTCAACTAATCTTCTAGTTAAGTAACCAGAGTTTGCTGTCTTAAGAGCCGTATCTGCTAATCCTTTACGAGCTCCGTGAGTGGAGTTAAAATACTCACGAACAGTAAGTCCCTCTTTAAAGTTAGACTTAATAGGCGTTTCGATGATTTCACCTGATGGCTTAGTCATCAACCCACGCATACCAGCAAGCTGTTTAATCTGCGCTGCAGAACCCCTCGCACCCGAAACCGCCATCATGTGGATCGAGTTCAGTTTTTCCTGACTAGTACTATACTTTTCATCATCAGAAGGGACTGCTATTTCTTCCATCATTTTTGATGCGATTTTATCTGTACAAGCAGTCCATGCATCAACAACTTTGTTAAATTTCTCGCCGTAAGTAATCAGACCTTCAAGATATTGCTGCTCAAATTCATTTACCAAGCCTGTTGTTTCACCTATAAACTTAGATTTCGCAGCAGGCACAACCATATCATCCATTCCAAAAGAAATTCCAGATGAACAAGCATGCTTAAAGCCTAATTCCATTAATCTATCAGCAAAAATTACTGTAGCTTTCTGACCGCAATAACGGTACACAGAATCAATCGCTCCAGATATATTTTTCTTAGTCATTTCTTTATTTAGCAATTTAAAGTCTAAGCTATTACTCTTTGGTAGTAACTGAGACATTATGACTCTTCCTGGAGTAGTATCCACTATAGTTTCTACAAATTCTCCATCAGAATTCAAAACTTTAGTACGATACTTTATCTTTGAATGGTAAGTTAGCGCTTTTTCAAACAAAGCAAACTCAATTTCTTTTATATCACTAAATACCATTCCCTCGCCAGGTTCTTTATCAAGCGCAAGAGTTAAGTAGTATAAACCAAGAACTATGTCTTTATCTGCTGAAATAATAGGCTTACCATTAGCAGGGCTTAAAATGTTGTTAGTTGACATCATAAGCACTCTAGCTTCTAGCTGAGCTTCAATAGATAGCGGAATATGCACTGACATTGTATCACCGTCAAAATCAGCATTAAAAGCTGCGCACACTAATGGGTGCAGCTGGATTGCTTTTCCTTCAATAAGCAAAGGCTCAAATGCCTGTATTCCTAAACGGTGAAGTGTTGGCGCTCTGTTTAGTAGTACCGGATGCTCTCTAATAACTTCCTCAAGAATATCCCAAACTTCAATCTTTTCAGCCTCAACTATTTTCTTTGCCGCTTTAATAGTCGTAGCAATACCATACATTTCAAGCTTGGAATATATAAATGGCTTAAATAATTCCAGAGCCATCTTTTTCGGTAATCCACATTGATGCAATTTCATCTCTGGACCTACAACGATCACTGAACGACCTGAATAGTCGACCCTCTTACCAAGAAGATTCTGACGGAAACGACCTTGCTTACCTTTAAGCATATCACTCAAAGATTTAAATGGCCTTTTATTTGCATTTTTGACCACTTTGCCACGTCTACCATTGTCAAACAACGCATCAACTGATTCCTGTAACATACGTTTTTCGTTACGGATGATAATGTCCGGCGCTTTCAACTCAAGCAATCTTCTTAAACGATTATTTCTATTGATTACCCTTCTATATAGCTCATTTAAGTCCGAAGTAGCAAACCTTCCACCATCTAGCATCACCAAAGGCCTGATTTCTGGTGGAATCACCGGCAACACATTCATGATCATCCATTCAGGCTTATTGCCCGAAGACAGAAAATCTTCAACAAGTTTTAGCCTCTTAACAAATTTTTTCTTCTTCGTTTCCGACGAAGTTTCAAATAAATCAGCTTTTAACTGCTTTTTTAATTCTTCCAAATCTAAATCAGCCAATAGTTTCTGAACAACTTCAGCTCCTATCATAGCAACAAAGCTATCCTCACCATACTCATCTTGAGCTCTTAAGTAAGCATCCTCTGATAACAAATCATCTTTTTGTAACGGCGACATGCCTGGTTCTACTACTACGTAATTCTCGAAATATAGGATCTTCTCTAGATCTTTCATAGTAATATCAAGCAACGTACTAATCCTTGAAGGCAGGGATTTTAGGAACCAAATATGAGCTACTGGAGCGGCCAATTCAATATGGCCCATACGCTCGCGCCTTACTCTAGAAGTAGTAACCTCAACGCCACATTTTTCACAAGTGACGCCTCTATATTTCATCCTCTTATACTTACCACACAAGCATTCGAAATCCTTCACTGGACCAAATATTCTTGCACAAAATAAGCCTTCTTTTTCAGGCTTAAATGTTCTGTAATTTATTGTCTCTGGTTTTGTAACTTCACCATACGACCATGAACGAACTTGCTCTGGACTAGCAATATTTATTTTGATTTGATCAAATTGCTGCGTACTATTGAGCTGGCCGTAAAAATTGATCTGTGACATAATGGACTTTTCCCCAAACTAAAAACCTTATAAAACGCTTACCAGCGCTAAATCATAAACTAAAGTCAAAGCGCTTAAACTCAAGGTAAGCGCTTTGTTTTTACTTAAGAACTCTCTTCTAACTGTACATTCAAACATAACGATCTGAACTCTTTGATCATTACATTAAACGACTCTGGTAATCCTGAACTGAAATTATGATCACCTTTTACGATATTTTCATAAATTTTGATTCTTCCAGTTACATCATCAGACTTAACAGTCAATAATTCTTGCAATGTAAATGCTGCACCATAAGCTTCTAGTGCCCATACTTCCATTTCACCAAACCTTTGACCACCGAAATGAGACTTACCTCCAAGCGGTTGCTGAGTAACAAGACTATACGGACCGATAGAACGAGCATGTATCTTGTTATCTACTAGATGATGCAGTTTCAAGATATATTTGTAACCAACTGTAATATGTCGATCAAAATACTCTCCAGTCCTGCCATCAATTACTCTAACTTGCCCAGAAGGATCTTGACCAGCTAACTTGAGCATAGCCTTTACACCCTCAACTTTTGCTCCATCAAATACAGGAGTTGCAAAGTGAACACCGTCTTTTAAGTTATCACAAAACTCTAAAAAATCTTCTTTATTCAAATCTTTGACTTGGGCAGCAACTTCACTACCTTCGTAAATCTTACTAACAAAATCTTTCATTGAATCAATATCAATCTCGTTATGAGAGTACTTCTCAAGCATCCCACCAACATTTTTACCAAGATTTTTCGCTGCCCAACCAAGATGCGTTTCAAGAATTTGACCAACGTTCATCCTTGATGGCAAACCTAATGGATTTAATACTACATCAATAACAGTACCATCTTCTAAGAAAGGCATGTCTTCTTGAGGCATAATGCGTGAAATAACACCTTTATTCCCATGACGACCAGCCATCTTATCACCAGGTTGGAGCTTATGCTTTGTAGCTATAAATACTTTTACAACCTTTAAAGCACCTTGCGGTAAGTCATCTCCACTTTGTAATTTGTCTACTTTACTGTTAAAACGTTTATTTAGCTCATCTCGTTTTTCGTCATATTGCTGTTTAATTTGTTCAAATTCACTCATCACAGTGTTATCTTCAACAGTAAGCTGCCAATATTGACCTTTTGACAAAGATTCAAGCAATTTTTTATCTATTTTTTCACCAGCTTTAACGGATTTTGGACCACTGATAATTACTTGACCTTCAAGTATTTTATGCAAGCGCATAAATACAAAACGATCTATAATTTCAACTTCGTCATCTCTATCTTTTGCCAGCTTTTCTACGTGCTGCTTCTCAATAGTAATTGCACGCTCATCTTTTTCAACTCCACGACGCGAAAGAACTCTCACCTCAACAACTGTACCAGCAACACCGGGTGGAACATACAATGAAGTATCTCTCACATCCGACGCTTTTTCACCAAATATGGCTCTTAGTAATTTTTCCTCAGGAGTCATCGGCGACTCACTCTTTGGAGTCACTTTTCCCACAAGAATATCACCAGGCTTAACCTCTGCACCAATATGGACAATACCTACTTCGTCTAGATTACGAAGAGCTTCTTCACCTACGTTAGGCATATCTCGAGTAATCTCCTCTGGACCAAGACGTGTGTCCCTTGCCACAACTTCGAATTCCTCAATATGAATAGAAGTAAAGACATCGTCTTTTACAATTCTTTCTGAAATTAATATCGAATCTTCAAAGTTATAACCTCTCCACGGTATAAATGCTACTAGCATGTTACGCCCTAAAGCTATTTCTCCGCGGTCAATCGCAGGACCATCAGCAATTACTTCTCCTTGTCTAACCTTTTGGCCAACCGCAACCAAAGGCCTCTGATTAATACAAGTATTATGGTTAGATTTTTGATACTTCATTAAAGTATAAATATCAACTTCAGGAGCACCATTTTGCTTACGTTCAAGAGTTTGTACAACGATTCTCTCTGCATCAACCTCTACAACAATACCATCATTCACTGCAACAATGGCAGCTCCAGAGTCTCTTGCAACCACGGCCTCAATACCAGTACCGACCAATGGAGCATCAGTAGTAATCAATGGCACAGCTTGGCGCTGCATGTTTGATCCCATCAAAGCTCTATTCGCATCGTCATTTTCTAAAAATGGAATTAAAGATGCAGCAACAGAAACTACTTGCATAGGCGTAACGTCAATAAAATCGACTTCACTTGGAGGAACAGAAACAAAATTTCCTGTTTCATACCTACAGTTAACTAACTCCGCCTTTATTTTTCCATCAGAGCCAATTTCCATATCAGCCTGAGCAATCTTAAATTTTGCTTCATCGTTTGCCGTTAGATAAACAACTTCATCAGTTACAAAGCCATCTTTGACTTTTCTGTACGGGCTTTCAATAAAACCATATTTATTAACTCGAGCAAATGTAGCCATTGAGTTAATTAAACCAATATTTTGACCTTCTGGAGTTTCAATCGGGCATATACGACCGTAGTGAGTTGGGTGTACGTCACGAACTTCAAACCCAACCCTGTCACGACTTACACCGCCAGGACCTAAAGCAGAAAGTCTTCTTTTGTGAGTAATTTCAGACAACGGATTAGTTTGATCCATGAATTGTGATAATTGTGAAGTACTAAAAAATTCTTTAACTACAGAACCAAGAACCTTCGAATTAACTAAATCATGAGGCATTACCGCATCAATATCAACAACGCTCATACGTTCCAGGATTGATTTTTCCATACGAACCAAACCAACTCGAAATTGATTCTCGAGCAGTTCGCCAACAGATCTTACACGTCTATTTCCTAAATGATCAATATCATCAACAGACCCCTTGCCATCTTTCAAATCAATCAAAACTTTTACGATCGCTTTGATATCATCTTTAGTCAAACAGGTATTTTCTTCGGCAACATCAATATCTAAGCGAGAGTTTAACTTAATTCTCCCTACTTCTGACAGATCATATCTGTTGGCATCAAAGAATAAATTCTCAAAAAGCACCCTGCCGGCCTCAACAGTAGAGGGCTCACCAGGACGCAGAACTCTAAAGATATCAATAAGCGAAGAGCCTTGATCTTGGTTTTTATCTGCACAAAGAGTATTTCTTATATAGGCATCGCTGTATGGGGAAACCTTTAAGATCGCCACGGATTTTACACCCGCTGATATCAAACCATTGATTGTATCTTCAGTAAGTGTATCACCCAGCTCTGCTAAAACTTCACCACTTTTTGTATCAATCACTTCTTGTCCAACATAACTACCAACTAGCGTATCGTTTTGAACTAGAATTTTTTTCAAACCACTTTCTACAAACTTCTTGGCCAATCTTGGAGTAATTTTTTGGCCAGCCTCTAGAATCACTTCGTTAGTATCAGCATCAATCAAATCTGCATTCAGACGCTGAACCACTACTTCACTTGGATTGAATTCTTTTACCCACCCTTTCTTTTTATACTCATAAATTTCATTGTCGTAATAAGTAGCAAGAATTTCACTCTTACTCATACCAATAGCAAATAGTAGAGTAGTTACTGGTAATTTTCTCTTGCGGTCAATTCTAATGTAGATAATATCTTTTGCATCAAACTCAAAATCAAGCCAAGACCCTCTGTAAGGAATAATCCTCGCAGAATATAAAAACTTACCAGAAGAATGAGTTTTACCTTCGTCATGGTAGAAGAATCCACCTGGAGACCTGTGCATCTGAGAGACAATAACTCTTTCTGTACCATTTATTATAAAAGTACCATTTTTTGTCATAAACGGGACATCTCCCATATAGACTTCCTGTTCTTTTATGCCTTTAATTTCTTTGGCGCCAGTAGTCTCATCTATATCCAAGACGCTTAATCGCAGAGTGACTTTCAACCCAGCAATGTAGCTCAATCCTCTCTGGATACATTCTTCAACATCATATTTTGGATGATCAAAAGCATATTTGACAAACTCGAGTGTCGCTGTATTAGAAGGGTCTTGGATTGGGAAAATAGAAGCCAGCACTCCTTGCAAACCTCGATTACTTCTCTCTTTTTCAGGTAAATGAAGCTGTAAAAAACTATCTTCATAAGATTTTTTTTGAATTTCAATTAAATTTGGTATAGATGCTACCAATTTAATCTTACCGAAGTTTTTTCTAACTCTCTTACTTGTTTGTAAGGATTGCAGCATAAGATCTCCAGATGTTTTTATCGATTACTAATGTATAATACCAATTTCATTTTTAAATAATACGAATGAATTTTTTAATCTCAGAATGGCTCTAATAACAAACATAGGAATACACTCGTCTTTAAACTCAAACGTCTGATTTAACAATGAAAACGGCATTAGTTGTTTTAAGTTCCAGCAACTCAACTAAGAAAGAGCTATAGAGTGAATAAAATAATAATTGATTGAACCTAATACTATATAAACTCACACAGAACAAACAAAATATTATTAAAACAAGTTGTTCGCAAAAACTTAAATTTTTACTGAGTTACGCGCCTCACATGCAAAAGTCGCACTTTCTATTGAGCTTTAGTAAGCTATAAGAAAGTGCAACTATCACTTAAAAATCAAAGTTAAGTAATTACTTAACTTCTACTTTAGCTCCAGCAGCTTCTAATTCTGCTTTAATTTTATCAGCATCAGCTTTTGCGATACCTTGTTTTACCGGAGAAGGAGCGCCATCAACTAGATCTTTTGCTTCTTTCAAACCAAGACCTGTTATAGCTCTAACTACTTTAATTACTTCAATTTTTTTGTCTCCAGTAGACGCTAGAATAACATCAAATTCTGTTTTCTCTGCAGCAGCTTCACCACCAGCAGCTGGAGCCGCCATAGCAGCTACAGGAGCAGCAGCAGAAACACCCCACTTTTCTTCTAGAAGCTTAGAAAGATTAGCCGCTTCCATTACTGTAAGAGCCGATAGATCTTCTGCAATTTTTGTTATGTCCGCCATAATTTTACCTCTTTTAACCTATTTATTTATTATTAATTTTTATCAGCGTAAGCTCCTACAACTCTGGCCAACGAACCGGCCGGAGCCTGTAAGACTCTCGCAAGTTTTGTCGCTGGTGCTTGTAACAGACCAACAAGCGTACTTCTAAGCTCATCAAGTGATGGCAATTTAGCAAGTTGTTGTACTGCACTTACATCCAGAATCATCTCATTTACCACACCACCAATAATTTTTAAATTATCGTTGGTTTTAGCAAATTCCACTACACCTTTCGCAGCTGCCACTGGATCCTCGGAATATGCAATCGCCGTTGGCCCAGCATACATCTTAGGGTCATGAACCCCACCCATGTTCAACGCAGCTATGTTAGAAAGTGTATTCTTTACTACCTTAAACGAAGCTCCCTTCTCTCTCAGAGATTTACGCAACTTCGTAACCTCTGCAACCGTTAGGCCGTGGTAGTGTGTTACGATTACAGAATTTGAGGTCTTATAAATACCCTCTAATTCTTCTACAAAACTTTTCTTTTCAGATCTTAACACTTCTATCTCTCCAAATATTCCTAATTAGAAATTGTTGACAAATCAACCTTCAAGGAAGGTCCCATAGTTGAAGACATATGAACCTTCTTCAAATAAACACCTTTCGCACCAGCCGGTTTTGCTTTAACTACAGAATCAATAAAAGCCCGAACATTCTTAAGCAAATCACCTTCTGCGAAAGAAAGCTTACCAAGACCTGCGTGAATTATCCCAGCTTTTTCAACTCTATACTCTACTTGACCACTTTTAGCATTCTTTACTGCATTTGCAATATCAGGTGTGACCGTACCTAATTTTGGGTTTGGCATAAGCCCTTTAGGACCCAAAACTCTAGCTACTTGACCAACTATACCCATCATGTCGGGAGTCGCAATACATACATCAAAATCAATTTTTCCAGCCTTAATATCATCTATTAATGTTAAAGACCCAGCCAGATCAGCACCAGCAGCCTTAGCTTCTGCTACTTTCTCGTCTTTACAAATAACAGCAACCCTAACGTCCTTACCAAGACCAGCTGGAAGAGAGACAATACCTCTCACCATCTGATCAGAATGCCTCGGGTCAACTCCAAGATTAATCGCGACTTCTAAAGTTTCATCAAATTTAGTAAAACTAATTTTCTTAATAGTCGCAATGGCATCTTGCAAAGAATATTCCTTTGTTTGATCCAACTCTTTTACTACCGCTGCTATTTTCTTCCCCATAATATCCTATACTTTAACTTAGTGTTTAACTGGCTCTATTTAATTACTTCAAGACCCATAGATTCAGCAGATCCAGCTATAATTTTTGCGGCCGCAGCCAAATCGTTGGCGTTCAAATCTTGCATCTTAATTTTTGCAATTTCTTCACAATCAGCCATTGTAACTTGACCAACAAAAGCCTCTTTCTTCGTTGCACCAGAACCTTTTGCAATTTTTGCAAACTTCTTCAAAAAGAATGAAGCTGGCGGAGTTTTTGTAATAAAATCAAAACTTTTATCTACATACACCGTGATAATCACAGGTATCGGTGTACCTGGCTCAAGAGAGCTTGTTGCAGCATTAAAAGCCTTACAAAATTCCATAATATTCACGCCTTTTTGACCAAGAGCAGGCCCAATGGGTGGCGACGGATTAGCTTTCCCAGAAGGAATAGTTAGCTTAATGTAACCAGTAATTTTCTTTGCCATGCACTTAATCCTTAAACTTATGTTTGTATAATAATTATCTAAATTAAACTAACCTTAGACCTTCTTTACCTGAGTAAAACTGAGCTCTATTGGTGTAGCTTTACCAAAAATAGAAACAGAAACTTTTAGTTTTTGCCCCTCAACGTTCAACTCTTCCACAACACCAGAAAAACTATCAAACGGCCCATCAATAACCTGAACTTTATCTCCAACACTATAAAGACTTGAAGAGCTAGCAGTTTTTGATTCCGATTCAAGCTTTTTAAAAACCGCCTCAGCTTCAGCATTACTAAGTGGCTGCGGCTGCGTTTTGCTTCCTAAAAACCCAGTTGTTTTTGGCACTGATTTTACTAAGTGCCAAGACTCATCTGTCATTTTCATCTTTATTAGTATATAACCAGGCATAAATTTCTTCTCAGCAAGAATCTTTTTACCCCTTTTTATCTCTGGCACCTCTATTACTGGAACAACTACTTCCTCAAAATAATCAGACATTTTCTTTTTAACGACCTGATCTTCGATCATTTTCTTAACCCCTTTTTCAGAGCCAGAAACCGTATGTAGTATATACCACTTAGCCATAATTATCTCTTCACCTAAGCTACTTACCAATATTTAACAAAAACTGTATCAAGTTATGTATGCCATAATCTAATACCAAACTAACTAAGCTAAATAGCAAAACTGCTACAACTACTATTGAAGTAGATGTTATAAGTTCTTTTTTTACTGGCCATATAACTTTTTTTGCTTCTTGCTTGACCTGATCAAAAAACTTATACGCTTTTAAATTCTTAAACATACGACCTTAAATCTCGTTCTAAAAGCAAAAGTGGCAGGAGCGACAGGCATCGAACCCGCAACCTCCGGTTTTGGAGACCGGCGCTCTACCAATTGAGCTACACTCCTATCATATTCTCGGCGCTAAATCAAGTGTTATTACACTCTGTCTGCACCGTGATGGTCAAAAACTATTTTTTCTGTTTAAGCAAAATTGCATCAACAACTTGTCCAGGAACTTGAGCATAGCTATTAAATTCCATACTATACTGAGCCCTACCCTGAGACATAGATCTTAAAGTATTCACATAACCAAACATTTCAGCCAAAGGAACATGAGCAGATATTACCTGAGCATTACCTCTTGGTTCCATATTTTGGATAGAACCTCTGCGGCTATTTAAGTCACCAATAATGTCTCCCATATAATCTTCTGGGGTAACAACCTCCACCTTCATAATCGGCTCAAGCAGCTTTGCCCCAGCTTTTGGCATACCTTCTCTAAAAGCCGCTTTAGCAGCAATTTCAAAAGCTAATACACTTGAATCCACATCATGGAACGCGCCATCTGTAAGCGTAGCCTTAAAGTCAATCATGGGATACCCAGCAACAACACCGCTACCCATAATACTCTTTAGCCCTTTCTCTACACCAGGAATAAATTCCTTTGGAACAGAGCCACCAACAATTTTACTATCAAATGTAAAACCACTACCTTGCTCACCAGGTTCAAATGTAATCTTTACTCTAGCAAATTGCCCAGCACCACCTGACTGTTTTTTATGCGTATAATCTACTTCATAAGACGTAGTAATCGTCTCGCGATAAGCAACCTCTGGCGCCCCAACATTTGCTTCAACTTTAAACTCTCTCCTCATTCTATCTACAAGAATTTCTAAGTGAAGCTCACCCATCCCTTCAATATTTGTTTGACCGTTTTCAGTTGTTGATACTCTAAATGACGGGTCTTCTGAAGCAAGCTTAGCAAGCGCAAATCCCATTTTTTCTTGATCAGCAGTTGATTTTGGCTCAACAGCAAGCTTAATAACCGGCTCGGGAAACTCCATTCTTTCAAGAATAAGCCCAACATCCGGACCACATAAAGTATCACCTGTTGTAGTATTTTTTAAACCAGCTAAAGCAACGATATCACCAGCCACAGCTTCCTTTATATCCTCACGATCATTCGCATGCATAAGCAACATACGACCAACACGCTCTTTCTGATTTTTTACAGTATTCACAACTGACGACCCAGCAGAAAGTTTACCCGAATAAATTCTTGCAAATGTGAGAGATCCAACAAAAGGATCTGTCATTATTTTAAATGCAAGAGCGGCAAACGGCCCATTTTCTGAATTTGCAATCGTTGTTTCTTCACCAGTCTTAGCATTAATAGCTTTAGTCGGAGGTATATCAAGCGGCGAAGGCAGATAGTCAACAACCGCGTCAAGTAAAGGCTGAACACCTTTGTTTTTAAATGCCGAACCACAAATTACCGGAACAAAAGTACCAGCAATCGTACCTTTTCTTATACACGACTTTAACTCAGCCTCAGAAATTTCCTCAGCACCAAGATACTTTTCCATTACAACATCATCAGTTTCAACTGCTGTTTCTAGTAATTTCAGTCTATATTCATCCGCTTTAGCTTTCAAGTCAGCAGGAATTTCACCATAGGTATATTCCGCACCTAGAGAGCCATCTTTCCATATAATTGACTGCATCTTAACAAGGTCAACTACACCCTGAAACTCATCTTCAATACCAATTGGTAATTGCAAAACAAGCGGCACAGCACCCAGCCTATCAGAAATCATGTGTACACACCTAAAAAAGTCCGCACCAGCCCTATCAAGCTTGTTAATAAAACACATTCTAGGAACATGGTACTTATCCGCCTGGCGCCAAACTGTTTCAGATTGTGGTTCAACACCAGCAACCCCATCAAAAACAGTTACCGCACCATCAAGCACCCTAAGCGACCTTTCAACCTCAATTGTAAAGTCAACGTGACCAGGAGTATCAATAATATTGATTCTTTTTTCATTCCAATAGCAGGTTGTAGCAGCAGAAGTAATTGTAATACCCCTTTCTTGCTCTTGTTCCATCCAATCCATAGTAGCACCACCATCGTGCACTTCACCTATGTTATGGGATTTACCCGTGTAATAAAGAATGCGCTCAGTAGTAGTGGTTTTGCCAGCATCAATATGCGCACATATACCGATATTACGGACGTCAGCTAACTGCTTCTTAGACATGCCTACCTACCTCTGTTGTTGGGATCTTTGAGCAAAATGAGAGAAAGCTTTATTAGCTTCCGCCATTTTGTGAGTATCTTCTCTCTTCTTAATCGCAACGCCACGATTATTCGCAGCATCAAACAACTCCTCAGCTAATTTCTCAATCATGCTTCGACCAGAACGCTTTTGCGCAGCATCGATAAGCCAACGTATAGCAAGCGCATAACCCCTTCTCTCATCAACAGGCGAAGGAACTTGATAGTTCGCACCGCCAACCCTTACGGAAGTAACTTCAACATAAGGCTTTACATTATTCATACTATCATTAAATGTCTTGAACGGATCAGACCCATGCTTCTTTTCAACCCTAGCAAAAGCACCATAAACTAGCCTTTCTGCGAGAGATTTTTTTCCACTTTTCATTACATTATTAATAAACTTCGAAAGCAATACGCTCTTATATTTAGTATCGGGCTTTATTACTCTCTTTACAGCTGCATGACGTCGCGACATTGTATACCTATATCGATTTTATATTTAAATAATTATTATTGACCTTTAGAAGAAGTACCGTAACGTGAACGACCTTGCTTACGACCTTTAACACCTTGAGTATCAAGCGCACCACGAACGATATGATACTTAACACCAGGAAGATCGGGAACCCTACCACCTCTAACTAATACAGCCGAGTGTTCCTGTAGGTTGTGACCTTCACCAGGAATATAAGCATTTACATACTCTCCATTGCTCAAACGCACCCTTGCAATCTTACGCAAAGCTGAGTTAGGTTTCTTTGGCGTTACAGTTTTAACTATAACACAGACACCTTTAAGAAAAGGATTGGACTTAAGCGCAGGAGACTTGCTTTTTCTGACTTTTGATTGTCTACCAAATCTGACCAATTGACTATTTGTTGGCATTTAAATTTACTTCTTCTTTAAAAATTACAAAAAACTATCAAGGAGGCGTATTGTACCCCACTCGACTTTTATATTCAACCGAAAATTTTCAGAACTATACTCAACTTTTTTATTATTGGCAAGGGTTTTTATGCAAGAAAAACTCCAGGGTAATTTAAAAGTCGACTTGTAAGTCTTGAGATATAAGGGGAAAGGTGGTAAATACCTCATTACGAAGATTTTTCAACTATAAGTAATGAGGCGGCAATGAGTATAACGAATTTTTTAG
>Ga0163144_10009660_pt1 | contig 20694 bp, 27 predicted proteins | sample OliLak19BULKMAT1_FD_123175 | JGI IMG/M metagenome (GOLD analysis project Ga0163144, IMG submission 123175) | Freshwater microbial mat bacterial communities from Lake Vanda, McMurdo Dry Valleys, Antarctica - Oligotrophic Lake LV.19.BULKMAT1 | ecosystem: Environmental > Aquatic > Freshwater >... | reverse complement strand
GAGATTCGTGGATAAATCTAGATATTATTGTCTGTGGAAACATAGACAAGAGTAAAAGACTAACCGCTCTGTGAAGGTTCGAGTCCTTCCCTTACAGCTTTTTAAAATGGAATTTGAAAGTAAATTCCTACATTTATTGCAAGGTGATGAAATTGGCAGCCATGCCCTCCCATCTCGGGGGTGGAGATTCGTGGATAAATCTTTGACCATCTATGGTGGAAGACTAACCGCTCTGTGAAGGTTCGAGTCCTTCTCTTGCAGCTTTTAAGCTCTCAATTATCTGAAAAGATAATTGAGAGCTTTTTTTATGATGGTACTACCTTTCAGGAGTAAGTTTCTAACTTCTTAAGAATTTATTTTTTAAATCCAATAATATCCACTCTTGGGACAACATGGAAGTTTTTTTATTCAAAAGTAAAAAAAATGCACATAATAGTATGCACGCATAACATTTTTTCGTATATTTGAATATAGAATAAATCTACAAAAATCTTTATATAAATTTTAAAAAAAAATGGAAGCAATAGAGCAAAAAGAACTCGTAAAAGGTGGTGAATTTTTGATTAAAGACATCCCTTCTTCACAAGTTTTCATCCCAGAAGAGTTTGGTGAAGAACAAAGAATGATGGCACAAACTTGCCTTGATTTCATCGAAAAAGAAATCACTCCTAATCTCCGTGAAATAGAAGCGGCTAAAGACCCCTCACGCATGGCAGGCTTACTAGCAAAAGCAGGCGAATTGGGCTTATTAGCTGTGGGAGTTCCTATAGAATATGAAGGCTTCGGAATGGATTTTAACTCTTCTATGCTAGTAGCTGAGTCAGTGGGAGGAGCACACTCATTTGCAGTAGCTATCTCTGCCCACACTGGCATTGGCACTTTACCTATTCAATACTATGGCAATGAAGCCCAAAAAAGTAAATACCTCCCTAAACTAGCTACTGGCGAATGGAAAGCATGCTACTGTCTTACTGAGCCTGATTCTGGCTCGGATGCCAATTCTGGTAAAACCAAGGCTGTACTTACAGAAGATGGTAAACACTATATCCTTAATGGACAAAAAATGTGGATTACCAATGGTGGTTTTGCAGATTTGCTTATCGTTTTTGCTAAAATAGGTGATGATAAAAGATTGACTGCTTTTATAGTAGAGCGTACTTATGAAGGCATCACAATGAATGAGCCTGAGAAAAAACTCGGTATCAGTGGTTCAGATACTCGCCAAGTGTTTTTTACAGATTGCAAAGTACCTGTTGAAAACATGCTTTCTGAGCGTGAAAATGGATTCAAAATCGCTGTGAATATCTTAAACATTGGGCGTATCAAATTAGGTGTTTCCAATGTAGGAGGCGGAAAAGAGGCTCTCGGACACTCTATCAAATATGCCAACGAACGCAAGCAGTTTGGTACTGCTATTGCTAATTTTGGAGCAGTTCAACATAAACTAGCCCAAATGGCTACTCGTATTTATGCCTCAGAATCAGCCTCTTACCGTGCAGGGCAAAATATAGATGACTGTACAGAAGCTTTCATTGCAGAAGGAATGGAAGAATCACAAGCCAAGCTCAAAAGCTTTGAGCAGTTTGCGATAGAATGTGCAATGATGAAAGTACACGGCTCTGAGATGTTAGACTACGTAGCAGACGAAACTGTACAAGTTTTTGGTGGAATGGGTTACTCTGCTGATGCACCTGCTGAGCTTTGCTACCGTGACTCACGCATCAACCGAATCTTTGAAGGAACAAACGAAATCAACCGTATGCTCTCCATTGGTACTGTAGTAAAGCGTGCTATGAAAGGCGAACTTAATGCTATGAGTGCTATCCAAGATGTTCAGAAAGAACTTCAAAATGGTGAGCTTAAGCCTGCTCAGGCAAGTGATACTTTCTTTGAATATGAAAAAGCTTTAATTTCAAACCTTAAAAAAGCGACACTACTCATCACTGGAGCAGCTGTGCAGACTTTGCAAGCTAAATTTGCAGAAGAGCAAGAAGTTTCTATGAATCTAGCTGATATGATGATAGAAGTATATGCTGCCGAATCTGCTTTATTACGTACCGAAAAACTTATCGGAACTCGTGGTGAAGAAGCTTGTGCAAATCAAATAGACATGACTCGTATTTATTTACAAGATGCTGCTGATAAACTTTGGGTAGCTGGTAAAAATGCTTTGAGTGCCTTTACAGAAGGCAAGATGTATGTAGGTCTTGCAAGCACTTTGCAAAAACTTACTCAGACTCAACCCTTCAATGCTAAAGCTGCTCGTCGTCGTTTGGCTGATACGCTTAATAAAGAAGGTGCATACAAATTCTAATATCTTTATGATAGATAGATTTTAAAGTCTATTCTTTCACAAACCCCTTTTATCTTAAGATGAAGGGGGTTTTATTTTTTTGTGTGCCACGCCATAATAATAGGGAGAAATATTCTTGCTAGATTTATTCTTTTAAAATATTACTCAAGATGAAATGGGGTGCATCTCATTTTGTCGCTTTATAAAAAATAGCTGAATACATGACATTTTATTGGAACACGGATTTGACGGATTTGACGGATGAGTCACAGATAAAAATCCATATAAATCTGCTAAATCTGTGTCATCTGTGTTCCAAAAAAGCTGAACTTATTTTTTGTCATGTACTTAGAAAAAATAGTAACCAACTATTCTCAATAAAGTGCGTTTTTCAATTACATTTTAAGCAAAAACGACATTTTGAGATGCACCCATGAAATGATAGATAGTTGCGAAAGTTTTTTTTACTCTAGGTCTTTTAGTATATTTATGAATCTAAAAACAATTACCTAAAACTAAAATTAAATGACCTCACTATCCTCTAAATACATTCTTGCCCTAGACCAAGGCACTACTAGCTCAAGAGCTATTATTTTTAATCATCAAGGAAAAGTTATTGCCCTCAGCCAAAAAGAGTTTAAGCAATTTTACCCTAAAACAGGCTGGGTAGAGCATGACCCTGCCGAGATTTGGTCTTCACAAGCATCTGTAACCACAGAAGCACTTGCTAAAGCAAGACTAAGTGCAGCAGACATTGCAGCCATAGGCATTACCAATCAGAGAGAAACTACCATCGTCTGGGAGAAAGCTACGGGAAAACCCGTTTACAATGCCATCGTCTGGCAAGATAGACGTACTGCCTCTATCTGTGATGCACTTCAAGCCAAAGGATACGCAGAGAAAATTCGTGAAAAAACAGGTTTAGTCATTGATGCTTATTTTTCTGCTACCAAGATTCAATGGATTCTGGATAATGTAGAAGGAGCAAGGGCAAAAGCCGAAAAAGGAGAACTAGCCTTTGGTACGGTAGATAGCTGGCTTGTATGGCAATTTACCAATGGCAAAAAACACCTTACTGAGATTAGTAATGCTAGTCGTACCTTGCTTTTTAATATTCATACCTTAGAATGGGACAAAGAACTCTTAGAGATTTTTAATATTCCTGCTTCAATGCTTCCCGAAGTAAAATCTTCTAGTGAAATCTATGGGCATACCGAAAGCAATGCACTTCAAGCCAATATCCCAATAGCAGGGATTGCAGGTGATCAGCAAGCCGCTCTCTTTGGGCAGATGTGTACAGAAAAAGGCATGGTCAAAAATACTTATGGAACAGGCTGCTTTATGGTTCTTAACACTGGAGAAGAAGTCAAGACCTCCCAAAACAACTTACTTTCTACGATTGCATGGCAAATCAACGGAAAAACTACTTATGCTTTAGAGGGTAGTGTTTTTGTAGGAGGGGCTATTATTCAGTGGTTACGTGATGGGCTAGGAATCATTAAGACAGCCTCCGAAAGCCAAGCAATGGCAGAAAGTGTAGAAGACAACGGAGGGATTTATTTTGTGCCTGCACTCACAGGCTTAGGAGCCCCTCATTGGGATCCGTATGCTCGTGGAGCGATTATGGGCATTACTCGTGGTACTACGGCTGCACACATCGTCAGGGCTGCCTTAGAGAGCATAGGCTTTCAGGTAAAGGATGTATTGAATGCAATGATAGCCGATACTGGCATTACTCCCAAAGAGTTGAGAGTGGATGGTGGAGCAGTAGCCAATGATTTGATGATGCAGTTTCAGGCAGATATTTTTGGTTTCGAAGTTACACGTCCTCAGATTTTAGAAACTACAGCACTTGGGGCAGCTTATCTTGCAGGGTTGGCTATAGGCTATTGGGAAAATATAGAAGAACTTAAGGAACAATGGCACATAGACAAAGTATTTACTCCAAAACTAGATAAAGAAAAAGTAGATGAACTCCAGCATAATTGGGAAAAAGCGCTTGACAGAGCAAAGGGCTGGGATAAATAAAGATATGATGGGAGAAGGATTAACTTAAGTGATGAGTTATCTTAGTAAAATTACGATAATCAGTTTTTATAACAAGATTAAAGCACAAACTGATTTTGACCATCTACTTAATAAATTTGAGGCTGACACTGTGATATGAAATGCAAGGCTTTGAGGCCAATTACATAATAATTTAGCCATGTGATAAATTTATCATATAAAGAAAACAAAAAAAACTATCATGAATCGTAAACAAATGCTCGATAACTTAGAAGCCATGCAATCTCAAAATTGGGATGTAGTGGTCATAGGAGGAGGAGCGACAGGATTAGGAAGTGCACTCGAATCTGCTACTAGAGGATATAAAACATTGCTTTTAGAACAAGCTGATTTTGCTAAAGGAACTTCAAGCCGCAGCACCAAACTAGTGCATGGAGGAGTAAGGTATTTAGCACAAGGAGATATTGCTTTGGTCTTAGAAGCATTGCATGAGCGAGGCTTACTTCGCCAGAATGCTCCACACCTTGTTCGTAATCAAGAGTTTATTATTCCAAACTATGAATGGTGGGGAGGCCCTTTTTATACCATAGGGCTGAAAGTGTATGATATGATGGCAGGGAGGCTTGGGCTAGGCCCCTCAGTACACATCTCTAAGAAGAAAACATTGGCAGCCATTCCTAATCTTAATCCTGATGGACTCAAAGGAGGAGTGATTTATTATGATGGACAGTTTGATGATGCCAGACTTGCCATTAACCTTGCCCAAACCTTTGTAGAAAATGGAGGGACGGCTCTTAACTATGTCAAGGTAACAGGCTTGACCAAATCAGGTGATGGATTAATCAATGGTATAAAAGCAAGGGATGTAGAAAATAATAAAGACTATGAAATCTCTGCAAAAGTAGTCATCAATGCTACTGGTGTATTTGTAGATAATGTCTTAAAGATGGATGACCCCAAAGCCAAGAATATCATTCGTCCCAGTCAAGGAGTACATATAGTCTTGGATAAAGATTTCTTGCAGGGAGATGCAGCCATTATGATTCCTAAGACAGATGATGGAAGGGTTCTCTTCGTAGTGCCTTGGCACGAAAAAGTAGTAGTAGGTACAACCGATACTCCCGTAAAAGAAGCCAGTTTAGAGCCTCGTGCCTTAGAAGAAGAAATAGATTTCATCTTAAACACCGCTAGTCGCTACCTCACCAAAGCTCCTACTCGCAAAGATGTGAGGAGTATTTTTGCAGGTTTGCGTCCATTGGCTGCTTCACAAGGAGATGATGACACCAGCACCAAAGAGATATCTAGAAATCATAAACTCATGGTTTCTCTTTCGGGTTTAGTAACCATTACTGGAGGTAAATGGACTACCTACCGTAAAATGGGTGAAGATACCATAGACAAAGCAGCACTAGTAGCAGGCTTGGAAGAGCGAAAATGTGTAACCAAGAATATGCCTATTCATGGCTATGTTGCTAATTTTGATGTACAGGATCCTCTACACTTTTATGGGTCAGATAAACAATCTTTGCTAAGACTCATCTCAGAGAATGACGCTTGGAATGAGAAACTACACCCAAACCTACCTTATCTCAAAGGAGAAGTAATATGGGCAGTTCGCCAAGAAATGGCTAGAACTGTAGAGGATGTGCTTGCCCGCCGCTTACGTGCTTTACTTTTAGATGCCAAAGCAAGTTTAGAAACAGCTGCTGAAGTAGCAAAACTGATGGCAGAAGAACTAGAAAAAGACCAAATGTGGCAAGAAGAACAAGTCAAACTCTATACTGAATTAGCAAACGGTTACTGGCTCAGCGATTTGAGTGAGGAATAAGAAAAATAAAATTAAAGTTATAGCAAATATCTTAAGTCATCATTTGAATGATTTGGAATATACTATATGAGTAGTAAGTTCAAGTTTATTATGGATTATTTTAAAACTTTCTTATAATATATCCGTAATTTATGTGTTAGAATGACGCCATAACTACTTTTTTTAAACCTACCAATCCTATAATATTTATTAAACTATCTTTTTTTTAATATCTTAAAATGCTTTCAAATATCATCAAGTTAGGGGTAAATAAGAATCACCCCGATTACCTAAATCAAAAAATCGTTATAACTAACTTTGTTTCACTTCTTCTTGGAGTACTGTCTATTCCTTTTTGTCTGTTTACTTATATTTTTTTTTATGAATTAATTTTTTTTCCTGTAGGTTTTTTCCTTTCTTGTGCCTTTGGACTATTGCTTAATTACCTTGGTTTACATTATTTATCGAGGTTTTTAATTGTGAGCTCTTTAATTACATATTTTGCTATATACCAATCTTACTTAACACCTGATAATGAACCACTTAAAGCCCACATGATGACTCTCCAGTTGATTTTCTGGATGCTTCCGTGGCTGGTTTATTATTATAAAGAACAATTCTATTTAATTTCTTCTGTCATATTTACAGTAGGACTTACACTAGTGATGCCTTTTATGAATAATTTATTCACTTTAGAAGCCTCTATTGAGGTTGTAGAAGGTATATTATTCGTTTATTTATGCTATATCAGTACTGCCATTGCGATTAGTGGGTCACTCTACTTTTTAATTTACCTGAATTATAGCTCAGAGAAAGAAAATAAAATATTGATAGATGCCTCTAACCATCAAAATCAAGAACTTTTAGAAAAAGAAAAAGAACTAAATCGATTTATTGTAGAAATCCAGCAAAAGAATAAAGAAGATAAACAGCGTCAATGGTCTTCAGAAGGGCAGGCTTCATTTGCTAAATTACTTCGTTCAGAGTTTACTAGTCAAGAGGCTAAATTTAGCCATATCATTTCTCACATAGCCAAATATGTCGAGATAGCTCAAGCTAGTGTTTATACTATTAAAGAGACTAATCCACAAGAGATTATATTGAAGTTAGAAGGATTATATGGTGCAGATATAGCACAAATACAACAAGAAAAAATAAAAGCAGCAGAAGGGCTACTAGAACAGGTTTGTAAATCAAAAAATTATTTGCTACTTGAGAAAATACCTAAGAATTATCTAAAAATCTCTCTTGGATTTGGAAAAGGATACGTTAAGAATTTATTAATAGTTCCTCTAATTTTTAATGAGGAAATATTTGGTGTGATTGAACTTGCCTCTTTTCATGCTTTTGAAGAGCATCACATAGATTTTCTTCAAAAAATAGGAGAGTCAATCGCCGCAAATATCTTATCCCAATTAAGAGTAATGTACTAGTAATTTATCGAGTAGTAAGAGTAAGATGTAATATTATTCCTTTTCTTGAATCAACTTCCCTTTTAAAAATATCGTAGAATAGAGCATAACTATTTTAATCTTAAAGTCCTAAGAATAAAGATAATGCAATCACAAACCCTACATACTTACTATTTAATCCTTCAAAAAGTAGTCTTTTATGGCTGGTTGCTATCTTGTGTGATATTATTGACATTGATTTTCCTTCAGCCTAGTTTCTTTTCAAAAGAATTTATCGTTACCCTATTAGAACCTTTTGAAATGAAAATACTTTTGATTGTGTACTTTCTAATTTGCATCATCAGAGGGCTTTTTTTATTACCAAGTACTCCTTTTATATTGGCAGGGGTAGTAATTTTTTCAGGTCAAGAAGGAGCAGTTTTTGTGCTATCGCTCACTAGTATCTTAATTTCAGCGAGTTTAATTTATAGATTTTCGGAGTATCTAGGCTTGGAAGCATATTTTGCACGTAAATATCCTAAAAGAATCACTCAAATAGAATCAAAAATCAATACGAGATATGGTTTTTGGTTTCTAGTATTGTGGTCTTTTTTTCCATTAGTGCCTACTGATTTGATGTGCTATGTAGCTGGTACAATCCGAATGAGATTTCAATATTTTATTTTTGCTGTAGCACTTGGAGAAATCCCTCTTATTTTGATGAGCGTCTATGGCTTTGAGTATCTCGAAAGATTATTTGTCTATTGAACTAAGTTCTGAATGTCTTGATTTATAGGGTGTTTCATCTATTCTAGTGATATTTTTCAAATAATAGATATTCCAAAAGTTATTAAAAAATCTAAACTGTCCATTACTATTTAACAAAAAAGCAACTTATATTAACTATAAATTGCTTTTTACAAAATGAAATATTACAAATCAGTTCTAAAAATCTGCACTTAATGGGGCACGAGGAAAAGGAATAACATCTCTGATATTACCCATCCCTGTTACAAACTGTACAAGTCTTTCAAAACCTAAACCAAATCCACTATGAGGAGCTGTTCCAAATCTACGTGTATCCAAATACCACCACAGTTCTTCTGTTAGCCCTAATTCATCTGTTTTTTCTTTTAATTTTTCAAAGTTTTCTTCTCTTTGTGAGCCCCCAATGATTTCGCCAATACCTGGAAATAAAACATCCATTGCACGCACTGTTTTACCATCTTCATTTTGCTTCATATAAAAAGCTTTAATTTCTTTGGGATAATCAGAAAGTATAACAGGCTTCTTAAAATGTTTCTCAACCAGAAAACGTTCATGTTCAGATTGTAAATCAATCCCCCACTCTACTGGATACTTAAATTTTTTCTTTTTATGTGGTTTAGAGTTAAGCAAGACATCTATAGCTTCTGTATAGGTCAATCTCTCAAAGTCATTTTCTACTACGGATTTGAGCTTCTCAATCAGTCCCATTTCACTTTGTTCTTCTTTCTTTTTTTGTTGATTTTCTTTTTCAAAGCGTTGGTCTAAGAAAGCTAAATCATCAACACAGTTATCTAAGACATATTTTACTAGGTATCTTAAAAAATCCTCAGCTAAATCTTGATTATCTTTTGCTTCATAAAAAGCCATCTCAGGTTCTATCATCCAAAATTCGGATAAATGCCTTGAGGTATTAGAATTTTCAGCTCTGAAAGTAGGTCCAAAAGTATAGACTAGCCCTAAGCCTAAAGCTCCTAACTCAGCTTCTAACTGTCCTGATACAGTGAGCTTAGCTTCTCTTCCAAAAAAATCTTCTTTATAATCAATCTTATTCTCTTCTGTTTTTGGGAGTTTTTCAAGATTAAGTGTGGTTACTCTAAATGTTTCGCCAGCACCTTCTGCATCAGAAGCAGTGATGATTGGAGATTGCCAATAATAAAACCCTCTATCATTGAAATACTGGTGCACTGCAAATCCGAGTGAATGTCTCAACCGAAAAATAGCTCCAAAAGTAGCAGTACGAGTACGTAAATGTGCATTTTCTCTCAAAAACTCCATAGAATGAGCCTTTGCCTGTAAAGGATATTTTTCAGCGTCCGCTTCACCTAAAATGATTAACTCCGAGGCCAATATCTCACAATCTTGCTCACTTCCTTGTGAGGCTACTAGTTTACCATGCACTTTTAGACAAGCTCCTACAGTAATCTTTTTGATAAGTTCTTCGCTAATATTTGCAGCATCTACTACTACTTGAATATTCTTTGCCGAAGAGCCATCATTAAGATGTACGAAGGCGACATTTTTACTTCCACGACGGTTACGAACCCAACCACTTACTTCTACGGGTTGGTCAAAATCTTGTAAGTTTAAGATTTGTTTAATTTGTTGTTTTGGCATTGTCAAATGTTATTAATGAATATTGCACAAAAAAAGGGAATAACCTTTGCTTCACACCGAAACAATTGGCTAATCCCTTTTGATGCTTTAAGCAGTTTTACTATATCTCTTCTTTTTCCCCAGATGCAGAATCATTGTCTTGAGTAACTTCTGGCTTTACAGCAGGAGTTGCTTCTGCTTTTACTTCTACATTAGAAGATTTAGATCTGCTGCGGCGACCACGACGAGTTTTGCCAATAGTGCTGTCTTTTTGCATTGTTTCGTTGAAATCAACCAACTCCATCATACAAGTTTCGGCATTATCACCTAATCTATTTCCTAGACGGATGATACGGGTATATCCCCCTGGACGTGTAGCTACTTTATCAGACACTACATCAAAAAGTTCTTTCACTGATTCCTTATTTTGTAAATAAGAAAAAACAACACGTCTTGAATGTGTAGTATTGTCTTTTGACCTTGTCAAAATAGGCTCTACATATTTACGCAACGCTTTTGCCTTTGCTAAGGTAGTTGTAATGCGTTTGTGCAATATCAATGAAGATGCCATATTAGATAGCATTGCCTTACGGTGGGTAGATGTCCTACCCAAATGATTAAAAGATTTTCCGTGTCTCATCTCGCTATATTTTTTTCCCTCTTCCTAAAATAATTAATCTTCTTCTAACTTATATTTCATTACATCCATTCCGAAGGTAAGATTTTTATCTGATACTAGCTGTTCTAGCTCTGTAAGAGATTTTTTACCAAAGTTACGGAACTTCATCATATCAGCTATTTCTAAGCTTACTAGATCACCTAGTGAGCGAATGTCAGCTGACTTAAGGCAGTTATATGCCCTTACAGATAAATCTAAATCGTTGATAGGTGTTTTAAGTAATTTTCGCATGTGCAAAAATTCTTCATCTACCTCCTCTATTTCTTCTTTCTTATCTGTTTCAAGTGTTATATTTTTATCTGAAAACAACATAAAATGCTGTATCAAGATATTTGCAGCTCCTTTAAGGGCTTCTTCTGGATGTATGGAACCATCAGTTTCTATGTCTATAAGGAGTTTTTCGTAATCTGTTCTTTGTTCTACACGAAAGTTTTCAACGTGATACTGAACGTTTTTGATAGGTGTAAAGATAGAATCTATTGGAATAAATCCTATCCACTGTTCAGCAGTTTTCTGATTTTCATCCGAAGGCACATACCCTCTTCCTTTTTCTATCAATAATTCCATCTCTAAATCTACAGACTCATCTAGATTACAAATCACTAAATCAGGATTTAGAACTTCATAATGGGGGGTAAATTTAGCAATATCACCAGCAGTGAGTACATCTTGATTTTGAACTACTACTACGATTTTGCTTTCACTTGCATCAGTAATTTTTTTAAATCTTACTCTTTTAAGATTCAATATAATTTCAGAAACATCTTGCAAAACGCCTTTGATGGTAGAAAATTCGTGCAAAACACCTGGTACACGAACACAAGTAATAGCATACCCTTCCAAAGATGAGAGCAAAATACGACGCATAGAGTTGCCAATCGTTACTCCGTAACCTCTTTCAAGTGGTTTAAACTCAAATAGACCTCGGAAGTCGGTAGCCTTTTCCATTAAAACCTTCTCAGGCATTTGGAATGAAAGTAATGACATATTTTTTAGGATTTCGGTTAAAAACTCGGACAAATAGAACGCTGTTACTTTTATTTTGAGTAAAGCTCTACAATCAATTGTTCCTGGATTTTTTCTGGGATTTGCTCTCTCTCAGGATAGACTATAAATGTACCAGACATCTCGCTAGCATTCCACTCTAGCCAATTGAAACGACGTGAGTTGGATGCTCCAACACTATCTGTAATAATTGGCATAGATTTAGATTTTTCACGAACCGAAACCACATCTCCAGGTCTTAGTTCATAAGACGGAATATTTACAATTTCACCATTTACTATAATGTGTTTATGGGAAACTAATTGCCTAGCTCCGCGACGAGTAGGAGCTATTCCTAATCTAAATACTGTATTATCTAGGCGTGCTTCCAAGAACTTAAGCAAATTTTCACCAGTAATACCATCTTTTCTAGCAGCCTTATCAAATAAATTTGCAAATTGACGCTCTAATAACCCATAAGTATATTTAGCTTTTTGCTTCTCAGCAAGCTGTATGGCATATTCAGATTGTTTTCTTTTTCGTCCTCTACCGTGTTGCCCTGGAGGATAGTTTTTGCGTTGTAAGGCTTTAGCTTGTCCAAAAATAGGATCGCTAAATTTTCTTTCTATTTTGGCTCTTGAGCCTGTATATCTTGCCATTTCTTAATCGTTCTTTTTCAAATCAATAATTATACTCTTCTACGCTTTGGAGGACGACAACCATTATGTGGTAATGGAGTAATATCTTTAATAGATGTAACCTCTATTCCTACATTTTGGATGGTTCGGATTGCAGACTCACGGCCTGCACCAGGACCTTTTACAAACACCTCCACTTTGCGTAAGCCTAAATCATAAGCTTCTTTAGCACAGTTATTGGCGGCTACTTGTGCGGCATAGGGGGTATTCTTCTTAGAACCTTTAAAACCCATCTTACCCGCAGAAGCCCAAGAAATCACTTGACCATTAGCATTGGTCATAGAGATGATGATGTTGTTAAAAGTAGCCTTGATATGGGCTTGTCCGATGGCTTCAATTAAAACCTTCTTTTTTACTTTTTCTTTTCTTTTTTGACTCATGATTTAATACAAATCTTCGTGATCAACCTCAACCAAGAGGAAATTTTATTTAGTAGCTTTTTTCTTATTAGCAACAGTTTTACGCTTACCCTTACGAGTACGAGCATTATTTTTAGTGTGTTGCCCACGTACTGGTAATCCTTTACGATGTCTGATTCCTCTATAACAACCAATATCTTTTAATCGCTTGATATTAAGTTGTACTTCAGATTTCAAAGCACCTTCTACTTTTATCTCAGCACTAATAATGTTACGGATTTGAGTTGATTCTTCATCATCCCAATCCTGTACTTTTTTGTTAATATCTACACCAGCTTTCTGAAGTATCATCTTCGCTCGGCTTCGACCAATCCCATAAATATAGGTTAGCCCTATTTCACCCCTCTTACGATCGGGGATATCTACTCCTGCAATCCTTGCCATAATTATTACCCTTGTCTTTGTTTGTATCTCGGATTCTTCTTATTAATCACGTACAGCCTACCCTTTCTGCGGATAATTTTACAGTCTGCACTCCTTTTTTTGATAGATGTTTTTACTTTCATAATCTCTTTATCTTATATTTTCTTCTACTTTAAATCTTATGATGATTGTTTATAACGATACACAATTCTTCCCTTACTCAAGTCATAAGGTGACATTTCTAATTTCACTTTATCACCAGGAAGTATTTTTATGTAATTCATCCGCATCTTTCCAGAAATATGGGCAATTACTTGATGTCCATTTTGTAATTCTACTTTGAACATGGCATTAGATAATGCCTCAGTAATGATGCCGTCTTGCTCAATAGAGGATTGTTTAGCCATAGTTATAAATTGTAGTTTTCTTCAATATATTTAAATGTTGTGAGTATATCACATGCTCCATCATTGATAGCTATTGTGTGTTCAAAATGAGCCGAAGGTTTACGATCACTCGTCCTTATTGTCCAGCCATCAGGCTCTTGGACTACATTTTTTTTACCTAGATTAACCATCGGTTCAATAGCTATTACCATTCCTTCTTTTAGTTTAGGACCTTGCCCACGTCTTCCAAAATTTGGTACTTCAGGAGATTCATGTAAAGATTTTCCTAAGCCATGCCCTACTAATTCTCTAATAATTGAGAAGTTGTTTTCTTCTACAAAAGATTGTATTGCATGACTTATGTCTCCTATTCTGTTTCCAGATATGGCTTGCTCTAGTCCTTTATACAAAGAGGCCTTAGTAACTTTTAGTAAATTCTTTACTTCTTCACTTACAACACCGACTGCATAAGTATATGCACTATCACTATGAAATCCTTTGTAGAATACGCCACAATCTACGGAAATAATATCTCCGTCTTTTAGTTCATAATTACTAGGAAATCCGTGGACTACTTGTTCATTAACAGATATACAAAGAGAACCAGGAAAGGTATTATTATAACCTTTAAAAGAAGGTATCCCACCATTATCACGGATAAATTCTTCCGCTCTACGATCTAACTCTATAGTTTTTACTCCTAGCTTTATCATCTTAGCAACCTCTCCATGAGCTCTCCCTAATATATGGGCACTCTCTCTAATTATCTCAATCTCCTCTTTGGTCTTGTATATTATCATTGCCAAGTATCTGCCACTGTTATATTTTGTGATTGACCACCACGCACTTTTCCAGATTTCATTAATCCTTCGTATCGGCGCATCAACAAGTAACTATTAATCTGTTGTAATGTATCTAAAATAACACCTACCATGATTAATAAAGATGTTCCTCCATAAAATTGAGCAAACTCTTCAGTAACATTTAGTCTTACAGCAAAAGCAGGTATGATAGCTACCAATGCTAAAAATATAGACCCAGGAAGTGTAATTCTATCTAAAATCCTAGCAATGTAATCAGCAGTTTGTGGGCCAGGTTTTACGCCTGGTATAAAACCGTTATTCCTTTTAATATCATCCTTAATACGATTAGGATCAATCTGTATAGCCGTATAAAAATAAGTAAATAAAATAATTAATATCGCAAATAAAATATTATAACCTACTGATGTATAACTTGAAAAAGTTGTGCCAATCCAAAGTCCTACAGATGAATCTCTAAATCCAGGTATAGAGGCTATTAGAGAAGGTAAAAACATCAATGACTGAGCAAAAATAATAGGCATTACGCCCGCTGCATTTACCTTTAATGGAATATATTGTCTTTGACCAGAGTAGGATTTATTACCTACCACTTGCTTAGCGTACTGAACAGGTATTTTACGGGTAGCTTGTGTCAACATCACTACTGCCATCACCACAAAGTATAGAATCACAATTTCTACAACAAACTGTATTGGATTGCTCGTAGTTGCTTCTTTTACAAGTGATTGGGGCAGACGGGAAATAATGCCAATCATGATTAACATAGAGATACCATTTCCTATTCCTCTTTCTGTGATACGCTCGCCTAACCACATAGTAAACATCGTACCAGTAGTTAATATAATAATAGAAGATATAATAAAGAAATTATAATCTACCATAATCGCATCACGGTTGATAGTAGCGTATAAATATCCACTAGATTGTGCTATAGTAATCCCTATTGTTAAATAACGGGTAATTTGATTAATTTTTTTTCTTCCAGAATCACCTTCTTTTTGCATTTTTTGAAATGAAGGCATAGCTACTGTCAACAACTGCACAACAATAGATGCAGATATATAAGGCATAATACCTAATGCAAAGATGGAAGCTTTACTAAAAGCTCCACCTAGTAGCAAGTCGATAAAATTACCCATTCCACCAAGCACACTAGAAATATCTCCAAGTTTATTAGGATCTATACCAGGAAGTACCACAAAAGAGCCTAAACGAAATACAGCTAGTAAAACTATCGTGTATAAAATTCGTCTACGTAACTCTTCTATAGAGAAGATATTTTTTATAGTTGAGATAAATTTTTTCATTTTACTCCTTTAATTGAGTGAGACTTTTAAAGAGTTATAGTTTTTCCACCTGCTTTTTCTATAGCTTCAACGGCTGATTTAGAGAAAGCGTGTACTTTAACTTCTTGGACAGATTTTAACTCTCCTCGTCCCAATATTTTTACTAAATCATTTTTTGAGGCAAGACCATTCTCCTGTAAAAGTGCCAAGTCAACGACTGTAGCGCCTGTTTTATCTACAAGTTTTTGTAAATCATCTAGGTTAATAGCTTTATACTCTACACGATTAGGATTTGTAAATCCAAATTTTGGTATACGCCTTTGTAAAGGCATCTGCCCACCTTCAAATCCAATTTTCTTACTGTAACCTGAGCGAGATTTCGCTCCTTTATGACCTCTTGTTGAGGTACCACCGTGTCCTGACCCTTGACCGCGACCAATTCTTTTTTCTCTTTTAACGGCACCTTCAGCAGGCTTAAGTTGATGCAATTTCATGCTATTATTTTTTTAAATCTTTATAGATATTCTACTTCTACTAAGTGAGCTACAGCAGCTACCATTCCTTTTATCTGAGGTGTAGCATTATGCTCAACTACCTTATTAATCTTTCCTAAACCTAAAGCAATGATAGTTGCCTTTTGTCTTTTAGGACGATCAATTGTGCTTCTTACTTGTTTTACTCTTAGCTTTTCCATATCAATATTAACCGTTAAATACTTTTGACAAAGGAATATTCCGTTGTTTAGCTACCTCATGAGGAGCTCTCATTTTAAGAAGAGCATCAAAAGTTGCTTTTACTACGTTGTGAGGGTTTGAAGATCCTTTAGACTTTGCAAGCACATCACGTATTCCTGCACTCTCCAATACTGCACGCATGGCACCACCAGCGATTACACCAGTACCTGGTGAAGCAGGTTTTAATAATACTAAACCTCCACCAAATTTGCCAATCATATCGTGAGGGATGGTTGTACCTAAGATAGGTACTTTTACTAGATTTTTCTTTGCATCTTCTACGCCTTTTGTAATGGCATCAGTTACTTCATTGGCCTTTCCTAAGCCATAACCTACTACCCCGTGTCCGTCGCCTACCACTACGATAGCAGAAAAACTAAATCTTCTACCACCTTTTACTACTTTAGCTACACGATTAATTGCAACCACTTTTTCTTTTAGGTCTGCTTCGCTTGCTTTTATCAATCCTTTATTTTTGTTCATTTTATCGAATGTATTAAAATTTCAATCCACCTTCACGTGCTCCATCGGCCAATGCTTGTATTTTTCCGTGATAAAGATATCCATTGCGGTCAAACACTACTGAACTAATTCCTTTATCAAGAGCATTCTTTGCTAAAATCTTTCCTACCTCTTTTGCCTTTTCTACATTAATAGATTTGATACCTTCTCCCAGATTCAATGATGATGCACTTGCTAAAGTTACACCTGCAACATCATCTATTATTTGAGCATATATGGATCTATTAGAGCGAAAAACACTTAAACGTGGTTGCTCTTGAGTACCACTTACCTTACGGCGGATACTCTTTTTGATTTTAATGCGACGTGCTAATTTTTTATCTAGTCTTCCCATAATTATCTATTTTTTAGCTGCTGTCTTACCAGCTTTACGACGAATCACTTCACCTACTTCACGAATACCTTTGCCTTTGTAAGGCTCTACTTGTCTAAGAGATTTAATCTTAGCCACTATTTGTCCTACCAATTGTTTATCGATTCCTTCTATAGATACAATTGGATTTTTTCCTTTCTCCATTACAGCATTAACTAAAACCTCTTCTGGAAGTGCAAAAAATATACTATGAGAGTATCCGAGATTTAATTCTAAAACATTTTTATCACAAACAGCTTTAAAACCTACACCTACTATCTCTAGTTTTCTACTAAATCCATCTGTTACACCTACTACCATGTTATTAATCAAAGCACGGGTTAAGCCATGAAGGGCTTTGTGTCTTTTTTGTTCAGTTGGGCGCTCACATTGTAATACGCCACCTTCTATTTTAACTTGGATTTCAGACTCCAGTTGTTGAGTAAGTGAACCTTTTGGTCCTTTTACAGTAACCAAATTTTTTGGACTTATCTCTATATTAACTCCCGCAGGGATCTGTATTTCTTTTTTTCCGACTCGCGACATAATATTATTTACTCTTGATTAATAAATATAACACAACACTTCTCCTCCAATATTCAACTGCCGTGCTTCTTTATCAGTCAATACGCCTTTTGATGTGGATAATATTGCTACACCGAGACCATTTAGCACTCGTGGTAATTTATCAGCTGCCACATACTTACGAAGCCCAGGCTTACTTATACGCTCTAAGTTTAAGATAGCAGACTCTTTAGTTTCTAAGCTATATTTTAAAGCAATCTTGATAGTTCCTTGCAGAGTGCTATCATCAAATTTATAATTGAGTATATATCCTTTCTCGTATAATACTCTTGTAATCTCTTTTTTAAGATTAGAAGCTGGTACCTCTACAATGCGATGTCTCGCTTTTATAGCATTTCTAATGCGGGTGAGGTAGTCAGCAATGGTATCGGTCATCATAGTTTGTTACCGTTTAATATGCCAAAAAAATTGAACTGCAAATTTAGTACTTTTATTCTAATAAAAAAATTACCAACTAGCTTTGGTAATTCCAGGTATTTTTCCATCAGAAGCCATTTCTCGGAATACATTTCGGCAAATCCCGAATTTACGCATATAACCCTTGGGACGACCAGTGATTTTACAACGATTATGTAACCTTACTCTTGAAGAATTTTTTGGTAATTTATCTAAAGCTTCCCAATCTCCTGCTTCTTTTAGTATTTTTCGCCTCTCAGCGTACTTTTCTACTATCTTTTCACGCTTTACTTCTCTTGCGATAATGGATTTCCTTGCCATGTTGTTCTTTCTTTATATATTATTAATTTTAGCTTTTGAGAATGGCATACCTAGTGATTTAAGTAACTCGTATGCCTCTTCATCTTTCTTAGCAGTAGTAACAAAAGTAATATCCATGCCTGTTATTTTGCTCACTTTCTCTATACTTATTTCAGGGAAAATAATCTGTTCTTTCACACCGAGAGTATAATTACCTCTTCCGTCAAAGCCTTTATCATTTACTCCTTTGAAATCACGTACACGTGGCAATGCTACAGTAAAAAGTCTATCAATAAACTCATACATCCTATCTCCTCTAAGTGTTACTTTTGCTCCTATCGGCATTCCTTCACGAAGCTTAAAATTAGCTACTGATTTTTTAGCTATAGTAGCTATCGCACGTTGTCCTGTAATAGTAGTAAGTTCTTCAACTCCTACATCTACTAATTTTTTATCAGCAACCGCAGCACCTATACCCTTATTAATAACGATTTTTTCAATCTTAGGTACTTGCATCGGAGATTTATACTCAAATTTCTTCATCAAGGTTTCTTTGACCTCGTTGAGATATTTTTCTTTGATTCTAGGTATCATACTCACAATCTTTCTTTAGTTATTAAGCCTTGAGCGAGGTATGCTCTTTAAAATATCTTTGTAACTTGCCTGCATCATCTAGCTTACGACCTGTGCGGCGTGGTTTATCTGATTTAGGATCTACTACCATTAGATTACTCAAATGAATAGTACCTTCTTTCTCGATAATTTCACCGTTAGGGTTAGAAGCAGAAGGTTTTTGGTGCTTTACCACCATGTTCACTCCACGTACTATAGCACGTTGCTTGATTCGGTCTATTTTCACTACTTCTCCCCGCTCTCTTTTTTTATTTCCAGCGATTACCTCTACAGTATCTCCTACTTTAAGGTGCAGTTTAGTTTGTACTTTTTTCTTGGTCTCCATACTCATCATTCGATTTTAAGCCCTGTATTATTTGTAATATAAATTACAATACTTCAGGAGCTAACGAAACAATCTTCATAAATTTTTTTTCTCTCAATTCACGAGCAACGGGTCCGAATATACGAGTACCGCGAGGTTCGTCATTTCCGCCCAATAAAACAGCGGCATTATCTTCAAATCGGATGTAAGATCCGTCTGAACGTCGCACTGCTTTGCGAGTGCGTACTACTACGGCCTTAGATACTGTACCTTTTTTCATATTACTAGAAGAAAGGGCTGATTTTACCGTAACTACAATCTTGTCGCCTACTGAGGCGTATCTTTTTCCAGTTCCGCCGAGTACACGAATGCAAAGAACTTCCTTTGCTCCGCTATTATCAGCTACACTTAAACGTGATTCTTGTTGTATCATAATTATAAAAAATTACTTTGCTCGTTCAAGGATTTCTACTAATCGCCAACGCTTATTTTTACTCAAAGGACGACATTCCATGATTCGAACTAAATCACCAATTTTACATTGGTTTTCTTCATCATGAGCCGTGAATTTTTTACTCTTTGTAAAAAACTTACCATACATAGGGTGCTGTAATCTTCGCTCCACTACCACAGTGATTGACTTAGTCATCTTATCGCTGGTAACTTTACCAACTCTTTCTTTTCTTAAATTTCTTTCGGTCTGCTCCATTGTTTATATCAGTTATTTATCGCAAAACCACTACATTCATTTCTTCGGCAAGCTGTGCAGTGAATTTTTTGCTTGCTTTGATACCATTTTCTTTCTCTACTTGAATCAAGGTTTCAGAAAAAATCTTACTCGTGATTGTAGAAGAAGATGATAGCATCTCTTTACATTTTTCTCTTATTGAGGTATATTCTTTTTGTCGCATCTCTGTATTGAGTTGCGCAATAAAGCGACGACCTGCCCTAATTTTAGTAGGGCTTTCTAGAGGAGCAACCGTATTAGCGAAAACTAGCTTTTGAAGCATTTCTTTTTCGATTTTTATACGTTCTTTAAGCTCCTGTATATTTAATTCTTTTATCTCAGGATTTTTCATGGCTTACTCAACATAATCTCTACGAACAACAAATTTAGTCTTTATAGGAAGTTTCTGTGCAGCAAGATAAAGAGCTTGTTCGGCAACACGATATGGCACACCATCCAACTCAAATAAAATTCTTCCTGGACGGACTGGAGCTACCCAATATTCGGGAGCACCTTTACCTTTACCCATCCTTACTTCCGCAGGTTTTTTAGTAATAGGCTTATCAGGAAATATGCGAATCCAAATTTTCCCTTCTCTCTTCATAGTACGAGAGATAGTAATTCGACACGCTTCAATCTGACG
>Ga0163144_10009658_pt1 | contig 20696 bp, 17 predicted proteins | sample OliLak19BULKMAT1_FD_123175 | JGI IMG/M metagenome (GOLD analysis project Ga0163144, IMG submission 123175) | Freshwater microbial mat bacterial communities from Lake Vanda, McMurdo Dry Valleys, Antarctica - Oligotrophic Lake LV.19.BULKMAT1 | ecosystem: Environmental > Aquatic > Freshwater >... | reverse complement strand
GCACCACCACAAGTTTTCGCAAAGGTTGCCTGGGAGATGGCTCGACCCGCTCGACCTTGCCCACCAGCAACATCTGGGCGTGCATGGGCCAGCGGCTAGGGTCTGCCAGCCGCACCTCGTCACCCGCCGCGGGCTGATATGCCTGCTGTGTCGCAGGATCGAGTTTGTCCTCGACATCCCCTACAAGTGTTCCATCACCAACGGGCTTGAGTTGCGTGCGAAGGCCGCCAGGAACACTCTGCGCGAGCACGACCGCATCCAATGTTCCGCTGGCTGGTGCGGTAATAGGTAGGATTGTTGCAGAGCGTGGCCGCACGCCAATGACACGGCCCAGAAGGTGCGCAAATTGCACGGTGGCGATGGTGCCGATATCGATGCCTTGCTGGCTGCCAGCGCGGATGAGGATGGCTGGACTATTCGTGTCGGCGGAGACACCAGTGACACCAACCGCCAGTTGGTTCATGCTGGTCGTCGCGTCGGCGAGGCGAATCCTGGACTGTTCGAGGAGCGTTCGCAATCGTTGGTTCTCATCAAGTTGCTGGAGCAAACTGGTGCGCAGGTCGAGATTGTCATTCTCCAACGCGCTCAGCCGAGAATCACTGGGCGGCGTGGGCACGGGCGAGAGCCATCGGTGCAATCGTGACACTGGCCCGGCTAGGGGCGACACGAGTACTTCTGCAACACCAGCGACGGGTGTCACCCATCCCTGCCACTTCGCAGGCATGACCAGCGCAAGCACGCATGCCAGACCGATGGCCGTCGGCTGGAGCGAGCGCTGCTTGGGAAAGGAGAGGCGCTGCATGGGAAAAAGAGCCGGAGAGCAGAGGAGATCACAAGACGAAGACGATCAAATCAGCGTGATGGCGAATCCCGGGCAGGAAGTTCTACACTTCGTGACTACTTCACTTTATCTCTCTGCCCTTGATCTCTCTGCCCTTGCATCTATACGTCCACTGACTGCGCTGCTCTTGCCTGCTGTTTGCTCGAGTTATCCCGCATCATTCTCAAGGTTCGCCTTGAGTTGCTCGAAGTTCTCGAGATACAGGGCCGTGCCGCGAGCGACGCACGTCAGCGGATCGTCGGCGAGTTTTGTGGGTAGACCCGTGGCTTTCTCCACAACCTGGGGCAGGTTACGCAGTAGGCTTCCACCGCCAGCCATCATGATGCCATTCTCGACCAGGTCCGCCGCGAGTTCGGGGGCTGCCTTTTCGAGCGTTCGCGTCACGGCTTCGGTGATTGCAGTGACCGGCTCCATCAGGGCAGCGCGGATTTCTTCGCTCGTGACTTCGGTCTTGCGGGGCAGACCGCTGATCATGTCACGTCCACGCACTTCCATCGTCATCTCTTCGGGCAAGGGTGCTGCCGAACCAATTTCAATCTTGATTCGCTCTGCGGTCTGTTCTCCGATCATCATGTTGTACGTGCGCTTCATGTGGTTGATGATCGCTTCGTCCATGTCATCGCCCGCGACGCGCACCGACTGGCACTCCGCGATATCGCCCAGTGAGAGAATCGCAACTTCGGTTGTGCCGCCACCGATATCCACGATCATCGAGCCTTGAGCCTCGAGGAATGGAAGGCCCGCGCCAATCGCCGCCGCGAGGGGTTCCTCAATAAGGTACGTCATTCTCGCGCCAGCTCTGGCGGCGGAGTTGAAGACCGCGTGCTTCTCGACAGCGGTGATACCGCTCGGCACGCTGATGACCACTCGCGGCCCAAAGATGCGGTTCTTTCCGTTCACCTTGCGGATGAAGTAGCCGAGCATCGCCTCGGTAATCTCAAAGTCGGAGATCACGCCGTCCTTGAGGGGACGAATAGCGCTGATCGCGCCGGGGGTCTTGCCCAGCATCTGCTTGGCGACCCATCCCACTGCTTCCCCATCCTGGCAGACACGATTGGTGCCCTTCCACACAGCGACGACCGATGGCTCATTCAACACGATGCCCTGACCGCGCACGGCAACCAACGTGTTGCACGTTCCCAGGTCGATGCCCATGTCCACGCTAAACATACCCCGCAAGCGATCGAGCAGCACGCTTGGCCGTCCTTCCTCGCACCAACCGATCACCGGCGGTGCGTGCACCTATCCCCGTGCGAATCACGAGCCAGTGCGTCGGGGATCGAGCACCGCACGATGGCCGGCTTCCAGCCAGCCAGATTACAAAGCAGTATAACGACAGACCGGCCCCAGCAAGCCAAACCGCGCGAGAACTGCGCATAAATCTCCCAAGGGCAGAAAGTAGCATACACGTTCCGAGCAGAATGGATAGACAGTAGGGAAGAAATGGGGAAAAACTGTTCGCATCGAGATTGGGGAAACTCCGGAATGAACGACTAATTGGGTTGACCACATGCCACCACGATGTCCGAAATCTCCCGGTTTGTGGGCTTAGGTCTAAGGGCTTAGGATCGATAGATGCGACTTGAGTTCCTAGGCACGGGCACCTCGGCGGGCATTCCGATGATCGGGTGCCACTGCGCCGTGTGTACGAGCACCGATCCTCGCGACCAGCGTCTTCGCACCAGCGCGGCATTACGGTTTACCGACCCTGGCGGACAGGAACGGACCATACTAATCGACGCGGGGCCGGACTTGCGTCAGCAGGCCCTTCGCAGCAAGATCCAACGTTGCGACGCGATCTTGTTCACGCACAACCACGTCGACCACATTTTCGGACTCGACGAAGTACGTCGATTCAACGCAGTGATGAAGGCCCCCATCGACATCTATGCCGACGAATACACCATGGATTCGCTCGAGCGCGTCTACAAGCACATCTTCGAGCGCGACAAGAACGTGAACGATAGTTTTGTTGCAACGTTGATTCCGCATCGCATCAGCAACCACGATGTTCGTGAAGGCATCGGGCTTGAATTGTTTGGCCTTCGTTGCACGCCCATTCCGCTTTTGCATGGTCGCCTTCCCGTGCTGGGGTGGCGAATCGAAGCCAGCGAGGAAATGTCCAGGTTCCAAATCAAAGCAGCGGGATGGGTTGGATCCTCGACCGCTTCATTCCCAAATTTGCCCGATTACTCCCCTGCACCCTCTCCGATTGCTTCGCCGCTCTTTCCGATCGCATATTGCACCGATGTCTCCGGCGTGCCCGCCCAGTCGTGGTCACGACTTGCTGGTGTACAAACGCTGATCCTCGACTGCCTTCGGGAGCGGAACCATCCGACGCATCTCACGTTGAACGACGCGGTGCAGATTGCGGGACAGGTTGGGGCGGAGCGAACGTACTTCGTCCACATGGCCCATGAATTGGCACACCAAGAAACTCAGGACCGGCTGCCTGAAAAAGTCTACCTGGCGTGGGATGGGCTGGTGCTGGGCAATTGAGCGTCACGGCGGATGCCCGCAGCGATTCTCCCCACAATCGTTCAACACTTCTCACGTCGCTCCAGCAAAAACGCTCTCACGGTCGGATCATCGGTGAGAGCCATCGCCCGGTCATATGCAGCGATAGCGAGGCCAGACTTGCCAGCTCGCGCCAGGACGTCAGCCTTCACGGCCCAGTATGGCTGGTGCTCGGGAACGAGTCGTTGATCTATCAACTCCAACTGCTGGATTGCCGCCTCCGGACCTTCAACGTAGCAGACAGCCGCAGCTCGCCCAACGGATGCACCCACAGTGGGCCGCACGCGAACCAGCACATCGTAAAGACTAAGGATCGCCTGCCAGTTGGTGATGCCGGTCTGTGCCCGATCAACATGCACGGATTGGATCGCGGCTTCGAGTTGGAACCGTCCGGGTGTGGAAAACTTCGCTGCTTCGCGCAGGAAACGATCGCCCTCTCGAATCATCGACTTGTCCCACAAGTCACAATCCTGCTGATCCAGCGGAACGTATCGCCCCGCGCCATCGCGCCTGGCATCACGCCGAGCATGCGATAGCAACAGCAGTGCTCGCATGCCCCACGCCTCTGGTTGCTGAGGTAGTAATCGTGTGACGACTTCGGCCAATTCGATGGCTTCCGACGCGAGCGCCCGCGTTGGTAGGTCGCCATCGCGCGGCTCGTCGTGCGCCGCGTTGTAGGCGGCGTACAGAGCATTGAGGACCTCCGGCACACGTTGATCCAATTCCTGGCGTGGCGGCAGGTCAAACGAAACGCACGCGTCGCGAAGCTTGGCCTTGGCCCGGACCAATCGCTGTCCCATGGTGGTCGGGGAGAGCAAGAACGCACTCGCGATGCGTTGGGCCGATAGCCCCAGAAGAGCCTGGAGTATCAGCGGAGCATGCACGCTGGTCTCGATCGCTGGGTGAGCGCAAACAAACATTACGCGAAGGCGATCCTCGGGCATGTGAGCGGCTCTTGAATCATCGGCATCGGATACTGCCTGGGCTCGCTGGAGTCTTTGAAAATGGTGAATGACCTGAGCGGAAGTACGGGCTTGTGATGAGGCCGCATCGGTGCGAGCCTGATCCACTGCGTTTCGTTTCGCGGCCACCACCAGCCATCCCTCAGGATTCTCTGGCACTCCATCTCGCGGCCATTTCTGCAGGGCTTCAACCAGAGCACCGGCGAGCGCATCCTCGGCCTGATGCAGGTCACGGGTGGCGCAGGCAATCACCGCAAGCACGCGTCCATACGCGTGCCTTGCGATGCGCTCGGCTTCCAGGGCCGGATTGGATGGAGAAATAGTCACGGCGCGTTGCGGTTGGGAGGGATGTTGTACTGTCGCAAGAGACAGACCCTCTACATGACAAGCAGGGGGCGAAGCTCGACACTCCCGCCCGGACTTGGAATCCGCGATGCCCACTGCATCGCGACGTCGAGAGTCGGGACATCAATCAGGTAGAAGCCACCCAGAATTTCCTTGCTCTCGGCATAGGGGCCATCGTGAACTTCCTGCTTTGGAGAGAGGCGCATGGTGGTCGCGGTTTCGGGGCCTTGCAGGCCCGCCCCGCCAGCCATGACACCAGCATCGGTCAGGGCTTTCCCATATGCGACCCACCCGGCCCAGTACTTGCCAGCATCGGGACTGGTGCGCTTCGCGAACTCCTCCTTGGTTTCGTGGATGATCAGTGCAAACTTCATGGGCTGCTCCTCAAAGATAGGGGACGATGGAAGAATCGAGCCAACAGACGCCCGTTGGCAGTGCTTCCTGAAGGTGTCGAGGTTGGCCCGAGCAATTCGACAGGAAGTTCAAGATTTCCTGTGAAGTGGGCGACATCATTACCCAAACAAAATCAGCACACGTGTGACGAATGCCGATGCGACCGGCTATCCTTAAACCCCTATGGGAAAGACACGCGAGATCAAGAAGCGCATCAAGGCTGTCGGCAATATCAAACGCATCACCAAGACGATGCAAATGATCGCCACAGCGAAGTTTGCCGCCAGCCAGCAACGTGCGGTCGCTGGTCGCCCCTACACGGATGCATTGTTCGAGTTGGTCTCGCAGTTGGCTACTGCCCTCCGCGATGGCGGGGGCGACGTGACTCATCCCCTGCTGGGTAGTCGCAAAGCAGCCGCCGACGCGAAGGAACTGACGCTCGTCATCACCAGTGATCGCGGCCTCTGTGGACCATACAACGCGGGCGTTCTGCGCACGTCGATGAACTTCCTGAAGACCAATCCAGCCGCAAAAGCCGGAGTCGTTGAGTTGGTCGGCAAGAAGGGGACTGGCTTCTTCAAGTTCGCTGGCGTGCCCCTTGCTGTGCAGCATACGCAGTTTGGCGACAAGCCCAAGTATGAGGACGTGCAGGCCTTGGCTGAGGACTATGCCCGGCGCTTCATCGCGGGCGAAGTCAGCACGGTCCGAATCGTGTACATGAAGTTCCTCTCGCCCAGCAAGCAGACGCCCTTCATCGTGCAGTTGCTACCCTTCCAGACTGATTCGGTCGCCAAGGCTGGTGCCCCTGCTGCTGGAATTGGTACTGGAACTACTGCTGGAACTGCTGGCGGAACCAAGCAAGTCTACAAGTTTGAACCCAGCGCCCCCGAACTGCTCGATTCGCTGCTCCCTGCGGCCATCAAGGCCCTGATGTTCCAAGCCTTCAACGATGCCGTGGTTAGCGAAAACGTTGCCCGCATGGTGGCCATGAAGAGCGCGACCGACGCGGCTGGTAAGATGGGCAAGCTCTACACCCGTAAATTCAACCGTGCTCGTCAGGCTCAGATTACCACTGAACTGACCGAGATTATCTCGGGCGCAGCCGCCTTGGAGTAGGCCCGAAAATTCAATTGATTCGTGTCGATGCAGCTCTCGAAGTTCGGCGGGGGGACGTTACTATTTTTGAGGTCTTGCGCAGTCGCAGCCGGTTCATATAATCTTCGCCGAGTGCTTGGCATGGTCGTATCGGCGGAGGAGCAGGCTTGGAGCGGGAGCAAGATGACAACTCGTCGCCAGCCACACCACCCTCCACGGTTGGTGCCAGTCACGAGGCCTTCCAAAACCTCCTCGATGCGGCTGGGCGGGGTGAATCAACCGCTTCTGAGCAGTTGCTGCCGCTTGTCTACGAACACCTTCGAGAACTTGCCCGCGCAAAGCTTGCCAAAGAACCCAGCGGCCAGACCCTCCAGCCAACGGCGCTGGTGCATGAAGCCTACTTGAAACTTGTTCGCAGCGATCAGACTTGGAACGATCGGCGGCACTTCTTCGCGGCTGCGGCGCTGGCGATGCGTCGAATCCTGGTTGATCGGGCCCGAGCCAAGCGGGGATCAAAACGTGGCGGAGATCTTCGCAAGTTCTCGCTTGAGCAATGGGACAGGCCAGCCGATGGCGCAACGGGCGGGACGCAGTATGCTGCACCCGACCAAGGCGATGACATGGATTGGCTGGCGCTGGAGGAAGCGATGCGGGCGTTGGAGGCTCAGGATAGTGAACTCGCACAAATCGTGCACCTCCGATACTTCGCAGGGCTGACACTCGAAGAGACAGCGTTGGCCATGGGCAAGAGTTCGAGAACGATCAACCGGGACTGGATGGTGGCTCGGGCTTGGTTGCTGCGGCATATGCAGGCAACCCAGCGGGAATGAATCACGCGAGCATGAGTATGAACAGCGATATCCCGAGCATCTCTCCCTCGCCCAGTGGAGTATGGCGTCTCACCAAGGCGATCGTGGGCGAGGCGCTCGAACTGCCGGGGGTCGCGCGTGGGGCATTTGTCGAGCATGCCTGCGAGGGCGATGCTTCGCTGCGGAGCGAAGTTGTTGCGCTGCTCCGCTCGTATGACACGGCTGGAGATTCGTTGAGCGAAGCGGGCGTGCCCGCCGAAACGCTGGCGGATGCTTTGGCAGGACCATCACTGACCGAAGGCATGATGATCGGTCGCTATCGCATTGCAGCGACACTGGGCGCAGGCGGCATGGGTACAGTTTTTGAAGCTATCGACACGGCTCTCGAGCGCCGCGTCGCGATCAAACTGCTCAGCATGGGCTTTTCTTCGAATGCTGCTCGCCGACGCTTTGAGGGAGAGGCTGCGGCTCTGGCCCGTCTCGACCACGCCAACGTCGCGCGGGTCTACGAAGTCGGTGTGCAGCAATCACCCGGTCAGCCGATTTCCGTCCCATACTTTGCCATGGAACTGGTGACCGCGGCGCGGACGCTGGACCAGTTTGTGCGGGAGAGCAAACCTGATCTTCGCGCAATGCTGGCGATGTTCGCCACGATCTGCGATGCCGTACACCACGGGCACACCAAGGGCGTGCTGCACCGCGACCTCAAGCCTGCAAATATTCTTGTGGATGGTTTGGGCGTGCCCAAAGTGATCGACTTTGGCGTCTCTCGACTGGCGGACGCGAGCAACTCGCGATCCACAACGCAAGTAGGCGATGTGGTGGGAACACCCGCGTACTTGCCTCCGGAGGCATTCGAGCAGGGCATGCACGCACTGGACACGCGAGCGGACGTGTATGCACTGGGCATCACGTTCTACGAAGTGCTGAACGGTGCGGGGCCTTTCGATGCCAAGAATCTCACGCCCGCAACGGCACGCGCGATCGTGTGCGGGAAACCGCCCAGAATGCTGGGAAGCCTTCGGAACGACTGCAGAGGTGATGTCGAGACAGTTGTCGCCAAGGCGATGGCAGGAGACGCGAGCGAGCGGTACCAGTCCGCCGAGCAGTTCGCTGCGGATATCCGTCGCATGCTTGCGTACGAGCCGATTGTCGCAAGACGGACCTCATTGGCTCGACAAGCAAGACTGTTCGCCAGACGCAACACGCTGGTCGTCGCTGTCGCGGGTCTGGTGGGCCTGGCGTTGATGATTGGCGCAGGGGGACTTGCCCTGGGCATCGCCAAGGCTCGAGAGAGCGAACGCAAGGCCCTGCAGGAAGCCACTCGCGCCCGGCAAGTCTCCGACTTCCTTACACGCATGGTCAGCTCCGCCAATCCATTTCCTGCGTTGACAGCCCAGGAGAACATGCAGGGTGGCGATGCATCGGCGTGGCCATCACCGGCTCGACCTGGCGTCGCCCCAACTGCTGGCGACTTACTGGAGGGAGCAAGCCAGCAGATCGAGGCGGCGTTTCCCAATGATCTCGCCTTGCAGGCGGACGTGGCACTCTTGCTCGCCGAAACGTCATGGAAACTGGCGGACCCTCGTGCGTATGCCATGGCGATCCGGGCATACCAGTCGATTGTGGATGCCTATGGCACCGATGATCGTCGAACGATATCGATCACCTCGATGCTGTACTCGAATGAGTCTCTGAACAGCACGATCACGAGGCTGCCCGAGATGATGCGGTGTCTGAGCATTCTGAATCAAAGGAACGATGCGGCGGAAGATGCACTCGCGCTCTCGATCTGGAGCACTCTGGTGGCGACCTACGAAACACAAGAGCAACGCCCCGAGGCCCTAAAGATTATTGCAAACCGACGTGAAACACTCTCCCAACGTCGCATCATTCCAGTACTTGAAGAGACTTACCTCGACATCGCGGAACTGCGTGCCAGCGTTGGATATCAGGATCCTGCGACAGCAATCACTCGCCTGCCCGAGTTGCTTGCACGCGCCCAATCAGCGACACCGGGCAAGCAACAACTGCTCTCCGCACTGATTGCCGAAGAGTCTAACTACAAACGCGCGATGGGAGACCTCTTCGGAGCCTTGCAAACTATCGGTGAAGGCACAACCGTTGCAATGCGAATTCGTGGAGGCCAGGACCCACTGGCGTATGAATGGCTCAGCCATATGTGGTTCGTTGCCATGCAATTGAATGATCTGGATACGGCGGAGTTTGCAGCCCGAGAACAAGTCCGTGGTGCACGCGCAATGCTGGGACAGCACACGAACTACACCACCAAGGCTGCGGGACGACTGGCTCGCGTCCTTCTGGCGAAAGAAGTCAAACTCGAAGAGGCAGAAGCCGAAGCCCGCTATGCGGTTGAAGGAATGCCCGAGTTGATCGCAAAGGCGGACGGCTGGGGCGTGTACCACGAACTGCTGGAGGCTTGGGCGATCCGATTACGCGGAAACCCGGCGCGAGCGCTCGATATCATCCGCCAGCGCCAGCATGAGGCATCACGAATCGGCATGACCGAGATCGTCTCCTGGTTGGAAATCATTCGCCAAACTGAAATTGCTCAGTGCAAAATGGACATCGCAGCCGCTCGGGGAGGACTGTCGCCAGCAGAAGCGAGCGAAGTACTATGGCTGCTCAACGACGCATCGTGCCACGCCGATGTGCTGATTCGCAGCTCGGGCAACTGGCCCTCGACCAGACTTGTGGACGAGGCACGCCAACGCTTCGAGAGATTGCCTGATTCCAGCAAACTGTCAGATGCAAATCGCACCCATTGAATCAAAGATTGCCTAGCGTTTCCGGCTATGTCGAACCGAGCCATCGCGTGTGTGGGTCTGCTCATCTTCTCCAACGTATTCATGAACCTTGCCTGGTATGGGCACCTCAAGTGGTTCAAGGACCACAAGCTGGGCTTCTCTTTGGCCGCGCTGGCGCTGCCCATCGCGATATCGTGGCTGCTGGCATTGCCCGAGTACATGCTCCAGGTTCCGGCCAATCGTCTGGGCCACACCAACTACGGCGGTCCTTTCGCCGCGCCGCAGTTGAAGATCATTCAGGAAGCCGTCACGCTCGTGGTCTTCACGGGCATCACGATCTTTATACTGAAAGAGAAGCTTCGCTGGACCGATGGGGTTGCGATGATGCTGATTCTTGCCGCTGTTTGTGTGAGCGTGTGGGGACGACTCGCTTCGCTAACAACCTAAGACGACAAACCGACAACAAAAACACCAGTGGCTACTTCTCCATGGCGTTTATCGCCTCATAGCGCATGCCTACGTCGGTATCTCCCCAGACATACACCAAGAGTTGAGCCTGCCTGCTCGCATCGTTCTCGAAGAGCGCCGCTTCGCCCCGCTTGAACTTCGCCAAGGCGCTCGTACCGGGTGCAAGCGTCGTGATGGCTTGGCGTGCCTCGCCAATGCGACGGCAAAGCGTTACGCTTACATCGCCCACGTTCTTGACCGATGCCTGATATGCCCCGCTGTCGGACTCACCCGCATATACAAATCGCTGACCCGCCTCCACCAGCAGATTCGACGTCAGGTCTGGCGAGCGGCTGGGACTTCGTGGTGCAGCATCACTCGGCGCAGAGCAGCCCGCCAAGCCTCCTCCGGCTGCCAATCCAAGCCCTATCACGACGAACGCTACGAATGAAAATGACCTGGAGAATTTTTGACTTCGCATGCCCCCGTTTCGATGACGCAAACGCTTTGGATGCTCGCTTCGAACCCTTCTACCCTCGACCCATGTCCAACGACTTCGTCACACTCCCCCGCGATACCAACCAAGCCCTGGGCATCGCCCAATATGCCATCGACTTCATGTCCGACGCTTCGGGCAAGCGTGGCGAGCCGGACAATTCCGTACTCGAACGCACCAACTGGTTCTTCACAGACGCGTGCATCTGCGGCATCTCGGCCCTGTCGCTGGGCACGAACGCGCCGACCCTCTTGCGCGATGAAGCGATGTTCTACAGCACGCCAGTGAGTGGCAGCGGCACGATGCAAGGCGTGCCTTGGGCACGGGCCGGATCGACCGTGCGGACGGGCGTGCCCTGCTTTGGAAGCAACGTTGATGTGCAAGTCGAAAAAGCGATCGTTGCAAACTGCGCCGCCGTGCGGGAGTGGGACAGCAACGGGACAAACTTCGGGTATAACCCTAGTCGAAAGCAGACGGCGGGCGAGTTCGGGCACAACGACTTCTATGCCGTTGCCCTCGCCGCGGCCCAGTTGCGTGGCAAGAACGGCGCATTCGCGCTCCGCGGGATGATTCTGCTGGACGAGATTCGCGGTCGTCTCGCAGAGGCCTTCAGCCTCAAAAGTTACAAGATCGATCATGTCGTGCATGGTGCCATTGGCAGCGCCGCAGCCTTTGGCGCGATGATGGGCGCGACCGCAGAGCAGATCGAGTCAGCTATCGGCATGGTCATCGCTCACTCGATTCCCTTCCGCGCCATTCGCGCGGGCAAGCAACTCTCCGACAGCAAGGGTGCCAGCGCCGCCATCAGCACCGAGGCCGCGATCATGGCCATCCGCCGCAGCATGATGGGCTTCCTTGGACCCCGCGATATCTTCCGCAATCCCGAGGCGATTTTCCGGCTCTTCCAGGGACCAGGGCAACTCTTTGCGAAGACCGAGAGCGCGGGCACGGGCATTCCCGATGCAGTCAAGGGCAAGGACTTTGCCTCTCCCTTTGATCTGTACCTGGCTCGCACGGGCGATGACTTCGCGGTCATGGGTATGCACTTCAAACTGGGCCTCTACGAGCATCAGAGTGCGGGTGCGCTGCAAGGGCTGATCAATCTCATCAACGCCCAGCCGCACTTGCTCGACGACCGAACCGGCGACTGCATCAAGGCCATGCGCGTCCGCGCCTATGAGCCTGCGTTTGGCATCATCGGTGACCCCGCCAAGCGTGATCCCAAGACTCGCCAATCCGCCGATCACAGCATGCTCTACCTCGTCTGCACCATGCTCCGTTCGGCCTTGGAACTTCGGGCCGCCGGGCACAAGGGGAAGATGACTTGGAAGGAACTGATGCTCAGCCCCAACGACTTCACGCACGACGCGCTCTACCACCCTGTCACTCGGGCCCTCATGCTGAAAATGAGTTTCGAGCATGGCGGGGCCGAATACGACGCCAAGTATCCGGATGGAATCCCCACCAGCATGGTCATTACCGATGAGCAGGATGAGTCCTTCGACAGTGGCATGGTGATGTACCCGGGTGGGCACGCGCGCAATCATCTTGGCCCAGACAAGGTCGACCTCAAGAGCGTTCTGGACCACAAGTTCCGCCTGCTTGGTGCGTTCGCGGCGAACAAACCCGAGCCGCTGATCAAGCGGCTGAGCGACCTGGAGAAGAAGTCCATCAAAGATGTCCAGAGCCTGATGGACTTTGCTTACAACCTCCAGGGGAAGTACGAATAAACTGCACTTGATAAAATGCATTGCACAGCCTTGTTCGCGGCGTTCGAAATCGACGCGCTCCTTTACCGAATCATCCCGAGTACTCTCCCGTAGGAGGCATCATGTCGATCTCACTGTTCGCTCGTCTGGCCCAGCGTCACAATCCCGTCTCTGCCGCACAACGCCGTGTGTTCCTCCAGCAGTCGCTCGCCGTCGGCGCTGGGCTCCTCCTGAGCAATCTCCCCAGCGCGTGGGGCAAGTCACGACCGATGTTCGCCGCCAAGCGCGTGGTTGTCATCGGCGGGGGCTTCGCCGGTCTTTCCTGTGCGTATGAACTCAAGATGGCCGGGCACGATGTGACGCTCATCGAAGCCACCAACCGCGTGGGCGGACGTGTGCTGAGTTTCAACAAGGCAAACGGCAACGAGTTTGTGCCCGGTCGCAACGTCGAAGGTGGCGGCGAATTGATCGGCAGCAATCATCCGCTCTGGGTCGCCTATGCCGCGAAGTTCAATCTCGAGTTCCTTGACGTCCACGAGAGCGAGATGGACTTTCCAATCGTGCTGGGCGGCAAGGTCATCAAGGGCGATGATTCTCTGAAAATCTACGAGGATTTGGATGCGACGCTCTCAACCATGGATGCCGACGCCTTGACCATCGACCCCGATGCGCCATGGAACAGCCCAAACGCCGCCGCTCTCGACAAGCGAAACATCGCGGACTGGATCAACGCGGCCCAAACCAGCGACCTTGCCAAACAGGCAATCGCGGCCCAACTGGCAGGCGACAATGGCGTTGCCAACGACAAGGCGAGCTACCTCGGGATGATCACGTCAGTTAGGGGTGGTGGCCTCGAGAAGTACTGGACCGACAGCGAGGTCTATCGCTGCAAAGGTGGCAACCAACAACTCGCCCTGCTGCTAGCCAAGGAACTTGGCGACCGCATCGTGACCAAACTCTCCGTCCGCAGCATCGACACACAACCCAAGGGCGCGTCCGACAAGTGCATCGTCACCTGCGCCGATAGCCGCACCATCGAGTGTGATGAGGTCGTCCTCGCTGTCGCGCCCAGCGTCTGGCAACGCATCGAGATCAAGCCAGGTCTGCCCGCTGGGCTGGAGGTCGGCAGGAACGTCCAGATGGGCACCAACACCAAGTTCCTCAGCCACGTCAAGCGTCGCTTCTGGCAGGACAACAACCTCGACCCAGCTTGCCTCGCCGAAGCATCCGATTTCACCTGGACATGGGACGGTACCGATGCTCAGGACGCGACTGCTGGCGACGGGGGCGATGGGGGAGCGGGAGGCGAAGGCGAATCGGCCAACCCAAACCCACCCCAGCATGCGGCTTGCCTCTCCGCATTTTCTGGCGGCCCCGCTGCGGAACGCACTCGCGCTCGTGGAAGTGACGATCGCAAGAAGGTCTACGCCGAACAAATCGAAAAGGTGTTCGCGGGTTACGCCGCAAACCTCGTTGACACGCCTCGGTTCATGGACTGGCCCGGCATGCCCTTTGTCGGTGCTGGCTATAGCTTCCCAGCCCCCGGTCAGGTAACGACCGCTGGTCCCTTGCTCAACAAGGCCCACGCCAACGGACGGTTGCATATCGCCACCGAAGCCTGTTGCTACAAGTTTGTTGGGTACATGGAAGGTGCATTGCAAGCGGGTGTGGCTGTGGCAAAGCGAATCAACGGGTGAGTGCCTTATATTTTGCTCTCCACTTTTCGGACCCATGCAAGAGCGACAGTTACGAACCATAACCGCGGACGGCAGGTGCTCGCGTTGAATTTCAAATCAAATCAGCGAATCTGCTCACGCCGATGCTCACGCTGTGCAAGTATTCAACGTTGGTGCCTGGGCACAATTGGATTTTCTGCCACATCGAAATTGATCCGTTTCACAACCAAAGTCTTTACACCGTATCGCAACGGAGTCAGATATGAAGACCAACATCGCACGCTTGGCCAGCAGCATGACCATCGCCCTCGGGACATCGCTTGCCAGCGTCGCACTCGCCCAGAACACGTTGCTGACATACGTAGACTCGACACTGGACGCGGTCATCCTGCTGGATCCAGTCACGGGCGCGCCCGTGAACTTTTCCTTTATTGGCGACATAAACGATCCACAGACGTACGACCTAAGCACGCCAATCGAAGCGATTCAGGTCAACGACGAGATCTGGCTCTCTGACCAGATCAGTGACGCGATCTTTCGTTTCACCGCGAATGAAACTGCTCCGACGTTCATCGCTGCCATCCGGGGCCAGGTGGACAACATGCGCGGGTTGGCCAAGGTCGGCAACCGCGTGTATGTCTCGAACGCTGGCACGGCCAATGGCGCACCGGGCAGTGCGATCCTCGTCTACGAAACTGATGGCACACGCGTCGGTCACATCGTTGTCACCAACCCTTTGACAAATCTGCCCGTCGACCCCTTCGATGTCGCCGACTTCAACGGCCGACTCCTCATCACCGACATCCAGGGTGAGGATCTGGTTGTGTGCGATGTCGATGGCTCCAATGTCCAGGTCCTCTTCGACGGCAATAGCAACTTGATGGATTTTCCCCAGCAGGTGACGGTCTCCAACACCGGTCCCGGCAATACCCAGGAACTCTGGGTCAATGCGTTCAGTTCGCCCGCCGGCGTCTATCGTTTCAGCACCGCGGGGGTGCAACTCAATTACTACCCCGTGACCACAGGCGGACGCGGCGTGTGGCCTCTGCCCGATGCGAGCGGAGCCGCCTTGAAGTTCCTCTTCACAGATGGCGTTGTCGTCACTGGCGGATTGCAGATATTCGACACTGGCACCGGCCTTTCCTCGCAGTTCTTCGGCGGAGGCGGGCGTTTTATCGCGAAAGTGACCTTCATCCCCCCGCTCGTCTGCAACGACATTGATATGAACAATGACGGTTCATCGTTTGATCCCCAGGACATCGATGCCTTCTTGAGCGTCTTCAGCGAAGGTCCCTGTATTCCTGATACCAACATCTGCGACAACATCGACTTCAACAACGACGGCTCAATCTTTGACCCCTGCGACATCGACAGTTTCTTGGTGCAGTTCAGCGAAGGCCCCTGCACACTCTGCGGAACCTGAAAGTCGCCCGGCGCAGTTTCGTCAATCCTTACCTTCAACTACGGCTAAAGGAAGTCTCGGTGCTTCTCGTGCTGACACTCAGCCACTGCCCTTCACAACAGTTCCCACGCCAACGCCTCGCGTAGCGTTTCATGCTGCCATCGATACTGCGCATGCCGCACCACATCCGGCATTGCTCGTGTACTCGTGCATATCGCCTCTTCCTGCCCGCCAAAGACGCTGCCCAGAATCCATCGCGGCATCCGCGCGAGCAGCGGACGATCCACCGCTCTCGCCAGTTCTCGGCAGAAGTCGCCCGCCCGTGCGGGCAATGGCGCTACTCCGTTGACCGGCCCCACGATCCACGGCGTTTGCATCACACACAATACCTGAGCCACCGCGTCGTCGAGGCTGACCCAAGGCCACCACTGCGTCCCAGGCGAGGGAATCGCGCCAAGCCCCACACGGAACAAAGGGAGCATCTCCCGCAGTGCCCCGCCCTGCGCAGAAAGTACCAAACCCCAGCGCAGGTGAACCACCCGCACGCCAGCCTCCCGAGCCGGTTCCGCCGCCGCCTCCCAATCCCGAACCACCTCTGCCAGATATCCGCTGCCAATGTCCGATCGTTCTGTGAGTTCGTCGTCGCCTCGATCCCCATAGGCGTGAATACCCGAGGCGCAAATCAACAGATGTGGCGGCACTTTCACCTGCTGCATCGCGCGAGCAATCAATCGCGTGCTCTCCACGCGACTGTCCCGAATGGCAATCAACTTGCGCTTGCTCCAGCGTCCGCCGCTAACGGGTTCGCCCGCGAGATGGACAACCGTGTCCGCACCGTCCAATATCATCGGATCGAGCGCGCTGCTACCCGACCCCTGCGGTTGCCAGACCTCGTCTCGAACCGCAAGCTCCGCCCCACTCCCAGCCCCCACCCCCGCCCCTCCACGCACCAACCGCGTGACCTGGTGCCCGCCCGCGACCAACAGAGGTAGCAAGGCCGAACCGATCAAGCCATTCGAACCCGTCACTACTATGCGTTGCGGGACACTCGGATACTCGTGCAATCGCCCGCAATCATGCGACATCCGCTCCAGGTGTCGCTCCGCGATCCGCACGCTCGCAGGCTTTGCAATGCTTCCAGATAGCATCACCCGGGCCAGCGTGCCAGGCCCGGAAACCTCCGAACCCGACGCATCCAGCGTGATCGGCTCCAACTCAAATTGCTGGGCCAGCGTCGACCCTCGAGGCGGCAGCCGGCGTATATTCTGCGACTGCATTAAACGAAGCAGGCCGCCCGGACTAGCGAGGTACGCCTCCACCAGCCGAATCGGCACAGGAATGACACGCGAGATGATTTGCGACTTGGTCATACCGACGTTCAAACCGCCACACGGGGCCACGCTCCCGCATGATGGCTGTTGTTGTACGCACACCAGCGACTGTTGTCGCGCGTGATGGTTCGTTCGCGAGTGTTTTCTATACAGGCGCTCTTGGCGAAAAACCTCTCCTCGCTTCCCCCAGGATGCCTTGGTACATTCGTTGCCTAGTCAACGTATTCACGCGGGCAATCCAACCACACGCAATCTGCGGCATCCAACCTCTGCGAGCTCCAACAACCATTTAAGTCCCTGCTTCAAGGATTTCTCATGCACAGCAACGCTCCAAGTTTGCCAACAACCGTGACGCACGGCGCAGCACACGCCGACCATGCTGCCCGTGTCTATGCAAGCGTCTTTGACATGCTGCCGAATGAGGCCAATCCATCGCCCATCGTTCGCATCAACATGCTCCACCCCTTACGCGCAGAAATCGACAACGGGACCAGCACCTTCGAACTCTTTGCCAAACTCGAATGGACCAATCCCTTCGGCAGCGTCAAAGATCGGGCCGCGAGTTTTCTCCTTCGCGACCTCGAGGCACGAGGCCAACTCTCCAGCGACGAGCGCAACGCAAATGGCGAGATCGTGCGTCATGGCCGCGGCATCGTCGAACCCACCAGCGGTAATACGGGCATCTCGCTGGCCGCGATGGCGAGCGCCAAGGGCTACCACATGCGGGCGATCGTGCCTGAACAAGTTCCCCATGAGAAGAAAGTGATGCTCCGCCTGGCCGGCGCGGAGTTGGACGTCCTGACCGACGCGATGTGCCCATCTCCGGGCATGGGCGAGGGAAGCATTGGCCTCGCACGAACCTATGCCAAGGCCCAGAGCGACCGCTATGTGATGCCCAACCAGTACGAGAACCCCGCCAATGTCCAGGCGCATATGGAAACCACTGGGCCCGAAATCTGGCGACAATCTCAGGGCAAGATCACGCACTTTTTCACCAGCCTGGGCACGTGCGGCACCGTCACAGGCGTTGCAACATTTCTCAAGGGCAAGAACCCGAAAATCAAGATCATCGCAGTCCAGCCCAGCCAGGGACACGATGTTCCCGGCATTCGCAACAAGGACGAATTGCACGTGACCAAGCTCTTTGACGCTTCGCTCATCGATGAAATCATCGAGGTGCCATTCGAACGAGCCTACACCAGCGCCGCGGGCCTGTGTCAACGCGAAGGACTCTTCGCCGGCCCCTCCAGCGGCCTGATCTTCGAGGGCACGCGCATGGTGCTCGCTCGCGACAAACCCCTGGAAGGGCTGGGCGTGATGATCTTCTGCGACAACGTGTTCAAGTACATCAGTTCGATGGTCAAACACCTGCCCGAGTTGGCTGGTACAAACCAGTAGACCCAACCAATAAACCTAACCAGTAACCCTGACTGAAAGCCCAACCACAAGGAAGGCTCCGACCCTCCAGTCGCATCCCCTTATCTTCCACACACCGCCCTCGAAAAGGAATCCGATGAGTTACGCCAATCCCGAGTCCCTCGTCTCCACCAACTGGGTCAAGGATAATCTCAAGAACCCAAACGTCCGCATTGTTGAGGTCAACGTCGATCCCAAGGTATACGATGCTGGCCACGTCCCCGGCGCGATCTCGCTCAGTTGGGTCACGCAGCTCCAAGACCAGGTTGCGCGTGACATCGTGGGCCAGAGCGGCTTCGAGCAACTCCTCTCCGACGCGGGCATCAATCCCAGCGACACCGTCATCCTCTATGGCGACAACAACAACTGGTTCGCCGCCTATGGATACTGGCTCTTCAAGATCTACGGGCACACCGATGTTCGCCTGATGAACGGCGGACGCGCCAAGTGGCTTTCGGAGGATGACAAGCAACTGACCACAGATCGTCCCACCTTCCCACACAGCACCTATAAGATCACCAAAATCCGGCCCGAACTTCGCGCCAAGGTGCCCGAGGTTCTTGAAGTCACTGCCACTAAGCGCGCGAATCTCGTCGATGTGCGCAGCGTCGATGAGTACACCGGCAAGATCATCGCTCCACCAGGCATGACCGAAACCGCTCAACGCGCCGGCCATGTCCCTGGCGCAAAAAACATTCCATGGGCCCAAAGCGTTAACCCCGACGGCACCTTCAAAAGCGCAGAAGACCTGCGCACGCTCTATGCCAACGCGGGCGTTGACTTCTCCAAGCCAGCAATCGCCTACTGCCGCATCGGCGAACGCTCCAGCCACACCTGGTTCGTCCTCCGAGAGTTACTCGGAGTCGCCGATGTCAAGAACTACGACGGTAGTTGGACCGAGTACGGCAATCTCATCGGAGCCCCTATTGAGAAAAATGTCTGACGTAACGCTGTCGTTCGCCGCATGCTGCTCCGAGCAGTCGGTGCAGCATACTGGGTACGACACTCAAGAGTCCATCTTCAATCCGCGCGTTCATGCTCGCTTGCGCAGCACGCACGCGTACGGCTCTTTGCTTGCCGCGACGCACTTCTTCTTCTCATAATTGGTTCCGACTACGCACCCCTCGCCCACCCACACCGGAGGTGCGAAGGTAAGTAAGTCAAACGACGGACTGGGCAACCCTTGGAGCGACACCTTGGCGTGCTCGTGAATGCGATGGTCATACGCATCAGTGGCATCGAGCGTCACCTGTGCAGCATTGCTCGCCGTCCAGAAAGCGAAGTGATCGCGGTTCCATCTCCATAAGTCGTCGTGGTCGGTCACAATCCGCAACTCTCCTCCGACCCGCAGCACGCGCCATGCTTCTCGCAAAAACCGATGCTGAACCACGCGATTTTTGTGGTGCTTGGCCTTGGGCCACGGATCAGAAAAGTAGAGGTGGATTACGCGAAACATCGCGTCGGGACAGCGCCAGCGCAGGAAGTCGCTCGCGTCCACATGCATCATCCGCACGTTCGTCCGCTGCGCTCGACGCAGCCGATCCGATGTGTACAAGTAAAACTCTCGCTGCCATTCGATGCCCAGGTAGTTGGTCGACGGCTCCGCCCCGGTCTGCTCAAGAATGAAGGTTCCCTTGCCGCAACCAATCTCAAGTTCGAGTGGTGCATCGGGCCGCAGGAACCACGCCCGAGGGTCGACAAACCCTGCGCGTGGATTGCTCGCGATGTCGTCTGGCAGGGACGGGTACTCAAGCAGAGCAGGCAACTCGCGTCCCCGTGTTGCTGCGAGTCGCTGCGATGTCGTCGTGATCACGCCGATCACGCCGGGCGCGTCGTCGAGCGGTTTGCCGTTGCCGAGTTCCAGAGCCATCGTGCAGGTTAGCGGGTAAACAAACTTTCGGGCACCACCTGCGATCTCGCATTACTTGATCGCTACGCTCGTGTCGGTCGCAGCAACAATGCCCAGTGCAGCCTTGATCGCACTCTCCACGCTCGTCGCCCCTTCGGCGCTCAGGTCAGTCACGCTGGCCACAACCAGGCCATCCTTGTCCACCACCACCGTCGTTGGATAGACACTGACGTTGTACTCCTTCGCCACCTGATCGGCCTGCACCAGCAACTTGAAGTCGCTGCTCGCGTTGCGTGCCGCCAACTCTTCAACCGCGTTCTGCACATCACGCTCACGCACCGCTAGTGCCAGCATCACCACCTCAGTTGCCTTCTCCCCTGCGCCAGTCTTCACCACACCGCTCAGCGTTGTGTGCCAATCACGGCAGGGCAAACACCAACTACCCCAGAACTGCATCACCACGACTTTGCCCTTAAATTCAGACAAACTGACTTTCTCTGCGTTGGGCGTGGACAACTCAAAGTCCGCCGCCGCCTGCGGGCCTTTGGGCGTGGCTGGCTGCGCGTCGGGGGTTGGGTCGGGGGCGGGAGTAAGAGTTGGGGCGGAGTCGGGGGCGGGAGAGAGAGCGGGAGAGGAAGCG